>Ga0222697_1000055_pt1 | contig 60673 bp, 79 predicted proteins | sample AntAcemetage1402_FD_179835 | JGI IMG/M metagenome (GOLD analysis project Ga0222697, IMG submission 179835) | Saline water microbial communities from Ace Lake, Antarctica - #1402 | ecosystem: Environmental > Aquatic > Non-marine Saline and Alkaline > Saline | place: Antarctica: Ace Lake... | reverse complement strand
TTATTCCAAAAAATCAACAAAAGCTGCTTTAGCAGGTTTTTCTTGACAATATTTAATTTTTCAGTATATTAGATTACCTATGAGTAAAAGATGTGAAATTTGTAAAAAGAAGGCAATAACTGGCAATAGCGTTGCCAGAAGAGGCCTACCTAAGAAAAAAGGTGGAATAGGCTTAAAAACTACTGGGATAACTAAAAGAAGATTCCTTCCTAATCTTCAATCAAAAAGGATTATTGTCGACGGTAAAATAAAGAAAGTTCTTGTCTGTGCCAAGTGCATAAAAAGCGGTAAACTACCCCTACCTTTGAGAAAGCCTGCAGTCTCTGATAATTAATTTAGGAGTATTGTAATAATAGTTAGCCTGAAGGGAGAATGCTATATCAAATTTATCAGCATAATCCATAATCTCTAAGATATCTTTATCATTCACAATAGCTTCAAAAGTTCTATAATCATCTTCAAGCCATAAAGAATAAAAAGATTTAATTTTCTTGGATACACCTTTTTTAGAAATATTATAAGCAACAAAAATAGGTTTAGGATTACCTTCTCCATAAGGTTTTAAATTCTCTAATCCCTGAATAAACTTCATGTCTATATCATTAAGACCTAATAGAGCATCAATATTAATAGAAGGAATAAAATCCTCAGGACATAAATCTTCTTTTATCGAAGCATTCATTTTTTCTCTAAAATTTTCTAATTCATCTTTTTTAATCTCTACCCCAGCGGCTTTACTATGACCACCATAAACAATTAAAGAATCAGCGCACTTATCTAACATCTCTATTAAATGCACATTCTCGATAGACCGAGCAGAACCTTTTCCAATGTCCTGGTCAAAAGAAAATACAAAAGACGGTCTATAATATTTATTAACTAAACGAGAAGCTACAATACCCAAAACTCCAGGATGCCAACCATCTCCAGAAACAACGATTGCATGTTTATCTTCACCATTATCTTTAATATTTTGCTCAGCCTGTTTTAAAATTTCTACCTCTATAGATCTTCTTGATTTATTATAACCATTAAGTTTAGAAGCTAACTCATAGGCCTTGTCATTATCTTCAGTTAAAAATAATTCTAAAGACTCTTTAGCATGAGCAACTCGGCCTGAAGCATTAATCCGAGGGCCAAGAATAAAGCCAATACGAAAAGTATCTATACTCTCCTGTTTAATGCTACCAGCCTTGCAAAGAGCTTTTATAGCTATACGTGGGCTTTGTTTAATTGCCTTTAATCCTCCTTTTAATAATACTCTATTTTCTCCCCTTAAAGGAACAACATCACAAACCAATGATAAGGCAACTAAATCTAATGTATGTTCAGGTAAAGAATCTGTTAAGGCTTGCAATAACTTAAAAGATAGGGCTCCAGCACTTAAATCTTTAAAAGGATATTTTGAATCTTTTCTTTTAGGATTAATAAAAGCAAAAGGTTTAATTGACTCGTCGCTTATTAGGTGATGATCAACTACAATAACATCTATCTCAAATGATTTTGCTAATAATATTTCTTCTGCGGCTGTTGTGCCACAGTCAAAAGCAATAATTAAACTTATCCCCTGATTTTTTGCTTTAGTAATGGCTTCTTTATTTAAACCATAACCTTCTTCTATACGATGGGGAATATAAAAAGAAAACAAATTAGGAAATTCTTTAGAAAATTCATGAAAAATAGCTAAAGAAGTAATTCCATCGACATCATAATCACCAAAAACAAGTACTTTCTCTTCTCTCTTAACAGCTTGCTTAATTCTAGCTACTGCTTTTTCAATATCAGGAAGTAAAGATGGACAATGAAGACTAGCAAGACTAGGATCAATAACACTCTGGAAATCTTCTTTTTTCATCCCTCGATTAAGAAAAACTTGAGCTAAAAAAACAGATATGCCATAAGCTTTAGCGAGCTCGCAAGCCTTAGGATTTAATTCTTTTATCTTCCACAAATGTCTTCGCATTTTAATTTTTAAAAAAGGAATCTATCTACATTTTCTCGACAGGCTTAATACCTAAGAGAGAGAGGCCACAATGAAAAACTATTTTTACGGCACCAACCAAGTTAGTTCTTGCTTGAAATACTTTTTTATCATCATCTAAAACTCTTTTTTTCTCATAAAACTTATGAAAACTAGCCGCTAAATCTTTTAAAAATTCAATAATAAAGACTGGCTCTTGTGAATGATATGCTTTATCAAGACAATAGGAAAATTGCAACAATGCCCTAAGAAGCGCTAATTCTTCAGGGTCCTTTAGAAACTTGCTAAAACTAGTGTCAAAAGAAACCTTTTCAATTTTTCTAAAAATGCTTTCAATGCGAGCACAAACATACTGAATATAATATAGAGGATTATTGAAAGAAGCTTCTTTAGCTAAATCAAGATCAAATTCAAGATGAGAAGAGTTTCTACGAGTAAGATAATAAAATCTTGTTGCATCCGACCCTACATCTCTAATTAAATCTGAGAGTAAAATCATTGTTCCCGCCCTTTTTGACATTCGCTCTTTTGTCTTTAAAGTTACTAATTGTATTATGATTATCTTTAGAATATCTTGATCGTGTTTTAAAGCTTTTATCGCTGATTTTACTCTTTTTATGTACCCATGATGATCAGGCCCCCATAAATTTATTAATTTATTAAACTTACGGTCAATTTTATCCTTATGATAAGCAATATCTGAAGCAAAATAAGTAAGTTCTCCGTCAGCTTTCTTGATAACCCTATCCTTGTCATCACCAAATTTAGTCGAAGAAAACCACAAAGCCCCTTCTTTCTCATAAATAAAATCTTTTTTCTTCAAAAGATTAATAGCCTCTTCAACCTTTTTCCCTTGAATCAATGCCTTCTGGCTAAACCAATTATCAAATTTTATTCCTAAGACACAAAGATCCTTCTTAATAAGATCAATCTGCTCTTTAAGGATTGCCTTGGTTAATCGATTTCTATCCGATTCTAATTTAATAATAGATGGCTTACTTGCAGTCGTACTAACGTATTCACCCTTATACCCATCCTCAGGGAAAACAATATCCTCACCCCTATTTTCTTTAATTCTTGCCTCAACAGAATCAACCAATCTCTCTATTTGTCGACCTTCATCATTTAGATAGTATTCTCTTTGAACATCATTCCCAAAAAATTCTAATATATTAGCAATCGCATCACCAACCACTGCTTGCCGACCATGAGCTACTGATAAAGGACCAGTAGGATTTGCACTTAAATACTCAATAAGTACTTTACGCTTTATTTTACTATGAAAAAATTTATCTTTATTTTTTAGAACTTTATTTAAAGATTTTATAAGAATTTTTGGTGAAATAAATATATTTATAAAACCTGGCCTTAGAATTTCTATTTTTTCTACGTCCTTAAAAAGTACTTTTTCTAATGAAGTTTTTATTTCAGAAGCAATTCCTAAAGGATCCTTTTTAAGGCATGAAGCAAGCTTTAAAGCTACCATTGAAGATAAATCTCCAAACTCCTGCTTTTGAGATAACTCCCATAAAGGACATTCTAAAGGAATATTATACTTATTACTTATAATTTTCCCTAAAGCATTAGAAGCTTTTTTTTGAAAACTTTTCATTATCTTAGATTCCTGCTGTTTTTAATACTGTCTTAATGTCAGGTTTGACAATAGGAGGGTATTTTATGCTCTTTATAGCAATATTTGGATCTTTAAGGCCATGCCCGGTAAGCGTACAAACAATAATTACTTTTTTCTTTCTATTTTTAAATTTTTTAAAATATCCTCTTTTATTTAACACCAATAATCCTGCCACTGAAGCTGCTGATGCGGGTTCAACAAAAACTCCTTCTTCTTTAGCTAAAAGCTTATAAGCCGAAAGGATTTGAGTATCGCTTACGGCTTCAATTAATCCCTTAGATTCCTTACGAGCGGCTACAGCTTGTTCCCAACTTGCCGGATTTCCAATCTTAATAGCTGTTGCTATTGTCTTAGGTTTCTTTATCGGATAACCCTTTACAATCGGAGCTGAACCCTTTGCTTGAAAACCACACATAATTGGCAAAGATTTTATCTTTTTATAAGAATAATACTCTTTATAACCCTTCCAATAAGCAGTTATATTACCAGCATTACCTACTGGTAAGCAATGAAAATCAGGAGCAAAACCTAAAAAATCACAAATTTCAAAAGAAGCTGTTTTCTGACCTTCAATACGATGAGGGTTTATAGAATTTACTAATCTTACCGGATAATTTAAAGCAATTTCCCTAACTACTTTAAAAGCATCATCAAAATTTCCTTTTACTGCTATTACCTTTGCATTATGAATAAGAGCTTGAGCTAATTTTCCTAAAGCAATTGACCCTTCAGGTATTACTACAATACACTTTAAATTTGCTTGAGCTGAATAAGCAGCTGCTGAAGCTGAAGTATTCCCAGTTGAAGCACAAATTACAGCTTTAGCCCCCTCTTCTTTAGCCTTAGAGATAGCCATAGTCATTCCTCGATCCTTAAAAGAACCTGTAGGATTAATACCTTCGTATTTAAGATATAGCTTTAAATTATTACCGAGAATAGCTGAAATCTTCTTGGCATGCAGCAAAGGAGTGTTCCCCTCCTGAAGAGTTACTAACGGGGTCTTATTTGTAACTGGCAAATACTTTTTATAACGATCTATTACTCCATTATAAACGCTCATAAATCCTCTATCCTTATTTTTTGAGAAGGTCCTTTAATCACTCCTAAGCTATCAATTTTATCTATTGCTTTCCTAACACTATCCTCTCTAACTTCATCAGTAAGCATAATAATCGGCACAGCCCTTCCTTTATTTCTTTCCTTCTGAGTTACTGAGGCAATACTAATTTTTAGCGAAGCAAGAATTTTAGAAATCTTTGCTAATACACCAGGATGATCTTGAGCCATAAATCTTATATAATATCGTGCTCTAACATCTTTTATATTTTGAATAACAGTTTTTTCTTCATCTCTAATAGCCATACCTTTTCCTAAAGCAATGCTAACAATATCAGAGATAACTGCCGATGAAGTAGGTACTCCTCCTGCTCCTTCTCCACGGAAGAAAAGTTCACCAGCAGGCTGAGTATGCAAATAAACAGCATTATAAGCTAAGGAAACATGCGAAAGTGGATGGTCTATAGATACTAATGTTGGTTGTACTCGTAAATCTAGGAAATTATTTTCTTTTTTAGCTATAGCTAACAACTTTATCTGATACTTTAACTCTTGAGCATAAAGAATATCTAAGAGAGATATCTTAGAAATCCCTTCAGTATAAATCTTATTTGGTAAAGGCCACACTCCATAACAAAGATAACTTAGAATACACAACTTATGAAGAGCATCTTTACCTTCAATATCTAAATAAGGACTCTTCTCAGCTAGCCCATTGTCCTGAGCTTGCTTAAGGGCTTGTTTAAAATCAATATTCTCCTTAGCCATTTTATAAAGAATATAGTTAGTTGTTCCATTAAGTATTCCATATATTTTCTTAACTTCGCAACTTACCAAGCCTTGAGAAATACTCCTTATAATTGGAATGGCTCCACAAACAGAAGCTTCAAAACCAATGCTTCTATTTTTTCGTTTAGCTAAAGAAAAAAGTTGTTTACCAGAAGTTGCTAAAAGAGCTTTATTAGCAGTTACAACATCCTTACCTTTGTTTAAAGCATCTTCAATGAAATCACCTGCAGGCTTAATTCCCCCCATCAACTCGACAATAATATCTATCTCAGGATCATCAATTAATTCCTGAGAATTCAAGGTGAATGAACAGCCTAATCTTTTAGCAATCTTTGCCTTAGACTTGTCTTTATCAGATACTGACTTTACCACTATTTTTAAAGGTACCCGTCGATTAATTAAAGCAGAATACTTCTTTAAAGATTTTATTACAGCTTCTCCAACATGCCCTAGCCCAATTATTCCTATTTTTTTAATTTTCATTTTAAACTTTCCTCGATAAATTCACCTAGTTTATTAAAAAACTCTTTATCTAAACCTACAAACTTAACCCTAGTCTCATAAACTAAATTTCTTACTACTTCTTTAGAGTCAATAACCTCTGCTTTAAGCTTTATCTTTTTAGAAACAAAAGGAATTCTCAAATTTATAGTCAAATGTTCGCCTTTTTCAAACATTTTATTAGTAGTAAGCAGCACTCCGCCTTGGCTAACATTCTTAGTTTGAGAAAGATCATAACTATATGGCAACTCTTGAATTTGATAGTTAATCACAAAATTAGCACTCATTCTAGTATGTTTTCTTTTTTCTAATCCATCGTAGGCTGTCATTTTGCCCCCTTTTGGTTATCTTTGTCGGGAGAGTGGGATTTGAACCCACGATCCCTTGCACCCCATGCAAGTGCGCTAATCCGAGCTACGCCACCTCCCGTCTAATAAATACTTAATGAACAACAAGGATTTTATCACGATTTATAATAGGCATCAAGATAAATATAGTAAGTAAAGTAGTAAAAAATGAGAAATTCAAAAAATATTATCTTAAAAAAGCTTATCTAGACTAAGTTTTTTAGCTTGAAATATACCTTTTAATGTGCTACATTTCAATTAAGGAGAAAATAAGCTATGTCTTGGAATGGTAAAGAAAGAAGAAAATTTGTAAGGATAAAATATCCTTGTGAAATAATTGTTCATGAACCTCAAAAACACACAATCTCTACTCGTGCTGAAAATATTAGTATTCAAGGTATACGCTTAATCATTGATGAGGGAATAAAACCTTATTCTACAATTGACTTGGATCTCTACGGAATAACAGAGGAACCTATAGCTTGCAAAGGAAAAATAATATGGGTATTTGAGGAAACAGACTATTCTATTAAAAACACTGCCCGCTATGATACTGGTATAAAATTTTTAAAGATAAAAGAAAAAGATATAAATGAAATTAAAAAACTCATAATGTCAATTACCTCTAATAGAAAATAATTTTTAAAAAAGTTTTAATTTAATTAACAGTTTTTTAATAATAATGTAAAGTTATATTTAAAATATCATGCATCCCAATTACACCAACAAGTTTATCTTTATCAAAAACTGGTATAGTATGGACATTCTTCTTATGCATGGTAGCAATAACTTTTGATACTTTTGTATCTTTTTGAAGAGCAACTATGCATTTACTGGCTAAAACTCCTACTAGCTTATTGGAAACATTCTTTAAAGCTTCTTCTCTATGAATTCCTTTAGAAAGTGCTTCATTAATAAGCCTAAGTAAATCAGTAGTAGTAAAAATTCCTACTAATTTATTCTCATCATTTTTGTCAACTACCAATACTCCATTTATGCGATAACGAAATAATAAATGTGCTACTTGCCCCACGTTAATATCCTCTTTTACTGTTACCGGATGTTCAGACATAATATCTTCTAAATTCATTTTCAACATTTTCTACCCCCCATTTTCTGTCAATAATCCTTTACCTTAAAAATTCTATCATGATTAGAAAATTGGTTCAAGGCAAAATATCTAAAGAAATCAATAATTGTAAACGTTTTTAAAAAAAAATAAAAAAATATCTTGAAAAACCCAAATAATATATGTTATATTTTATCCAAAGAGGGTTTGAAGGTTAGACCAAACCAAGGGGGCAAGACGCCCCCTAGTTTTTTTTATAGTTAATTTTAAGTTATTTTTTCTGTTTTTAAAGGCCTAGTCATTAAATCTGCAACTGCTTTTTTAGGTGATTTTCCTTTATAAAGCACAGCATAAACTTGACGAGTAATTGGCATATCTATATTTAATTTCTTACTTAAATGAAAAACTGACTTTACAGTCTCAACGCCTTCAGCCACCATTTTCATTTTTTTAATAATCGTAACTAGTTTTTTACCTTTACCTATTTCTTCCCCTACTAATCTATTACGTGAATGCGGAGAAAAACAAGTAGTTATTAAATCTCCTAAACCACTAACCCCCCAAAAAGTTGAAGGATTTGCTCCTAATTTTTCTCCCAACCGAGTAATTTCAACCAACCCTCTAGTTGCTAAAGCTGCTTTGGTATTAGTTCCAAAACCTAGACCATCGGAAATCCCACAAGAAAGAGCTATTATATTCTTTAAAGCTCCTCCCAACTCAACCCCAATAACATCTTTATGTAAATAAATTCTAAAAGTAGGTGTATTAAATAAAACTTGTAACTTATTGCCAATACTCTTACTTTTACAAGCTAAAATAGAAGTAGAAGGAATCCCTCGTAATACTTCACTAGCAATATTTGGTCCGGAAAGAACGGCAATATTAGAAACTTTTAATTCTTTTTCAATTAACTGAGAAACTCTTTTTAAAGACTTCGCTTCTATCCCTTTACTAACACTAACAAAAATCTTATTTCCTAAAAGATCTTTATGTTTTTTAATCTTTTTTAAAATTATAGAAATGAATTTAACTGGAATGGCAATTACTACTATTTCGTTCTCAAGGACTTCTAAAAGAGAGGTGGTTACCTGAAGATGCGAAGGAAATTTTACACCTTTTAAAAATATTTTATTCTCTCTAGCTCGTTGCATCTCCAAATTATGCTCTTTGAAAACACTATGGAGCCTTACATCTATTCCCTTTCTAGAAAGAATAACTGCTAAGGTTGTTCCCCAGCTTCCTGCACCAATAATTGAAATTTTTGTTTCCATATTTTAAATGGAGCGGGCGATCGGGATCGAACCGACATGACAAGCTTGGAAGGCTTGCATTCTACCATTGAACTACACCCGCTGAAAAAGTAAATTATTTAGGGTTATTCCTTATTTTTCAGCGGCACTGAGCTTACATAAGCGAAGTGCCTTAGCTGTTAATACTTAGTATTCGGTGCTCTAAAAATAAGAATCTTAACTATGTACTAAATACTAACAACTAAATACTAAAACTGGGCAGGGAAGGATTTGAACCTTCGAAGTGCAAGCACAACAGATTTCAAGTACTTCTAAGTTACCTTAGAGCTTGGACTATCTCATCACCATATCTCGCTAAAAACAAGACTTAGGTGGTGGGCGCTTCGACCGACAATCGTCAGGCTACTCCCTTACGGGATAGTCTCTGCACCTTTTCTAAACCATACGATTTAGAACTTGGCTCAGGATTCCCCTTATCATTAAAAATGCTAAGGGCTTCCCTGAATTCACCCACTTTTCCATCCTGCCTTTCAGCAAGACGCTGCGTTTTACACAGTCTGTCCCCTTTGGCCACTTGGGTACCTGCCCATTTTGTTAATATATCATTTTTAAACTCTTTAATCCAGTCAAGAACTAATTCTAATAAACGCTTATCACAATACCTAATATGTACCAATCCATAAAGTAACTTCCTTCCGCTTAAATTAAGATTTCCTTCCCTGACATAGGGCTTAAGGAACTGACTTCGAGAAATACCTGTTATCCTACTCCAATAATCTTTTAGCTTATCTATCTCTTGGGAAGAATACGAGTATAAATACACTCTAAGTCTACCTTCTTTCACTCCACATATCTGACGTAGAAATTTTAGAAAAAGCTTTATCATGTCTGGATCGCTATTAACAAAATCTAACATATTAGATTTTAGATTCTTAGAACCCTCTGCCCAATATAACATAATCCCAGCAATTTTAAGTTCTCTGTCTTTTTCTGTCAATTTATCCTTTACCTCAAAGTGCAACTTATATTTATTCCCTACATAATTCGCTTCCGAACGTCTTCGCCGAGAGATATTGTTTTTATTCATAAACCTATATAATGACCAAAAAGAAACACCTAAAATCTCAGAGACTTCTTTCAAATTATATTTTTTATTCGAATACAAATCTTTAACTTTGTTAATATCCAAAGAAATTTTCATTTTTATTTTAATTTTACAATAATCTGATTATTAAATGGAGCCCAGGAGAGGAATCGAACCCCCAACCTGAGGTTTACAAAACCCCTGCTCTGCCAATTGAGCTACCTGGGCATTTCCACTTATCTAACTTTTTTTCAATAAACTTTTAACTGCACTTGGTAAATACTCAATTATATCTGAAGCAATCAGGCAATTCTGAGTTTTATCATTAGCTGCATAATCTCCAGCCAAGGCATGCAAATAAACTCCTAATTTTGCTGCTTGAAATTGATCTACTCCTTGTGCAAGTAAACCAGCAATTATGCCTGAAAGAACATCTCCTGTGCCAGCAGTTGCCATTCCTGGGTTGCCAGTACTATTCTCAAAAGTCCTTTGTCCATCACTTATCAAAGTACGATCACCCTTAAGTACAAGAGTTAGATTATATCTAAGAGCAAACTTTTTTACAAGCTCTTTTCTTGATTTCTTAATTTTGCCTATATCTAGCTTTACCAAGCGAGAAAACTCACCTAGATGAGGAGTTAATATTAGTATTTTGGTCTTTCGTTTAACCAAAACCTCTAAATTCGAAGCTATAGCAGTCAAAGCATCAGCATCAACAACCATTGGCTTATCAATCTCCTTTATAATTCTTACTATTAATCTCTTAGTAGAAGCTTCCAAACCTATACCAGGACCAACAACAATAAGATCAATTTTTTTCAAAAAACTCTTTATCTTGCTAAAAGTTTCTTGGCCAAGAGCACCTCCTTTATCAGTTAAAGGTAAGCTCATTACTTCAGTAAGCTTTATTTCAAAGATATTATTTAAACTCTTAGGTACAGCTACAGTAACTAATCCAGCACCAGTTCTTAAGGCTGCTTTAGCAGATAAGCAAACAGCTCCACTAAGCCCTACTGAGCCTCCAATAATTAAAATATGCCCATAGTCCCCTTTATGGGTATCAGGCTTTCTCTTGAGCAACTGCACAGGCAACCGCATAATCTTCAATATGAGTTATAGAAAGAAAAATATCAATTTCAATATCTTTCTTAAATTTGCAATAAGGAGCACCATTCTCCTTATTAAGAATAAGCATATCAGTTAAAGCCATAGGATATTCTTTTGAAATTGCTTTTATTACTGCCTCTTTAGCTGCAAAACGAGCAGCAATACGTTGATAATACATCTTGCCTTTAACAATATTTTCTAACTCTTCAGAATTAAACACACGATTTAAAAAACTATCCTTCCACTTTTCTATAGAATTTTTAATCTTATCTATTTTTATTATATCTATGCCTACGCCAACAACCATATTTTATTTTTTTAACAAGGAAATCATTTCATTAATAGCTTGATTAATTCCAATGAAAACTGAACGACAAATTATTGAATGCCCAATATTAAGCTCTTCTATCTCTCCTATCTTTACTATCTCTGCTAAATTACCATAATCAAGACCATGCCCAGCAGCAACAGAAAAGCCTTGGCTTTTGGCAAATTTCGCTGCTACGCTTATTTTTTTAAGCTCCTTGTTTATGGTAGTTTTAGTTTTTGCCAAAGAAAAAGCACCAGTGTTAATCTCAATAAGTTCTACCCCTAACTTCTTAGCTATATTAATCTGCTTTTTTAATGGGTCAATGAACAAACTAACTCTTGTCCCAGCTTTTTTTAATCTTTTTATTACCCCCGATACCTTTTTCTTATTCCTAATAAGATCAAGCCCACCTTCAGTAGTTAATTCTTGTCTTTTTTCAGGGACTAATGTTGCCTGATAAGGAATTACCTTACAAGCAAAATCAACAACGCTCTTAGAAGCAGACATCTCTAAATTTAAAGGAATCTTTATGGCTTCCTTAATAAAAATTACATCTCGTTCTTTTATATGTCTTCTATCTTCTCTTAAATGAACAACTATAGAATCACACCCAGAATATTCTGCTAAGAGTGCTGCTACTACTGGATCAGGGTAAGTAACATTATTACGAGCCTGCCTTAATGTCGCTGTATGGTCAACATTAATCCCTAATTTCATATACTTTTTCCACCACTAGTAATAGCTCCACTTATATAAAGCCAAACAAAAACAGCAATAAGTAAAGCCATAAACTTAAGCCAAAAATTATACAAAATTGCTCTCTTAATACTTATTTTTTTTAATAACTCCATTTTTGCTCCCTCTCTGATTATAATCGAATTTTCATTATTTGATTTATCTTAGCGAGGTTTCATTAATTGCCCTTTAAGAATAGTCAGCAAATCATTTGGTGTCAAATTACGAGTTAACTGCCCATTTATAGCTAAAGATATTGATCCATCTTCTTCTGATACAATTATTACTAGTGCATCTGAATTTTCAGAAAGACCTACCGCTGCCCGATGACGCATACCTAAATTTCTTTCTAAACTTGGATTGTCACTAAGTGGAAAAAGGCAAGAAGCAGCTATTACTGCTGTTTCACCAACTATTACTCCACCATCATGTAATGGTGCAGGTGGATAAAAAATATTTTGCAATAACTCAGTTGTAAGCTCAGCTCTTAAAATTACTCCACTCTCTATATATCGCTTAAGCCCTATTTCCCTCTTTATAGCAATAAGAGCACCATGTTTTTTACGAGAAAGAGCACCTGCTGCTGAAACAATCTCACGTAAAAACTGCTCAACTTCTTCTCGCTTAGGCTCAATAAAGAAAATATGACGTTTGCCTAAGTGGATAAGCCCTTCCCTTAATTCAGGCTGAAAAATTATAACTACAAAAATTAAAAAGAAAGCAAAAAGATAGGTAAGCAAACGAGTTAGTATAGGCAAACCTAACATTTGAAAAGCTAACAAAGAGATTACTAAGATAATTATACCTCTTAGTAAATAGACAGCTTTAGTACCCTTTAAAAACAAAAAAATCCTATAGATAACTATCCATAAGATTAGTACCTCAACTAGCGATTTCCATTTTAGAAGTCCTAAAAAATCCATTAGTTATTCATAATTTTTGAGGCTACTTTTATAGCCTGAGCAGTTTCTCCGACATCATGTACTCTTAAAACATTAGCACCTTTAGTAAGAGAAATTATGCTAGCAGCAATTGTTCCTACTAATCGCTGCTTAATATCTATGTTAAGTATCTTACCAATAAAAGATTTATGAGACAACCCTAAAAAAATTGGTAAACCAAAAACCTTTAATTTATAAAGCTGATTGATTATCTTAGTGTTATCTTCCAAACGCTTACCAAATCCTATTCCAGGATCAAGAAAAAGCTGATTCTTATTTATCCCTTTTTTATCGCAAAAATTCAACCTTTCCTGAAAAAAATCACTTATCTCTGTAATTACATCTTTATAGTAAGGCTTTGCTTGCATATTCTGAGGTTTCCCTTTCATATGCATTAATACACACCCTAACTTATGCTTCTTGACTAAAGAGGCCATTTGAGGGTTATCTTGCAAAGCTGTAATATCATTAATTATATCTACCCCTTCACTTACGGCCGCTTTTGCTACTAAATATTTATAAGTATCCACAGATAAAAAAACTTGTTTAAACTCTTTCCGTAAAACTTTCAAAATAGGTATAACTCTTTTTATCTCTTCTCCTACTTTAACCGGATTTGAAAAAGGTCTTGTTGATTCCCCGCCAACATCTATTATCTTTGCTCCAGCTTTTATCATTTTTTCTGCCTTCTTTAAAGCTAATGCTTGAACTTTTACACTTGAGTTTTCAACAACTTTCAGTAACCCATCTCCGAAAAAAGAATCTTCAGTAGAATTTATAATCCCGCAAATAATTGGCTGATTAATCCTTAACATCTTTCCTCTAGCCTTCAAAATAAATTCTCCCTTTTCCAAATTTTTTAGATATTCAGAGATCTTTAACGAAACTTCTTTTAAAGCAAAAGGTTGATCTTTCAATTTTTCAGAGAGCTTTTTCAATTGGCTTAAATTACCAAAAATAAGAACAGAAGTTTTTATATTTTTTAGCAGAGCTTTTCGCTCCAAAGCTGCATCACTTCCCAAAGAAAGAAGTTGCTGTTTTATTATATTTGCTTCCCAAGATTTAATTCCTTCGATTTTAAATACTGTATGTATGCTTTTAGGGGATAAGATATCAACACCCTCAGGGCTAACACCCAGGAAAGACATTATTTCTCGAGCTTCTTTTTCATTTTTTATTTTTAGGGGGGTTACTTTCATTTTTTAAATCAATTATACGCTTAACCTCTTGAACATCTAATACTTCCTTTTCTAACAAAGCATCAGCTAATAATCTAAGTTGTTTTTTATTTTCCTCAATTAACTTTTTAGCCCGTTGATAACATTCACCAACAATACGTTTTACTTCTTCGTCAATAATCTTAGCTGTTTCTTCGCTATAATCCTTTTCATGCCCTAAATCTCTTCCTAAAAATACAGGTCCATGACTACTACCTAAAGTATAGTTTCCTAAACGTTCGCTCATTCCATAATCACAAATCATCTTTCTAGCTATGCGAGCAACCTCTGCTAAATCATTCATCGCTCCAGTAGTAATGTCTCCTAAATTCACCTCTTCAGAAACTCTTCCGCCTAAAGCAACAACTATCATTCCTAAAAGCTCACTTTTAGATTTATACCACCGGTCTTCTACCGGAGGTGAAAAGGTATAACCACCAGCCATACCCCGAGGTATAATTGAAACTTTGCTCATTGAATCAACCTCAGGAATTAATAAAGACAATAAAGCATGTCCAGACTCATGAAAAGCAGTTAATTCTTTCTCATGCTTAGAAATTATTCTACTCTTCTTCTCTGGCCCCATCATCACTCTTTCAATTGATTCTTCAAGCTCTGATTGCCCAACAGCATCCTTATCATGCCTAGCTGCTAGGAGGGCTGATTCATTGCTAAGACTCTCTAAATCTGCACCTGAAAAACCTGGAGTTTTTTTAGCTATTGCCTCTAAGTCAATATTCTTAGCTAACTTTATCTTTTTAGTATGGACATCTAAGATTTCTTTTCTTCCTTTAATATCAGGAGTATAAATTACAATATGACGGTCAAATCTGCCTGGCCTAAGAAGTGCTGGGTCTAAGACATCAGGTCGATTAGTTGCAGCCATAACAATTATTCCAGCTTGAGTTTGAAAGCCATCCATTTCAGTAAGCAATTGGTTTAAAGTCTGTTCTCTCTCATCATGCCCACCACCTACACCAGCAAAACGTTGTCTTCCAACAGCATCTATCTCATCGATAAAAATAATACATCCTTTCTTTTCAATATTGGCAGCTTTTTTAGCCTGACCAAATAAATCTCTTACCCTTGAAGCTCCTACACCTACAAACATCTCAACAAAATCAGAACCACTAATACTAAAAAAAGGAACTTTAGCTTCACCAGCAACAGCTTTAGCTAAAAGAGTTTTTCCACAGCCTGGAGGTCCAACTAACAAAACTCCTTTAGGGAATCTTCCACCTAAGCGTTGAAATTTCTTAGGATCCTTTAAAAACTCTATTACTTCTTGCAACTCTTCTTTAGCTTCATCTATACCAGCTACATCATCAAAAGTAATCTGGGGTGCTTTTTCTTTATCTAAAGAGGCTGCTCTTGATTTTCCAAATGACCAAACTTTTGACCCCATCTGGTTTCCCTTACGAGAAAAATACCAAAGAAAAAGAATGAAAATAAGCATCGGACCAAAAAAGTAAAATAAGTTTGTCCAAACATTTTTAGAAGGCACTACTTCAAACTTATTCACATTCTTACGCAAAAGTTTAATAATCTCTTTATCGTCAACCGGGATATAAAGATAAAAACGACCGCTTCCTTTGCTAGAAACATATTCTCCTTGAACAAAGTTTTCACTCAATTTGACCCATTCAATGGTAGGATCTTCAAGATTATTTTCAAGAGAATAGTAAAATTCATTATAGGAAAGTTTCTTTACTACTCCTCCAATCCCAGTGCTAAAAAGGCTTACCATCCAAACTAGCCCAAGAAAAATAAGGACCAAAAAGAAAATTTTCCTTAAAAAGTCTGGTTTTTGAGGCTCTTTTTTCTTATCCATCGTTAGCTATTATACTGTATCGAATTATAAAATCAAGGATTGAATCAAAAGGGTTTTTTCTTCTTTCTTTACTATAATCTCAGGTAAATCAACAACGCTCCCCTTTGGCCGTTTAAAAATTAAATCTCGTAACTCATCAAGATGCTTGGCTTCAAGTCTTCGCGTATTGCCTTTTAACTCCTCAATAGCAATACGCACTACATTGTTAAATATAGCTGGAGATAAAATTACTAAACCTTTTAAATCCAAACAAATGCCATTGCTTGTTTCTTTTCGCTTAATGCTGAGAAACTTCTCATATGAAAAAGAGTAAATAAAATCATAATCCAGAGAAACATTTGAAGCTAAATTATTTAAATTACTTACTACATTAGGATTAAGCTCTTTGAGTAAGGGCAACAATTTCAATCTTACTTTATTGCGAAAAAATTTATCTTCAAAATTACTCTTATCTGTACAAAAAGGTATTTTTTTCTCTTCTAACCATTTAATAATATCTTTTTTCCTGATCTCAACTAATGGTCGGATAACAGTCAAGCTTCTAAATTTAGTTTTAGGCAAAAATCCTCTTAAGCCCTTTAAGCCTGAGCCACGAATCATTCGCATTAATACTGTTTCAGCTAAATCATCTTTATGATGAGCTAAAGCAATCTTTTTGATTTTAGTTTGACGAGAAACCTTCATGAAGAAATCTAAACGTAAATTTCTTGCTGTTTGCTCTAGAGAGTTTCCATTAAAAAAACTCTGCACATCCTTCTTCTCGCTTATAAATTTTACCTTTAGTCTTAAGCAAAGCTTACGTATAAACTCCTCTTCGGCATCAGCTTCTTCTCTTAAACTATGATTGAAATGGACACAAACTAATTGTAATTTATAGTCCTTTGCAATTTTTAAAAACTGATAAAGCATATATACTGAATCCGGACCACCAGAGACTCCAAGAATTAGTTTAGCCTTCTTTCTTAACAAATCATATTTTTCTAAAGTATTTTTGAAAATTATTTCCATGGTTTCAATATTATATCACATTTGCTATAATGCTCTCATGAATATTTTAGCTATAAACCCCTGGATAGTAGATTTCGCTGCTTATGATTTTTGGCTTAAACCTTATGGTTTTCTAGCTCTTCTGACCTATCTTAAAAATAAAGGTTTAAACATAAGCTACATAGACTGCTTAAACAATAAAATTACCAATGCTAACTTTGGAAGAGGGAAATACTATTCAGAAATTATTGAAAAGCCTTTAGCCTTAAAATCCGTTCCCCGTTATTTCAAACGTTATGGAATAACTCTTGATCAGTTCAGAGAATATATAGCAAATAAAAACCCTGACTACATTCTTATTACCTCTTCAATGACTTACTGGTATCCAGGGATTATTGATGCAGTAAACATATTAAAAAAAGAATTTCCTAAAGTTAAAATAATTTTAGGCGGAACTTATGCTACCCTCTTACCAAAACATGCCAAGAAAACAACTGGTTGTGATTTTATTTTTGAAAACTATTTGTTAGAAGACTTCTTTAAGCTCTTAAAAGTAAAATTAAATCTCGAAGAATTATTGTCAACATTTCCCTCTTATAATGAATTTTACCCTACTCTAGATTACATCGTTTTGCGAACCTCTTGGGGTTGTCCTTTTGAATGTAATTTCTGCGCTATAAAAAAAACTTCCTTTAAATTTTTTAGATTAAATATTCAGAGTGTTATAAATTTTATTCTTAAGTACCACCACCAAGGAATAAAAGATTTCGTTCTTTATGATGATGCTTTTCTTTACGAACCAAACTATGCTAAAGAACTCTTAAGAAAGATTGATAACTTAAATTTAAATCTTAATTTCCATACTCCCAATGCTCTTCACTTAAGATTCCTTGACAAAGAAATTGCTAATCTGCTTAAAAAAACAGGATTTATTAATCCTCACTTCGGATTAGAAACTTTAAATCCAAAACTTCAAAAATTATGGGGCGACAAAGTAAAAAAAGACGACTTGATAAAAGGAGCCAATTGGCTAAGGCAAGCCGGATTTAGGAATGGTGAATTCAGCGCATACCTATTATTAGGCTACCCCAATCAAAACTTAAACGAATTAAAGAGTGATGTTGATTTCTTAAATAGTTTAGGAGCTAGGGCAGCCTTAGCTGAATTCTCTCCTACGCCACAAACAAAAATATTTCAAGAATATAAAGAAGACCTTAATGAGCCTCTTTTGCATAATAACTCTATATTCGGTTTTTTTCAAAAGGAAAAGATAAAAGACTTCTGGAAAATAAAAAATTACACAAGAGAATCAAACAAAAAATTAAACCCTTAAAAAACTACTTCTTAGAAACAAAAAGATTATTCTTAATATAAAATCTTAGCAGTAAATTCTTTGATTTAGTAGCATAATCAACACCAACCCTTTTTGTCTTGACTATATTAAAATCTTTATCTTCTGGTGAAGAGATAAAAATATCTTTAGATGTAATCTCTTTTCCTAAAAAACTCTTATCAATCAAAAAGCTTTGGGTCCAACGACCAGGACCATTAGTTAATTTTTCTTCTTTTTCTACTCCTCTTCTCTTCTTCATTACTTCAATACCGCGAATAGGCTCAATAGCTCTTATAAATACTGCTTGTGGATCATTCTTTTTAGATACTACAATATTAAAACACCAATATTTACCATAAATAAGATAAATATAGATAACTCCTCCTTGACCATAAAGAGTTTTATTGCGTGGAGTAATCTTCCCACCAAAACTATGGGAAGCATCATCGCTTATCCCTAAATAGGCTTCAGTTTCAACTATTTTTCCAATTAAGGTTTGTTTTTTAGTTTTAAAAGTTAAATAATCACCAAGAATGTTTTTTGCTATATCCTTGGCTCCTTGATAAAAGAAAGCCTTACTTCTCTTCTTGAGTTTTAGCTTCTTCATATTTAGAAAGGCTCCAACCTCTAAGACGATCAGCTTTGAAAAATAAATCTATTTTTTTGTCTTCATAAATCCATTTTTCATAACCATCTAATTCTATTGCAGTTTTAGTAGGCAAACCAATTTTAAAAATAACATCATTCTTAGTATCACCAATAATTAAAGCTACATCTTCACTAATTATATAATAATCTTTTTTATCAACTCCCTGATCAAAGCCTTTGTTTATATCTAAACCAAATGAACCGTCTCTGACACCAGTATAATCTCTCATTTGCACACAACCATAGATAGAAACTAAAATTAAAATAAGGAAACATAATGCAAAATTTTTAATACTTTTCATCTTAATTCCTTTTTCATCAAAAAATATACATACTCTTGCTATAATTAAATTACTATTTTTTTTTCTTATCTTTTATAAATAAAAGTGGAAAAACTATATCACTAACGCAACAAGGAACCCATACTGCTATAAATAAAAATATAAACACACCAAGATACGAAACTAAATTCAATGGTTGCCCTTTAGCCATGATCATATGAAGAAGTGATGCCCAAGTACTTAGCAATACATGCCCATAATGTGAAAATTTCGTTGATGGTCTAAAATAAGCTATAGTGATTCCAATTATTGCTAGAGGATTTACAAGCCACCATTTCTCTATAAAGCCAATGTGAACTTCACGATGAGGCATTTTAAGCAAAGTTTCTCCAAAATAAGGGATTAAAGAATCACTGAAAGTAGCTATACCTATTGATCCAAAAAAACCAATAATCAACAAAACAAAAAGACTACATTTCTTTCTTTCAGTAGGACATTTATGCAACTCATACATCGAAGCTGTAGCTAAAGCACTTAATAATACATGCACAGGATGAAAAATATAAAAAAGATTATAAGAAACATTAGATGAAATTCCACGAAACATAATCATTATAGCAATTCCAGTTATTGCACCAAAAGCCGTAAAAGGAGCATGGTGTTTTAACTCTTGATAGATTCTCTTCATTACTTTACTTTTCATACTTTAGACCTAATGAACTATCGGTAATTACATTTTCTTTTACCAAAAATTGCTGTTCCAATTCTAACTAAATTAGCTCCTTCCTCAATAGCTATTTTATATGACGTACTCATACCCATAGAAAGGTAATTCCAAACTAATTTTCCTTGATAATCATTTTTGATTTTATCAAATAAAACTTTTGTTTTCTGAAAAAAAGGACGTAAATCTTCAGGATTATCTAACCAAGGCCCCATAGTCATAAGCCCTACAGGTTTTAAATTAGCAAATTGTAAAATTCTCTCTAGCAAAACTTCAACATCATCAAATAACACTCCTTGTTTTTGAGCTTCACCAGCAGAATTAACTTCAATTAAAACCGGCATCACTTTGTTTATTTTTTCACATTCTCTATTTAAAACTTGGGCTAAAACCAAAGAATCCAAGGTTTCAATCATATCAAATATCTTTGCTGCTTTTTTAACCTTATTCTTTTGAAGATGCCCAATAAAATGCCACTTAACTTTATCACCTAAAGGAATAACTTTTTCTTGTGCCTCTTTTATATAATTCTCACCAACTATTTTTACTCCAGCTTCTATTGCTTGCTCAATCTCACTAACATTTCGTTCTTTAGTAGCTACAACTAGCTCTATACCAACAGGCAATTCCTCTAAAATCTTCTTAATATTATCTTTAATCATTAATTACAAAATATTTCACTCCACCAGTTATACTCGTCTTTATTGACTTCTCTGACAACAGCAAAGCAAGCTGTTTAACTATCTCATTAAGATTTGCGGTCAAAGATTTTCCTAAATCCTCTAAAGTCGCTGGCCTTACTTTTAAAAACTTTAAAATATTTTTCTTTAAATTTCCATAAGCTGCGCCCTGACTTTTATTGAGAGAAAATTTTACCACACCTTTAGCAGTTTTACCAAAAGCCCTTTCTATGCTTTTTACTTTCCTTTGACTAGGTAAAGATAACTTTACCCCAGCTGGTCTTATCGGAAGATTAAGCTGAATCTTATCCGGTTTAATCTTATCTAAAATTTCTTTAAATTTATCTATTTCCTTCTTACTATCATTTATCCCAGAAATAAGCATTATTTCTAACCAAATTTTACCTTTAAACTCCTTTCTTAACTGTATAAGACCATTAATTGTCTTTTTTAAAGTTATTGTTTTAAAAGGACGATTAATTTTTAAAAAAGTTTTATCAGTAGCTGCATCTAAAGAAGGTAAAATTAAATCTGCTTTTCCTAACTCATCTCTAACTTCCTTTCTATACAAAAGAGATGAATTAGTAACTACAGCTATTTTGTACTTATTTTTAGTAATCCTCCTTATAACAGCAATAATCTTATCTAAACCTTTATGTAAGGTTGGCTCTCCAGATCCAGCAATAGTTATATAATCAATCTTAGGATTTTTACCAATAATTTCTTTTAATTCCTTTTTTAATTTAAGAATTTTTATAAAAGAAAATCTTCTTACTGTTTTCTTTTTACTTAATCCTAACTGACAATATAAACAATTAAAAGAACAAGTCTTGCTGGGCAACAAATCTAGACCTAAAGAAAAACCTAGCCTTCTTGATGGAACTGGCCCATAAAAATAATTTTTTACTGACATTTCTTAAATTCTCCTAAAACAGGTTTAAGTTTATCTAAATAGTTACGTGTAGTCAAAAGAGCAAAATCTTTAGTATCTATGAAAAAAACATCCTCTAGGCCTAAAACCAAAACTTTTTTATTGCAACTATCTAAATAAATTAAATTATTCTTACCCTCATAGACAGAGGATTTCCCTCTAATTACATTGCCCTTCTTATCTTTAGCTAAAGACTCATAAATAGCTAACCAAGAACCAAAATCCTTCCAAGAAAAATTAGCTTTAACCATTTTAGCCTTTTTAGTATTCTCCATTATAGTTTTATCAAAAGGAACATCGCTTATTCTCTTATAACAAGAAACTATTTCCTTAGAAAAAAAACAACTATTAAAATACTTATAATCAGGATAATAATTCTTATACTCATCAATCAAAGTGCCAATAGAAGCAACAAACATCCCACTATTATAAAAACAATTTCCTGAGGCGATAAGCTTTTTTGCACGAGATACACTTGGTTTTTCAATAAATTTATTTACTGAAAAAATACCATTTTTGGCTTGTTTTTTTACTTGAATATACCCAAAATCAGGCGTAGGAGAAGACGGTTCTATACCTAAAGTACATATCCAACCACTAGAAGCTGCCACTAAAGATTTCTTCAATGCCCGATAAAACTCTGCTTCATTTTTTATCAAAGTATCTACTGGTGTAATAATTAAATTTTTATTAGTTTGTTTTTTTAACTGCTGAAGAGACAAAAGAATAGCAGCAGCAGTATTTTTACTAGCTGGTTCAAAAAAAATATTCTTCTTTTTCACTAATTTTAGTTTCATTAATTCTTTTTTCTCAGATTGGTTAGCAACTAAAAATATATTATCCAAAGTAGTAATTTTTAAGAATCTTTTTATTGTAAGTTCCAAGGGTGAAAATCCAAAAATATCTAAAAAATTCTTACTTACCTTTTCAGACAAAGGCCAAAGCCGCAAGGACCTTCCGCCGCAAAGAATTAAAACTAATGGTTTATTATCTGGCATTTCTTTCCCCTATTCGTTTTGAAAGATAACCGCCGGTATAGCCATCAATAATTGCAGTTAGCTCTAATAATCTCAATTGCTTTTTAAATAAATCCTCTTCTGTCAAATTATCTTGGCTAAGTTCTCTTTTTAAGCGTATCCTTTCAAAGTATACTCTATTTATTTCATCAAGGATATCCAAGCGCAACTGGGTATTAAGCTTGCTTCTAGTATCAATAGACGAGGCTTGTGAGGGATTCCAAATAAGATCAGCCAAATCCCATTCCAGTGAAATATCCCAGCCCAAACTTCTATCGTTGGGACCTTGAGATACAAGATAATAACTACTTACGCCTGCCCAATGATACTGCTCATCTATATCTATATCCATACCAACATCGAGCTTTGGTAACCAAGCTCTTCTCGCCGCATCCTCTCTCCATTTTCTTATCTTATCAGGACTAACTTCATTATAAGCTAAGACTGCCTCTTGGACTTCACCTATTAAGGGCTCTCCTTCTAGAACTACTTCTAAATCATTTTTAGAATAAGATGAAAAAAAATAATCATTCTCAAACAAGCCCTTAGATGTTGCTAAATAAATCCTACCCTCAGCAGTAAATTCTGCCCAAGAAATATAAGAAGAATTCAATCCTTCAAAAAGCTGTTTAGATTTATTTTGTTTTAAATCAACCATAAAAAATCCTTTAGTAGTACTTAAATAAATAATATTATCCTGCAATTTTGTCTGAACCAGAGAATTAATGGAAAGATTATCAATACCCGATATATATAACTTCCTCCAATTAACTCCTTTATCTTCAGAAACAAAAAGCCCATGATTTGTCCCCAACCAAAGGCGGTCTTTATCAAAAATATCGGCTTTGATAAGCTGAGCAACTAAACCCTGTTCATCTATAGCCTCTTCTTTTCTCATTGCAAACAATCTTTCAACCCTCTCATCACCCTTAAGAAGGTAAACGCCTTTTCCAGTAGCTAAATAAAGGTTATCCTCAGCCGGCTCCAGAAAATAAATAGAAAAATTATTGAAAGATTTTATTTTTCTCCAAATTAAAACATCCTCTAAAGCAAACTGAAGCCCATGGTTTGTCCCAATGTAAAGCAATCCCCTATTTTTTGCAGCGGTATAAATTATCTCATCATCAGGCGCGGAAAATAACTTCTCTAAAGTCTCTTTTAATCTATAAAGATGACAGCTTGTAGCAATATATACAGTATCAACTAAATGAGAATCAAAAAAAACATGCTGGACTTCTTCATCTTTGAATACTGCTATCTTCTTAAATTCCCGGCCACCATCTTGACTTTTATATAAGGAATTATTTGAAGCAACACAAATAACTTCAGCATCAAAAGGTGACACCGCTACTCTTTTCACATTGCCGCTATCTAATCCTTGGACTGGCTTAAAAAGAGAAAAACTATTATGGAAGGGGATAAACAAAAAAAAGAAAAGGAAAAGAAATGTTTTTCTCACTTACTTAATTAATAACTAATTAATTAATAATACTAATACAAAACGAACTAATTAAAACTAACCTAACCGCTAAGCAAACAAACTTTTATCAATAAAACAATGGTGCCGAGGAAGGGAGTTGAACCCCTGACGCAGGGATTTTCAGTCCCTCGCTCTACCAACTGAGCTACCTCGGCAACAATTAAAAATTCTTTATTGTCAATGAGTTTTCAAGGTCACTATTTTGATCTTCTTTCTCTTTAAGCCTCTTGTGACCATCTAGGGACCATTTCTGCCCTAAAACATCTACAGCACGCTTTTTATGAGCAGGTGAAAGATGACTATAGCGTAAAGTCATTCTTATACTTTTATGGCCTAACAACTCTCTTACTGTGTTCAAATCAATACCACTCATTACAAGCTGTGAAGCAAATGAATGACGAGTGTCATGAAACCGAAAGTTAATTATACCAGATTTCTTTAACCCCGCAATAAAAGATTTTCTTATGTCTCTAAAAGGCCTACCATCCTTATTACAAAAAATATAAGGACTATCTTTATACTTGTGTTGATTTACAAATGCCCTTTTCACCATATCATTCATAGGTACTTCTCTTCTTTCACCATTCTTAGTATCTAAAAGGTATATAATGCCTCTTCTGAAATCAATATCAGACCATTTAAGACCTAATATCTCGCCTTTTCTCATTCCCGTATTTAAAGCAATAATTACTATCTGCTTGGTATAACCCTTGCAGTTACGAACCAATTTTTCGGCCTCTTCTCTTTCTAAATATCTTAAACGCTGGTTATTCTCTCTAAACAGCTTAACCTTCTTAACAGGATTTTTATCTGCCTTGCTCCATTGTATAGCCATTGTAAACATATGTTTGATACAAGCAAGTTCTCTGTTCACTGTAGCAGGGGAAACTTCCTTTATCCTTTTTGCTTTATATTCCTCAATTTGAAGAGGAGTTATCATATGTAAATACTTCTCTCCAAAAAAAGCTTTAAGAGATTTTAATCTGGTAAGATCTTTTTTCCAGTCTTTCTTATTATGCCTTGAATAAAGCTCTATGTAATCATTAGCAAAATCCGTAAACTTTATATTCAGCCTGCTCCTCTTATCAAGAAACTTACCTTCGGCAATCTCAACTAATCTTTTGTGTAAAACCTCTTGGGCAAGCTTTTTGTTTGTACCAATACACTCCCTATATCGCTTTCCATAAGCTCTATAGTCAATATACCAATTATCTTTTCTCTTTCTTACCTGACCCATTGCTTAAATTACCTTTTTATCTTTGAATGGTTTACCTTATGAGATAATAATGCTATAAACTAAGCAGCCTAATCCTACTGCCTGGATAAATCTAAAAATGTTTAATGTCAATTTAATTTTTTTTCTACCCCTCTGCTCTTCAAGGGGATTACCAATTAAACTGCCAATAAATTTTATTTTAAATTCCTTATTAAAATAAAAAGGAGGGATAAGTATAGGCAAAGCTACGAGCAGTGTGCCTAATATAGAAAGAATCTCTTTAACCATCTTCCCTCCTTAACTTTCCTTTCTTGCCTTTCTTCCACTGCTCCCAACACCATAAGAGCAAACTACTTACGCTTCGCCTTTCTTCTTTAGCGTCTTTTTCTAACTGTTTCTTCTCTACTTCACTAACTCTTAAAGCAACCATCTTACCCTTTCCCATCTATTTACCTCCTATTGTATAACAATGTATAACATAAGTCAACTCTTTTATTACCGTTAGTATATCAGTATTTGCAATAAGTGACAACTGACTTTTGTTTAATCCATTCATCTATCTCTTCTAAAGAAAACCTAACTAACCTACCAAGCTTTTTAAAAGGGATCTTTCTTTGACTTACCCAAGAATAAATAGTATTCTCTTTGACCGATAAATACTGCGATAACTCTACTATATTTAAAAATCTTTTTTCCATTAGTCTTTATAGTTAACTGAGTGTTACTATTTTTTGCCCACCCGTCTTTTTTCTAATATTCTATCTGCTAATACCCTAAGTCCGTTACTTTTTAATCTTATTCTTTTCAATTCCTCGTCTGTAGAGTCTTCAAAAAGGCTTATCAACCTACCTGTACGCTCTTGCAGTTCTTCTCTCGTAATAGCTGGCATGTTGTAACCGCTTCTTTCCTCTAATTCTTTTAACCGTCCCTTAATATTCATTTTTATTTACCTCCTTGTTAATATTGTTTGTTCAAGTTTCTCAAGCCTTCCCTCAAATTCCTCAAATTCAATAGCTTTTAAAGCATACTCAATTATATCCCTTGAAGCCAGTCGACTTATGCTTTCATTCTTTGATGAAGTAAGCTTAATTAACGCGGAAACAGCTTTCTCTATCGACGTCTTCAACTTATCTAAGGCTTCGCTAACAATCTCCTTACGCTTTTCTTTCAAATAATCCCTAAAGTTTTCATCCTTTAACCACGAATAGTATGTTCCTCGACAAATTTTTGCCTTTCGACACGCCTCTTCTATTGACGAAGAATTAAAAATGTAAGGTATCGTTAATAATTGCTTGCTTGTTAATTTATTCTTGTTTTCCATAATCTACCCCCCCCTAATATGTTAAAAAATGTTAATTTATGGTAATAGTGACATTCCAATGTTTTCAGTTATTTTTTACTTCAAGCCAATAATATATCGAATATGCCTTTTTCAGGCTAAATCATAACGCAAAACATTACACTTTTTAACCTCATTTTTGGTGTCTATGATCATATTCAGATGCTTTTTTAAAAAGTCGCATTTTTTTATTCTCATCTGTCTCTCGAAATAATGGACAATAAACTATAGTCACATCCTCAGATTGTTTACATTCACCTCTACATTTTGCACAGATCTTATTAGTTCCTTTATATGAATCAACAGTCATTTTTAGCTCCTTCTCGTTGTATATATATAAACATATTTATATCTGTTTAGCTTTAGCTTTACTCTTTATCCCTTCCAAGCATTATCCATAGCATTATCTTTTATTAATATCAAAGCCAAGCCCCATGCTTGTCAGGTCACCGTTGTGAGAGTAAACAGCACAGAGCGGCGAAAGGTTTTTAGGGGCTCGGCTAACATTAACCAACTTTTTTAACATCATATTTAGTTTGATTTCCTCTTCCAGTTCGTTTAATCCATAGTAAATCTTCCTCGGAAAAATGAGACATTTGTTTGGCAAAGCTTCGAGAGGCTCTATCCCATAACATTTCTTTTTCATTAACCTCAAAGTGATACCTAATAGCTTCTACTGACTTGCCTTTAAAATTAGTAGTGACTTGTTTTGCGGATAGAAATTTAACTGTGGCCTCTTCACCATCTTGCAAATCAAAGAATTGAGATCTTGCCATTACAAAATCATTAAGGATTCTTTTGGTATCTTCCATTTTCCACCACTCCTTTCGCTACATTTTCAATAATTTTTAAATACTCTCTAACGATTTCTGTTTGAAAAAACTGCCCAACACTACGCTTAATTGGATAAACTATGCTCACTTGTAAATCATTACATAATTTTTTAGTAGGATAAACTAAACGATAGGAAACTTCTGAAGAAGGACAAGTATAAATTGCAATATTCCCGAGATAAATAGCCTGATTAACTATACAAGAAGCAAAAGCCACAAGGCCATCCTTAGGTTTAACTGGGATAATTTGGATTTCAGAAACTTCTAACTTATTCATTTCACCTTTTAAAATAAAAAATCCTGTAAGTATTTTCTACCTACAGGATTATTATCCCCTAATTTTAAAACTTTGGGATTACAGCAAGTTGCTACTTACTGTTATTCTTATTTTTTTGATATTCTCTATACCTCTTTTTATATATGTTTTTTTCAGCAGGTCCCATCTCATTAAATCTTTCATCATCTTTAATGTCATCACCCTTACCATCTACAGGCAATGATTCATCAATTAGTAGTTGATGGAAATAAAAATCGCTGTACCTAAACAGATGTTCTCCTTTATGACTATACTTCTTTATCGCTTTTTTAAGCTCGCTCCAAACATTCTTTTTTATAATATCATTCCTCTTAGTATTGCCAAAGACCTCAAGGAACACTCTCTTTTTTCCATTATCTTCACAAACTACTATCCCGCATCTTGATAAGTGCGAAAAAGAAGAAAGACTTTTGTGATTGTATAAGATATAACTACTCATTCCACTAACAAAATTTATAGGTAAATCAAAATCCTCAAGAATTTTTGTAATTCTTTTCTGAAATACAACTTTCTTGCTTTTTACTTTTAATCTCATCTCTCTAAGTTCTTTATTATTATAATAAAGAGAAGATATAAGAACATGTTTTTTATAATTTCTTTTCTTTTCTGATTCAAATACTTTATCGCCTACGCCGATAAATGACTTTATTCCATAAGCGTAAATGCCAAATTCTTCTCTAATTAACTCTACTTGCTTAAAAAACTTGGGATTTTTAAAAAGATATTCGAGCTTTCGTTGGTATTTCTTTTGTAGCTCTTCGATTTTTTTAATATCCACTGGTGAAATATTTGCGATTTCTCTCATTTATTCCTCAAGGTTTTACTTCTTTGGGTTTATATCCTTTATGGAGTATCGTATATGAAGCCCAAGCCACTAAAAAGAGTGCTGCATGAGCTTTACTCTGGCTACCAATTGCAATAAAAAAAATTAAATTCAAAATCCAAAATACAGATACAAAAAGTATCGCACTTTTTTTAGATAAAGATTTCTTAACAAAAACAAATCTGACCAAAACAGGAGGCAAAAGACCTACACCCCAAGTTAATAATGCGGAAAAGATTAAGGTTAACCACCAGTATTCTCCAAAAGCAATCTCGCTCACAGATACTTCTTCATTAAAAGATTCTTTATTCCATTTATCTAAAAGCACAATACTGTTTCCAATTTGGTAAAAAACAGGTAAATATTGTGTAAATAAATCTTCCAATTCTCCTGACTGGGACTCTAGCCCAGCAACGTAACATTGAATCTGTACAATATTTTTGGAATAAATAAACTGATGGTTCACTGTATAACTTAAGAGCTTAATCCCCATTTTTTCCTGTACTTGCGAAAAACTAGTTATTGCTCCTGATTGCCCATCATAGGTCGATGCTTTAGTTTGAATCAACTTTGAATTGGCTGGTGTTAAGTGTTGAAGATTTTCACGGCTAAACATCTCTTTTGCAAGATCTGCAATATCATTATCAGAGAAACGAGAAGCTTCTTTGGGTAAATTCTTTATCAGGATTAGATACATTACGCTCATCAAGTCTTTCCCAGCGGGACGCATAAACTTTTGAACTATATTAGGTCGTTCACCTTCCATAGCCTCCCAAGCATTAGGGTATTCCGTAACCATCTCTATCCCCTTAGCTTTAGGATGTCCCTTTGTAAAGTATTTTTTAGTTGTTCCATTTTGAAAAGACTGTAGCTCGAGTGGAAGCGATTCAGCGAGAACATTGTAACTGAATGTAACACTTAGCAACAACAGTAAGATTAGTTTTTTCATGTACTCCTTATTTCTTCCTCAAGGTTCTAATTGCCCAAACACGAGCAGTACTTTTTGTTATACCAATATACTTAGCTAATTCTTGTATGTTTACGAGTCATTTAGACATTATCTAGTTTTTTATCTATTTAAATCTTACTTATAATTTACCCAATTATCTGCCCGAATATAAGAATGACCTAACAGCCAATTCCTATCATTTGTAATAATAAACTTATCTTTATCATATCCCTCAAATTCTTTACTTTTTTCTCTACATATATCTTGAGCTAATGCATCAAATGTTTCTTTTGCGAGATTAATTAAATGTAAGTAATCCGCTGCAAATTGATATGAAGAATAAACTAAAGATAATTTAAAGCCACTATCGTCTTCTGAAATTATACTATATTTAACATTATTATTTAATCGGAATACTTCTTTTCCTGAACTTCCTATCATAGAACTATAAGTAGCACACCCACTAACTAACATAACCAAAACTAAAAGACAGATTAACTTTTTCATATAGCCTCCTTATTTCTTTTTTGTTTTTTTTCTTTAATCTTTATCCAAGTCGTACTTATAATAAAAGCCGCTATTGCACGAAATAAAAACAGTCTTAACGATAATTCTTTCTCAAACAAATCAAGAGCAAGCGCCACACAGAGTGCTATTAATACTATTGTTTGTATCTGGGGCTCTTTTTTCTTGAGTAGTTTATATGCATAAAATAGTAATAATGAAATAGGTAATATGGTTATGATGCTCCCTAATAACCACCCTATACCTATTGCAACCCAATCTCCACTAATGTACAGTTGCGTATCCATATTATTTCTTATTTCTTCCTCAAAGTTTTAGTTGCCCAGACACTAATCTTCTAACACTTTCTTTATTGGGTCAGTAAAACTTATCTGACACGCTGCAACGATATTGACAATTTCAATAATAAGGAATGCATTCCTCCCTTGCCCTGCTATATCTACAATTTTCTTACCGAATTCCCAAAATAAAGTTCCAGCTAAACTCTCATCCTTTTTGGTCTTCTCTTTATACTGTGCATACTCCACTTCTCTTGTATTACATGAAGTAATGAAATGTTTTGTTTTTAATTTAAAATACTCTCTTCTACAGGACTCTCTTTCTGCAAGATTATCATCAACTTCCCTTGGTGGTTTAGAACTAAGATATACTAAGTGCTCATGCACCCCAGATGTTACGGCATCCATTATCTCATCCCTTTCACTTACTCCAAACAAAACAAAAAGAAGTCTATTAAAATAATGTACATTGAATATTAAAAATTCATTTAGTATATCAGTTATTGTTTCATCGGGGAGTTCTCCTTCCTTAAACCCATCCATTGTAGACACCTGTTTAGTAGACGAGTTAGCCATATGGAAAATAATATTTACTAGCCCTTGAACTTTCTTCTCTTTATTCTTCATTGTCTCTTTCTCAAAGTTTTAATTGCCCAGATAAAGTGTTTAATTATGTTAATTTTCTACCTCTAAATTGCTTAAACCAAGAACGAATTATCATCACTCCCATGATTATTGCAATAATACCAACAATTGGATTTCCGTTATACTTTGGGTCAAACATAGCATCAACCCCACCTAGGATAAATAAAATACCTGAACCCCAAGCAAAGATTATCCAAAAAAGATTTATTAGTCGTTTAGACATTGTTTAATGTCATTTTTGTACAGGTGTCCAACCATATTTTTTTTGTAGGCATCTCTTCATCTCACCTGCAATTATAAGAGGATTACCAGAAAAACCCATATCTGCAGTATATCGTGTTGCTAGCATCTCACATTCGTATTGATCTCGCTCAAAATCTTCGGCAGTTTTTGTAGGATGTTGATATATTGTAGCACAACCACTAACGAGCATAACCAGAGTTAATAAACATATTAACTTTTTCATATAGCCTCCTTATTTTAGAAGAAACGTTCGAACAGCCCTACAACAAGAGCTGCTATGACAAAAAATACTCCTTTAAGGAATTCCCATACATTATCTCCCCAAATATAGTAGACAAGAAACCCAATAAACATAAAATTAAGACTACCCCGAGTAACCATTGAGTTCCTGATAGAGAAAAGTTCATTTTCAAGGTCAAGTATTCTATTCTCAAGTTCTTCCATTTCCTCTTTAAGCTCACTGGTAGTGAGAGGTGTTGAATAATCATCGTAATAAGTATCTTCAGGTTTCATTATTTCTTCCTCAAAGTTCTAATTGCCCAGATATTAGTCTTCCAATGCTTCTTTTATACGGTCAGCGAAAAAAGTATATGATATGCCTAGTTGCTGGGTTTTCATTATAATAGAGAGATCATATTCTTTTCCCATTATATCTGCTATTTTTTTACCGAATTCCCAAAGTAAAGTTCCAGCGAGGCCTTTCCCTTTCTCTGGTTCTTCGTTATAATGTGAATATTCTGCTTCTCGTTCATTATACAAACTAATGAAATTTTTTGCTTTTGAATGGAAATTGTCTGATTGCAGATAGTTACCAAGTATATCTACTGTGAGGTTAGCATCATCCTTGCTCAGGACTTCGGAGCTAGAGCTTATCAAGTGTTTCTGTAATTTAGCCACTACATCATCCATCAGTTCATTCCTTCCGTTTTCTCCAAACTTGTCAAACAAAAGTCTATTAAATTGATGTAAGTTAAATATTATAAATTCATATACAATATCATCCATTATTGAAGATGAAAGTTCTGACGCTTCTTCCATTTCAAGCACATGTTTAATGGCTGCGTCAGTAGCAACTAAAGTAATATTTACTAACCCTTGAGCTTTTTTTTCTTTATTTTTCATTTTTCCTGGAATATACACAGAACAACACCCCACCAACCAAATCAATTATCTTCCAACCACCTACTCCTAAATAAAACTTTGCGAAGGGATTAAAAATTACAGCTATTATTCCTAAAATCCATACCCAATTAGTTTTCTTATCTCCATAGGCTAAATATGCTCCATAAGCACCCACACCACATATAAACCATCTTAGCAGTTGGTAGTATCCATATGGCATAGAAAGAATGCCAATAAATAATGCAATTCCTGCAATTAGAAATATTAGTTTTCTTTTCATACTGTTTATTTTATATTTTATCTATTACTTAAATAATTATAATACTAATCATCTCCTTTTATCAGCCCTCCTACGCCAATCATTGTAAATGCAAAAATTCCTCCACCATAAACGATTAACAATGGAAACCAGTTCCCCCATGCAATAAGTGCATACAATGGTGTTACTGTCAACATTAAGGGTAAAATCATAAACCCTACAACCATACCCCAAAAGCCAGCAACATGCTCAATGATTGCCAGCTCAATGACAAGCCCCCATAAACCAAATGCAGCAATAGCTATATACCCTACAACTGTAAAAAAACCCCCTACTATTTTCCGCATCTACAGCCTCCTTATTTCTTCCTCAAGGTTTTAATTGCCACACTCTACAGGTTCCTGGTGTTATGTCGATATACTTAGCTAGCTCTTGGGTGTCTACGAGTTTAGGCATTACTTACCTAGAAACTGCTCCTTAGAGAGCTTATAGACCACACTATATAGCTTTACTTCAAGAAAAGTTACTTTGATGCCTCCGATTATAAGTGTTTTCTCTTTATTCGTGTCAAATTCAAAGGTAGTCTTATCTTCCGAATCGTTACTGTTTATATTTATTTCATTGTCTATATCTATTTTAACCTTTTGCCCAACTTTATATCTATCCATTGTAGTCTCGCTTGAAGAGCGGTTAACATCTGTAATTTGCAATACTAATTTTTTATCCTCAGTAATTGCTTTAAGCCTTAACTCTGCGAACCCTTTGTCAACCTTACCACCCCACAGGTCTGCTTTACCAAAAACATTTGGAAGGTCACCTGTTTTATTCAGTCTGAACAAGGTACTGCCTATACTTGCAGTTAAAACCGCACCCTCTGGTTGTTGTAATCTACTATGTGTTCTTACTGTTGCACAACCACTAACTAACATAACCAGAGCCAACAAACAGATTAACTTTTTCATATAATCTCCTTATTGTTTTTTAATCTTTTGTAGATACTGCTTGGCATCTGCATCTTGAATTTTCATATAATCTTTTTCAAGTTTTTTTCTTGTCTCCATAATTTTATCAGAATCTTCTATAAATTCGTCCATTTGCTCCATCATTACTTTTGCTTTATCATTAAAGTAATCGTCTTCTAAAGACCTCTCCATTTCCTTATTCCAATCTTTAACATATTCAGTTATATCAGAGTCGGTATAAAAATCTACTACAGCCCATTTTACTGGTGCTTGTTTATGTTCACTCATAAAAAGCTTACCTACGCTCATATCCCAAAAAGTTGCTGTTCCAAAAGGTGCTAATTGTATCGTGTAGGTAAATACCTTGTCAGAAGTGAGTATATCTACAAATCCATAGGTGAGTATTAGGTCTCCAAACTCAGACAACCTTCTTCCCTCATATAACTGTAAATTATATTTCCAAGCTATGCTCCCAATCTCGCCTTTCAACCATTCTGGCTCTATTTGTTTAAATTCTGTATTTCTTATCCTTTCTTTTAACTCCTTTGTTTTAGCCAGACTAACTAAGGAAACTTTATTACCTAGCATAAGATTCACTGCAAAAACCTTACCTACATAAATAGGCTTTTCATCCCTTAATTTTAATAAAGTATCAATAAAAAAAATAAGTACTAAGAAGACAAGAATGCTCAATATTATTTTCTTCACCATACACCACCTTCTTTTAAAACAAAAAGACAACCCCAGCTTGAAAGTTGCCCTATAATTTTAACCTGTTTTGTTTCTTCATCCACATCTTCATGATCTACCCGTCAATATACCCTCTGGAGGGAGATGTTATGTGTTTTATTTATAATATTTTTTAGCTTCACGGATAAAACCTTCCTTATCGTACAAATCTAGATTACCCGCATTATCAATTGCATAAAACTCTCCAAAATCACTTTTTGGGTCTTTAAAACGTCGTTTTTCTCCAGTCTTCGCATTTACCTTAATAAGTTCGTGGCGTCCTGAACTGCCGTCTTGAAACTTACTTATCAGGAAGAACGTTTTCCCTTCTTGCGCAATTGTGATCTCCTGTTCAAATGAACCGACTTTATCAAGCCATTTGCCAATAAGATTTTGCTCTGCCTGGACAGAAACCGTAATCAATAAAATGATTACAACGAAAAATAACGCTTGGAACCAAAATTTCTTCCAACTCATGCAATTCACCCCCATTTTACATTTCATTTGTTATTATTATCTTCTTCTTAACCTTATTTTTATTCACATAACAATTGACATACTGATCCCACTTGGCACTATTATACCACTCTGGCTATTTTGAAGCAAAAGTATGTCTCAAATCATGAAACCTAAAGCTAGATATACCTGGCCTATCAAGGACTGTCTTAAAAGCCCTTTTAATATCCACAAAAGTCTTTCTTGTTTCTTGTTCATGCTCCCTCCTTATTTCTTCCTCAAGGTTCTAATTGCCCAGATAATGAAACGGTACAATAAATATATTGGGTAAAACAGTAGTGAAAGAAAAAGTAGTTTTGTGTTAACCTTGTGTATTCTCTTTAACCAAATTTTTCTCCGACCACTTTTTATTTCTTCATGATATTTTTTATTGATTATTTCTTGGAGATGGCTCAATTCACTATCCTTGGCGTTAGGGGGAATATTTAGCTCATCTATTCTTTTGTCTATCGTATCCTCAGAGTCTGCAGGCAAAACGAGAGTTGCATTTGTACCTATATCAACCTCGAATAGGTCGGTATCCCCAAGTAAATTGAGTTGACCAGCGATATAATACATTGTATATAGCGTGCTTACAAAAAGGATTACTATGGTGATTAATATCAACCCTTCCCTTGCGATAATTTTCTTTGTTTGTGATGTCATCTAGCTATCCTTTTTCTTTTATATAACAATACTCCAAAGACTAACAAGAAAACACCAATTGTTATGACAACTCGTGTATTATGTGTGTAAAAATATCTATAAGCGTGAACTGTTTTGGATGCGCTTCTCAAAAATTCAAAAGGTCCTTCTCCTAGTGGTGAAAAATCAAGAACACCATACACTACTATGCAGGACCCTATTAGAATAAAAACCCAATCAATCCTTTGTTTTATGGCTTTAATAATTTTCTTCATCGTTATGTTCTTTTTATTCTCTGCTAAAATCAGCCCTCTTCAAGCACCTCTTATCAGCTGCAACAAGCCCAATTCCATTTCTATTCCATAAAAATTTATAGGCAATAGGACAATCATTCTCAATCCATTTGCCTCCTTCCTCACCCCACTCGAACCATCTGCCACTTGCCTTTATCATAGAAAAATACACTTTGCTATCTTCTTTCTCAACAATCATGCTTCCATGCATAAACCCTGCATAGCCCTCTTCTAAATCGTAATCCTCGTTCTCAATATCTCGTATTAGTTTTCTCATTGGCAATTTTATTTCATTATAAATATCTCTAAATTTTCCTTCTTCTTCCGTGTAAATTGCCACTATATCAAAAAATCTCCCAGAACCAACCCTAAGGGTTTTTATATATTCACCATCACCATCATTGTTAATGTCTACTTTGAATATCTTTAAATCCCCGCTTACTCCATCACACCAAAACATCCCATTACTAATAATATTTTCAACTTTATCAAATTCTCTTTTCCCTTTCTCATCCCAATACCATTCTGAAATATTAATGCCCTGTTGGTTTAACTCATCTATAAAGGACTGAACCTCTTCTTTTGTGGAAAGAGGGTATATGATTTCTGCATAAGCTGGAGCCAAAAAGAATGTAAATAATATTAAAATTAGTAGGGGTTTCATTTCTTCCCTATGGTTTCAATTTCCTTAGTATTAATCAGGGACGAAGTCTTGTAATACCTACTCTGTTTTTTATTAAATCTCCACACATGATCGCTTATAGGCATACCCTCATCATCATAAACAAAATCCCTCTCACTATCTGTATTAACAAATTCTAACACACCATCATCATTAAAATCTGCAAAATAAAAGACTTCCCCACCACCTTCTATGGCCTCATATTCAGTTACAGAATCTTGATTGATAGATAATACTCTCACAACAAAAGGCGGATTATTGCCTCCAAAAGGTCTTTCCATGATTACTAAATTAGAAATGCCGTCACCGGTAATATCATCAAACGGAAAAATATTTTTGTGTAACGGCCTGGGAGTTAAGTCGTCGTAGATTGATATTACCCACAACATATCATAAGAAGCATGACAAAAGTTGGTAAATTTGTCTACATATTTGGGAGTAATTTCACCTATAACCTTATCCTTGCGTAACAAAGTAAGCCGATTCCATTCTTTTTCTTGCCTTACAATCCGGTATTCCGTATCTTTACCAAAAAATTGCTTTATGTCGTCAGCATAAGAAGGGACTATAAAAACTAAAGCTATTAAAATTAGTAGGGGTTTCATGTTTAGCATTTAATTCTCAGTAAAATTCTCCAGGTAAACTAGACGTCCACCCTCTTCCAATCTAGTTAATAATCCATGCTCACAACTTCTATAAGAAGCTCCTTTAATAAAATAAGTTACAAACACTAATACATCTTCAACAGTGTCATTATCAAAATCTCCCCAAGCCTGTAATGTAATGTATATATCATTACCACTGTCTATGTCAATTTGCTGGCTTTCTATATGTATTTGATGTTCATCCCTTATTTCAAAAGTAGCTGTAGGGTCATATTCTTTCCAAGTTTTACCCTGTTTGATGGCTTCTTCCGCTTTTTCTATTTCCTCACCGTAATTAATTAAATCTAATATAGGTGGTAAGCTCTCTAATGGGTTATCTGTGAGATTAAAGTCCTTTATATAACTTTTTTTAGATGATTTAGCTTTTTTGATAAGCTCAAGTGAAGTGCAATTCTCTACAAACCTAAATTGATATAGTATGTCCCAATTAGATGCAGGATAATATCCTTTACGTTGTAAATCTCTGTATTGTCTATAGGTAGTTATTTTATGTTCATCGCCCTCATCATTTATCAATGTAAGCTCGTGTGTTTTTCCGGCGTATTCATCTACATAATTATCTAATATGCTATCTATTTCACCTAGCGAGTTAATCTTTATATTCTTTGTCCATCTAACAGGATAATTGTCCTTCACCCCTTGATTTATTGTCCCAGCATATGTAGGGGTAAGACTAACTAAAACTACGATTAATAAAGAAATCAGTAAGGATCTCATTCAAACTTCTTATTTATTTTGGATTTTTGAGAATATAATTGTCCTACATAATCGATATATCTTCCGTGAGCACTCCTAAAAAATACGTTACGATTTGTTAACTCTAATTCAAGAGGGTTTTTTGATTTAACTCTTACATAAGGATTTAATTCTATAACAACGTCCACACTCCCCCTACCCGATTCTTTCATTTCTTTTATCCGGTTATACAAAGCCTGTTTTTCTGCTACATAATCATATCGTTTAGGATCTTTTGAGTGATCACTATATTCATTATCAACTAGCGTCTGTGCCATTCTAACTATCACGTAGCCAGATTTGTGATATGCGAAGGGGAATTTTTTGACAGGAATAAATATTTCAAATTGACCGTTTTCTTTGAAATTTATACTTTGCTCATCAAGAATTTCATTTCTATAGTTTTTAGCATTCCTTTTTAATCCAAATTCAGCAATAGCCTTAGGATCATTAGGGAGTAACGTATTTTCTGGAGTTAAAGTATATTTAATATGGTAATAAGCCATTCCTTTAGTAGTAGACGTGTAGATTTGGGCATCTTCTGCAAAAGCGAAAAGACAGATTAAAGATAATATTAAAATTGATAAGAGTAAGGGTTTCATTTCTTCTTATCCTTCAAAATGTAGATTAATAACCAACCTAAAATAAAGTCTGCAAATATTACGAATATCTCTTACTATTGCTTAATGATTTTCTCTAATATGTATCTATGCCCCTGATTGTGGTTTGCAGAATCAAGTTTGTAAATTTTTAATTTACTACAGGATGCTCCACAAGACATAACAATACTTAATGTTTTATCTTTTATATTTACTGTTGATATCTCATCAAGAGATATGTATGGTTCGTCATATGTTATTTGATAAAGACTATCGCCTATTACTTCTATATCTTGATCCTCACTAAGGTTATATGCTTTAAATGTAGAATGCCATCTTTGCCCATTAAACATTTCACAAACCATCAGCTCCTCTTTATCATCAAAATCTAAATCATAGAATAAAAAAGGTTCGTCAGTAGCACCCATAAATGTGAATCTACCATCTTTTAATGTAGATTTACTATAATCTAACTTTATGGTTTCATTTGTTATGCCTTTAATATTGTACTCTCCTACAAACTTTCCCTCAGCATTATTTTTCTTTTTAATCTTCAATAATCTATCTATCTTTTCCTCTTTAATCCCAAAATAATTATTAACAACAGTCGAACTCGTTCCATATTTTATATTTGTAAATTGAATTATGGCTGGGCCTATAACATACCCGTTCTGTAAATTATTAGGCCTCCAAATGACCTCAACTCTCATACCATTAATGATATTGTTGTATTTTAAATTAATGATATTATCATTATTGTTCTGCTCTGTCATAGTAGCAGCTTCTGTAAACTTTGATGAAAGACTTAAGTATTCTTTCTCAACATTTTCCAACCACTTTGCGTGTAGCTGATACCAATAAGTATCACGGCTATTATTATGTTGTATAACATACGAAATATGTTTCCAGTCAATATAAAGAACATCTCGCATATATTGAAGTAACTTACCATATTTCACTAAATCCTTATTTGATATGGCAAATAACATGTTATGTATTTTTCGCCCTAATTTTTCTACTCTTGCCAGTAATTCTTCTGCGTTCTCTATGCTATATTCTGTATAGGTATCTGGATTTGGAGAATTAACAATGGTATCTTTAAAGTTTTTATATAACTCTTTTATATCGTCAGTTGTTAACTGTGTGTCCGCTAGGATTTTAATAACATTATCATCTGTCCAATTTAGTAAATCTCGGTGCATATCTTGAATTTCAGTTTCAGCTAAAACGTCGGGTATTTTATCAAACCCTGTCTCGTTCATTTCTGCATAAGAGAATTTTCCTAGAAAAAGTAGGATTGTAAAAATCGTCACTAATAAACTTTTCATCGTTTCTTGTCTCTCAAAGTATATATTAATAATCCTCCGATAATCAAAACTATCAAAGATTTTTGCGTTGTCTTCCTTCTTGCCTCTGATTCTTTTGTCATTTCCTTTAATTTGTTTGTCATTTCCTTCAATTCTTCAGTTACCCTCTGATAACCCTCACTTCTGCTTACAACTCTCCAACGTCTTTCTCTTCGCTTCTCAAACTGTAAAGGTAAAAAAACTATACAAAGCAAAATACCTGTTACCCATAAAGTGATTAATTGTTTTTTATTCACCATTTAAAACCTCTAATGATATATACCCCCAATGTAACAAATAATAAACTTACTAAATTGCCTATTAAAAAAATATTAATTGCAGCTGGAGCCTTATCATCCCCTACTTTCTCTATAGCAATTCCCTTTGGACTCCATTTTCCAGCCATTTTTAATCCCAGCCAAAGAATTATAAAAGTGGGATAACCTATAATAAACGATAACGTAAAAGTGAACCTTTCTAAATATCCCAACAATTTTGTTGGTCGAGAGCATCTCTTAGTTATCTCATATCTATTCCGTAAATAAAAAACTAAATTACGTGTTATGAGATCACCCAATACTAAAGAAACTAACAACCCCTCAATCCATAATATAATTCCTCTACTCATACTCCACCTCCTCCTATAACCCAAAAAAGCAACCCCCTTTATGAGAGTTGCCCTATAATTTTAGCTTGGTTTATATCCATTTTTATAACCACACCTTTGTAGTTAAAATTAATAATACTCTTTTAATAGAAATTAGTCAATATCAGATAAATACAAAAATAGTCCAACAAATTAAATTGCTGGAATTTAGTAAATTTTTATATTCACTGCCTTTATTGATAAAAAGAACAAATTTTCCTACCAATATTTCTTAACAAACTTTTAATAGTTACTAAAAAGGAAAGTTTTATTCGCTTAATAGAAGTATCCGCTACAAATTGATAATTGCATTTAGGACATTTTACAGTTAAATTATGCTTGTTACGTGGTAAACGTAGCTTAATCATATCGTTCCAACATGTCACCATATCAAACATCTCAGGCGCTGGCTTAGGAAAACTTTTGTCCTTTTTGATTATATTTACTATCTTCTTTGTAGTTTTCTCTAAAAACCTTGCTTCTAAAATAACTTCTGCAATATTGTCTTTATTTTTCAATAATCCATGCCTTGAGATTATTGTATTTAGATACGCTAAGCTTGGATTTACGCTATTCCTTCCCAATATTTCCTCTATTCCACAGCAATAACTCATCATTTGTTTGTGATGCTTTTCTAAAAATCTTTCAATTTTAGGTATACCCCCTTTTTGTATATACAAACAGTTCTTTTCAATATGTGATAAAATATGCTGTAAATTTTTAATCTTAGTAGCAAGTTTTTCTGCACTAAAAATAAGGTTTTTTTTGTTATTAATCGCCTTATCAAAATATTGATTATATTCCTCACGACAATTATTAAGGGTTTCTTTTGAATCATGAAGCAATTCGCTTTCTGCCCTCTTTTTTGATAACTTTCGCATAGTACAAATTAGGATATGGATAAAAGCTAGACTTTCTCTGTCAAGATACCCCGTGGTTAATGTTTCTGTTGTAGTATGCTCTCCTTGCCAGTCACTTTCATGTTTAGTATTATGACGTTCACAACCATTCAACATAATCTTTCCCAAACCTAAATAAACTGCAGCCGTATCGGTGAGAATTTCGTTTTTTCTATTATCTGGATATTTTATGCCATTTACTTGTAAGTATTTGTGAGTAATCTCATGTGCTAACGTTGATAATGTTGTTTCTGGATACTTCAATATGCCTTCCGACAACTCAATAAAAACCTCCTGCTGATTTCCTTCAGAAAGCTCTATGTGACCTCCTACTTTATCTTCCTGCTTAGCAATACCAATAATGAAAGTCAAACCAGACAAACCAACAAAAGAAGCAATTTTTTTCGCTGCTTCCTGAATTGAAATAATATCTGCTAGTTTTACTGGAAAAGGGTCAAGAATATGATATTTAATCTTTTCGCCGAGATGAGATTCAAGCACTGACAAGTTTTCAAGGAGTTGTTCGATTGAAGTAGTCATTGTTATTTTTTATCCTTCGAATGTAAATATGCCACTATAGCTACTACTCCAAGCATACTGCTTAAACAAAAAAGCAACCCCCACTATGAGAGTTGCCTATAAATTTAACCTGTTTTGGTTCCTCGTCCACATTTTCATAATCTACTCGTCAATATACCCCTCAAGAAACAAATGTCAATTTAAAACAGTGTAGACTAAAAGGAAAGTATCTATCTCCACACACGGTTATTTTAACACCGACTATGATAGGTGTAAATGACTGGTTTGTTATGAGAAAATCAGCGTATGACAAACATTAATATTAAATTTGGGAAACAATTAAAAGAATTGCGGAAAAAGAAAAAATTGACCCAAGAAAAACTTGCTCAGTTAGCGGATATAAATTACAAGTATATCCAACGTCTCGAAGGGAAAAGCCCTTCGTCTCCTACATTAAATGTTTTAGAAAAACTCGCCAAAACCTTCAACGTTCCCCTGTCAAAATTAGTGGAATTTGAATAATAATTCGCTATTAACAGAAATAAAAGAATAATTGAAGAACTATCTAAGACTATATACGATAATCATGTGGATCGAGGCAAAAATCATAAGTTTTTTTATCAATCTTTAACCAATCGGTCTTATTTATTCCTCTTTTGTTTTTAAAGGTAGGACTTACGAGAAATGCTGATGCTATTTTAATCCATCGCTTCTGCTCTTGGGCAATCTCTCTTATTTCGTCTGCAACTTCACTTAAGTCTTGATCTTGGCTAATAATAATGGCGATGTCATAAACCTTACGAAGAGCGAATCGAACAACATCAAGGGCTATACGCACATCTATTCCTTTTTCGTGACCTACAAGCTTTGTGAAAATTTTACCATCAGGTAGTTTTATGGTCTCATTATGATATCTCAAGCTCCTTTTAAAAACAGCTATTCCTTTATGCTGCATACCAATTAATTTATTAACCCAAAAATTATGCCAAAAGCTATTGTCTTGTAAATCAGGAACACCAGTATAAAAATTTACTTTATCCAGACTCCATCCCTGATTTAAACATATTTTCTCAGCCAATAACTTTACATCATAATTTGGATAAGCATACCCAAAAGCCTCTTTCGCTGAGCGGAATAGATTTTGACCATCAACAAAGACAAATGCTCTTTTTCCAACCGTTTCAATCATTATAAAATAAGATCCATTTTAAATAAATAACCCCGCTCAAGCCCTTTCGGGAATCAAGCGGGGAGCAAATAATACACTACTAAAATACTCTTTCTAGAGATATTGTCAATACTTTTCTCCTATTTCATTTATAACATAAATATTGATCCAAATCCACCCTTTTTGAATAAAGATTTGTGACCATCTGGTGACCAAACTACAGCTAAATACACAAAGCACACAAGATTAATGAGAATAGACAAGATTGGAAAAGTGCTTAATTTTATAGGTAATTTGTGAAAGATATTGATTCTGTTAAGGAAACAAAAAAGGACTGAATTGGATTTTCAGTCCCTCGCTCTACCACCTGAGCTACCTCGGCAAACCACCAATTTTAATTTCAAAAAAACAGTGAAGGCGAATACCGCCTGTTCAATGAGACTTAAACTTTTTAAGCAAAGCGCAAAAAAGTCTTTAGTCGAATTAATCCGCCGAAGCTTTAGCGTAGGCGGAAGCTACCTCGGCAAACCAAATATTTACTACTGTAGAACAACTAGCAAACAGAAGAAATTATAACATAGAAACTAAGGATAACAATATTTTTTTAAGAGGAATTTACTAATATTTAAAGGAGATTTTTACCGTATAACTATTATATTACCAGATTACTGACTATTAAAATCAGCAATTATTTTCTTTGCTTCCTCTACATGCTCTTCTCTAACTCTTATTACTCCTTTACCAATTGTTGGCTGAAATATTGAAAAAACTGAGGTAGCCTGATAATAAAATACATCTACCGGAATATTATTCTCTTTTAGCATTGCCTCTAGTTGTGGACCTTCTAACTCATCAAAAATAGTATAAATATTAATCCATTCTTTATCCAAGTTTTACCTCTCCTATGATTTAATATACCCTTTTTCTCTGCCTTCTAGGCAATCAAAAATTTTTAATGATACAGCTTCAGCCACTGCATAGTTAAGAGAAATAACTTCTACCCGAACCTTATAGCTACCTAATTCTGTAAAAAATATTGCTATTTCTGTTGAGCTACTACACTGAGGCAGAACTTTACCAAAATTAGTAACCACAACAAAACCTTCTTCCTGACTTCCTCGATAAAAAGAAGCTTCCATATCTCTTAGTTCTAAACATATTCTCCTATAACAAGAAGCCAAATCTAAATTAAAGTCCTTAGTATATATCTTACCAGCTTCTCTAAAACGCTCAGTTCCCACTCCAATAAGTCTACTAAATTCTAAAGGCGAGCAACCTATAAAACAAAGTAAAAAAATAAAAAATATTTTCTTCATTTACTCTTTCTCTATCCTCTTAGGTCTTTCTTTTCTATAAACAAGCACAATAATAAATACTATGGTAAAAAAAATGAAATTTATAATACTAAATGTCCTAAAAACTAAATCTTCTGAAATAAAACCCTGAGGAGCCATAAGAACAAAACAAGTCCACACCCCTACTACCCAATGCATACTAATATCTCGAGATGATTTTCTCTTAACTATCCTTACAATCAAAGGTATATTCCAAAAAGGTAAAATTATTGATGCTATCAGCGCTACTTTTTTTATCATTTAATTAATTTATTTTGGTGTCTCTACTTCCTCAATTACAATTGCTCAAGAAAATATCCCCTCTTACTTAACAATGAAATAATTCCTTCCTCTCCAACTAAATGCCCTGCTCCAACAACAACAAAATGAATATCATTAGCATCCAAATAACTTTCTATCTAAGGTAGAAAGCAACAATAGATCTTGCTGAATGGTTTCTATTCCATCAGTCCTTTCTATAATATCACCACTAACACTTTTACTATTCTTTAGACAAACAGTATCAGCAATTGCAGTTAATGCGAAAAAAGAAACTAATAAAAAAGCTAAAAAGAATTTCTTCATAATTTATTTTTATTAACTTTTTTTCTTAATCAAGGATATAACTTCCTCAAGTTGAGCTGATATTTTCTTCAAAATATCCATCTGCTCACGCTGGGAACGATCTTGCTTTTCTTGAATATTTTTTGCCTGAGATGCCATCTTTGATAAATCACCTAATTTACCTAAATCAAACATTAATCCTCCTTATATTGTAATTTTTAAAATAGAAATACTTTCTACAGTTCTCAAATTAATTTAAGATTTTTTAGAAAATGATTTAAGAGCCTTTAGATAACTACTATAATTAGAACTTATTTCTGATAAAGTATCAGATCCAAACTTTTCTAAAAAACTCTCTGTTATTGCAATTGCTGACATATTCTCAGCAATAAAACCACAAGCAGCTACAGCACAAACGTCAGATCGTACAATCGGTGCCTTTGTAGCTTTTTTATTAATTATATTTACTGAATCAAGAGGCTTACCTAATGTAGCGATTGGCTTCATCGCTAACCTTAGCACAATTGGTAGCCCTGTAGATACCCCGCCCTCGATTCCACCAGAATTATTAGTCTTCCTAATAAACCCTTCACCTTCCTTGTAATATATTGGATCATGTGCAGCAGAACCTTTGGCTCTTGCATAATCAAAACCTAAACCTACTTCAACCCCTTTAACTGCTGGAACACTCATTAAATAAGAAGCAAGCCTAGCGTCTAAGCGTTTATCAAACTGCATACAACTACCTAACCCCGGTGGAGCCTTATCTATCCAAAGTTCAATTATCCCTCCTAAACTATCTCCGATAACAGCAGCAACTTCAATTTCCTTAACCATTAATTTTTCTTTACTCTTATCTATGCAATTCAACTTTGACCCCTTAGCTTTACTAATAATATCATCTACACTCTTTGGAACCTTATCAGAAGAAACGCCTCCAACACTTAAAGTAAAACTAGCAATTTTTATTCCAAAATTTAGAAGAAATTGTTTGCATACAGCTCCAGCACAAACTCTAGCTACTGTTTCTCTTGCTGATGATCGCTCAAGTATATTTCTTATATCTGTTTCCTGATACTTCATTGCTCCAGCTAAATCAGCATGTGAAGGTCGCGGAACAGAAAGAACAGGCAAAATATCTTTCTTTTGAGTAAATATCTTATTGTCTTTATTCTTAACTAACATTGCTATCGGACTACCTAAGGTTATTTTATTGCGTAACCCAGAGATAATATTAACCTTATCGCTTTCTATAGACATCCGTTTCCCTCGACCAAAACCAGACATCCTCTTTTTTAATTCTTGATTAATGAATTTCTGATCAATTTCAACCCCTTTAGGAAATCCTTCTAAAACAGTAGTAATATATTCCCCATGGGATTCACCAGCAGTTAAAATTCGCATTTCATCCTCCTATCCCTAAAATAAAACTAAGTATTTTATTTCCCCAAAAAAATGTAATTAATGTTGCTAAAGATAAATACGGCAAATAAGGTATCAAATGTGTTTTTTTAAAAATAACAGCAAAAATAGAATATAATAAAGCTATAAAAGGTGCAATGAAAAATACAAGGACTACTGCTTTTATTCCTAAAAACACACCAACCATTCCCATAAAATCAACATCACCTAAGCCTAAAGATTCTTTTTCTCCTTCAATTGACTCTTGCTTGCGACATTTAAGATAAAAATCAAGACCAATATCGCCAAAAAACTTAAAACCATAAGTAAAGCCAAACCCAAAGAGTAATCCTATAAAAGACTTATAAAAAGGTAAGACTTTTAAATCAAAAACTCCAGATTTTAAAAGTTCTAAGGTTGACCATAAAGCAAAACCTAGCCCTACAACAATTCCTATAAAACACAAATATATTGGAATCGCATGATAATCAATATCAATAAATGAAACCACTACTAATAATGAAAAAAGAAATACATACTTTGCTAACTCTATAGTAAGCCCTAACTTTAAATACAAAACTAGAAAAAATATAGCAGTAATAAGCTCTACTAAAGGATACCTTAGGGATATTTTCTCACCACATTTCCTGCAACGACCTTTTAGAAAAAAATAACTTAAAATAGGTACATTGTCATACCACTTAATAAGAGTTTTACACTTTGTACAAGAAGAACCGGGAAAAGCTAAAGATTTTTCTTTAGGTAGGCGGTAAATACATACATTCAAAAAGCTACCAACACAACTACCAAAAATAAATGCAAATATTTTTATAATCATCTTTTTTTTAACTCCTTATCTATTGCTTTCCACATTATTCCTACTATTTTAACATAAGGAATAGAAGTTTGAGTAAAATAAAAAAAAGAAAAGGCTCCTTGATAAACAAGCATGCCTAAACCGTTAGAACATTCCAAACCCTTCTCTTTGGCAAGAGACAATAATTTTGTTGGGGAAGGATTATAAATAAGGTCATAAACAAATAAATCTTCATGTAACATATCCGCTTCTACCAAACAAGGGTCATCTTCTTTTAGCCCTATAGGAGTTGCATTTACTAGTAAATCTTTATTCTTCATATCCAGCTCTTGAATTTGCTCTACTGTTGACACACCAAGCTTAGGAAACAACTCTCTCAGCATAACAGAAACAGCTTGAGCTTTATTTTTATCAATATCAAAAATATCTACCTGGCTTGCTCCTTTTTTTGCTACAGCATAAGCTACAGCTTTTCCAGCCCCACCAGCGCCTAATATTGCTACTTTTTTGGCTAGAGGATTAAAATTTACTTTATTTAAATGTCTTAAGAATCCTGCCACATCAGTATTAAATCCTTTTAAAACTTTTTCTTTTCTGACTATTGTATTTACAGCTTTTATATCTTTTGCATAAGGAGATGAATTGTCTAATCCTATCAAACCAAAATCTAACACTTTTTCTTTATAAGGAACCGTAACATTAAGCCCATAAATATTCTCACTTTCTAAATTACTTAAGAACGGTTGTAACTCTTCTGGCTGTTTTGAAAACAAACGATATTCACCAGGAATATTAAATTCCTTAAAAACAGCATTATGCATTATTGGAGAGAAAGAATGCTCTATTGGATTACCTACTAAACCATATATTTTTACAAAATTCATTCTTCTGCTCCAAAAACAATATTCCAAAAATAACTCCAATGCTCCTTCTTAAAGTAAGAAAAAGGATTAGCATTGTTATATCTAAGATAATGCTCTATTTCTCCCTGCGTTCGATATCTCTTTACCATTTCCTGACCTTGCTCTTCTTCAATAGGGTCATAAATTAAATTCCAAAAATTATCCCATTCTGACGGATCAAATTGACCAAATACATTCTTAGCTAAGTGGACAAGCTTGGCTTCTCTACTAAGAAAACTTAGAGGGCGTTTTCGCTCAGGAGCAAAAGTAAAAGAAAGATTATGTTTATAAATCCCTAATTTTTGTTTTGCTGACTCTTGCCAAATATTAGCTTTATTCTTTAGAAAACTTAATTCCTTTATTTTATGGAAATTAATTATTCCTAAAGCTAATACAATGACTACAGCAATTCCAATAATATTCTTTAAATATTTCATCCAACTCTATTTAGAGCATCAAGATAAGCTTTTACTGAAGATTCTAAAATATCTGTGCTTGCCCCGTGACCGCTAATAGTTTTACCTTTAACAATAATCTCTACTTTTACTCGGCCTTGTGCATCTTTCCCTATAGTAATTGCATCAAGCTTATAGTTAAGAAGTTTTGTTTTTACTCCGGTAATTTTATCAATAGCTTTATAACAAGCATCTACTGGTCCATCTCCAGTAGATTTAGCTTCACAAACTTTACCTTTATATTTAATCTTAATCTCCGCATGAGGCAAGACATTAGTCTCGGTAATTACTTTAGCTGAAATTAAATCATAAATTTTAACCTTTGGTTTTGTTTGCTCTTCAGCTAAAGCAACCAAATCATCATCAAAAATTTCTTTTTTCTTATCAGCTAATTCTTTAAACTGCTTAAAAATTATATCTATTCTTTGTTTTGAAAATTTAAAGCCTACTCTTTCTAATCTCTTAGCTAAAGCATGCCGTCCAGAATGCTTACCTAGAACTATTTGACTCTTATCTATCCCTACATCCTTAGGATTCATTATCTCATAAGTACTACGTTTTTTTAAAATAGCATCTTGGTGAATCCCCGACTCATGAGCAAAAGCATTCTTGCCAACAATAGCTTTATTAGGAGGAATAATAAACCCAGTAAGATTACTAACTAAACGAGAAGTACGAGCAATTTCTTTTGTATTTACTTCTACCCTAAGGTTATTAAAAGCATCCTTACGCGTATTTAAAGCCATTACAACCTCTTCCAGCGAAGCATTACCTGCTCGCTCACCAATACCGTTTATTGTGCAATGCACTTGACGAGCTCCAGCTAAAACGGCTGATAAAGAATTTGCTACTGCCATTCCTAAATCATCATGACAATGTATAGCTATAATTGCTTTATTAATATTAGGAACATTATTACGAATATCAGTAATTAAAGAATAAACCTCTTGGGGATAAGAATATCCTACTGTGTCAGGAATGTTTATTGTTCTTGCCCCTTCTTTTATAGCTGCCTCAATCACTCGATACAAAAAGTCTTTATCAGAACGAGTAGCATCTTCCGGTGAGAATTCAATATCAGAACATAAGTTACGAGCAAACTTAGTAGCTTTTTTAGCCAAAGTCAGTATTTCATCTTCAGCTTTTTTGAATTTATATTTAAGGTGAATTTTTGAAGTAGCTAAAAAGATATGGATACGAGGATGCTTAGCTCTTGCCAACGATTTACTAGCAGCTTCTATATCTTTAGTTAAGCATCTTGCCAAACCACAAATAGAGCTTTTTTTTATACTCCGAGAAATAAGATCTACAGCTTTAAAATCATCAGGACTAGCAATAGGAAAACCGGCTTCAATTACATCTACTCCTAATTTTTCTAATTGATAGGCTATTTCTAACTTTTGTTCAGAAGTTAAAGATGCTCCTGGAGCCTGCTCTCCATCTCTTAAGGTAGTGTCAAAAACAATGACTTTCTCTTTTCGCCTTCTTCCTTCATCCTTCATCCTTCTTCCTTCTTCCTTCATCCTTCAGCCTTCTTCCTTCATCCTTCAACCCTAATCTATTCCATCCAAGGCATCATGCCTCGAAGCTCTTTACCTACTTTCTCAATCAAATGGCCTTTCTCTTCTTCAGTTATCCTATTATAATTTGGTCTACCATCTTGGTTTTCTTTTATCCATTCATCAGAAAACGAACCTGACTGAATTTCACCAAGAATTTTTTTCATTTCTTCTCTAGTCTGTTTATTAACAATTCTTTTACCTCTAGTTATGTCTCCATACTCAGCAGTATCAGATACTCTCTTTCTCATACCAGAAATACCGTTTTTATAAATAAGATCAGTAATCAGTTTAAGTTCATGCAAACATTCAAAATAAGCAATTTCCGGCTGATATCCAGCTTCAACTAAAGTATCAAAGCCAGCTTTTACCAACTCTGAAGTACCACCGCAAAGTACTGCTTGCTCGCCAAAAAGATCTGTTTCAGTTTCTTCTTTAAAAGTAGTTTCAATAACACCAGCCCTTGTTCCACCTATTGCTTTAGCGTAAGCCAAAGCTTTATCCTTAGACTTACCACTATAATCCTGAAACACTGCTATAAGGCAAGGAACACCTCTACCTAACTCATACTGTTCTCTAACTAAAGCCCCAGGACCTTTAGGTGCAACCATAAAAACATCAACATTGGCTGGTGGCACTATTTGTTTAAAATGTATATTAAATCCATGAGAAAACACAAGAGCATTACCTTCTTTAAGATTAGCTTCTATTGCTTTTTTATAAACCATGCCCTGAACATGATCCTGAGTTAATATCTGTATAATGTCCGCTTGGTTAGCAGCATCTTCTGCAGAAAGAACATCAAAGCCATCTTTCTTGGCTTGTTCATAATTTGGTGTGCCTTCTAATTCACTAACTAAAACTTTTACCCCGCTATCTCTTAAATTTAAGCCTTGTCCTCTTCCTTGAATTCCATAACCAATAATAGCTACTTTAAGATTTTTAATTATCTCTAAATCAGCATCTTTGTCGTAATACATCTTAGCCATTCCGATACCTCCTGTTTAGTTCTTAGTTCTTAGCCTAAATTCTATGAGCTATGAACTATGAACTCTTCTATTTACTTATTGCAATTCTACCAGTTCTCACTAATTCCTTTATTCCTAAACTCTTTAGTTGTTTCAAAATCTCATCTTCCTGATGACGACTAGAACAAATTTCTAAAAGAAAATCTTTTTCAGTTTTATTAATAATTTTTACTGGAAATTTTTTAACTAATTTTTCTATAGCTTTTTTGTTTCCATCATTATTTAATATTTTAATTAAAATTAAATCTCTATCAACATAATCTCGATGAGTAAAATCAATTACAATGATTACATCGATAAGTTTATTAAGTTGTTTCTTTATCTGCTCTAATATTCTCTCATCCTCAGCATTAGCTACTATAGTCATACAAGAAACTGTAGGGTCGTGAGTCTCACCTACTGCTAAAGATTCAATATTATATCCTCGAGCACTAAACAAAGAAGCAACTCTTGCTAAAACTCCAAATCTATTTTCAACTAAAGCTTGTATAGTATGTCTCATTGTTCGCTCTATTTCTCCAATTCAGAAATCAGATTTTTAATTTCTGACCTCTGACCTCTGACCTCTGACCTCTGACCTCTGTTCTCTATCCTTAAGCCATTCCCCCTATCATTCTATTAATTGCTTCACCAGCAGGAACCATTGGAAATACATTCTCTTCAGGCTCAATTCTAAAGTCAGCCATAACTGGTGTCTTAGCTAAAAGAATTTTTTTAACTGACTCTTCTACTTCACTAATCTTCTCAATTTTAATGCCTTTAATCCCATAGCCTTGGGCAACTTTAACAAAATCAGGATTCTTCAAAGTCGTTCCTGAATAACGTCGATCGTAAAAAAGTTCTTGCCATTGCCTTACCATTCCCAAATAACCATTATTTAAGATAATCATCTTTACATTTATGTTGTAAGTGCTTAAAGTAGCTAACTCTTGAATATTCATTTGTATTGAGCCATCTCCAGCTATTAAAATTACTTCCTTTTTAGGATTAGCTACTTTTGCACCAATTGATGCTGGAAAACCATAGCCCATAGTTCCTAATCCTCCACTAGACAAAAATTGACGTGGATGATCATACTTATAAAATTGAGCTGCCCACATCTGATTTTGCCCTACTTCAGTAACAATAATAGCTTCTCCCTTAGTCTGCTTATAAATTTCTTCAATAACATGCTGAGGTTTAATCTTACCACTGTTATGTTTCTTATAAGCAAGTGGATTTTTCTTCTTCCAACCTTCTATTCTTTTATGCCACTTACTTAAATCTAAAAGTTTAGACTCATCCATTTCTTCAATAAGTTGGCCTAAAACATTTTTAGCATCTCCAACAATAGGAACATCTACTTTTATATTCTTGCTTATTGAAGTCGGATCGATATCAACATGAATTATCTTTGCCTCAGGAGCAAAAGCATCAAGCTTACCAGTAACTCTATCATCAAAACGTGACCCAACTGAAATTAAAAGATCGCTCTCAGTAATAGCCAAGTTAGCATAAACAGTACCATGCATTCCTGGCATACCTAAAAATAAATCATTTGTAGCTGGAAATGCTCCTAAGCCCATAAGAGTAGTAGAAACAGGAATTTTAGTTTTTCCAACAAACTTCAAAAGTTCATTACTGGCTTCTGAAATTAAAATTCCTCCACCAGCAATAATTACCGGCTTCTTAGATTTATAAATTAGCTTTAAGGCTTTTTTTATCTGGCCCGGATGGCCATAACAAGTAGGATTATAGCTCCTCATTTCTATTTTTTCAGGATAATTAAAATCTGTATCTTGAATTTGTATATCAACTGGCAAATCTATAACTACTGGGCCTGGTCTTCCAGTACTAGCTATATAAAAAGCTTCTTTTATAGTATAAGCAAGATCTTTAACATCTTTTACTAAATAATTATACTTTGATACAGAACGAGTTACTCCAGTAACATCTGCTTCTTGAAAAGCATCATTACCAATTAAAGATGTTTTTACCTGACCAGTTATTGCAATAATTGGCACTGAATCCATGTGAGCAGTAGCAATACCAGTAATTAAGTTAGTAGCTCCTGGCCCAGAAGTAGACAAGCAAACCCCAACCTTACCAGTAGAACGAGCATAACCATCAGCAGCATGAGCAGCTGCCTGTTCATGACGAGTTACGATAAATTTTATCGGGGAATCATATAAGCAATCAAATATAGGTATAACTGTTCCCCCAGGATAACCAAAGATTACCTCTACCCCTTCACGAATTAAGCTTTCTAATAGTATTTTAGCACCTTTCATCGTTTATCTACAATAGTTCATACTGCTTTTATTACTTTATATTTTTAGCAAACCGCCTGCTTCCAAACTATTACTTACGCTGAATCCAATATTGCCCTTCGGGCATCTTTGCTTTGCAAAAATTGGATACATAGTAATCTAAATTATATCATTGGCTCCCAAAAAAACAACAATGAAATTAAACCTTCTTTTTTCTATTATTATTTTTATATTGTTAAGGATAAAAAGAGGCTTAACCTCTCTATTTTAAGTCTTTAAGTAGCTTATATTCGACACTATCAGCTAAAGCCTGCCAAGATGCCTCAATGATATTCTCAGAAACACCAATAGTTGACCAACTATCTCCTTCATCTTGAGACTCAATTAAAACTCTAACCTTTGCTGTAGTTCCTCCTTTTTCATCTAAAACCCTAACTTTAAAATCAGTAAGGTGCATCTTAGAAAGAGTAGGATGAAATTTAGACAAAGCTTTTCTTAAAGCATTATCTAAAGCATTAACTGGACCATCACCTAAAGAAGAAATATGTTCTTCTTTTCCATTAATTTTTAATTTTATTAAAGCTTCTGAAACTAATTTGTTATCTTCTTTCTTCTCAACAACAACTTTAAAACCTAATAAATCAAAAAAGTTTTTATGGTTTTTAAATTCCTTTTGAAGCAATAGTTTAAAAGATCCTTCAGCAGCTTCAAACTGATATCCTTCTTTTTCTAAGTTTTGAATAAGTTTATGCAAATTTTTAGCTTTATCCGACTTCTTATCTAAATCAAACTCTAATTCTTTAGCTTTTAATACTAAAGTAGATTTTCCAGCTAATTCAGAAACAACAAATTTTCTCTTGTTGCCTACTAAACCCGGATCAATATTCTCATAAGCTCGAGGATTTTTAATTACAGCATCAATATGAATTCCTCCCTTATGAGCAAAAGCACTTCGCCCAACAAAAGGATAATTATCACGATGGGCCATATTACAAACCTCACTTACAAAACGAGATAAATGAGTTATTTCAGCTAAATTTTTAGCTGATACAACACTCTTACCAATTCTTAATTGCAATATGCTGATTATCGACACTAAATCTGCATTCCCGCATCTCTCCCCATAACCATTTATGGTCCCTTGAATATGTATACATCCTTGGTCTACACTAATTATAGAATTTGCTACTGCTACTCCAAAATCATTATGGCAATGTATGCCAAATTTATCTATAGAAAGCTTACTCTTTACTTCTTGAACAATGGTTTTAATTTCACTAGGTAGCATTCCACCATTAGTATCACAAAAAACAACCAGTTCTGCTCCAGCTTTTATAGCTGCTTGAACTGTCTTTAAAGCATAATCAGGGTTAGCTTTATAACCATCAAAAAAATGTTCGGCATCATAGAAAACTTTTTTACCGTTCTTGTTTAAGAAGGCTACACTATCAGAAATAATTCTAATATTATCTTCTAATTTTATTCTTAAAATATCATTTACATGTAGATCCCAAGTTTTACCAAAAATAGTAACATACTCAGTTTCTGAATCAAGCAAGCTAATAAGATTCTTATCCTCACTAGCTGGCTTTGAAGGATGAGCAGTAGAGCCAAAAGGAACAAGCTTACTCTTTTTTAAAGGATTATTTTTAAAATAATCAAAAAATTCTTTATCTTTAGGATTAGAAAATGGCCAGCCACCTTCAATAAAATCAACACCAAAATCATCTAACTTTTTAGCAATATTGATCTTATCCTTACAGCTTAAAGATATCCCTTCAGTTTGGGTTCCATCTCTTAGAGTAGTGTCATAAATATATACTTTTTGCATTTAATTGTATTCCTTTATTATATCTTTAGTTTATCCTAATTTAAATCCTTTGTGAAGAGCTTTTAATGCTTTTTTGCCAACGCCTTTATTGATTACACAAGAGATACTAATCTCTGAAGTTGAAATCATATCAACATTAATCTTATTCTTTGCTAAAACAGAAAAACATTTAGCTGCTACTCCAGAATGAGATTTCATTCCAACACCAACTATAGAAACTTTAGCTATAGTTTCATCTGAGACAACTTTCCCAATCCCAATACTCTTAGAAATACTATTTGAAATTTTAAGAGCCTTAATGAGATTACTTTTGGGTACAGTAAAAGAAATATCTGTTATTTTTTTGTGACTTACATTCTGAACAATCATATCTACATTAATGTTTTGTCGGGCTAACTCATTAAATAAATGAGCCGCAATCCCTGGCTTATCAGGCACATCACATAAAGTTAATTTTGCTTCATTGCTAGTAAGAGTTATGCCTCTTACTACTGGTGCCTCTATATTTGGTGTTTTTTTCATAATTATTGTTCCCTCCTTTTCAGTAAAACTCCCTCTTACATGTATCGGAATATTAAATTTCTTTGCTACTTCAATTGCTCTAGTATGCATAACTTGAGCACCTAAAGCTGCAAGCTCAAGCATTTCATCAAAAGTAATATTATTTAATTTCTTAGCTTCTAAAACAATTCTAGGATCAGCAGTATATATACCTTCCACATCTGTATAGATTTCACACAAATCTGCTTTTAAAGATACGGCTAAAGCCACTGCGCTTAAATCTGAACCACCACGCCCTAAAGTAGTTATTTCCGAAGAAGTACTTAATCCTTGGAATCCAGCAACAATAACGATATTACCTCTAGCTAACTCTTTTTTTATCCGATCAGTCTCTATTTTCAAAATTCGAGCTTGAGTATGATAAGTATCAGTAATTATTCCTACCTGAGAACCAGTAAATGATATAGCCCCTAAACCTTTCTCATGAATTGCCATGGTCAACAAAGAAGAAGATATCTGCTCTCCTGTTGACATTAACATATCCATCTCCCGTTCTGAAGGATTAGGATTGATTTCTTTTGCTAACTTAACTAACTCATCAGTGGTATCACCCATCGCTGATATAACTACAACTACTCTGTTACCCTTTTTTGCATAAGAAATAATTCTCTGTGCAACTTTCTCTAACTTTTCTACATCAGCTATTGAACTGCCACCGTATTTTTGAACAATTAATTTACTTTTTATTTTTTTCGACATTTTACTAATTTCCTAAATTCAAACATTTCTAAAATACCAAAAATTCTGCCTACATATCGGCCATAAACAAAATAAACTCCAATAAATAAACTAATAATTAAAATAAAAAGAATTGTGCTCATTTAGCAAGAAAATATTTTAACAAATCTACTCCTCTATCGAAGTAAAGCGAACTATTTTGAGCTTCTTTTTCAGAATAAGAAGAAAATTCATCTTTCTCTATTCCTGAACCAGAAATTAAAAAAGGTACCGGTTCATCAGTATGTGTCCTTAAACTAATCGGAGTAGGATGATCTGGAGTAACCAAAATTCGAAAATCTTTGCCCTCTAACTTATTAAGCACTGTTCCAACAATAAGTTTATCTATTCTTTCAAGACAAGCTATTTTCATTCTTAAGTCTTGATTATGGCCAGCTTCATCAGTAGCCTCTATATGTATAAAAGCAAAATCACAAACTTCTAATGCTTTAATCGCAGCCTCAGCTTTACCTAAATAATTAGTATCATAATAACCAGTAGCACCTTGGACATCTAAGACTTTTAATCTTACTATCCTACCAATACCTTTTATTAAATCTACAGCTGATATAACTGCACCCTTAAGATTATATTCACTTTCAAAAAAAGGCATAGTTGGCTTAGACCCGCAACCCCAAAGCCAAATCATATTTGCAGGATTTTCTCCCAAATCTACTCTAACCTTATTTATCTCATCTGATTTAAGAATATCTTTAGAACGCTCCATAAGGTCAAGAATAATTTTACTATTTTTATCTTGAGGTAAGTGCTTAGATATTTCCTTACCCATAATATCATGAGGCGCAAAATATTTTACTTTTTCTAAACCTAAATCTAATCCTCCACGAATAACCATAAGATTGCGATAACTAGTTCCAAAGAAAAATTCAATATTATCTGTACCTAAATTTTTATTAATATGTTCAATAAGAATTTTAGATTCCTTATCAGTTATATGACCAGCACTATAATCATGAAGTTTACCTCCAGCAGTAGTAATAAAATTACAGCGAAAAGCTAAATCTCTTTCCTCTAACTCTACTCCCAAATTTGCAGCTTCAAGCGGTCCCCTACCAGTATAATAAATCTTAGGGTCATAACCCAATAAAGAAAGATTAGCTACATCACTAGAAGGAGTGAATCCTCTAGGAATAGTCTTAACTCTACCTAGAACTCCTTTCTTAGCTAAAGAATCCATAAAAGGTGTATCTGCTACTTCTAGAGGAGTCTTCCCTCCTAAGATATCAATAGGGTAATCAGCCACGCCATCGGGTACAACAACAATATATTTCATAAAGAAAAGTTTAATACAAAGAATATACACTTGCAAGATATTTTTATAGTGATATATTTTATACTATGATAAAACAAAACGACCTAATGTTCCTTTATCACGACGATAAAAGAAACTTTATGATTAAAGCCGAAGATAAAACCCTACACACAGACAAAGGTTTTATAAAAGTTAGCTCTCTTATTGGTAAAAAATTCGGTGAAAAAGTAGAAACAAACCTAGGAATTCCTTTTTATGCCCTACGTCCTTATCTTTATGAATTAATCATGAAAGTAAGAAGAAAAACTCAAATTATGTATCCTAAAGATATTGGAATGATTCTTACTCGAGGTAATATTTTTCCCGGAGCAAAGGTAATCGAATCCGGTATAGGAAGCGGAGGCTTAACTACAGCTTTAGCTAATTTCGTAAGGCCTACCGGTCGTGTTTATAGCTATGAAAGAAATGAAGAATTCTTAAACAATGCTAAGAAAAACTTAGAAAAAAATGGGTTAAGTGAATGGGTTGAATTCAAACATCAAGAAATCACTGACGAATTTGATGAAAAAGATGCTGATTTTATTATGATTGATATCGGAAGCCCTTGGGATTTAATTGATGCTGCTTATAAATCACTAAAAGGTGGCTCTAGGCTTGCGACAATATGCCCTACTTTTGAACAACTTACCAGAACCGTATTTACACTTGAAGAAAAAGGATTTATCAATATTGAAACAATGGAAATCCTCTTGCGAAAAATTCTAGTAAGAAGAGGAAAAACCCGCCCCGAACAAAGAATGCCTTCTCATACCGGTTGGTTAGTTTTTGCTACAAAAATATACCCTTAACTATTTACCTTTTCTTTACCAGAATTTTTAACTTTACCTGAACTATTATTTTGTTTTCTTTCTTAATCTTGGCGCCAATCTCGTTTACGCTCAATCATGTCACCTCTTCTTTCTTTTATATTTTCTTTATTCTCCATAATATTTTCTTTTCTATTTTCACGCATATCTTGTTTATGTTCGATAATGTCTTCTCTTCTTTCACGCATATCTTGTTTATGCTCGGCAATGTTCTCTTTTCTATTTTCAAGCATATCCGCTCTGTGTTTCATAATGTCGTCTCTTCTCTCTTCGCTCATTTCTTTATATTCTAAAATATCTTCTTTTCTGTCCCCGAGCATATCTTCTCTGTGTTCCATAAAATCTTCTCTTTTTTCGCGCATATCTTGTCTATGTTCAATAATGTTTTCTTTTTTATCTTCCCATCTATCTTGTTTTCGTTCAACTATATCATCTCTTCTCTCTCGCATGTCTTGTTTATGCTCAATGATATTTTCTTTTCTGTCTCTTGCCCCTTCTTTATGCTCCATAATGTCTTCTCTTCTTTCACGCATATCTTTTCTATTATCAAGAAAACCTTTAGCTTTATCATCAAACTTTCGCTTATCTACTGGTCTGCCCTCAGAGACATCTTTATCCTTAAAAGTTTTATTCTCTTTCTTAAGATCTTGTTGATTTACTTTTTTATTGTCTTTTTGAGCAAAAGCAATATTTGTCCCTAAACTCAAAAATAAAACTATTGCCCCTATACCTACAATTTTTAATTTTAATCTCCCCATCTTACGCCTCCCTTTTTATATTGCTGATATCTATTAAATAACAGAAAGAATGAAAGTATTGATAATCCAATCATTTTATCCTCCTATTTTTTGACTATAACAATTGATAAACAGAATCCGTATTTTGTAATAATTTGTAAAACTTCTATCTGAATTATACCATATTTTTTAAAATCTTTAAAAGAAAATCATCTTCTAACCCGTCTACTAAGGGGACGGTTCTCCCACCTGTAACTAACTATACACCAATTAGTTATAACCAGACGATTATTGCTTCGCTGTATCTACCAGAACAGGTTTCATTAAAATTTTTGATGGAACCTGTCCCAGTAAATGCTTAGGAATTTTTTGTAAATAATGGTGTGTTTGTAAGTTGTTGCACGAGTAAGTAATAAAACAAGGAGAACATAGGTTCAAGGAACTAATGCAACACTTTATCTGTTATAATAGCAGAATAAAGGAGGTTGCAAATGATTAAATATCAAAGAATCACGCTAATGGAACGAGAAGAAATCAGTCGACACATTGCATCAGGATACAGTATACGAAAAGTTGCTCAAAACCTTGATAGGCCGCCAAGTACAATCTCTCGAGAAATCCTCCGTTCAGGAGTCTTGGAGCAAAAATATTATCGAGCTATCTTTGCTCAACAACGATCAAACACGATGCGTCATAAAATACGCAGGAATCGCAAACTTGACAATAACATCCCCTTACGCAAAGTCGTGTTGCATTATTTAGCAAAGAACTGGTCACCGGAACAGATTGCCAAAAGGTTGATTATATTGTATCCTGATAATATGGCTATGCGCATATCCCATGAAACTATCTATTCCTATCTTTACGTTTTGCCGCGCGGAGTATTAAAGTGCAAAATAGTATCAAGTTTAAGGCAACACCATGCACACCGCCGGAAAAGGAATAAAGACCGTCGAAAACCAGGCTCTATCCAGGATTATCTCAGTATCGAAGAACGTCCAAAAGAAGTAGCGGATCGCATAATCCCTGGCCATTGGGAAGGTGACCTAATAGTAGGACGCCGCAACGCGTCTGCCATAGGAACTTTGGTTGAACGCACAACACGTATGGTCTTCCTTGTAAAATTAAAAGACAAGGATGCCATGACTGTTAGAATAGCTTTTGCTGAAGAGTTCCGCCAGTTACCTAAGGGCTTAAAAAGAACGCTAACATATGACCAAGGTACTGAGATGGCTCAACACAAATTTTTTACGAAAGAAACAGAAATAGCCGTTTACTTCGCTCATCCTCATTCCCCCTGGGAACGAGGAACAAATGAAAATACCAATTATTTAATACGGCAGTATTTTCCTAAAGGAACAGACTTTACAAAAATTCCACGAAAAAGACTTAAAGAAGTCCAAGATGAATTAAATGACAGGCCACGTAAAACATTGAGCTGGCAAACACCTCATGAGAAATTTTCTGAACTGTTGCGTTAGGAGCTTGAATCTGCCGAACCGTCCCCAAATAAAAAA
>Ga0222697_1000054_pt1 | contig 60766 bp, 75 predicted proteins | sample AntAcemetage1402_FD_179835 | JGI IMG/M metagenome (GOLD analysis project Ga0222697, IMG submission 179835) | Saline water microbial communities from Ace Lake, Antarctica - #1402 | ecosystem: Environmental > Aquatic > Non-marine Saline and Alkaline > Saline | place: Antarctica: Ace Lake... | reverse complement strand
AACCTGGCTATGCCTGCGCTGTCTATAGCAGCGTGCAAGCAGGTACGTCAATGGTTCGCACCAAAGGACGCAACCAGCGCCGATATAGCCTTCTTCGTAGGCATGGCTGAAGCTAAGGGGCTGAATATCTGGAACGAAGATATTTACATGGTGCCTTTCTACGGGAAGGAAGGAAGGAAGTATGCACCGGTAACGAGCTACCAGATATATCTCGACCGTGCAGACCAGTCTGGCGTCTGGGACGGAATGGATATTGAGTTTGACGACGACGATAACCCCACGAAATGCACGGTTACGATCTACCGTAAGGACTGGAGCCGCCCAGGAAAGCGGACTACGCTTCTCAGTGAAGTTATGCGGACGAAAAAGGACGGTTCGCCAATGGCGTCTTGGGGTGTAAGACTCAGACAGATGTTTGAGAAGTGCGCTGTTGTAGCTGCATTGCGGTTTTACATTCCAGCTTGCAGACGCTTACCGTACTTGGACACTGAAATAGCAGAAGCTAAAGGCTACAACCAGCCGCAGAAACTACCACCGCAGATCAGCCAGGGGTCGGTTACGGGTGCAGAAGCGGTGAACCCTGACGCTGACATTGACTACCTGCGTGGTCAGTATTTCAAGTTGGGAAGCGCAATCATCGGGAAGGATGATGAAGCGCGGCATAAGTGGCAGGAAGATAATATCGGAAAGGCGTCTTTGACCAACTGGACAGCCGACGACTTCAGAAAGGCGTTGAATATTATTGACGACATTGCTGAAGCTGAAGGTCTTGGTAATATACAGCCTGAAGCCGATACGTCTGGACCTACTGCCGAAGAAATGGAAGCACAGCTTGGTCAGGATGCCCCTGAGAGCTATTTGGAAGAAGAAGCGGGGGAAGTGGTCACAAAAACTACTGACGAGCCTACAGACGCCCCTGGGGAGCTTGAGATTGACACCAAAGAGCAAACTAAAGGGGATAAGGTCACACAGATAGTGCAAATGGTGGCAGAAACACGCGTAGGGGCGGTGGGAGCGCAACCAGCTACGGTCAATTCCCCTGGCTTCGTAACCTGGGCGTCAGGTATAATCGGTAAGGGCGCAAGCAATCTCGCAAGGTTGCCAAAGTCCGACCTTGACATGATCATAACAGAACTGAATCTGAGAGTTGACCAAGAAGCCGATAAAAAAGCCGCCGAACAAGGAGAACTGCTGTGAAGCCCACAGATACCATGCGCGAAGTCGTAACGTCAATACTAATCAACGCTTTTGATGCAAGCGAAGACGATGCCAGGGAAGCGGCTGACATAGTGATAATCACTTGCTTGAGCTTGCTACTGGAAGATAGTCAAGCGAAGGCAAAAGTAGAGTTTGAAAAAGTAGCCGAACATTTAACAACTAAAGAACAGGGGGAAATGCCGTGAAATGCGAAAACTGCGCGAAGCTACAAGAACAGATCGAACAGTTGCAACAGCAAATACTTCAAGTCACAAGAGATGCTCACGCAATGATGCTGGACGTAAAGCGAGAATCTGTCTATCAGCCTACGACGCCTGAGCTTCTCGATGCCATGAGTGCGACAGGCAAGCTAATCAGGTTCTTTGGGAGCCTCACGAAGCCGCGATTGAGCCAGCCTATTACTTTAGAAGAACTCAAAGCGGCTATAGAGTCCTCTGAGGACAAACTGGCAATGTCAGAGATGTATAAAGGGTTGCACCTTTTTAAGTTTGAAACCGGCCGCACGCCCGAACTCGTGACAGACGAGGCGGCAGAGTATCTTGACAGCCAACTGGAGGTGTTGTCGAAGTGAATTGCTTTGTTGGGGTTATACTGCTGCTCGTATTAGGCGCAATAGCATTGCGAAACTCTGCTTGGCTTGCCAATCCGCCAGTACCCAATCTAAGTCCCAGGTGGATAGAAGTGACACTGAAAGCCAAACAAGACGAAAGGTTATTAGCTTGGCAGAAGCGGAATAGCAGACAACATGGGAGTCCACCATGAAGATACTTGAGATCGTTGCGACGATACTGGCCTACGGCTGGATAGCCCTTCTCGGCATAGGATCGTCATGGCTTGTTTACGAAAAGGGGAAATATGAGCGAAGAAACAGACAAAGAAGAAATAGCGCACCTGAGACAAGTGATAGCGGCGTACCTGGAAAGTTACGATATTGACGAGACTAAAGCGTACATGATCGCTAACCATGTACTGAAACTCTGCGCGGCGGCAGGTCTGCGGAAGTTTGCGCCAGCAGAAGAAGGGGGCAGTGATGAGACTCTTTTGGGAGTGCGTATATGAGACGATAGGGCACAACTCCTGGCTTGCATACGTCGCGGCGGGGATCACTCTAGCCTTTGGGACATGGATATTATGGAAGGAAAGGGGGTGACACAATGCTTGATAGAGTTGCTTTCGATAAGTATTTTGCAGGTATCTTTATGACTGTGCTAAATGACGCAGCCAAGATATATGAAAGCCACATCCCTGAGAAACAAGAATCATGGATGCTGGATACTGCCGATGATATGTGGTCAGTCTGGATTGGCGAAGTAGGGGAAGTCTTGGCTTTGATTGGGGGTGGGCGCAAGTATTCCCCAAGCAAGGCGAGACAGGAATTGTTGGATGTAATCAATGTTTCGCTCATGATGGTAAAACTCATTGATGAATCAGAATAACCGCTGATACAGAAAGGGGAAAGTCATGGAAAAAGACTTCTGGAAAGACGCAATGATAAAACAAGGGTACGTCCCTGAGAAATGTGAATTGGCTGGACAACTAATATGGGGTCTTATCAATAAGTCAGAAGACCCTTGCTCTGGCTGTAACATACCCAGGACAAATTGCGGTGGACGACCTGCTGATCCAGACTATATGGAAAAGGCACGTCAAAAAGCAGAATAGCCTTGCAATTGCATCTCCTGTGTGGTAAAATAGTAGGTGATACGGGGTAGCTCCTTGTATCAACTACAAGATTGTGGTAGCTAGTTGTTGAATTGTCGCTAGGCAATTTCATATTGGAACAACTAGCTACCCACCTTTACCAATATGGGGGTGCAATATGCCAAGCCAAATGATAAACGGTAACTTCATAGCTATTCCTGAAGAGACTCTACTGTCAAAACAATGGAAAAGTTTACAACCTACTACCAGATGTTTATATTTTACTATACTGAAAAAGTATTATCGTAAGGGTGATCGTGCTAATGGTATGGTTACATGGACTTACGATGAACTGGCAACCGAAGGTGGGTTGTCCGTAAGAACAGTTAGACGTGGGATGCAAGAACTTAAACAGAAGGAATGGCTAACAATATGGGAGTTAGGTGGAAGATGGGGAAGGGGAACAACCTACACTGTCAATCCATTGCACGCCAACGGAAAACTCCCAAAGGGGTCATAGCTTTAAACGAACAAGTCGAGAAAAGGTTGATGGACAAATTGGCCTGCCGCAACATCGCATGAATAAAGGCTTTACAGCGGCGGCGATTCTACTCCGGCCAAATTGGACGGTTACATAGGCCAAATTGCCCATAGATTTCAGGAAGGTGGGAACGACATGAACACGCTTCAACGAATTATCTTGATAGTAGGTGCGGTAGTGTTCGTCTGTACTCTACTGACAGTACCACAGTATTATAAGGGAACTAATGGCGAACTCAGTTATGAATGGGTCAATGCAATGACGGCTGGATTTCCAGAAGACTCGTATACCTTGCTCAAAGTTCAGTCAATGGCTTCGCACCGCAATGTGTCTGTGGCGACAGTACGCGGTGCGGCTGTCTTAGGGGCAACCATTATGCTGTTCTTCGCCGCTAACAACAGGAAGCGGAAGCCCTGCGTTGAAACACAAGACCCGTTGCAACCGCGTTTATTTTAACACAGAAAGGTGATAGGATATAATGGCAAGCAAAGCGAGAATTATTGTTGTTTTTTCTGATAGCAAGTGGAACAGGTGCGTGTTCTGCCCAGCCCTGGTGGAACCCAAAATATCGCTTGCTGAATGTTTGCGCTGTGAACATAATACGACACCAGCAACGGCAAGACCACATCGGCAAATCAGATGCGAGCTACCAGTAGATTGCAGAAAGGGGATAGAATGAGTGTAACGAAGACCTGCTTATGTGATAGGAGTAACTACCGAGTAGAGCATCGAAACCACAATCACAGTTATTTCGAGACGCCCAAAGGCCTGGCGCATTACAGCGATTATAGTGGTATCAGATGTCTTGCCTGTGGCTGGCGCTTCAGAACAAAGGCGCGGTGGGTGTTATCCTGTCCAGATATAACAGAAGATGAATGGGATCGCTTGCTTGAAGAGAACCCAGCGCCTAATGTAGGGTATAGTGTATCGATCCAAAGTTGGGATAATAGACTCAAAGAAGGGAGAGAAAATGTTTGAAGTAGTATTAACGCCAGTGACGGAAAGCCCGTTTCCATATATTGACAAGAACGGTGCTTTGTATAACAGGGCATCCATTAGCATCGAAGACCTAGCCGGCATTGAACCTACCTGCCGTAAATGCAGAAAGATATTCGTTAATAAAGAAGCCTGTTGGCGCGATGCGAATGGTTTTTTCTATTGCACTCAGGAAATCAAGGTCATCCAATGGGATGACATTTGGCAAGCATACAATCATCCTGCTCTGGATTGCGAGACTAAAGGAATGTGGTTTCAGATTACAGACGGCACTGAAAATTATACCAGGATGCGGATCATGATCAACAACAAAGACCCTAAGAATAGTCGGGTTCTGGATATGAACTGGGGCAACTGGTGTCAGTTTGTTCGGGGCGTTAATCTAATGCACGATCTCTTGAGAGTCAAAAACAAGCGTGGCAATGATGGCATGATCCAAGTAGCGAGTATGGAAAATGAATCGTTTCTGGTCAACAGATAGAAGGGAAACCCAATGGCTGAAGAAATGGACAGATCGTATAGCGGATTTATTACAATGTTCTGGGGGGTGCTGGACGAAGCTTATCATATCTATGAATCACATCGAGACGAGAAGGGTGATTCATGGAAAGATATGCGGCTGGATGACCTCAGAAGCCTTATAGTCAAAGAATCAAATGAGTGGCTTTTTACAGCAGATGGTTCCATACATGAGTATCACGAAACTATAGACTTGATACTTGTGGCTATGATGTTAGCAGACAGGCTGAGTGTATTGACTGGAGAAAGAGCGTGAATCGAAAAGGGGAAGCGATGATAAACGAAGATGAATACGGCAGTTGTCCTAACTGTGGCGAGAGTGTCCACATAACCGAAATGGGGTCAGAAGACGGGGTTGTGTGCTGTAGGCATTGTTACCAAGCAGTACGGAAGGATAAGATGCAAGAGCAAACAGCGATACGCGAAGACCTGAAAGCAGAAGGTGTTGACGTGGACGCTGCTTTGGAACGGGTACTGCAAGTGTTACATGAGTATGGCATCCAAGCGAAAGGGGGAACAGACCGTGTTAGGTGATAACATTTTCGTCTTGTTGTTCAAGTGGGTCGCTTGCTTCTTCTTGCTGCCATTTTTGCCGCCAGTTAAACGGGAAGAACTTGACGAATTTAGCACCAGTCCAGGAACAATTATACCATTGTTGCCGCCAAAGCATGAAGAAGCTAACGAAATTGCCATGCCTACTATGCGGCTATTGGCAGAACTCCAAATATCAACCCAAAATGCGCTACTCGCTAGGGTAGGTTGCACTATGCTAAACGGTGTTTTCGCAGACAAGGAAGGGGAGTAAAATGCAGTGGATTCTATTGGCTATCGGGTTGGTTGTCTTGGGAACTATTTTTGGTATAATAATATCAGCTTGGTCATCGTGTGTGGTCGCAGCAAAAGCAGATGACCAAATTGAAAGGGCTAGAAGGGCTATAGAAGCTGACAGGAAACTACCACGAAGAAAGCAGTGATAGCTATTCCAGAATGGACTGAAGAAGAAATTGAAATACTGAAAAAGTATTACCCGAAAGAAAGAGCAAAGCAAATAGCTAAACGTATGGACAAGTCTGCACCCGCTATTCATGCTAAAGCAAATAGGATCGGTGTGCGTAAACGGCAGGGGTGGTCGCATAACCCGAAACCTGAACTGGTGTTAGGCTGGCGTGATACTTACACTGAACTATACCCGAAAGCATGTGAAATGCACGAAGCGGGTATACCGCTACAAGTAAGAACGAAGTTTGTAAGTAAGGGTTGCTACAAATTTGCGCTGTTCAAACTGAATCCACGTAACGTAAAACTGTATTGGAACAACTGCTGAAAGACCTGTGACAAAAGCTGTCAACAGTTGGGGCAGGGTACAAAGGTAGAGCATAGACCTAACTATAGCTGATTTTACTTGGTGTACTTTACGAGCGCAGTAGCAACGCCAGCAACAGTCAGTATAACACTGATCACCGCAAGTGCCGCCTTGTATACTGCGCGCATATTCTTGATATGCCAATCGACTAGGGTTTCCTGTCCAGACTTCAGTTCACCAAGCACCTTGTTTGTTGTCTCCAATCTTTCGTCCTGCATTTGTCTGCAATCCTTACATATCTGCTCCAGAACGTCCATCCTTGCTCCAACGTCACTTAGTCGCTCCAACTCTGATTTGGTCATTGTAAAATCCTTTTGACACAATTGTAAGAAGCCGAATGCCAAAAGCTGCTGTCAACATACTCGACTCCGATATATCTCTGTTGCTTGCACCCAAACTGCTTCTTAATGCGCTCAACAAGGCCATCCCTGTTACTGCCCGCTCCTATCCACCCGTATTCCCCTGTGATTAGCTACTGCAACCATCCTGACTATTCCTGAATCATATCTCCACACCTGTATCGGCATGGCTATCACGTCTACTTCCAGAATGATAAGCCCCATCATGGCTATGGCGATCCCTTCGTGGTCTTTAACCAGTATGCCAATGACTTCAGCACCGTCTACGATCTCAACCATATCGTTCAAATGGGATTCGTTCACGTCTATGATCCCGATACTGGTCATACATAATAGAGCTATCAATAAGTTCATGTTAGTCTCCAATATACAGCGGGTTTCTCAGGGGTATATACCCGCTACCCTTATCCGCAGTTGACGCCGCAGCTTCGTCTACCTGTATCAAGCTGATATTGTCGATGTAGAGGGTGGCTGCGCCAACAAGTGAACGGATAAATATATTGTGACTGGTTGTAGTAGCTGTGAAAGTTAATTCTAGCTTTGTCCATGCTGAAACCGTACTGCTAACCGTTTTGTTTGCCCCACCAGAACTAAAGACCTGCAAACGTCCCTCCCCGCTTGTTACATACATATAACATGAAAGCGTATATGATTTGCCTACTACAAGACTGGGTGCTGATTCAGTTATAATGCCTTCGGCACTACCGTCCACATCAATCTTCTGACTTGCAGAACCGCTATGAACTATGGTTGCTTCCTTGTCTAGCGTATCGGTTCCATCAGTCTCGCATCCACTGTTATTCCACCCTGGCGCAACGTTTATAGTCCCAGCCCCGCCGCCAGACTCATCATCGTAGACACCTTCCATCCCGCCATTGACTATCAGGTTCTCTCTCAACTCAACAGAATCCCAGTAGCCAAACTCAGCATTGGTGACACTCCCTGAGCCTAAGTCGATAGTTGTGCTGGTATCATCAGCCGCGAAGCTAAACTCTATCTCGTTCCACCCTGCCGATAGTCCCGCCTGTGTTACTGTGATACCCAGAGCGGCATTAGCGTCTACGTCTACCAGTTGGCTTGCGCCGTTGGCTGTTGTGGGAGCGAAGAACCAGCCGTGAAACCAATAATCTGCATTGGCTACAGTCGTGATAGTCTGTCTGGCGAAGGCTTGCGTGGCGTCACCGTTCAGGACTTTGAGCGATTGCGTATCTTTCTTTATCTGAGTTGTTGACTTGCTGATGGCAGTAGCCGCGTCACCTACTGTCCATCCACCTATCCCGCCGTTCTCTGTATCTAGCATGAGATTCTTTGATACGAAAGCCTCTTGTGTCCACGCGGCGACGTTACTGAGCGTCAAATTATTCACCTTGCCATTAAGCGTGAGTCCCGAACCTTCATCCAGTAGCCAGTTGTCGGTGATAGTCCCTGCGCTTGCACTCACATCATGCGGGTGTGTGGCTTGGTATAGTATTTCGGCTGCTGACCATACTGCACCAGCGGCATAGTAGAGCTTCAGGTCAGATAGACTTCCTTCCAAATGACTTGGGTGGACAGATAAATTCATTATTGCTGTGTTGGCTACAGAATTTACATCAACGCCTGAACTGGCCGTATCATCGACGCCATCGACATAGATTTTGCAGTTTGCGACTGTATCTCTGTCAATTACAGCCACAACATGATGCCATTTACCATCACATACATTCGTAGTGCCTGCTGTATAACTTGCTCCTGGAACACCGGAATCAGTTAAAAATTCTATAGCTCCTGTTGTTGTTTCGACGAAGAACGCCCATCCTGTGAAATTGCCGGTTCCAAGTTGTTTGCTTAATATATAGTCACGGCCCGTCGGGGCGCTGACCTTCATTATCCATGTACTCACGCATATATCCTCTGTAGTTACAGCATGGATGGTGTTATTAGCCGCAACAGCACTATACGTCTCCGCGCAATCAATACTCACCCCCACCTTCTCAATATCCTGCACATACCCGCCATCAGTGGAGCGCAACCCTGAGAACGTCACATCTCCGCCATCGTAGGGTATCAGATCACGCCCTGCATCACCTTGCGTGTTGTCGATAGCGGCGGCAGCGGCGGCTTCGTCAAACATCCACGCACCGATTATGTTCCCCTCGCCTGAGTGATCGTAGTCCCAGTCGGCGGCTGATGCCCTTATCTCTGCGGCGGTGCGTATGTCGTCATAGATAGCGACATTAAAAGTGCCGCCAAGCCAAAACTGTTGTGGATTGCCCAAATCTTCATGGGAGCCAACGAAAAAGTTACCGGCTTTGTCAGCAATACTATTGGGTAATCCTGTTTCTTGCTCAACAAATGCACCATTTTTATAAAAGTCCCCAGTTCCCTCCGACGCATCATAGACGAAAGCAACGTGCGTCCACGCCCCAGCTACCAAATCGACGCCAGCAGTCGCCTTGTTTGTTCCTCCGATTCCATCTGAAGAGATGCGCACTGCCAATTCCCCTGCGGTGTTTACCCGAAAGATGTAACTGCGGTTATTACCAGACGTTAGATACTTTCCAACTATGGCACGCTCTGCATCAAAGTTCGTTGGCTTAATCCATGCCTGAATGGTCATATCGCCAACAATGCCCGACTCTGGGAAATTGGCGTCAGTGGCGTAGAAAAACTGCGAATCGCCATCGAGATCGGCTGTAGCAAGTCCTGAATCCGCCATAAGTGTGCTGGTTGAGGGCGACCCGTTCACTAAGCATGGGCCGGAAATAGAATAGCCCGTACCATCGCTAATCATAATGCTATCATTATTGTTATACGATCTATCCTCAACGTCCGAAATACTGACAGTAACCGTTCCGCCGGAATCTGTAGTGCAGGTCTGGCCTCTCGGCCAAAAAATGCAACGCGGGCTGGCAGCATATAGAACCGTTATGCAAGCGAGAAGTATTAAGGTTGCTACAGATAATCGTTTAAGCACTTTGCACCTCCAAGTGGGGAAATAATAACAACTGTTTGTCTTCGGTAATATACCCCTGCAACATTAACTGAAAATATGGTGTCCAGAAAGACCTGTTAGTTATAGTCTTGCCATGACAGCTTATACATAAAGCAATAAGGTTTGTATCTGGGTCGTTATTGGTTTTACAATAATCAATATGATGAACAGCTAAATTGTATCTTAATTTAGATTCTGCAATCCCACATTCTTGACAAATATAACCATCTCTAGATCGTACATATTCTTTTAGCTTTTTATTGAATGCGGCTCCGTAAGGCTCTAGCGACTTACCACCGCGCCAGTTAGGATTGCCCGACCCTGCGTTTGCCGCTATAGCGCATTTATTAGAGCAAAAATGGCGGTCATTTCTATGATAATTACCATAACTTTGGCTTGTCATTATCCCGCAATGTTCACAAGCAAAAGCAACCTTCTTGAGCCTGTACTTATCCATGCAATCCGTAGAACAGTATTTCGCTCTACCCTTCCGCGATAAAACTATCTTGAATGTCTTGCCGCAACAAACGCAGACTTCAGTAGTTTGTCGCTGTGGGTACTCTTTAGGGTTATTGCGCTTGTGTTCTGCATAGCAAGCCGTAGAGCAGAAACTATGATTACTTGCTGAATGTGTACTGGGTTTCAATGTAAGTTGTTGGCCGCAGTTGTCGCAATTAACATCTAACCGCCCACGCCGCGCCATGCCATGACATACCTTTGAGCAGTAATGCTTGCTATATCGCTTAATTGCTGACGGCCTTGTTTTGAATTCTACCCCGCAGAAGTCGCAATGTACCAGAGTTTTAGGGTGTTCCCGCTTCCACACGTAATGGCATGAACGAGAGCAAAAAAAATGTTTATGCTTTCCCACTTTATACTTTGCCCGCTCAAACGCCACTTCGCATTGTTCGCAAATAAAGGCTGCCATTACTCGAATACTCCCAACCACCGCGTATCAGGCCCACAGATAGTAGAATCCAACGATCCACTTCCTGCGGCATACAACGCCGTTACTTCCGCTGACGAAAGTGGCCTGTCGAGTATGCGGCCGTAGATGACGCCGTTTAAGATAAAAGCCGTATTCAAATCACTTCCTATATGTATAACAGACGACCCACTCGGAGTCCACGTTGATGTGCGCCCATCATCAGTATTTACTTCGTCAAGATATAATTTTACGTGATTTGCCCCGCTTATAGCTGTGATTCTATTCCAAACAGCAACAATATGATACCAATTCCCCGCTGTAATCAATGAAGATACATCAATCAGTGCAACTCCGCCAACAACGTTTCTAAGGTCAACGCTTAAATTATTACTTGATGTTTTGTATAGGGATAGATAGCCTGTCTGATTTCCCAGATGGATGATATAGTGATTCATCCCATCATCCCCATCCCAGTTCGGCCTCACCCAAAACTCCAATGTTCCCTGATTAGCATTAAGCATCTCCGCCACTACAGCAGAGTTCAGCGACGCAGACCCCACGCTGTATTGCAGGTCGTCAGAGTTGGGTGAACTTGGGAATATGTGGACACCATTCTCCCCTGTCAAGGCACTTGGTCTGAGAGCATAGTATTGCCAGTCACCTTCAAACAACAACTCTTGACCCGCTAAAAGGCCGGAGAACAATAGCAAGAGTATCAGAACACAAGAAAGTCGTTTCATGGCGATCTCCTTAATAGTTGATCTTCGCTCTGCCAAAGTCGATTGTATCAGCGGTGTCCAGCGACGTGATGGCGATCTTAATCCAGAGTTCTTCATCATTGGTATATGTTGAAGTGAATGTATACGTGAATTCTTCCCAGGTGTCATTCCCTGTTGGAGTAATCGCAACAGCGCCAGTGGCGTCGGCATTGCCCGAAAAATCCCATACTTGAATCGTCATAACGCAGTTGGCGAAGTCGCTGGCTCTTGTCCATATAGTTAAAGATGTGGGGGTTTTAGTAACGGCTTTTTCAGAGTACCAATCCATATCTTGAGTATCGGATATGCCGGTAGTCCTATTAAGCATCCGCCTATTAGTACCATCGGCTGATCTAGTTGTTGTAACAGCATTTTCCGTCTCATCGCCTGTTGGGGAGAAATCTGCAACAGGTATGAAGTCGGTCATTACAACGGTAGCCACACCAGCGTTAGTGATTGTCACGTCACCTGACATAATCACAGGACTGAACTCAGTACCATCGGCTATCAGTAGAAACGTATCTGTGTTGGTAGCCATCTGAATATCGTCACCATTAACAAGCAAGTCTCCAAAAACCTTGACCAGACCATCCTCAAGTGATAATTCGTTGCCAAGACCGCCAGCAGGGTCGTCTCCATCGTTTATTTGTATGTAGACTTTGCCTTTATAATCGTCACCAGTACCATCGTGAACACTTCGTATAGTGCTTAATGGCGCAGATTTTCCATCAACCTTTCTGCCGTAGAAATTCACTTCGCTCTTACGGCCCCCATTAGCATTACTTTTTTCGGGATTATACGCGAGAAGATTCCCCTGTCCTGGGTCATCAGGACCTAAGTATTCCAGGATAGCATGGCTGACCGAGATGGTGTTCGTCCCGACTGCAAGCCGCCAGACGCGCAGGCCACACCCATGAAAACGTTGACCGCTTACAGTTGCGGCATCTATCACCATAAGGAATGTATATGGTCTATAGTCTGAAGAGAGCGTTATCTTGGGATGCAGTGTGTCAGTCCACGCACTTGCGGTATATAGCCGGGTATAGACACCGCAGTCAATAGCCAACTGATCCGAGTCTTTCATCCATACTGTCCACGCGTATGTGCCACGCGGCAGAGAATCATAATACTCAGTCATTCCAGATGGTCGGATAGCAATACCTGTATACGCAAGACGAGTATCAACCTGAATCGCATACCCGTTCAGAGCATCAGCATCAGCACCGCGAGCCGATCCTTTCCACATGTTTTCTATAACAGCGGGAAATATTTTATACTTAAACGCATCTGGTACGAGAGATGCGTCGGTACTTGTGTTTATTAAGTCGCGCTGGTTATTAACCAGATTCATTTCTACGCCGCTTTCGTAGGTAAACAGTGTAGCAGCGATTACCGTGCTAGATATTTTGTAAAAAGTTCGCGGCCCACCGAAATAACAATCGGTATCGCCGCCTTCTATGAAGCTATTGGTCATAAACAGGTCCGCGTCATCCATGTATATAGGACAACTCGTAGCATATATATATGTGTTATCCGCAAAGACAGCTCCAGCCGTTGCGTAGATGCCATCTTTGCATCCAAAGAACGAATCGCTTATATACGTTATTGGTGCTACTCCATCCAGCCAGATAGCGCGGCCGATACGTAAGTTACCGTAAAAACCGCATTGAGATATCATGGTTTGGATGGATTGTCTCGCTCCTAAGCCGCACTTAATTCCAGTGGCCTCGTTAGCGTCGTCTATCGTTACTCGGTTAATGGACGTTATACATGCACCAACGCCGATACACCCACCGTCATCCGGGTCTGCAACATTTGGAGCGCTCATGTGTATATCTTCAATCGTGGCTGCTACAGGAATGCTAGACCCAACTGAATCAATAACTTCAAGACAGTAATCCGTCGCTCCTGTGTACCGTAGTTCACTATACGTTCCATTACCACGCAGTATCATTCCACCTTGCATTGTAGAGAATGTTGCGACAGGCCAGTTCCGTAGGGGGGAAGAGATGATGTATGTGCCAGTGGAGATTTTGACTACACCAACGGTCTTACCAGCTATCATTGCTGAGTCAAACGCCGCTGTACAGTCAGTGGAATTGTCTCCTACTGCACCCCACCATTCGGGGTAGACTTGATCGCATGACCCTTTAGCAAAGACAGCCGTACCGCTGCCTGAGAAGATTTGACCAAGACCTGCATCTATTTTACCAGTGATTGTTAGCGTTCTTCCTGAGTCTATTGAAAGAAGTCCGCCTTCTTGAAAGACTATAGTTACCCCAAGCGGGACGACCACATTCGTACTTAGCTTATAGTTTGTCACCGCTTCTGGGACTATCACCCTGTTCCCAGCAGCAGCAGCTATAGCCGCAGTGAAGGCGGCAGAGTCGTTTGTAGTGCCGTCTCCAAGCGCACCATACCCAGTGACGTCATGACCGCTCACGCCCTTGTGAATAAGGTTCCCAATCTTCCCACGAACACCCCATGCCCCTGAAGACACCAGGAACATGCAAAGAACTAATGCCGTTATGAATTTCATACGTCGCATATTACATATCCTCCCCAACGAAGTATCTGCCTATTTCTACCCAGGCATCACCGTCTCGTTGCAATACTAACTTATCGCCTTTCTTTCCAGTGAACTCTATAGCACCTTCAAGGCGTAGTTTATCGCTGTGTTCTATTATGTCGCCATCGTTGGCGATCTTTACAGTAATGATTTCGCCATCTTGCGGCTCATCCAACGCAGGAGCAGACGTTACCTTTTCCTGGGTTTTCAACAGCCGACCAAGAAGCGCTGGATCGCCAGTCATGAATGTATATACAAGAACCGCTACGAAAATTACTATAGTAGCAATGCTCGCAAGGTCATGTTTTTTTACCGTCATTATTTTACCCCGCTATTTAAGGTTGCGACCGGTTTCCACCCAATCGCTATCGTCATACTCGAAGGTCATTGTGTCGTAAGCAGCGCTGTCAAAGTCTATCCCACCTTCAAGGCGTATATTGCTCCCGTTGCTCAAGTCCTGAATCTTCGTGAGAGCATCGGTGAAGAGAACCAGTATCGACTGGCCTGTGACTACCACACCGTCGAAGTCTGTTATGGTAGTTGGCGCTGTGTTGGCCGTCTTGAAGCGGCTGCCGCCAGATATGGCTGGGGTAACATCGCCATCGACGAGTGTTTCCCACGTATAGGAAAGCGGCCCTGTCATGTCCACTGGTCCACCGCCTGCCAGACTGATTACCTGTGGGTTCAACGATCCTGGATTCATGCCCATTAGTATAACCCCATTATAGTTACGGCGAGACTGCTGCCTGTAGCAGTACCAGTGCCTTTGACTCGTAACCGAAACAGTTCACCCGGTGCAAAGAATATTTTAGTCCAGTTCTTTGTAGTAGCAGGCGTTGAGTAATCAGGCTGTCCATCTGTTACAGTGGTCAGCGTGACCGTCTCTACGCCAAGATCGTACCACGTAGTGCCTTCATCGGGGGAATGCTGCACTTCATACTCGAAGGAAGTCAGCGACCCCGCAGTCAGCTTGAAGAAGATCGCCGCCTTTGAAAACCCCTTGACATCTACTTCGTGGGTAGCGACGTAGGTGTCTGTCAGTATAGCAGCAGCACGCACAACACCCTTCTTCTTCAAATCCCTTTTGTCTTTGTAATACTGAAGCTTCACCTTTGTCCAACTTACTAATGCCATTTTATTCACTCCTATTGGTTTTCAAGTTCGTTCAAGAGTTCTTCCACATCGACACCGTGAAGACCCAACACCTGTTGCAGTAATTCTTCTCTGACAGCCAAAGGTGCATCTGCCAAATCTTCGCGTAACTCCATCTCTTTAAGCGACTGTAACAATACCTGCATTTCCTTCTTTTCCGCTTCGGTAAACTTTCGTGGCTGCTCTAACGGTGTTGGTGTTCCTGTAAGATATGTCTGACTAACGCCTTCGAGTTGCGCGAACTTGACCTTCATTTTCCATGTCTCAGGCGTCAGTAACATATTCCTGATACTGCCTTGTTGTCGTGGCCCGTTTTTCAATTCATTTATTAGGTCAACCCCACGATCCTTAGCGTCTTCAAATATCCTACCAACGGGTGTCGTTGGGTGTCCACCTTCTTGCACGTTCTGGAATTCCTTGACAGCTTCGGCGTAGTAATCGAATATAGCTTCAGGCATACGAAGGTCCCTGTTCCACGCAAACTCTGTCTGTATACGCCGCATGAACCCACGCCTTGCGTTGACCAGTTGCCGTTTTTCATGCCGCTCTTCTGAACCCCTAATGTCGTCCAAGTCGATAACTCTGAAACCCAACGCTCTGAAAGGACTGACCTGCCTGCCAATCGAACCCGCAATCCTTCTCGCAAGCGAACCCCAGTTTGCTGGTCCTTTTTGTTCTATGTTCCCACCCTTCTTTGTCCTTGCTAAGTTCTCTATTGGCGATGCCAGCTTCTTCATAATATAGTTGATCGAATACATCGCTTCAGCGGGGGTGTCTATTACTTCCGGCGGCATTACCTGTGTCTTAGAAAACGGGTCTATATTAGTGGACAAGCCTTCAGCTATTTGGAGCAATGGGGTCATCAGTTCGTGGCCTTTACGCGGCACGCCGCCAATAGTTTCTTTGAGTGTTTGCATTGCAAAGTCTTCAAGGTGATGCCGTCTCAATGTTTTTGATTCGCTTTTCCTTCGTAGAGCGCGTAGCCGCCGTAGGGTCTTGTCCATACCTACCCATTCGCCAGCTTCGTCAATAGCCGTTCTTGGCGACCAGATAAGTACGCGATTCTTTTCGCCATCGTTGTTGTCATCCCATCCATACAGTATGGTACTATAAAGCCTGCCGCCGCCCCATCCCAGCCTGTCGCGTATCTTCTTGCGCCAACTGGTATTGTTCCACAAATAGACAGCCGCTATGGGCGCTAACACTGAACCTACAAAACGAAGTTTGCGTTTACGCATCATATTCCCCAGGAGCGACGCCAAAGTCTGAGAGCCTTTATGCGAACCTGTTATAAAGGGGAATATGGCATTCCTGAAAAAGTCCCTGTACCATCCGGGTAAGTCTTCAAAGTCTGTAGTAAACCTTCTGGCTACATACCCTACTTGCTGTTCAGGCGTTAGGTGTTTTATACGCTTTTCAAAATGTATAGCTTCTATAGGCTTGCCTTTGGCAACTCTTTCATGCCATTGGTAGTCAACCATCGCAACTCTATTTAGGAGTTCACGCTTTGCTCCTAATCGCGCAGGCGTACTCAAATACGTGGACAGCTTCTTCCAGTCAGGCTTCAGCATCATATATTCACGCAGGAAGCCAGAGTCAAATACGCCTTCATCTCTCGCTATTTCATAAGTCTTCTGTATACTTGGCCCCATTGACGCAGGGTCTACGCTCAACTTATGAAGATGCCGCATCATGTTAAAGGCTCGCGGGATTTTCCAAATACTTCCTGGAGCAGTAAGAAACTGCATAGGGCCGTCTATGAATAGCGCCTGGAATGTCGTGTATGGTACTGCCGCCCAACCTAAAGTAATACCCTTCCACAAAGAAGTTCCGCGTGCTATCTGTCGCAAGAACGGTTGAAGCGGCTTTATTGCTCGCATAGAATTGAGTCGCCAGCTTACTTCTTGCGGCACGACATACAGGCGTTTGTATCTGCCCAGTATGATCGCACGCCGCACAGCATCGCCACCACGCGGGCCTGCTTCCTGCAAGTAACTATCCAGCATCTTCTCTTGTTCGTCAGGGGGCAAGCTGAGAAGCCTGTCAACGTCGATAGCGGCATCAAACAATGACTCGCGCAAAAGGTTGGGGTCGGCAACCAGACCGGGGAACATATACCTTCCTGGCTCAAACTGCACCACGCGATACATGCCCTTCTCAACAGGTATCTGATTATGCGGCTGTAGCCCCTTGAACATTTTCTCTGCCGCATCTTTCCCGAAGTGCTGTCTTAAAGCTTCCCTGCTGGCATTGTCTATCTGGTCAAGGTCTTTCAGCATAAAGTCTTCATACATATTGTCAGAATGAACTGTACCCCAGTTTTGAGATATAGTTTCCAAGCCTACTCTTATCGCCTTCTCGCTGCCTGTTCGTTTTCGCAGATAAGTTCTGTGGCGCGGCCTTGCTGGTTGTGGCAAATTAAATCCGCTGTGACTGTATGGCAACCGCTGCTCAGGCGCGTAGAAATTGACAACATGATTGGGGTCAAGGTGTCCCCTATCGACTAGATGCTGGTAGCTGAAGGCTTTTTGGAATTTATCATAACGATCAAAAGCGTCTCTAACTCGGGCGTCCACAAGGCGGTAATTGGCTGTGAAGATAGTTCGAGCTTCTTTGATTTTTATGTCGGCTATTTCAGGCATACCCCTTCCCAACGTATCCATCACCGCTCTTTGGAAGATAAGGTTGGTCAACCGTTCAGATTGGTCGGCATCGAGTTCACCCCAGATACCGTAAGCGTCACGGTGCGCTACCTGCATCCCGCGTTCGCGGGTTGTCTGATATTGCGTCCTGTTCTTGTTGGCGAACTGGGCAATCTCTTTACTCACGTTCTCGGTATACTTACCGCTCTTAGCTGCACGCCACAGATAGCTGTTGGCTTCTGCGCGCACAAGCTCTTCTCCATCCCTGACCGCTCTGCCAAAGACCTTCTTCATGCGCTCCCAGAGCATCATCTCATCTCTCGACTGGTAGAAAGCGTCTGCATACTCGTCATTGCCTGTAACCCTTCTTGCTATTTCCTTGAAGTCCTGTTTGGCTTTCGATGTACTGAACGGGTTGCGCTTGGGAATGCCGAGAAAGCCTGCCTGTAAGTCCTGCTCGCGTATTTCGTCTTGCTGTTTGACGTTCTCTGCGGTGAGTTCTTCGGTAGTCTGCGTCACAGGACGTGGCTCTGCCGCACCACCGATACGTGTTATCTCACCATGATCGCCAACCAGAACTTCTTCTGCGGGTATCTGATCTCTTATCAACTCTTGTGCATCTGCACCGCTGATACGCTCTATCGTATTGTCGTGATAGCCCAGTTGCCGCAACTCTGCAATATCCTTCTGAGCATCCGCCATCTCGTCAATAAGCCCTGCTTCTTGAGCTATAGTATATCCAGGCGGCGAATCAAGAACAACAGGATAATTTTGCCCAAATATCCTTTTTGGCATTATTGCCGCTACTGCTTCCCCGTCATCATAAGCTACAACCATCCCAACTTCGCTACCCATTCCATATTTGGCGTGGGGGTAGCGTTTTTTTATAACATTGTGTCTGTACTGATCTACCCCAACAAATTTATTTCCTGACTTAAATATTAGTACAGGAATTTGATTTCGCTCAAAGGTTGTAATGGGTTCGCTTGATACGCCAATATCCTGGGTTCCTACAGAAAGATAATACTGCGGGTCGGCAGGTTCAGTAGCCGCTCTTAATATGGAATTTGTTATTTCTTCTGCGCCTTCACGAACCGCTGTAGATGACGTGAACTTCGCTCCTTTTGGCGGACTACCCTTAACCATGACGACATTATCTGTAAAGTATCCAGCAGGCATACCCCTTCGCATTTCGCCAACTGCTTCTTTGTTGGGGTTGACACGTCCACCAGGGGCGGTGCGCTTCGGCAACTTAGGCGGTGTTTCTGAAAGCGGCGTGGCTGCAACGCTCTTCCGCACGGCGGTTAATGATTCCTTAGTGTTGAATACTTCAAGTGTAGTGCCATCTGTGGTAAATGTTATTTTTGGTGTTACGGCTTCTTTTGAAGGCACTCTATTGCCTAACCGGTCTCCAGCGCGATATAAGTCTTGTTTTGTCCATTCAGTACCTTCGGGATATTTTACGGAACCTTCCGGCGCAGTAGCTATCGCCGTATCTATCTCTGCCAACAGTTCATTCTTGCCTGGGAGAACATCTACTCTACCCGCACGCCCACGCCGTATCACTCTCACAGGGCGCTCCTGTATCGGCATCTCTACCACTTCAACGTCTGCTGCGGCAGTAACCGCTGGGGCTACAGGCTGCGCTGGTGGCTGTGCTTCTGGGGCTGTATCACCCAAAGGTATTGCTTCACCTGCTGGCTCTACACTTTCCGCTGTAGTTCCTATAGGGGCAGCGGCTTCACCTAACTGTGCGCCTTCAGGGGCTATACCAGCAGGGCCGAAGATACGCATTATTTCTTGCTCGCTGAAGCCCTGTAGACGAAGCATGTTTACCTGGTCGGCTGTTATCCCCGTCCTGCCAGTCTCTACCAGTTGGTCTATTCTCGTAGCTGTGTCTTCAGGTGAAGGTAAGAGTCCCGCTGGCTCTGGCGGTGCTTCTGCACCCATCAACCCGCGTGACAATTCAGGTACTCTATCTAACGGTATGGCCTGTGACGGCGTGTCTACAGGCACAAGCGGGTGGAACTCTGGCGTCGTCGGTTCTTCAAACGGTCTGAACATCCCCCGCATCTCAGTTGGTATGAAATCTCTACCCGCTTCAGGTAAAGCAGCTAACGCTTCTTCAGGACGTGCCAGCGATCCAACAGGGGGAACGCCAGGAATACCAGCAGCACGTTCAGCTATAGGCGTTTCCCGTACAATAGGCAACGTTCCCTGATAGCCAATGTCCAAAGGTGCGCTCGTTGGTGTAGCTCCTGGCGGCGTTACAGGCGGTGTAGACACAGGCACAGGTGGATAGAACGGTCGCTGTACTGCGTCAATGCCACTTGCTAAATGCTCTACAGGCGGCTGTCCAAACGCAGGTGGTCCGCCTTTGAAACGGGGCGTGGCTAAATGCACAGGCTTCCCCATTTTAACAGCCCTTGCAAGGTTGGCTTTATCCTGGTTATTCAATTGTGTAAATGCTCGTAGAATGTCGTCAGCAACATCAGGGTCGCTTCGTAGTATCGACTGTATATCATCTACTCCGATTGGCTGCTTCTTGGGGAATTTCCTACCCAAAGCCTTCAGCGGCGTAATTGCTTTTGTTGCCCAGTCCTTTGTGCTTAAATACCTTACGCCTGCTTTGGTTGCGGGTGCGAGTACAAGCCTACCCGCTGTATAATACATCACTAATTCATCCCACTCAGTTGGCGACGTAGCAATATGAGCTACTTCTTCAAAAGGTGCAGTAATGATCATGGGTAGAATGGACAGGTTGGGATGTTTGGATACCCATTCAGCAGACCATAGTTCGGGAATCTCACCACGCCTGAGCCAACTTGACGCCGGGTCTGTAGTGGCATGTTTGAGCATCCGACCTACTGCCGATTTCTGGGTGTCGTTCAGCTTCTTGTCTTGCCCGAAGGCTTCTAACTGCTCTGCGACATATTCAGAACCAAGCTCTTGGGCTGTAGGAAACCTACCAGCTTCCGACATCTCAGCTATGGCTCTCCAATTACGAGCTTCTATAAATTCTTTGGCGTCTTCGATACTTGGCATATAGACCATGTGGCGTCCCATAGCCGCTATGCCCCTGCGTATGCCTGCCCGTTCGACTTCCTGTACCTTCGCCATTGGCACGTCGAATAGCATCTTCTTAGCTGTTTTGAATGGCTGTATGTATTCCTTGTCGTACTTCTCGAACATATAAGAGCCGAAGTCCTGAGCGGGTTTGGTTATCGTCTCTGCAAGTTTGGCGCGCCCCAGAGCTTCAAGGTCTTCTTGTTCCTGCATGATCGCAAACGGCGACCGATCTTTTTTCGGTGGTTGTTCAGGACCCTGCATCGCACCACTGAAGTCGGGGGTGGTTGGCGCAACAAACGGTGTACCGAAATGCCCGTCATCCATCATCTGACGAAGCATCCCATCGAATACCGCCGTATCGCCTTGCTGGTCTGCCAGTCTAAGTATGTCGGTAGATTTGTCGGGATAGTAGCGGCGTAGTATCCCTTCGAGAACAGCACGCTCGCCCTGTTCCTGACCTAACGACCACAACTGATCTTGTTTCAGTTTTGTAGTTCCCATGATTAAAGCCCCATAATTCGGTCAATCATATCATCAACAGACTCATCAGTGGTGACTCCTGGACTGCTGCTTGGTGGTGTAGCTGGCTGAGTAGTTGTACCAAAGCCTGTTGCCGCCCCAGCCGAAGGTTCGGGCTTAGGTTGGCCTACACCCTTTTTAGGAAGAAAAGCGTCTGGCATGGTTGGTATCGGACGTTGAGTTGCCCAAGCCAGCTTGTTTCTATCTATACGCATTTGGCCTAACTTCTGAGTTATCATCCCTGCAAGCTCCGCTCGTTGCTTGGTGGTAAGGGGTGCGCTGGTTGGCGTTGTGCCTGTACCAATAGAGAAAAGACGACTCGCGGAAGCAGAAGATAGCTTGAAGTCTGTAGCTGTCTTAGCAACCGCAGCTTCCATGCTTTCAATCGTTCCGGTATCAAGAATGTTCTTTATCATCCCAAGTAACGTCGCTTCATGTCGTTCATACTGGTCTTTGGTAAGTTCAATACCAGTTTTATTAGAGAACTCAATGAGCGCCCGCGCTTCAGGACCAATGCCTTTCTTGGCTAACGCAGCATCCAGCAGTTTCGCCTGCGCTTCTATAAAGGCCTGTTTTGCTTTTGCTGCGCCTGCTGCTGTCATACTGGCTAACGAAGAGTTCAGCGACGCCTGTGCTGACAGCAACTTGGTCTTTTGCTCAAGCCCAATATTGTCTAACGTAAACTGAGCTTGGGCTTCAGGGATGCCTGAATCACGAACCAAATCTGCTACGATTCGTTGGTTTTGTGCTATACTTGCCTTTGCTTCCTGCTCAAACTTTAGCGCATCTCCACGCCCTGTCTCTAATCCCTGCTCTGTTATAGCCTTAGCGCCTGCAAGTTTGCTCTGTTCCGTCTGTGCGCCAACACCCGCTTTAATCATACCCGCTTCTGCTTTGATAGCTTCAGGTGTCCCACGCTCTTCAAGCAGTTTAGTCTTTTTATACGCTCCTAGTATGCCCGCCGCCACTTCCCAGGGAACATCTTCACCTGTTGCATCAAAGGCGTATTTCCTTGCCTTTTCGACATCAGAGAAACTTAACTCTTTTTCTTTTGTTAGAACTTCGCCGGTTCTTACCTGCTGTCCTTGCAACGTCTTTACTCCAGGGAATAGCTCTGCCTGCTGCTGCGTCTGCTGAACAGTTTGGCGGGTGTTTGCGGCAGTCTGCATACCTGCCAAACCCTTTTGTGCCGCCGCTATAGATTGCTCCAATGCCGCAGTGTTGCCTTCTCTGGTAGCCTTCAATCCCTGAGCTACGTTTGTCGCCATATCTCGCAAAGCATATATATCTAGCATTACTCACTCTCCTATCAGCCCGCCAGCGATGCCTTTGTCCCACTTATTGCGTCAAGTAAAGATTGAATTATTTGCTCCAGACGTCCATCAAGGACGCCCTGCTGCTTTTGTAGTTTTGATTCCGTCATTATACCGCTAATGCCGCCAAGAAAGCCCCTGCGTGCTTCCCTGCGCTGAGTCTCCGCCAACAACTGCTGTTGCGGTGCGCCCCCTACCAACTGTCCAAGCTGTTGCTGTGCGCTTATCTGCGAAGCACCCATGATATTACCCATACCTTCAAGCTTAGCGGCTTGTAGCCTGCCCTGCTGCGCTCGACCTGGCGTTGTACCACTTATCCCCTGCCGTGACGCTGACGCTGAGTAGGACTGCTGTAACCTGTTCACCTGGTTGCTTAACTGTCTGCTCTGCGTCCTTGTAGCCGCTGTAGGCTGTCCTGACGCCTGCTGCTGTAGCTGTCCTATCAAGCCCCGTCTTGCGGCAAGGTCTTGCCCTGTATTCTGCTCGGAAGCCGACTGTCCGCCACCGAAGAGACTGCTTAGAAGGCTTCCACCCACCTGACCTAATATCATTTGAATTAACGGACTTGCCAACAAACTCGCACCGCCTGTCGCCGGGGCTAATGCCATACCGATACCCGCCCCGGCCGCACTGCCTAGATTGCCAAATCCGGGCAATCCTTGAACACCAAACTGACTTGCGAAATTACTGCCCATGTCTTCCACCACCTTCTATAATTCTGTAACTTCTATACCATAAAGAACGCCATCAATCCTGACACCCAATTTCCGTGTCGTGCCATCATCTATTACCACTAATTCGGTATTACGCATCTGCTTTATGCTCGGCGTTGACTTGTACTTACGCATTGAACGGGGTGCATACACTTCGTCCATCTCGTCAATGCGACGTGAATCTTCGGGGTCGTTTTCTTTCCTGGTGATCTTTCCCTTACCCATTATTTAGCCTTTGCCATGTCTCTGGGGTCGGGATTCACAGGTATACGCACCTTCCCAGAGAACCAGTAGCCATCGGTTACATTCTTTAGCATTGCCCAGTACTCGCCACTCTCGTCAATGTCGCCGCTGGCAGTTGTATATGTAGCCACTGTTGCCGAAACAGTAGTGTCTGTCAGTAAGGTTGCACCCGAAGGTTTGATCAGTAGAATGTCTATGTTCTTGCCAGTCAGCGTAAGGTCAGTAGTGATCTCTACAGTAGCGCCCACATCGGCAACTGTGATACTTCCGCTTTCAATTCTAATACTCATGTCACACCGTCGGCTTTCTAACCACGCCCTTTACAGCGGGTTTCTTCACATTGCCTGTAACAGCAGGCTTCACAACTGACCCTTTTACAACAGGCTTCTTTAGTGTTATCAGTGTCATCTCTCAATATACCCCACGTCAATACCGCGCAAATGGTTCTGATTCACCGTCCGTTGAGTAATCTTCACTCTCGCACCTACCGCTGACGTAACTATCGGGTAGACTTTGTGTCCCGCTATATCGTCTGTAGATACTGGCGACATTTCCATATAATGAGTTTCGTCCAAAGCATCGGTTATCTCTATCTCGTACAGCGGCGCTACGTTTGGATAGTAAGCGTCAATGCTGATCTCGAATATGGTCGCCAAGTTCGGCACAACCAAATCCTGCGTTTCCAACTCTGCAACGATAGCTTCGCCATTATCCGTTGTACCATCTTCCAGCTTCAGTATATATGCGTTATCTGCATCGGCGGCCAACAGTGTCTTGTATTCCGTGCCCGTCTTCCGTACCACCATATCGTTGATATTCACGCCGTAGTTATACAGCCGCCATGTAGGTATCCTGCGTTGAATATCGAATATGTAAATGTTCTCCAGACTGCCATCTTCGTCTTCATCTACCGCCAGCCATATCGAGTCGCCAAGCGTTATCAGTATCGAGTCGTCCAGGTAAGTATCGCCAATCTCATCCAGTATCGTCTGAATACCACCTGATAGATGTTCCTGTGCGGGAGTACCCCTGAAGTCATACAGCCCCTTCCGAGTCAGGAATATGTGCCGACTACGCAAACTGTCAACCGCCGCTGGTGCTATCAGTCCCACGTCAGTAATTATCTGCCTTAGCACAATATCCGCAGGTGGGTTTAATACGTCATCACAACCCCGCAATACCCAAACACTCGTATTCTTGAAGTATATGGCAAGCTCGTCAGCCGACAGCGGGACAAGGGCTATTACTTTCGATGGATCGTCCAGTTCTAATTGGTTTTCTAACGGGAAATAATCAGGCAACGAATCGCCTACCAACCCCATTGATCCATCTTGTTCTTGCTTCATACTCATATAGAGTATTCTGCCATTGGCTTCGACAAACCATAGTCTGCCCTTCCAATAAGCCCATACAGCAGGGATTAAAGCCGTCTCGCGGACGCCAGTGCCTTCATCGTCAGTATCGTCGTAAAGATAGTGGTTTTCAGAGCGAAGTTCCGCTCCTAGTTGTGCTGTTCCTTTCTTGTCGGTATAGGTTAATCCTACACCAGCGTTGCCCACCCACAAATATTCGCCTACTATCTCATCTTCCAAAAGAGTCGGGTCGTCACCCCGATCACGTCTGTAAATACCCACGAAGTCTACTTGACCATCGGATGAATTCTCTGTGCTTATCGTTACTCTGTTCGTCCCGATTACAGGGTCTACCCGCACGCTTGCAGGGCTTGGCCTTGATTCCGACTTGTAAGTATCGTTATAAAACGTGGTCTTGTAATCGTAATAATGACCTGGATGCAAGCCGCCGATAAGGTACGTAGCTATGTAGTCGTCATTCTGATCCGCCCAACCCCCGGCATTCAAAGACAACGAAGTCCCGGATGGTGCAGGACCGCCATAAGCAAAGGAAATATAAAAACCATTTCCTGCGTTGCCCACTGGATCAATATAATTAGTTTGATACCAGTGGTCTGACGATAGCACAACCCAGTATTGAGTGCCTGCCGTAAGTGTGATTTCTTCCTGCAAAACAGCTTCTACCCAAACAGCTTCATCGGCAGTGTACGCCGTTATGTCGATATAATCTGAAACAGCTTCAGTTCCCACCGGGTCGGTTGCTGGCTCAGTAGCGCCTGTATGTATTGACGCCCTGAACGATCCGCGTCCTGCTCCCTGGTGCATCGGTAGAATGTATAAAGGAATAGTTCGTATTGTTTGGTCGCTACTTGGCGTGTATGCCATCGCCAACATAACTTGCGTAGCACCACTACGTAAACGCAATCCGATTAAAGCATTAGCCGCCTGTGCCGTATCATCAGGTGGAGTAGCGACCGATACGCTTCCTTCACCTGCCGCGAGTGTTGCCAGCGGTACGTTTGTAGGTGCTACAATACCAAGCCGATAGCTTCTTGTAGCCCCACCCAACGCCGTATCATCCGTCCAGTAAGCGTCAGTATCAGTGCCGAAGAAACAGCGGTTGCCAGCAGATACTATCGGTCTGCGTGCCGTTGCTGCATCTGCGTTCATCAGCACATGCGCTCCACTCTCGTTGATCTTGTACCACAGGCTGTTGGCGATACCGAGAAGGTGTTCGTTCCCGCTCAAGTCGGCAAACCAAAATAGCTGCTTGGCAACATTCGCCAATGTCGTATCGTTCCAGCGGGTGTAGCCATTGCGGGTTTTCAATCTACCGTCTGAGTAGTCTATGAAGTAGTTCTTCAGTGTACGCAAAGAGAGCAATCTTTCTTCGTCTAGCGCACTGTCACGACGCATCCCGTAGCTGAAGTTTGGTATTTGTAAGCGTTGCCGTCTCATATCTATCGCTTCTTCCGTTTCTTGCGTTTCTTCGCCTTCTTACTCTTATAGCCACTCTTTCCTGTCAGTATTTCTCGCGGCCTATCAAATGGGCTTGGGCGTGGCATTGTCGTTCTCCTGTATGAAGGGGGGCGATGCTGAACACCACCCCCGTCCCCGTCGAATTAGCCAGGCGGATTAAACCGTCTGCCGTTCTTCCCGCCAGTTAGGTCTTGCGGGAACTTGGCTGTGGAACGGGTAGGTACACCCGCACCAGTTACCGTTGGCGGCGTCATGCGTCTGCCGACCTTACCGCCAGTCAAGTTCTGAGCAACTTTATCCTTGCTTCTCGTTGGTATTCCAGGTCCCTTTGGCATTATATTCAACTCCTTTCTATCTGTCTATCAGCAAGTGAATATCGCTGATAGTCATGCTGTTTGCCGCTCCCTTGCCATTCCGAAGCCCAAAGGCGGGTGCAAGTATCTCGTCATCTGGCAAATTAGCAGTTACTCGCCAGCGTTCGACTTCACTCCCTTTGGCTCCTGCGAAGAAATCTACCTGGGAAGTGCCGTTGCTGTGGAAGCCAAGCCATACTTCGGTGGCATCCGTGAGACTTAACGTGGGGTCGCCAGCGGCGGGGCTGCCAGTGCTATCTTTGGTGCATACAGCGTTCAGTACAGCGCTGCCATCGGCAAGCGTGAAGCCAATACAGTCTACTCGATTGTCAAACAGATTGCCGCTTGCCAGGTCAGCACACAGTCCGACAAACATATCAGCTTCGTCTACATCCCCAATCTCGATACTGACATAGAACCACAAATCCTTGCCTGACTGCAATTGCGCCATTTCATATACATACTCGTAATAATAATAGTCATTATCACCAGTATCATTGGTGAATTTCGCTTTATTGCCAATAGAGTCCTGAATCGCCAGTGGCGTTCCAGCGTTTTGGCTGCTTTCATCCCAAACAGTAGCATGTACGTCATAGGCCGTTTGAAAGGGGATGTGTACATTTCTCACTCTTGGGGATATGGCGGGGTTCGTTGGCATCAGATCGAATACGCTTCGCTTCCTGCCACCAGCGTTGAAGCGAAGGTCGCCAGCTTCATCACTTCCAAGTTCGTACATGCCGCTCGCTGCCATATTCATCCTGGCTGCCGGCGCTCTACGTCTTGCTTTTACATAGTCACTCAATCTACTCATTGTTTGTGCCTCCTTATAGGCTAAGTTTACCAGCTTGCCCACGAAGCTGGCTGGGCGTTATGCCCTTATACATCCCACAAAAGACCGTTTCGAGTTTGGTCTTTTCTCCCGTAGCGAACGGCCATCCGTCTGTTACGGAAGGGACTTACTGGTTGATTGTACGGCTGTCTGTCAACATCACTTGTGTATCTACTCACCCCCTGTCGGTAAATTTTTTCATAAGATAGCACTTCGGCAGGTGTGTATATGCCCATAAGGTCGGCCATCTGCCACCTACATGCCGCCAGAAGCGGCTGCTCGTAACGTTCCTGTATCTCTATCGGGTCATCGTCTTCCTGTGGCATACGGGGCGTCCTGTAGCCTGTCATAAGGATGCTGCGGTTGCCTGCACTGTCGCCAGCGTCTACAGGCGGCCCTATCCATATCTGCCGCTCGGTAGCAAACCTGTCTTCTATGGCGTATTGCTCTGATTCCAACACCGTTACTGTCTCAGCCGCAGACGGTAAGCCACCTATCCATTTGTCTACCGTCAGAGTGTTATCTTCAACACCGCTCACCAGTCCGTGCGATCCGCCAGAAGCTATAGCAATATCGTCTTCTTCTGCACCTGAAGTAGAACTGCCTGTAACGGTAGTGTTTGTGAAAGTCGTTCCTGTTATGGTCGCCTTCGTGCTACCTACAGTGAAGTCGTTGGTGGTTCCCTGTCGTAGTCCTGGATGGTTCCAGCCAGCATGTGCTACCCGCGTGCCTTCAGGTACGGGTCTGCCTGACCAAAGGCGTATTTCAGTTGCCGTACCCACCTTGTAAGTATCGGTAGACTTGAAGCGAGTGATCTTTTCGCCGTTGGCATCCTGCCCTTCAATATCTGCATACCTGAGTGTCGTTGTACCTACTTCTATGACAAAAGCGTAAGCAAGCACTTCACCCGTTGACGGTGTGCAGATAATATCGCCTACTGCTACAGACTCGGTGGTAAAGTTTTCGCCTGTATCTTCCAGCGTATCGGTTGTCGTGTCGCTGGTAGCCGTTCCTGAAAGCTTGGGAGTTGTCATATCAAGATACTGAACGAAGCCATTGGACTTATCTGTGATATTGAATACAGAACACCCAGGGCGTATGCGGCGTCCCGATCTCGTTCTGCCGAAGTTTGCTCCGCTATCGATTACCGTTCTGATAGAACCAGCGGTGATGTAGCTAGACCGGATATAATCGTAAATCGTAGGTGCCCCCGCATGGAACTCAAATGTCGGTGGTCCGAAATGCGGGTAAGTGAAGTATAACGGCTCACTCTGTACGTCTGTTGGGTCGATAGACGAGAGATAGTTGTCTTCCGCCATATACTCTAACCGCTTATGGGTATTGTCCGTGTCGATATAATAGAGAGCGTATATCCTGTCAAGTTCCTGCGGCAGCGGGTACTTGTACTGGTTCGCCGCTAATGCCAGACTCCACTTATCAGGAAGCAATCTACACTCTCGCGCCAGTTCCTTCATTGCCGCTTCAATAGCTTCGTTGAAGAGCGAGTCTGGCGTATTCACATCGCTCTTGTCCCTGGGACGCAAGAAAGATGACTTCAACCTGTTTCGTAAATACAACCTATTCCACATATCATCTCTCCTTACTTGTCGTCACTCGTCACGTCGTATGCAGCATAGCCAAGAGTGAGTGCAGGTTCGGCGCGTATTCGTACCCAATTTGCTAACCGCATGAAAATTGAACAAACTATAAGATTCCAATAAATGGCTACATGGCGCATATCAATCACCTTCATAGATAGCTAATATCCAAGTTGCTTCATTAAGGAGCCACAACTATATATCTCGACTTTACGTCAAGATGTATCCATATTGACTGGCTAATCGCCCACAAAACGTTCGGACTGCCTCTTTATCGCGTTCAAGCCAATCACCAAACTCCGGTAGATTCTTCGATCCAGCATTTCTGGGTGCCAAATCCAGATTGCCTGGAAATGTAACGCCAAGAAAATTACTCAACTCTCCAAGCGCCTGACCAGAGAACAGATTCTCAGACTTTACAAATAGCCATCGTTCTCTTAACAGGAAGCTTAAATACCACTCAATATATCTGTTAATGGCTGCATATCGCCAGGACAGCTTTTCTATCATATTCATAGTTTGCCATTTAGCAGCATAATCTCCCACTTCCGGCTTTATCCTGAATATCTCTCGCTTGTCTCCATCACCATAATGGTTTCTCTCGGCACCACTTTTTACTACTGCCACAGGTGATCTAATCATATAGACAAACTTAGCTTGCGGGAATACCTTAGCAATATATGGGAAATAGGGGACCAGCCTCGGCTGGCTCTCCAAATAAAGATCGTCACCAACAGAATTTACCAAGTCGTTTCTGGCTTCGTAAATCACTGCTTCATATTGAGCCTGATAACCGCGCACAGTATCGCTATAAGCTATGCGACACACCGGGAGCATCTTTGGTTCGGGTTCGTGAAAAGCAGTAATACCATCCACGCTTCCCATAAGGTTAGCAATAAACGCAGAACCGCTTCTTCCAGTTGTTAGGATAAAGCAACATTTGCGATCATTCGTTTGCATAAATCCTCCCTATTGCCACAAAAGCGTTTTATACCACGAAACAGTTTCTCGCAATGCCTTGTCCATATCGGTAAATCGCTGGCTGTATTCTACTTCATTCCCATTTGCCAGGAGTTCTACTGCACGCGCCTTATCTCCATACACCAATGTATGTTCCGGTTCACCTTTTCGCATGTCGCAGTATTTAATACCGCCGGTAGAACCCGTAATTTCTAATACCAAAGCCGCAAACTCTTGCACCGTCATAACGCAATTGGGGTCGGGAAGTTCTATTATTTCGCCAACAACAGGCAATTCCATCAGGTCAATAAAACAATTGGCCATATCCTTCACATAGGCCAAATTGACAACCGTGTTGCCATCCCCATAAATCGGTATTGGCTTATTCTGTAACGCGTTCAGAATAAACATAGGTCCAATCTTTTTAGTTTTCCAACCTTGACGCGGGCCGTAGACGTTCAATGGACGGATGCTCAGATAAGGAATACCAGCCTCTCTGAAGTACATAAGTCCATAGCTTTCTGCTGCATGTTTTGAGATCATATAGGGATTGTACCATTCCCCTTTGAGGTTAAACTGTACTACCCTAGTGTTACTTTGACTGTTTTTAACCCAATCCATTAGATTGATTGTTCCAAGCACATTAACTCTAGCCGCTTCCGCGACATTAGCGAAGCTGGTTTCAACCCCCAAGATGCCTGCAAAATGCAAAATGTAATCATAGTTACACTCGCAGATACTTTCAGTCAATGGAGCTACTAAGTCATGACGTATAAATCTGCCATCGAAATAAAAAGTCTTCGGTGGAAACATATCAAGTATATCTACATGATAGCCGCGTCGTTGAGCCTCCAAGACGGTGAATCCCCCCAGAAACCCAGATCCCCCTGTAACCAAAACACGCTTTCGCATACTTACACCTCTAATTTAGACCACAATGGTCGTGGTTCTTGTGGGTCGCCGCAACCTTCTTCTATAATGATCTGGCTTATTCGTGCTGGATCAACTTTGGTGATCCGCCACATTTCCTGATTGCGCTCCGGGCGCTGCTGTCTTACGTGACCCAGATGAACCATCGTATAATCCATTATATTAACTTCTCCGCTGGCAGTATAGGCACGTAGCATCAAGTCACTATCTGAACCGCCACCACAAAAAAATGTCTCATTCCACCCGCCTAATTTGTCAAAATAGAAATCCCGACGAAATACATCCACAAGGCCGGCTGAACCATGCAGATTGGCAAGAGACACTCTTTCAACTTCATCTTCCGACCAAGAAGTTTTGTACTTGGGTTCTTTGACGTACAGCGCAGTAGCATGACGATTAAGACACGGAGCTATGTTCCAACCAATGAGATATGAACGGCCAAGTGCTAATTCTAAAAGAGAGAAATAATCATCACCAAAGATAATGTCCGCATCTGAAAACGCCAATATGTCACCAGCGCTTAAACTAGCGCCGACATTAAGTATCCATGATTTATTAAACACTGGATGTTTTATGAGCCTATATTGACAGTCTATCGCATTATCTCTTATGACTTTCCCGAAATAAGGACCTTCGCTTGGCTCGACGAGTTGTTCGACAATGATGAGTTCAAAGGCGCAATTGCGTTGAGACATAACGCATTTGGCAAATTCGATAAAGGCGCTAATGCGATCCTGAACTGCCCTGGTATCACCATTGCTATATATAGCGACTCCAACGATTACGCTTATCATCTTTCCACTCCTCTTATGTAGCGATCCATAAATCGCCTATTACTGATTGTATCACAACTCGGTCTTCAAGTTGCTTCTCAACACCGTCCCAATGATAATCATGACCACAGATTGCTCCATCTGTTCTCATCTTCGGATTCCATAAGTCTATATCGTGACCAACCGCTCGATGGTCTGCATCAATCATCAGCTTGTAAATGCTTTTATCTTCAAACAGGTTTACTGCATCATCATTTAACATTCTCAAATATGTAGCACCAAGTACATTCGGATTGTACCATTGCGGCTTTATACCAAACTGCTTCATATAATTTATAAACTCAAGGAACACATCACTTGTAGTGACTTCACTATGCGCGTTGAAACGAAGGTCTTCCTGTCCTAACCAGGAATCTACAGTTACTACTTGTTGATCATGATGAATTGCCGTGTATAATGCTGCTGTGCTTTTCCCCTTCCACGCTCCGAGTTCCACTATTATTGCATCCGGCGGAGCACTTGCTACCATATCATGGAGATATTCTATCTCGTTATCACCCATCCAGCCTGGTATTTTTCTTATTTCCGAAAGTAATTGTTTGTTCATCATCCTATATCCCCATAATATCGGAAACCTCGCGGCCACAATCGTTCACCCATGCCATCAGGTTCTACTGGATAATCACCAGCTTCAAGTATCTCCGCAATGTTGCTTAACCACTGCTCTTGGGGACCAGCAAACATTCTCTGCTCTAACGCTATTAGGTTTGGAGCGGCGGCTGCTCTGGGGAAGTTCGTTCCAAACAAACCGAAATGAGATACATGTTTACCTGTAGGAAATATGGTGAACTCACCGTGATCTGCAAGATAGATGTTGATAAGTCTATCATGTCCTATATAATCTTCATCAACAGGAGCATCTATTCCCGGAAGTGTTCTACCTATATATGCTTTCTCTCTTAGCCATTTAAGTAATTTGTTAGCATTTTTAGCACTAACAACATTCCCCTTCGGATGATACCTTGATAGTCTATACACTTTATTAACATGAGAAAACGCTTGTGTAAGTCCGATGAAGAAGCAACCAGTCTTGTCTTTCTCTGGAATTGATATTATTTCTGGCCGCACTATGTGATCATCTTCTATGTACAAAACAGAAGTAGCTCCTGTGTTAAGAGGAGCAGAAATGCCACGCATGACATTTTTGCGGATTCCAAGATTTACTTCGCTGAACTCTGATGATATAAGGGGGAAACAAGCCAAGACTTTTTCCTGCTCCGCTCGAATCTCCGCTGTAATACCACCATCTACATACACGGTAACAGGGAATTGCTCTATTCCATGCACCCTGGAAAGCGAATCCAGTGTTACATAGAGATGTCTTGGTTCGTTATATGCAATTACTGAAACGGCCATTCCGGTTAAATCCACGATTCCACCTCGCTATACGTATACAAAATCCACCGGGTACATACACAATCGTTTCTTCTCATCCTTAATTATTTAACTGGTATCTTAATTTTCGATAGGTAGTCATCCATCTGTGCCATCATTGACATTATATCAGTCCTGGATAGTTCTTCCGTTTCATACACAAACCCATGATCGTTGTTACCGCAGATGTAAAAGTAATGATCGTAGTCTGTATCCACAATCTTTACCTGATTACAAACCTTTGTGCCAGGGTATGGAATCAGCGGATATGCTCTCACTATATCAGGTTGAGCTTCTTCTATGAGACTTATAGTCTCAGCAACAGTCTCATGCGTTTCTCCAGGATAACCAACTATGACCCATGCCAGCACATCTATGCCAACTTCTTGGAGACCCTTTATTGCATCAATGTTCTGCTGTCTTGTAGTTCCTTTCTGCATAGAATCAAGAACTTTATTCGACCCGCTTTCTATCCCTATACATGCTGTTTTACATCCTGTCTCAGCCAGGATAGCTGGCAATGCAGGTTTGTAGTCAGCCCTAATATTGCAACTATATTCGATCCCGATATTGTGCGATTGAAATTCTCTTAACCATTCCAGATTGCTGGCAAACAAATCGTCTTTAATCCTGAAGGTCACATCTCCGTATTCTTTACGTATGTATGCTATCTCTTCCACAAGGCTTTCTGCTTTGCGCTTCCGAATCTTATGTCCGCCTGGCAACTTACTGCAAAATCCGCATCTATATGGACATCCCCTGCTGGTGAATAGCTGAAACGAATCCTTCTCTAAATACCGGCGAGTGTATGAAGCTACATCTACGAGTGAGTAATCAGGTATAGGAATACAATCTATATCTAACGGTACTCCCGCTATGATCGAGTTTGACGGAATATTTAACAATAATCTTAATAGAGATTCTTCTCCTTCTCCCGTGATAACATGATCAAATTCATCTATCACTTCATGCGGTAAAACGCTGGCATGTGGACCACCAGCAACGGTCTTTACCGAAGGATAAAGATTCTTCACAATGTTCTTGATGCGGACTGTCCTATTATAACTGGCTGTGTATGTGGAGAATCCATACCACTCTGTTTCTGGAAACACCCACTCTGACTCAGGAATACCAGACAAGTCTAAGATTACTACTTCTATACCAGCGTTTTGTAACACTGTTCCCAGATACAATAAACCCATCGGTGGATCAAGCCTGTCGTCTTGTAATTCTGGAACGGGGGTTTTTACCAGGCATATATTATCCATCAACATACTCCAGGATCGCCAATAAGCGCTCTGGCTTCTTTGTAACTCAACTTGACTGGCTTTTCATCCCACTTGACATCCATCCACGGGTTATTATACATCACGTCAGGATGCCTGCCCGCCCATCGTTTCACCATCATGCCCAAGTCGGGTTGATGTGCCTTGAACCAGATATGTGTATTCAACTTGAACTCAAGGGGGTCTTTCCCATGTCTCCTACAAACATCGCGCTCTGGAGAATTATCCCAACGCTTCTCGATCATTGCGTATTGCCATAGCACCTTCTCAAGAATCCGCTGATTGTCCCTTACTAAAGCATAATGATAAGCAAATCCTTCATCCCGCTCATCAATTAACTTAGCAGGATGATTTTGCTCATAACCACCCTGATAAACACAAAGGCTGTCTCTACTGTAAGAACTCAGACCTTTAGCTGTGATTCCTTTATGCTCTTCAATCCAGTGAACTTCAAAACACCCTGGGAAATAGAAAGAATGCGGACTTATCTTCTTGAACACTCGCTGATGATGAGTGAAGAAATTATGCTGCTCATGATGCAGGTCGTGGAAAAAGACTCGCTCTGGAACCCAGAGAACTTCATACTCGCCAGAATCTACCCATTGCCGGATGTTCTTCGCAAGAAGTGGCGAGTAGACTATATCTCCGTCTACAACCCAGATATAGTCGCCAACATCTGCTAAATCCACAATCATCTGGTACGGGATAGACTCTTCCCCTGGAATAAAACCTACCGGCCTATAGTCGATCTTGTGATCAGGATCAGGAAAGTTCTTTATGATCTCCGTTGTACCGTCTACCGACAGCCCAAGAGATGTAACTCTATCCTTTCGGATAACTTTCCGCATGGACTCCAAACAGTATTCCAGTACCACTATTTTATCACAGTAGGGATAGATGCTTTTAAGACTCTCTTCCAGAAAGTCCGCTTCGTTGAACACTTTGTAAAAGACCGTAAGCTGATTCATTTAACCACCCCTTTTTTGAAGGATTTTCTCGCTGCACTTCAATATGTCCAACGGCTCGATATTCCAAATACATACAGGCGCATGTGGATCGTTGCGACAACTACTCTGCTGTGAGTCATTGCAGGGGACACATTTCCCCTTGCCAATAATAGGAGTCACTGTGTCGTAATGAGCTATTCGTAGTTTTGGGTCAACCGATCCGAAAAGACCAATTGCAGGTACGTCCATAGAGCCTGCCAGGTGTATGCCTGATGAATCAGGGCCTATAAATATCTGACTCTCGGCAATCACTCCTGCATATTCTTCAACATTCAATTGGCCTGTTAGGTTGATTGCTAATTCTGGAACATCGTCGTCAACCTTATCAGACAGAAGAACAACAGTATGTCCTGCGTCGATTGCCAGATCGACAAATTCTTTCCATCGCTCTTTAGGCCATATACGCGACCACCCAGCCGCCGTTGTTTGCATTGCCATGAAAGGCTCCCCGTAATCCAGACCTGCTTTATGCAGCTTGCGTTTTGCGTTTTTTCGCCAACTGTAGAGCGGGTGCAGTTTCCAGTCAAGGCTGTAATCAATCTCTACGTCTAGCAACTCTGCAAACATCTCAGTGCGCTTCATAGAAGCTGACTCTCTAGCGAAGTCTACCCTGTTGATCAGGTTGTGGACTGATGAATACTTATCGCAATCTACATCGTCAGGCAGTCGTGGGAAGCCTGAAGAAGCGTGGTCATAATCTACGCCTATAGCCGTGTCAACCGAACGTGCGCCACGCAAGAGCTTTGCCCCAGCCTGCGAAGTAAGGTAAGTATATGCGGCTATACCATCGTTGGCTCGCAAGGTAGTTAATGCAGGAAGTGTCATCAATATATCGCCTATTCCACGACATCTAGCAACCAATACAGCGGGAGAGTCTTCTTTCGTCCTTGCTCCCAAAAGTTTCTTTATAGCGGTAATAGCTTTCCTTACCGAAATGGCTCCCAATCCGCGCTTGCCAGCAGGTAGAACAATGCAATCGTTGTATGCTTCGTATAAGTCCTGAAAGTTGTTCCATACAAGGACTACCGTTGGTACATCAAGCGCACCAGATATGTGCATGAGTCCAGTATCGGGGCCGACAACCACGTCCATGATCGACAGCCACACCATAGCTTCTCGCAAGTCTTTATCTGCAACCTTATAGACGTTTTGGGCTTTAATTATACGGCTTTCTTCCAGCCCGATGCCTTCGCTAAACACAAACACATTATATTTGGCTTTTACTAATTGCTTGATTAACAACCTGGTATGTATCCAGTTCTTAACGCTAAAGCGGCTGGACAGCACAACCCCAATATTGACCCCATTAAATAAAGAAGCCAACTCTCTTGCCTTCGTCTCTTCAGAATGCGATAAGTAAAGTTTAGGTTTAGTAATGACACTCAAATCTAACCCCACCCCTTCATACATACGCTGAAGCTTCCCTGGTTCCGAGTCCTGCATCATGCCAAGTCTTTCCCCTGGCGTGAAGTTGATAGCTTCTGATAAATCTATTGCCCGTATATTTTCTGGCATTTCTTCGCCAATCAATAAGGTGTTTATGTTGGGATGATATTTCAGAACTTCACCATGTCTTGAACAAATAAATACATTCCCAGAATAGACTTCCGATAACCACCGAGCTATTGGCTCTAAAAGAACTGTATCGCCAATATGATACTTATTAAGCACGCTTATCGGTGGGAAGTTCATCACTCTACCTGAGTTGTGTACCGGGGGCCGAAGCCCCCGATACGGTTGAAGTCTAGCGTCGAATCTTGATCTTCACCTGCCCAACGTCAATTTGAGCAGCCGTAGTGTCGCCATCATCTTCCAACGCTGTGCCCAGAATGACCTGAGCGGAATTGGCGGGGTCGGCTGCGCTCTCCACACCACCACTGGTAGTTGCATGAGCATACAAGACCTGGAACTGTGTTACGCCCTGGTCGGTAATGATTACCTGCCTGTTCCTGCCCCAGCACTGTAGCCAGCCACAATACTTAGCGGTTACAACCCTTTGGAAAAACCCCCTGGGGTCGTTCCTGTTGGCGAAAGCCGCGTTGTTGTCGTTAGTCACTTCCCCGTCAGGGAAGGCTGAATCAACTCCACAGGCAAGATGTCCAGCAACAACAGTATCGGCATCGGCATTCAACTTACCATACTCAAAAATAGTCTTTCCGCCATCGTCCGACCCAAGAGTTCCCAGTGGGAATTTAGGGGTTGCATCGTTAGCGTCAAGGTTTATATCGACATAATCTGCTGACATTATTTTTCACCCCCTATGCTATGTATGCGTGCATCGCAGAAACACCTTTACGATCTACGCACATCAGTTGCCCGTCACCGTAGATCGCAGTAACGTGTTGGTTAGTGCCTGGCAGATGCTCCCAGGGATAGATGCCAGTAGCTTTTGCCGGGTCGAAATCGTTGTCATAAGCAAGGAACATGACAGACGGGTCGAAGAAGAAGATACTCGACGGCCACAGGTCAGTCATCATGGGATCGACGTAGAAAGTCACGTTACGAGATGCGTAAGTGAAGCTTGCATCGATCCCCAAGTCGGCTATCGCCGTGTCCTTCGTGTCCCTGCGCCGTTCGGCCAGCAGCAGGTCTTCGAGAACGTCATACAGGTTCGCAGGACAGGCTGCGTACAACTGGTAGCCATATCCACGTGCTACCAGGTTCAGATGCGTCCGCAGAGCGTCCAGGTCCAGTGTGTCGGTAGTCAAAGCGTCATTCGTAACCACATCCGTCTGCGGGTTGCTGGTTGCGTCATACGCTGTTGAGTTTCTCGTCACTGTCCCGCCTACAGATACCGTTGGATTCCAGAAAGCTTCGCCACTGTCTACATTGCCAAATTCATGACCAGTTTCGTCGCTCCTTATGACCATCGGTATACTGTACTGCCTGTTGCCATGCGCCGTCAGCGACTTGAATTTCACGCTTGGCGGTACTGGCGCTAAAGAAAGTTCCGACTCGATGTCGATCTCTTCGCTGGTAGTACCGATGCCAGTTTCCGACCAGTCGGAGAACAGCATGTAGTTCATCACCCAGGTCAATCCTGCGTGCATAGCGTGAACTTTTTCGTCCACCAAGTCGATTCGGCTATGGTCAGAGCCATAACGTTTCATCTCGATGTCGTTTGTGCCAGCCGAGATGTAAAACTGCTTAGTGAAGAACTCCATCTGAGATATTGGGTCGAGATCAGGTGCGCCAAATCGTTGATTCAGTGACGCCTGAGACACGTCATACATCTCATGTATGAAGTTCTGAGATACCTTGCCATCCGGCCCTAAGTCTACGCCCTTCTTGTTATCCAGAAGAATCCGCAACGTCGGGCAGGCTTGCTTATGGACATCAATAAGCTGTCCAAATACCTGGTCGATAGCTGCGGCTTGTTCCGTGAAGAACGACCCGGCGGCATATCCTGGTCGTGTTGTCAAAGCCATTTTCGTTCATCCCTTCTCGTAAACAGGACTAAGGGACGGGTCAAGCACCCCTGAGTGTCTTCTGTCTGGTGATCATGCTCTTAGCCTTGTCCCTAAGCGATGCGCGGTTTTTCTCACCATCATGCCAATCGTACTTGGGGTCAGGCCGCTCTTCGGCTTCCGATGAAGGCAGACTGCCAGAAGAAAAAGACTCAAGTTCTGCTTGCCGTTCGCGTTCTGCCGTAATCTCCGTCTGCTGCTGTAACAGTTTGAGTTGTTGCGCCACCATAGCATCAAGCTTCTCGTCGCCATCCATATACGTCTCTATCGACCCCTGTTGGTCGCCTTGTAGAGATAGGTCAACTGCGGCGAGAGCGTGGCCGATAAACTCTTTCTGCGTGCCCACAAGCGCCTGTAGAGCTTCGTCGCTTATGTCTGGCATAGTCGTCTTCAGCCTTGCCATCTTGGCGCGGTCGATATTAGCAGCGGCACGGGTACGGCCTTCTTCCGCATCCTTACTTGCCTGTTCTATAGCGTACAATCGAGCCACTTCGTCCTTCAACAACCGTTCTTGCTGTTCAGGAGTGAGAAGTTGACTCTTCATTTCGTTTCCTAAAGCATCGAAACGGCCTGCAATATCCTGTGGTGTGATGTTCTGTAGAGTCCCGTCCTGCTCGCCTGGGGTAGCCCAGTCGTCTTCAGCGACAGCCTTCTGCTGCAAGCCGCCTACACCCAAATTCTGCATAGCTTTCGCCATACGTAAGTCTGCTTCTAGTTGGGCAGCGCGTTCTTCAGTCTCGGACAATTTCTGAATCATGGCTTGATCATGGGCTTGTAGCTTTTGATTTTCTGACTGTACTTCGTCAAATCGCCGTCCACGACTGTAGCCAGCCCATAATTCATCACCCGATACGGCTTTGTCCGGGTCGCGCTTGGAGCGGTACTTCTGTGTCACATCCAGGATTCTTACGCCGTCTACATCGGCTTGCTCAGTAGTAGTAGACACCTGCTTGTCTTCCACAGGTTTGCCTTCTTCTGTCTGAACGCCTTCGGTCCTTTTGGTCTGTGCCATCTGATCCTCCTGATAGGCTTGCATGTTGCACAACATACGCCTACGATAATAGGGCTATAAGTTTTTCTTCTGGCACCCCTGATGCTTCCGCTAACTGCTCCAGACCTGCGAGTTCTTCATCATCCAACTCGTCGCCTGTTTCTGCGGCTTGTGGGGCTGCGCCCCCTTCCGGGGTTGCCCCTGGGACACCGGGTCCGGCTTGCTGGGATAGCCCTAATGCTCCCAACGCCTGTATTTCTTGTTCCTTCTGTTGCACTTCTTGTAACTTCTTCCGTAACTGCTGTATCCAGTCATACGCATCCGGGTAGCCGGTATTCACCAGCAGGTTGATGGATGACTGTATTAAGTCTGGGTTCTGACTCATGAGCGCTTCGTTGGTTATAGCGGCAATTTCCGCCAGCCTGTTCATCTTGTCCAGGTCGAAGAACGATGTGGTGGCGGCGGCTACTACTTCGCGTCTGAAGTTTGCCGTTATGTGCCGTTCAGTCCATTCAACAGAGCGTGCTTCGCCATGCTCGGATACGTCCTTGAAATCTCCCGCCTTGTAGAACTGCTGCATCAATCCATCCATAAGAATTGATATATCTTCAAGCGCGTAGCCAAGCTCTTTTATATGCTCCCACAAGGGCGTAAAGGCCGCATCCTGCGCCAAGCCAAGAGTCATGGGCGGTGTGTGCGACGTTCCCTGTGGCGGCGACTGACCGCTCACCCCTGGGCGTATACCCACACGTCCCTTCATCTTCTGCCCATCGGACTCCATCATCTCGAATATACCACTGGGTATCATCTGGCCGTTGAACAACTGCAAGCTGTCGCTTACCGGTCGGCCAGTATCCTTTACGGGAATAAGCTCTGCCACACCCCTTGTGATCTCAGATAGCGGTATGGCGATATCGTCTTCTTTCACAACGCCGCCTGGTAGAGCGCTGGTCTTCAGGTGCAGGTATATCAACCGACGAAGGGCGTCAACGTTAAACTGCATGGGTATCATCTGCTCGACTACGCCCATACACTCATACATTCTGTTGTTGCCTTCATCATCACTTATTCTATCCCAAAACAGGGGAGTGAATGGATGACGCATCGACCCTATCTCTGTCTTCTCGGTAGATATTTCGCCATCCTGGTTGACCTTCGTTCTGCTGGCAGTACCGGCGAATGGGTTCTTCCTTGTCTTCACGATGTAATCTTCGATCATTGTTACCACAACGCCATACGGGTAGCCAGCGTCGTCAAGGTTAGTGTCGCCAGATACAAGCGATACATCGTTGGGGACGACTGGGAATATCCAGTATTCGTACACGTCTATGAACGGGTCAACTATCTCGTCAGAATTACCCGAACTGCCAGGAACGGCCAGCCTGTTAAGAAGCTCTTTTGACATGTTCGCCATACGGGAAAGCGTTTTTGAAAAAGTAGCCTTCTTCGATTTCTTTCCCTGCGGCTCTCTAAGACCAAGAGCTACTTCCGCTTCAGTACCGTAGCGGCGCACTACCACATCAATACGCTGACGTGTCTTGTGGATAATGTATCGGCAGTCAAGGGCGCGCTTATCGTTGCTGGCAAACGGGTCGTAAAAGATCGAACTGGGATCGATCTTCTGGAAGGCGATTTGCTTCCTTTTCACATCCCAGAGCGTCTTCACCGTACTCATGCCGGTAATAAACGCTTCTTTGAGTGCCGAACTCATAACACTTCTTGCGCCGTTATTGCGCCATGCCGACAGGTAGAGTGCGTCCACATCGTCAACCAGGTCGGCGTCTTGCGGGTGGTGTGGGTAGCGCTTGATCACAGGGTCGTTCTTCAAGAAGATAGACAGCGCTTCGTCTACCGTCTCTTTGATCACGTTATCGCGTGAAGTGGCATACTGCCCTGGTACTTCTTCGTCATCGAAGTCCTCAACAGGTATAAGCCCAGCACGCTTCTTGTACCATTTCCAACCCCGCTTGCCCCTAGAGATATAGTTGATTCGGCTAACATGGGTTTCCGACTCATGCTTCATGTCGTTTAGATATTCTGGCGTGATCCAACTGTCGTCTGGCATTTCTACATCTCGCTAAGGTAATGAGCCACCATATCGTTCCAGCGGGAGTTTTGCATGACGCAGTATCGCACACAGGCATTGACCGCCTGAGTCATCCGCTGCCTTGCATAATTCCGATCCTGGCCTGAATCTTTGTCCAAGTTGAAACGTTTGCCGTACATCTTGGTAAGCCGTGCAAGTAACTGCTTCAACATGGGACTTCCGCTAAGTTTCACGCTGTAAAAGTCGATCAATGGCTGCTCAAGTATCGGCCTGAACTGTTCAAGGTCTTTCATGTTCTCTTGCAACTGTGCAAGGGTAGCTTCCAGAGCTTCATTCTTTCCGCGCAATTCCGCAAGCTCTCGCTCGCCTTTTGCTTTCTCTGCAAGTATGTTCTCGAACATCTGTACTTCAGATCGTTTTGCCCTTCCTACTCCTGCTGACATAATTTTCTCCTAATACCATAGTTGTTTGACACGCCGTTCCTGACCAGCGCGCTTCTTCGCTTCGTGAGTATTGAAAACAATATTCATATTCTCGTCATAATAATATAATTCTTTGGGTTGTTCTTCTTCCTGCCGTTGAAGCAGCGGACGACGCCTACCGCGCATCTGTTCAACTACCTTATCGCAAATAGCGTCTCCGAATAACCTGTCATCGTAGAAGCCTGAAGCCGCTTCGTATTTGCCTGTAGAATTTAAGATAAACGTCTTGCCTTCCTTCACCCAGCCCATATCGGGCATCAGACATGGCTCGTTGTTATCTATGGCAGCGCAGGTGTTGGCAAGCTTCATACGCATTGCGGTAAGTATATGCGGGCGGGTAGCGGCTGAAGTGTACCACCCCACTTCTGTACCAGGGGTAGGTCTGCCATGAGATAGTTGCTGCTTATTCGGCATCCGGTACAGGTTCTCAAGGCCGTATTTACCAATGCCAATCTCTTTATGCCCCGTCATCAGGTAGGCTAATGTCGTCTTCCCAATACTGACAGACTCTACAGCAAGCTTCGCGGGCTTCCTGCCAAATGCGGCATCGTCTACATACCCCGTCCGTGTGCAGTAGTAATGCCCCGCAAACCATAGCTGCCGAGCAAGCTCTATCTCGTCAATGTAGCCGTGTAACGCCGCCACTACTCTACCAGTATCGTTGCGCTGGATGTAAACTGAAGTGTAGTCACGACCGCGCTTACCTTCCGCTGGGTCTGCCCCTATCGAGTAGCTGGGACCTACGCCTAACTGCGGGTCAACAGGCTCTTCCCATATCTTCCATATCCACCCAGAAGCAGGCTCGTCAGCGAAATACGGTGCAGTCTCTACGAAGTATATCTTCCAAGCATCGTCAGTCTCGCCATCGTCATACTCCAATCGACCATAGCGGGGTTGCGATACTTCGGGGTTCTCTCGTAGGTAGGTTTCAAGTTTAAGTAGCTGGTCGTGGTCAAAGGCGGACGCTCCCAGGAACTCAAGGAAACGGCCTGTCTTGCGAATAAGCCGTTCTTCTGCCGACATAGACGCCCACATACGCAGAGCAAACGCCGCGTCTACATGCGGGTTCTCTTCTATGTCTACATAGATAACATCCACTTCTGGCACTTTGCTGGGGTCGAGTTCAAAGGGGTCGATAAGCTCTTCTTTCATCCACCGTATGTAGCGCATCTTGCGTGCTATATCGGGGTCTTTAGCGTCGATAACAGGTGTCAGTGCCATCCACATATAGCCTTTAGTCTTGGCAAAACGGGAGACAACTTCGTAGTATATCTTCCTGTCGTGCGGCTCGTCAAGCATCGCCCAGTCAAGGTTAGCACCTGTGTATGAGTTGATTTCAGCCGTCTGCCACTTGAAGTTTATCCTGGTATGCTCAGTCTCGATCCAGTGGTGTGTGCCTTTTTCCGTGTATTTGTTCTTTATGTAGGGGCCGAATATATCGTCAATAACTGGCTGGAGTGTTTCTTGCTGTACTGGCTGGGAGTAGTTGGAAATCCATGCAAGTATCTTGCGGCTGCGCGGGACTCGTAAACGAACGAATGGGTCGATAAGCCATCCTGTGTTCTGTCCCTTGATGTCCTTCTCAGGCAACGACCGTAGCGCACCCTTCATGACGCTTGACCACGACTTCCCACTCTTGTTGCCACCAGATTGTATGATTTGGTGCTTCTTGCTGGTGAATACATCCGTCTGACCGCCAGCGTTCGGGCCGCGTTCGAGAAAGGCCGTGACGTGCGTAATCGTGTCCGTATAGGCGTTTATCTCTGCAAAGGCACGTCTGTCTTCTTGCGATAGGGAATTTGGTATGCCCATTGAATTCTTCCCATAAAAAAAAGGCACGTTCGAGACTTTGTAGTCCCAAACCTGCCTTTTGCCAGCCCAGTTAGGAGTATTCTATGTATTCAATTTTTGTAACGTCCTGATAGCGTGTTCTAGTTCAGTATCTTTCCTGAACGATAGGTTGATCTCCAGGTGTACACATCTCCCGTCTTCAGTGTGCAGAACGGCGGTGGTGAAGCGTGTCATTTTTTCGTGTACAAGTTGTTGTAATTCAGCAATGTTGTCCTTATCCATACATGTACTGTACCACATAACGACAGTCGTTGTCAAGAATAATCCAAACTGTCACACCATCCCATACTCTAAATCAACACTTTCTCACCCATCATTCACCGCTCCTTTCTTGATTCTTTTCAGCCAGCCTATATTTGATGTGTATAGAAGGCATAAAGAGAGAGCCAGGGTCACTCCGGCGAACTGCTAACCCCTTTCGCTCTAATGCGTCAAGAGTGTTTCTGCCAACCTGTAAAGCGTAGCTTCCCTGCCATTCATGCGTCAACTTTTTAAGCGCCTTTTCTTGTGCTTTGGATAACTTACCCATCATTCACCCCCAAAATCCATCACCAGTTGCCCTTTGTTTTTGCCGAGACATCGACTGATTGACACATCGAAATTCATTTTGGTACAGCGGCAAAAGTATTCGCCTCTCCCTGGACTCTCCCAACAACAGCCAATGCACACGGAATCGGAAGGCTGTATGTCTGCTGGAGCGACCAGTCCTGTCAAATATAGAGTCTCTCGATTATCCATCATTCACCTCCACAACGTATTCAACCAGAGAGTCAACCACACACCCACCCCAGCCGCCATACCGGTCATATACCCTCTAATATCTAAGTAGCTGTTATCCTTGATCCGCCAATCCTCCATCCACTGATAGAACATACACATCGCACACCAGGCCACTCCCAGGACAGCCAGCGGCCAGCCCCAGCGGAGAGCGGCCAGGATGGGGAGAGAGATCCCCATCCCATGCGGTATGTGATACCAGATCCTTAGTTTTTTCTCCCTTGTCATATCAATTCCCCAACAATGATTTCAGAAGCGCCTCCAGCTTCTCCAGCACCTCGTCAACCTCGTCATCAGTAATCTTCCTGTCCTTCAGCGCGTCTCTCGCAGACACCACCAATTCAATCGCCTCGTCTATCGAAAAGACCGCCCTGCGTGTGTATCTATGCTTGATAATGTCTATCAGTGTTCCAAAGAATCCCATTCGTATCACCTCCTATTCAACATCGTCGTTGGGGTGCATCCGTGACCATGCAAAGGCCACCCTGTGCTTGCCCGCCATCAGGCCAGTGACCGCCACTTCCTTTATCAACCCGTACTTCTCAACCCAGAAGGTGTGCCTTGTAAGCAACTCCGCCGCATCCTTCGCCACATCGTATATCGCAATCATACCCTGAGCCGCAATCGCATTTTGTTGAGCGATTATCAACTCCACCTGTAGCTCCTCTATGCGCTTCTGGAGTCTCAGCACTTCGCTATCCGCCTCTCTTATATCGGTAAAGACGGACTCCACAGCCTGTACGGGATCGGTGTGGATTTCCTTTACATACAGGTCGGGTACGACTATCTGGAACCCAGCACCATCATCCAGCCTGGTGATCCAGAGCTTATCGTCTTTTGGCGCGGCAAGTGCCGCCGTAGCCAGTAATAATAGGAGAATCAGCATCGTAACCGTATATCTTCTCATTCGCTTACCTCCATATTGACACCCGCATCCTTCAGGACCTTACGGGCTTCGGCTATTGCTTTCTTTGTTCCCGGAGTCCCGGTATAGTTGCGAAAAATCATCACCAACTCATGCAGTGACTTCCTGAGTTCTGGCGCGGAACGGATCAAGTCTTTGTCACGCACGTTTACGCACCCAACAGACTCGCCATCCCTGTCGAAAATCCAGCCATGTTCCTCGGTGATTTTCCACGGCTCAGGGCTTATCTCCGAGAATAGCGGAACCGGCGGCGCGGGAGGCAAGCTATTAAGTATTGCCAGCAAATCGCCAGCCCCTTCCGCTGCCCCCGCCACGGTGTACAGCGTGTTCTCATATACCCACTTCTTTAGCTTCTCGAACATCTCCGGCGATACTTGCCGCGCTTCCATTTCTTCAGCACCCATAATCGTTTACCTCCTGAAAGTTAAATGTGCAACAGTCTCTTCAAGTTTGCCAGGTCACCTATCACGAACTGCTCTCATAGTCATCATCCCCCCTGTCTACAACGTCCAATCGTGGACTTGGATTCGTAAAGGCAAGCACATGTTCCGCTCCTGCCCTTCCATGTCTGGCTTTTAGCAGCTTAATTATGCGTTGACTCGGATCGGCGGGATCAATCCAAAGACCTAAAGCAATATCACAATTAGCTTCGATCATTCCAGAGTCACGCGCCATTGCTAAGGAAATTTCCCCATTCCTACCTTCCCTGTTGGTTTGATAAATACAGAGCAAGGCAATGTCAAGTTCCTTCGCCATCACCGAAAGGTCCCTTGACAGCTTTGTCATGCGGTCATAAGGCCGGTCGCCTTCTGTAGAGAGAAGCCCCACATAGTCTACGATAGCCAGCCCTACAGGCTCAGGAGCAGTCTTTATAACATCGGTCATTAACGGAACAGACATAGGGGCGTAGTCTACTACATACATATTATCATAATGCGACATGTTGCCAACATAACCGCTTTGGTTGTTATGCAGGAAATCATTTTCAATAGTCGTTTGAGAAATACTCCACATCATTGCCAACTGTCTGAAATACAATCTCATAGCGGTCATTTCCAAAGAGAACAATATGGAAGGTATCCCTTGATTTTCAGCTACTTTTAGCTGGACACTTTGCGCCCATGCAGTCTTGCCAACGCCTACATAAGCCAGTAGTATCGCCACTTCACCACGACCTAAACAAGAACTATCCCTATCAATCTTCGGCAAACCAAACTCTACCCTGGAGTCCTGCAATTTACGAACATACGCAGGAGCCTTTTCGTGAACGCTTTGCCATGTATGATACTCTATCGCAGGTTTCTCTTCTTCGACTTCTCCAGGGTATTTGTAGATACCGGCAACGGTAGATAGTATCTTATCAGCAGGCCAGGCAGGATCGCCTGTGAGCGGCGGTGTATTCTTCGCTATGTCCCACGCCTGTATCAACGAGAAGGCCACGTCTTCGGGGATATGTTTGCTCTTATAGAACCCAGCCAGGCGCGTAACGGCATTAGTCCTGTTACCTGTGCCGAGTCCGTTTTCCAACAGGCTAGTCACCCAACGATCTTTCGATCCTGACGGTTTTTCCTGTGCTTCCTGATCGGGCTGAGAATCGGTTAAGACCACAAGGTTACTTAGAACTCCTGCGATTTCTTCAATGTCGATACTTCTGTGACCGTTTCCCGACGTTGTTGCTATCGCCAGTATCTCTGATATATCGCCACACTGAATCAACATCTCTGGGAGTAATTCTACCTTGTATTTTCCACTCTTCTTGTGCTTACTGTTGGACAGTCTGAATAGACGCGTCTTATCGAATATCGACAAGTCTACGCCTAAATCGCCAGCCATGTTCGTTACGATAGCCTTGCATTGGTCAGGCAGGTCTGCCCCTGGCTGTAAGTCGAATGCTTCACTGGGGATGCCAATATGAAAACCTTTGTTTCCTGAGAAGAAGCACCGCAGGTAATCTACAGGATAATCGTATTCCAACTGAAGTCTGTTAAGATATATCTTCGCGGTTTCCAGCGCTTTATTCAAATCTTCGTGGTCAATATCCACCCAGAGATAATCCACATAAGCATCGCCTTTATACCCAGCAACGGAATTATTCTCTTTCGTATAGTCTTGAAAGTCCTTCTTGAATCGGAAATGACTTCGGTAGGCTTCCACCAACTCCTTGCCTGTTATCTGTCTGTTGATCTCGGAAATAGAGAGAACGTTGTTTCGGGGCTTGCCACCGTAGCCGTTTAGCACTAATTCGCAGTAGTTGTATTCGCTGTGCATCATTCTCTGTTCTCCCATAGCTTCATCACGGATTCGTAGTCTTTTACTGTGAATTCCAGTTCAGGCTCAAACTCCTTCACGTGCGGCAGATATAGACTAAGTTTTTTGTGTATGCAGTTTGCAGGAAGTCTTTCGTTCTCAGGTAGTTTGCCGCCTTTGAAATCACGGTAGGATTCTTTCACAACTCTCAGCCACAAAGAGCGCTCTATCTCAACAGCGGATTTGACCTTTACTGGTTCGGGGGAATACCACTTACCAAAGTTCACTAATCCGCGCACTATCCAGGCAAGCATCTTGTTTGGCGATATTCCTTCACGACCGGCTTTCGTGATCACTGTTTCGATTTTATCTTCGGGGTATTCCAGAATCTCATTGATAATTTCGCGTTGAAAGTCGTTTATCTGGGAAGTGGTTTGCTGGAAGGTGGGTGCTGCTCTGTCCATCATTTTCCAGAAGAATTCTTCTTTATCTTGAGAGTCAACATTTTTGGGAAATGTTTGGCTCTCTTTATTATTATATCTTTCTTTAGCAAGAAACTTGCCACTCTCTGTTTTGGTCAATGACAGTGGGGCTTCAGGGGGTTTTTCATTTTGGGCTCTGTCTGACGCATCTGTCCGATCTCTGTCCGATCTCTGTCTCACCCCTGTCTCATCTCTGTCTAATCGACCATAAGGGATGTGGTCGCAAAAGCACATGGCGTAAGGGTTTACGCTACCCCGCTTCTGTCTCATCTCTGTCTTACGTCTGTCTGCGTTCTGTACTACCCCTTTTTTCTTGAGCCTTGAAAGTAGGTAGGAAACCCGCTTCCTGTCTAGCTTTACAGCGTTAGACAGCGATCTGGAGTTTGAGATAAGAATTCCAGTCTTTTTATTCGCCTTCTGAAGCATATAAACCAAGAGTCCATATTCTTCAAAAGTCAGGAATCCTATATCCAAATCGTCAGCAAGTTGATCGGCAATTTTGGTGAAATATCCATTGGTGAGTATTCGGTCGGTCATGTCTTATCCTCCGCAGTTTCGGCTTCGGGGAAGGTGGGCAACTGCGGTAGCCCACCACCCGAAACCAGGCATAGTGCCGCCCGCTGGGAGCAAACCAGCGAGATGATATGACAGTTTGGGGAACTGCCTTTATTTCCACTTAGAATTATATCATATAACACCCATAAAGTCAACAGAATACAGCGGTTAGCAGTCATTCGCCGCCGCCTTTCTTATCCTGATAATTCCACGCATTACGCTTCCACCAATGTTCATCAGCAGTCCACCAGTTCACATAATCGCTCAACTTCATAAAGACATGCAGTCCATCTATCACGTACTCGCCATCTTCGCAGTAGTATTCGTAGTGAATGTCGTTCTCTTCACAATATATCTCGAAGCTTTCAAGGTGCATTGGTTCAATTACGCAATGTGTCATCTTGTCACTCATTCAGCGCCACCACCTTCGAGTTCCTGATAGAATCTCACAGGAAAATGTACACTTGGGCGTTCATACCATTCGCCATCCGGCGGCACAATGGTTGTTTGGGTCGCAGCTATTTGTGGCGAGTCATCTTCACGCAATACGCGCTCACCGCCAGACCAGAAATACGTCTGTGCAACATCGCCAAGTTCATACTTGCGGCCACATTTAGGACATTCAGCCTTTAGATTATCGCCAATGCGTGTTATTATCGGCCATGTATGGCGACAGCTTCCGCATGTTATCTTACAGTCATAGCTTCTTTTGGGGTCTTGGTTCTTCTCTGAAAGGTCACTCATTCAACGTCACCACCCTTTAGTTGCCTTGATACCGACCCTCCAAAGCCATACATATAACCCGCTTTCCACTCTATCGTTGAAGGGATCACAGCAATAATGAGAACTGTGGTGTTTGGAGCTAGATAATAACTAGCCTCGCCAGGCTTCATATAACTCCCGCTAGAGGAACCAGGGCATTGTATGATTATTTTGCCCGATACTACTCTAACAAGCCATGAACCCTGATGTGTTCTTTCTAGACGCTCCCACCTTCCAAGCATTTCTTCAGTCATTCAGCGTCACCACCCTTCGCCCAATACTCAGAACACGAGTATAAATCCCATACATGATCAAACATCGCGTTAGCCCATCCTTGACGTGTCGCTTCAGGCACCTGAGTTCCCACAGATTCAACCGTAAACCCGATGACTTGATCCAGATTGTGAAGTATGGTAGTGAGGGCGTCCGTATCGCTTTCTCTGACTAAGCGGCGGCACAGTTCGGCGTGGGCGTGAAACCTAATCCAGTCTCCTGAGATACCATCAATTATAGCGTCTATGTAAATCTTGCATTGGCGACGAATGTTTTGTTCAATGGATATTTTTGGTTGGTCGGACATTACACTTTGCCTCCTTCATTACGACCCAACAGGCAAGCGGTGAATGAAGGTACACCGCCTACCGTTTGGATCAGGCGTTGAACTGACCGCTGGCTCATGACTTCCAGCAGTTTGGGGGAAAAGCCATTGTTGACTTTCAGGTGCAACCATTTGGGGCTGGTTGCCCACCCGCAAGAAGAAAAAAATGTTGAAAGTAGGACTTCGCATCCTACACACATAGCTTACCACAAAACGCCTGGATTGTCAAGCAGGATTAGGCAAAAATGGCGGATATTTACACTGGAAGCCCGAAGCCCCTTTATGTCCGCCACCATGCTTGCCTTGAAACTCGTACTGTTTGGCTATTTCAGACACGTCCACCTTGTCTGAGTAGAGTGAAACCGTCCAGTATCCCGCTGGCATGTAGCTGAAAGCAATCCATATCTCGGCTTCAGGGACTACCGCCTCAAACGGCTCTGACCCACGCCCACCATTCACGGCGTAGCATTTGTGTCCAGCGAACTCTACCCAGAATCCCTTCTCTCTCACACTGGCTTGCTGGGTAATGTTCTTATATCTGTTGATAGTCTCTCCATCAGTAATGATAGACGCGTGTTCCATACCATTCTTGTCTTTTGCAAGAGCATACCAAACGTTATCATCAGGGTCGTGATTATAAGATTCCATGCCAGCAAAGAAATTGAGAGTTCTATCTCCATGCTTGAACGTCCATGTATCTCTATCTCCGATTAGCTGCACATAGTCAGGCGCCTCGATAATGGCTTGTGGCAACGTTATATGCCTGTTCGCTGCATGAAGATAAGCATGTGTCAACTCACACCCCGCACCCCACGTCGCCCTGACACCTGCTATATCTCTCTCAGAGCCAGTTCTTTCCGCCCCGCCGCTATTTACCCACAAGAAGTCGATGTATTTCTCTATGGCTGTCTTGTGGTGGTCTATCCATATCACATGCTCCGTAATAGCTAGCAGTTTCCGCATATCATCATGCTCGATAGAGAAGTCAACAATATAGACAACTTCATCTTTGCGGATATGATCAAACGGAACCTCTAGCCCATAATTCATGGGGATAGTAACTGTCCCCCGTTCGGCTCTCATATCAAGAGTGAGAACAACATGAGCGGCGCATTTGCCGTCCATATCGTTGTGGTAAAGTATCTTCATTGGATTTCTCCTACACCCTAATTCTGTCGCTCAACTTTTCCAGTTGGCAGTTAAGCCCGTCCATCAATTCCCGGAGATCATCAAGCCGCAACATTAACGGGGTTTCATCTATCGTCCGCCTTTCAGCAACCAGGGGTGGCTCCTGCGGGGATTCGTCAAGACGAGCTTCAGCCGGGGGCGTAGAAACCAATATGCAATCCACCGACCGCCTAATACGGTCAACCCCTTCCCTTGCTTGAAGAATCTGGTTTTGAAGCGTCTGGGTCTTCTCTACCCAACTAGGTTCTTTTTGTTCTGCTACTTGTGACATATTACTGCCTTCAACTTCTGCTGCCATTATAATTCTCCTTTCTGAGAATAAAGGGACACGCCAGCGGGGCAATCAAGCTGACGTGCCCGATTTAACTTCGAGTAGATCACCCCCTTCCTATTCTTCGGTTGTTGGAGCAGGTATTACCTTGCAATGAAGCGCACCGTCCTTGTCGATCTTCACTTCGCTGAACTTCTCGGTGACGGCCAGGAGCGTGTCAAACCCGCTGCTTATCTCATCACGCAAGTCCGCCAGTTCCGCCTTCAACTGTGTCTCTTCGCACTCCCTGTCCAGTCTCGCCGTTATCTTCGCTATCCCGTCCTTCGTCCGTATTCTTAGCATTTGCAATCCCCTTTAGGTTGTTTAGCATTGCGATCCATTTCGACCTGTGAGTGAGCATAGCGCGTACCGTATGCTCCTGTGTCATTATCTCGATCATTGCTGTAAGCGTCTCAGACAGTACCACCTGATTCGCTCGTAGTGCTTCCAAGTCGTCTGCTACACATGCACCCAATGTGCCAACATTGATTCGCAACTCTTCTATCTGCTTCAGGTTATTCCTGACTGTCGGATTCGGCATCGTCTATCTCCTGTTCTGTTCGGGTTGCCCAATCGTTAAAAGACTCCTTTGCTGTATCCAGTATCCTTCGAGCTAACGCCAGATCAACGGGTATGTCCAGAACACCCAACGTTCCCAAGAGCAACCGAAGGGCGATGCTGTTGTCTGACGTTGTTATAACCAACACCTGAGAGTTGTACAACACAACCCTAAGTCTACTCGCTAAACTTTTGGCTCTTTCGTAATCCTTACGCTCCCCCATCTTCACTCCTTTCTGCTAAAGCTGCTTCAAGCTGCTTGTTGTACTCGGTATGCGTTATGAACGATAACTGCCTGTCGTCAATGAAGGCTTTGTCACCCATGATCTTTATCTGAACGTTTTCAAACCACTCCTTTTCCATATATAAGTTCCATATACTTCCCACGCCCATATACCATTCATCAGACTTTTTCTTCTTCCTTTTCATCTTCTTGCTCCCGCTATTCCCGCATCACCGAAAGATTGCCTTGAAGGACTCGCCGTCCAATTGCGCCTACTTTTGTTGCCAATTCTCTGAGCAAATCTTCAACTTCACTTGTGGGGTCGCCTTTCTCGCCGCGCACAATACACTCATCAAGTCCCCTGCTAATGGCCGTCAAGGTGACTTCTACAGAACGAAGTGCAATGAATAAATCAGTCTCGTCGTAGAGTTCATCAGGACGCATCTCTATTGTCAGTTTTGGTTGCATTGCCTTGTCTCCGCTGTACTTCCTGCATCCATTTCCATAGCTTGTTTAGCCGACTATCTCGCCCGTTGTCAGCATTCTCCAGCTTTGCTAACCTTCTATCCACCTTGCTTACCCACGCTTCTGTAACTTCCAATTCAGAACTTATCTTCCTGTCCCGAACAGGCTTGAGCATTCTCTTTAATTCCCGCTCGCCCTTCTTGCCTTCTGGAAGATGAATTTTACCCAAGATGCAGTCTCCTACAAGCTGTCATCGTACAGCCCCACAGCGTCGTCCAGCAAGCTCTTCGACTCCACCAGCGCCAGCCTGTCCACGTCTACAGCCTTCTTACCACCAAAGCGTACACGGTCAAGCTTGTTCGCATCCTTCACTATCTGCATCTCCAGGTAGTCGCCATGTCCAGGAAGGCAGTGACGTGATACTATGTCCGCAATCTTCCCAAGCTCTACCATCTTCTTGTGAAAGCCCGTAGGTGTAGCCAGGTCAAGCTGGTTCTTCCCAGAAGCGAATACGTTACCAGCTACCTTGAAAGCTATCGCAGCGCCACGATAGCCATGATCGTAGTCTCGTCCGTCATGTGTGCGGCCAACATCATGAAGCAGCGCTGCAAGCCCCACTACGTCCCTGTTGACCATCACTCTGGTCTTTATGCTCAATGCCATGCAGTTGATGATCTTGTCAGCCAGCTTGAATACCCGTAGCCAGTGCTTCTCACCGTGTACCCCGCCTGTCAGACCGTCCCATAACGTCTGCTCAACTACCAACTCAACCATTGATTCAACGTCCATTTTAGCTCCCCGTTGTTAGCTTGCTCACACGTTCACCCCAGCTTTGCGTAAGACTGCGCCTATGGCCGCCTTGTCAGTTGAATCCGTGTAAACGGCATGTAGCTCTTTCATCAAGTCTGGGGCGGCCAGGATTACACCTTTGTTGGCTTCGTGATGCTTCCCGCCGGATACCATACATACTGACCTGGCATCAACATCGTAAACCCAGAAAGTGTCATCATTCTCTGGCTTTGGTCGCCAGTCTCCAGGGCTTATATCGGGGAACGGCGAATGCTCTGGCGGCTCATGACCCAGCATTCTCAGTAAATACTTTGCCGTCTCATCAGCGTCCACCATTGGAATTGGGTCTGCCAACATCGCTTTGACTTTATCATACGTCTCTCTGTCTATCTGCTTGCTCATAATTTCCCCCTATGGTAACTCGTCAAGGCCAGCAAACTGTGGGGCTTCTAACTCTGATAAATCCATAGCCGCATACAGAATGTATATGGCGTCCTTTACTCTGTGATCCACCACCAACCCCGCATAGTCCACACCTGCGTAGTCGAAGTCAATCAGGTCTGCCATTAGCATACGGGAATGGAAGAATGTTTTTATATCCCTGATCTGCTCATGCCCACCAATTATAACCGTAGGCCGACACCCTTCTTTTACAAGGTCAGCAACTACAATGTCTATCTGACCCAACTCGTCATGCCCTGATAGCTTCACCGCCCTGTATTTCTTCCCTTTCGATTCCCATTGTACTTTTTCCATGACTGCCTCCTGTCATATTGTTTCGTCTTCTTCAAATCCTTCGATAAAAGCAATGTCATCAATAGCGTCTTTCTCTAGCTGTTCAAGTTCCGCCTGAACTAATGCCGTAGCAGTAGGTATCAGTTTTAGCGAATCCGCTGGCAAATCTTTATGCTCAATTTGAAAATACTGTGATATGCAATATGAACCTATGTAGTTATCTTTATGGGTAGACTCGCTAGTTGACTTCCGCCTACGTAGCCGCTTCTTTTTCTCGGCATCTTGCTTGGTTGCGAAAAATGTTACGCACATATAATCATCAATGTCTATCTCGGCTGGACAAAGCGATACACCAAAACTGCAATTCTCAACTTGAGATGATTTGACTTGTTTGTAAAGAGCCATAGTCATCAACGACTTGGCAAGCAAAACCATTTCTTTGGTGACTAATTTTGCTCGTTGTTCGATTACTAAAACGTGCTTGTCGAGTTTTTCACTTCGGCTTCCCAGCTTGGCAAGCTCATTTGTTGGATTCTCATTTACTTTTGCCTGGCCGGATAGCTGCGCGTTGATACCGAAGATTCTTCCAGGATCATACTTTCTGTGAACTTGACCACCATAGCTCATGACTGCCCCCTGTTGCGAAATTAGGTGTTGACTTTTATATACTGTTTGTGTTATTATATAGTATACAACATCCATTATCAAAAGTCAAGAGCTTTTTCATAAAGGGGAAGAGATGAACAGCCAACTTACACACTTTAATAAAGCGAGACAAGAACTAGCCCTGGCACAGTCTGTTGACGAAGTGAAGGTAATACGAGATAAAGCAGAAATGCTCAGAAGTTACGCAAAGCAAGCCGGAGAATCGCTGGTGATGCAGAATATGTGTGCGGAAATAAAGATACGCGCAGAACGGCGCGGTGGCGAACTGCTGAAAGAAAGGCCGCCGCACCCGCCAGGCCCTTCGCCACAAGATAAGTCGCACGATGCGACCGAACCGCCTAAACTCGAAGAGCTGGGCATAAACAAGTCCCAGTCGTCACGCTGGCAACAAATAGCAGAAGTGCCAGAGGATAGCTTTGATAAGTATATTGCCAAAACGAAAGAAGCCAAGAAAGAACTGACCACTAACAGCGTCCTGCGGCTGGCAAGGGACATTAAAGAAGCGAAAGCAAAAGCCAATACTGAACCCGTAATCGCCACTGAAGATAAATACGGAACAATAGTTATTGACCCACCCTGGCCGCAAAAGAAGCTTATTAGAGAACTGCGCCCGAACCAGCATGCCTTCGACTACCCCACGATGACAATAGAAGAAATAACCCACCTGCCAATTAAGGCTTCCAGCATGGAAAACTGTCACCTATTTATGTGGACAACGCAAAAATACTTGCCAGTAGCCATAAATATACTGCCAGAATGGGGCTTCCGATACGTGCTGAATATGGTGTGGCATAAAACAGGGGGCTTCCAACCCTTCGGACTGCCGCAGTATAATTGCGAATTTGTACTGTATGCCCGTAAAGGCAGCCCCAAATTCATAGACACCAAAAACTTCTTCTGCTGTTTTGAAGGGAAACGCCGCGAACACTCACGCAAACCCGATGAGTTCTACGATATTATCAGACGCGTCACCGAAGAACCGCGTATCGACTTCTTCAGTAGAGAAGAACGGGAAGGATTCAAACAGTATGGTAACGAAACAGGAAGATTTGAAACGTGATTGGCAACTGGAAACAAAGTTCGCGCCAACTATCAAACAAATTCTGGGTCTGTTCTTCTTTACTAAAGATATGCAAGCCGACCTGAAAGAAGGAACCGACTTTGCTATCTTTAGTAGCGACCCTATCCGTGTTGGCGTACGGCTCAGAAGATATAAATACTATAAAAACCCCAGGTACAGACAACAATTTACTATCAGGTGGGCAAGGCCAAGCGGCGTGGATACCGAGATACATAAAATATACGCAGGACTCGTATCCCATATACTCTACGGGTTTGTGAATGAAGACGAATCTAAAATGGTAAAATACTTTATTGGCGACCTGGAAGTGTTCAGGAAAGCGAATCCTATGCCACTGGAATTTAATAAAAATCTGCCCCGCGACTCAGACTTCGCCGTCTATAACCCAAACCAATTCCCCAACAATTTCGTGCTGAAATCATGGGAAAATTAAGGAGTAACAGATGGAAAAAATAAAAACAATAGGATATATGACTAAAGAAGAGAAAGAACGTATCCAGAAACGTGCCCGACAAATGGGCATGACTATCGGCGGCTATCTCGCGGAGATGGCTATGTGGGAAAGTAGGTTCACACTGCTGCCGCAACTCAGGAAAGGCGGAAATATAATATGCAATGGCAAAGCGCAAAGCTAACCGTCAACACCAAATGCGCCTTTATCGTGGATGGATGGAAGATTACTGCAACAACATGTCTCCAAATAGCTATATGGTCTACTCATGGATAGCATTGTACTGTGACTGGCAAACAGGTAAAGGCTGTCCCACCTTCAAGACCCTGAGCATCGGGTCGGGTTTGTCAGAAAGCATCATCAGACGCTCAGTACGAGAATTAGAGAGTGTAGGCGTAATCAAAACGGAATTCAGAAAAGCTCGTAATAGCGAAGGGGAAGAATATGGTAGGAAACGATACTTCTATCAATTAACTCATTCCCCCACAAAACCATACTTCAGAAGCCATAATCAATGGCGGAAAGGACGGAAATGATACCTGTCACCGGTGATACCCTGATATAGTATACCTGTCATGGGTGATACCCTAACTATCTTAAAGAATAAGATTCTCTATTAACTAATAGACCACGCAGTAAATGTCACCTGTCTGTGACTACTAACTCATGGGGGTAAATAACATGTTTAAAAAATCAAAGATGTTTATAAAAAGAGACTATCCGATGGAGATGGGCTACGTCCCAACAATTTTTGCGGAGCATGAACAGGTAATTGAGAGATTAGAAGAACGTATCTCCAAGCTTGAAGCTGGTTCCGATGGCAAGGAAGAGACGCCCGCGCCAAGTATCGCTGACGAGACGTGGGAACTCAGAGATTGTACCGACACAGAAGGTGTCTACGGAATCTATCAAATGCCCGAATCAGTCCAAATGGCAGTCACACCGTATCTTCATGTTGCCAAATATAACGCAGCACTGCCAGACCTTGTGAAAGCGGCGAAAGATGTTCTGAATTGCTTTGCCTTTAAGGGGCCAACATGGGGATGGTCAACACCAGTTATGAACAACTTGTTAGAAGCTCTCGAAAAGGCGGGTGAAAAACTGTGAAAATGGAAGAAGAATATCGTATCCTGACACTGATTGCCCAATTAGAACACATGAAGAAAATTAAGGAAACGAGCGACTCTAGCTTGCTTCTAGGACTGACAGATTGTACGGTTTCTGCAATTGAAAACATCTTGAACTATTGGCAACAAGTCGCTCAAAGTACCGCGTATATAGGCGAAATGGAAAAGGCGTTTGCTAAAAACTCTCGAAAAGGTAGGTGAAAAACTGTGAAAAACGATGAACGGAAAGATAGAGAATTGCGAAAGCATCTCCACCGGATACTGCATGATATTGTGAATGACTGCACGGACGACTATGGACATATCTTCCACATGGTACCTAAATGTATGTATGGTGATTATGTCTCCTTATATGTGAGAGAATTAGCTCAAATCTGCAAAACTTATGCGAAAGGTAAACGCTACACAATTAGGGAAGTTATACCGCGAGACGAACTCTACTAATAAAATAGCCGTTTGCTAAAAACTCTCAGAAAGTAGGTGAAACGCTGTGAAGTCTATCCAGTACAGCTTGATAGCAATAGGGTGTGGCGTTCTGGCAAGAGCGTTCAAAGACGTATTCGTCGGGACTTTCTTCTGTATCTCATTCGCTATTTTCTTCCTGATTATGGCAATTATCGTAAGTGATTAGCCGCTTGCTGGAATAAAATAGCCGCCCCGCTTCGTAACCCAGGACGGCTGATGACATATCGCGTTGAAAGGAGTTACTGTCTGCAACGAAGTAAGCTGTCAAGCAACAACCTTATACCCGTATCTTACCATAATAAAGAAGCTGTGTCAAGCTTTCTTCCGCTTCTTCGGCCTGCCAGTGCGACGTGTAGTAGCGCATCCACCACGTCCCCTGTTCGCTCTTTTCCCTTTCCCTGAACCATCGCGCTTAGGTGTGCCCTTAGCCATTATCATCACCACCCTTCCCCTGTGTGCTAACCAAGTAGGTCAAGCATATCCGCCGATTACCTGTCACGTAATGAAGCCGCAACAAGGTCAACTATCAACTGGCTCTGCTGCTTGTAATCTGTACCCACCATTCGCTGTAGCCCCACTATCGTCTCCTGTGGTAAATATAAATGGTACTCGTCACGATCACTAGCCATCTGCGTCAACTTCTCAGATACTAAATCTGATATGAACTTCGACTGAGTCTTGTACTCGTCTGCCGAAGCCTTCCGTATGTCCCGTATCATCTCCTTCGGTATGTATATCTGATACTTCTCCTTCTCATCCGATACTATTCTATCAAGCATTGCTAAAACCGTCCCTTCTATGTGATTATCACCAATGTCCAGTCCCTACATCCCTTCATGTGTATTGTATCATAATTGTGGTATTGTGTCAAGACTGTAATTACATGCGCTTAATTGTAAACTGGTCGCATGAACAAAACCGACCAGAAATCGACCACCCCAAGATAAACCCAGTCATAGTAAGACTAAACAATAACAGTACCATAAACCCTGCCATAACAACTGGTCGCACCAACCACCGTAACAAGTGAAAAGCAATGAGTCAAAACTAAAAGTCAAATTAAAAAATTATGGGTGCATAACTACAACCTTGACTTAAACTGATGGCAGAAAGTCATAAGAAAAAAATGATTTGAAAAAATTATCCATAGGGTCGGATATATATACAAGGATAGGGGTACGGCCTGGGGGCTTCGCCTTCTCTTACTTCGCAGGCTCAGGCAGGTAGGACAAAGGCAATCGAGCAGCAATCCAGTCAAGCTCTGATGGTGTGAATGGCTTCATGGTGGCAGCACATAGCACAGCGTCCCACAACTCAGGCTTCAGGATGTGTTTATTTTTTACCAAAGGGGTAGGGTATACTGTTTTCTTTTCTTACTCTTTCAACTGGCAGGTGAGAATAGACAAAGGCAAGCTCTACCAGGTCAAACGGTTTCATCCTTTGGGCATTCTCATAAGCGGCAGATACTTCACTGTGGTACTTGTGGCGGTGTTCGCCGTTAGATGGGACCATGAGAAGGTTCTCAAGGCGGTTGTCGAGCTTGTCACCGTTCACATGATGAATGACTGCCCCTGGTGGTATAGCTCCATTGTGTTCTTCCCACACGGCCCTGTGTTCTCTCATGTTTCCTTTGGTCTTATATGGCATTTTATAACCCTTCGCTCTTCAATCGGTCGTATGTATCACCGACAAGGTTTAGAAGACTCTGCTTATCATACCCGATGGACATAAAGCGGGTCACAGTGCTCTCAATAGCTGATTGTGGACTCCCAGGGCGGTCTTGTTGTGTTGTTATTTGTGCGTTTAGATTGACATTGCGCTGCTCTGGCAGGTATAACTTCGCTATTCTGGCGCATACTTCTAGTATTCTGTCGCTTTTCTCTGCTCTTGATAACAACATTGACGTGATTATATCGCTTTTGCCTGCAATAAGTGACCGCATTATCATCGAAAGAGCCTGCCCGAACCGCTGATTTTGCCTTGCCTGGTAGATTGCTTGACGTGAA
>Ga0222697_1000049_pt1 | contig 65165 bp, 56 predicted proteins | sample AntAcemetage1402_FD_179835 | JGI IMG/M metagenome (GOLD analysis project Ga0222697, IMG submission 179835) | Saline water microbial communities from Ace Lake, Antarctica - #1402 | ecosystem: Environmental > Aquatic > Non-marine Saline and Alkaline > Saline | place: Antarctica: Ace Lake... | reverse complement strand
TCCATTAACAAATCGAGGTGAATCAATGTCACCATAGCATTTCGCTAATTCTATAGCTTCATTTATAGCAACTTTAGGAGGAATAGCTTCTGAAAAAATTAATTCAAAACATCCTATTCTCAAAATATTTCGATCAATAGCTGCCATACGCTTGATTCCCCAATTTTTTGCATGTTTTTTTATTAAAGAATCAATCGCGGTCATATTAACCACAACCCCTTCTACTAATAAAGAAAAAAAGCTGATAACCTCTTGTTTTTGGGAGTAATTTTTTGAATAATCCTGAAGAGCTTGATGAAAATCAATCTTTAATATCTCTATTTGATAAAGAAGAGATAAAGCGACTGCTCTTGCTTTTGATCTTAAACGCATTTTATAATATTGAGTATATAGTAATGTAGCTATTTTAAATCGTATGTGTTAAGATTTTATAATTCTTTATTTTCTCTAACTATATACGACATACTAACAACTGTATACTATTTAAATCTGTGAATAAATATCTGCCATTTCTAAAGCTGCTAAAGCAGCATCTCTACCTTTATTCCCTTGCTTTGTTCCCGATCTTTCTACTGCCTGTTCTACAGTATCAGCAGTAATTATTCCAAAAGTAGCTGGAATTTTCTTATCTTGTGCAATTCGAGCTACCCCTTTAGTAACTTCAGACGCAATATAATCAAAATGAGGAGTTTCTCCTCTTATAACTGCGCCTAAGGCAATAACAACATTAAACTTATTTGTATCTAATTTACCAAATACTTGAGGTATCTCAAAAGCACCTGGAGTCCAAATAATAGAAATATTTTCTTCTACTACCCCTGATTTCTTTAAAGTATCTATACAACCTTGAAGTAATTGATTACTAATAAATTCATTGAATCTTGAAATAATAATTACAATTTTCTTATCTTTACCAGAAAAATTTCCTCTTATCTCTTTCATTTCTCCCTCCTTTTAATCAGAAAACAAATTGCCTAATCTTGATTATCAACCATCTGCTACCTATATTCATTCTACAGCATATGGTCCATTTTTTTCTTTTTAGTCTCTAGATAATACTTACTATTTTCTCCTTCTTTTATTTTTATTGGCACTCGTTCAACAACTTCTAGGCCATAACCTTCAAGGCCAACAATTTTCTTAGGATTATTTGTAAGAAGCCTAATCCTTTGTACGCCTAGATCTGCTAAAATTTGTGCCCCAATCCCATAATCTCTTAAATCAGAAGGAAAACCTAATAAATGATTTGCCTCAACAGTATCAGCTCCTTTTTCCTGCAAACTATAAGCTTTTATCTTATTTTTCAAGCCAATACCTCTACCTTCTTGCCGTAAGTAAAGAAGAATTCCTCCTTCTTTGCTTATCATTTCTAAAGATCTTTGAAGTTGTCTACCACAGTCACAGCGTTGTGAAAAAAATGTATCACCAGTAAGGCACTCTGAATGTACACGAACAAGGGTAGGTTTATCGCCAATCTCACCATTAACCAAAGCAACATGTTCACTACCATCGATTAACGATTCATAAAGAAAAAGATTAAATTGTCCATGCTCAGTAGGTAATTTAGCTTTTGCTTCTAATTTTATTAATTTCTCTTTTTTCCGACGATACTCAATCAACGAAGCAATAGTACACATTTTTAAATTATGCTTTTTAGCAAATTTAATTAAATCAGGAAGCCTAGACATAGAACCATCTTGATTTATAATTTCACAAATTACTCCAGCAGGATGAAATCCAGCTAATCTTGAAAAATCAACAGCTGCTTCAGTATGTCCAGCCCTTACTAAAACACCACCTTCTTTTGCCTCTAAAGGAAAAACATGTCCGGGTTTTATTAAATCTTGAGAAGTGCTTTTTGATGAAATTAAAACTTCTATTGTTCTAGCTCGATCAAAAGCTGAAATTCCAGTAGTTGTACCCATAGCAGCGTCTACTGAAATCCTCCAAGCTGTCTTAAATGGGTCTGCCCCAACTTGATGATACATAGGACCTAATTCTAGTTGATTAATCCTTTCTTTAGCAAGAGGAACACAAACTAAGCCTTTACCCTCAGTAATCATAAAATTAATAACTTCAGGTGTGGCAAATTCAGCTGCGACGACTAGATCTCCTTCATTCTCTCTAGCCTCATCATCGACTACAATAACTGGCCGACCAGCTTTTATTTCTTTAAGAATATCTTCAATATAGGCAAACATATTTTTATCCTAGAACGTAAAACAACTTAACTCATTAGCCCTTAATTGTCAAGGGATTTCCACCGCTTGAATTTTCAGAATTTTAATATTTTGAATCTTAGAAAAAATGAATACCAAGAATAAACTATCGCTTGGTCCACTGGAAGCGACGGCGAGCACCCTTACGACCATATTTCTTTCTTTCTTTGGCCCGAGGGTCACGAGTAAGTAAGTCTTCTCTTCGCAATAAAGCTCTTAATTGAGGGTTCCATTCTAACAGGCATCGAGAAATACCCAAACTTACTGCTCCAGCTTGACCACTTAATCCACCACCATTTACATTAGCAGAAATATCTATTTTACCTTGGATTTCGGTAACTATTAAAGGTTTCTTAACCTGCATTATATTATCAATAGTAAAAAAATACTTTTCAATATCACTACCATTAATAACAACCTTACCTTTTCCATTAGCCATAAATCTTACACGGGCAACTGCTTTTTTTCTTCTACCAGTGGCCATGAATACTTCTTTATTTTGGTCTTTGTCTTTGTTTGTTTCCTTCATTATTTACCTGCTATATTTTGTTTACTACCTATTTTTTCTTTATATACTTTATTACTTATCTATTAATCCTAAATAACTAACAATTAAACGCTTATTGTTACTGGAGTTTGAGCTTTCTGTTTATGCTCAGCTTCAGGATAGATCTTTAAAGACTTAAGCATTTGAGCACCTAGATTACTCTTAGGAAGCATTCCTCTCACAGCAAAATAAATCGCTTTAGTAGGGTTCTTCTCCATTAACACCTTTAAAGTCATTTCCTTACGACCACCAGCATAACCTGTGTACTTATCATAAATTTTATCTTCTCGCTTATTTGCAGTAACCTTTATAAACTTAGCATTTATTACAATAACCTTATCCCCGCAAAGAAAATTTGGAGTATAGGTAGCTTTGGTTTTGCCTTGCAATATTCTAGCTATACGAGTAGATAACCTACCTAAAACTTTATCCTTGGCATCAATAAGCACCCATTTACGTTCTTCTTTATTAAAAAATTTAGTCGTTCTCATAGACAGCTTTTATATCATACCTGAGAATAATGTCAATGTTTATTTATATTCTCTAAATCTATTCTCCCCTCATAAATAGCCTTGCCAATAATTACCCCCCAAATAAATGGGGTTTCTTCTTTTATTTTGTTGATATCCTCACAAGACGATACCCCTCCAGAAACAATGATATTAACCTTTTTTAATGAAGAAAACTCCTTTATTGGTTCTAAATTCAACCCTTGTAAAGTACCATCTCGAGAAATATCAGTATATATTATCCATTTTACCCCTTTTCCAATCACACTTTTAATGAAATCAAAAGCCTGATATGAGGTTTTTTCTTGCCATCCCTTTACAGCAACTTGAGAATCAATGGCATCTACACTTACAGCAATGTTATCAGCTCCAACGGCTCTTATTAAATCTTTAAGAAACTTATCTTCCAAACTCTTAGTACCAACTATCACCCTATGAGCCCCTAAAGATATTAGCTTCTTTGCTTTTTCTATATCACGAATTCCCCCCCCTACCTCTACTTTAATATCAACTTCCTTTAAAATTTTAGCAATAATTTCTATATTATCATCTTGACCTAGAGCAGCTGATAAATCGACCAAATGAAGAAGCTCTGCACCTTTTGACTTCCATTTTTTAGCCATCCCAACAGGGTCATCACTATATACAGTAGAAGCGGCAGGATTCCCTCTTAATAGACGGACTACTTTACCTTCCCACAAATCAATTGCTGGTATTGCTAACATATGTTTAAAAAATTATTTAAAACCTTTAATCCTAATTTCTGACTCTTTTCAGGGTGAAATTGCACTGCCCATACATTTTCTTTATGCAAAACAGAAGCAAATTTCGTTCCATAAGAAGTAGTAGCTAACACAACTTCTTTTTTTGTTGGTTTGCAATAATAAGAATGAGCAAAATAAAAAAAACTATCATCTTTAATCCCCTTAAACAATTTATCTCCCTTCTCACTTCCCCTTTCTTCCTTTATCCTTTTTCCTTCATCCTTTATCTCCACCTGATTCCAGCCCATGTGAGGAATAATTAGCTTATGACCAATAAACTTTTTTACTTCTCCTTTAATAATTCCTAATCCTCTTACACCGGGAGCTTCTTGACTCTTATCTAATAATAATTGCATGCCAAGACAAATCCCTAAAAAAGGTATACTTTCTCCAATTTTTCTTCTTAGGAGATCAAAAAGCTTTCTCTTTTTTAATTCTTTTACTGCTTGGCTAAAGTGACCTACTCCAGGAAAAATTATTTTTTTAGCTTTATTTATAATAGTTGGTGAGCTACTTATCTTAACTTTCTTGCCTAAAAATACAGCGCTATTCTCTACACTTTTCAGGTTACCCATCCCATAATCAACAATAACTATCATCTTTAATTTATCTATTTCGTATATCGTATAGAGTATGCAGTATTAATATTTTGTTACACTAAAATTATTTAGATTTGAACTACATACAATATACTACATACAATATACTAATCAATTATTCCTTTTGTTGAAGGAATACCTTCTCGGCGAGGATCAATTTGCGTAGCATAATCCAAAGCTTTACCTAAGGCTTTAAAAAGAGCTTCTAACAAATGATGCAAATCACCTTCTCCTGATTTTATATTATAAACAAGACTCAAACCAGCATGTTGAGTGAAAGCCTCTAAGAACTCTTCAGCGTCTTTAAAAGCAAAACTAGTATCATCGAAAGTTTCATTAGCTAAAGCCATATCCACTTTCGAAGCATTATTACTACTTATTTGTTTATACAAAACAGGCCTTCCGCTTATGTCAACATTTGCCTCAACAACTACTTTATCCATGGTTGCTGAAAAAGAACCATACCTATTAATACCAGCTTTATCTCCTAAAGCAATCTTAAAAGCCTTACCAAGGGCAATGCCGATATCTTCGATAATATGATGAGGGAGATCTCCTCTTGCTTTTAAATTTAAATCAAACAAACCATGAAAAGCAAACAATGTAAGCAAATGATTAAGAGGTTGGAAACCAGTAACTACTTTAGTTTTACCTCTACCATCAATAATAAATTCTCCTTTAATGTCTACCTCATTTGTTTTTCGATTTATTGCTGCTCTTCTGAGTTCTTTTTCTTTTTTAAACCACATACTTCCTCCATGGTATAATCATCAAGCATAAGCGGGATTATACCTGATTGCAACGATTAATTGATCTGTGTAATCTTTCCCTAATCACTGTAATCTCTTTTTAACACTCTCTATATGTTTAACCATTCCTTCAAGTCTAGCTATCTTTTCCAATACTTGTGCCTCTTCCTGCAAAGCTTTTTTAGTGTAATTTATAATGTGAGACTCTTTAAGAAAAGACTTAACTGAAAGACAAGAAAAAAATCTGCTACTTCCCCCAGTAGGTAAAACATGACTAGGCCCTGCAACATAATCTCCTAAAGCAACTGGAGTATAGTCTCCTAAGAATATAGCCCCAGCATTTCTAATCTTCTTTACAAGAGAAGATGGCTTCTTGGTTAAAATCTCTAAATGCTCTGGAGCAATCCTATTTACCGCTCGACAGCCTTGATCTAAATTTCTTACACGTAAAGCTAATCCAGGAACTTTCTTTTTTCTAACATCCCTTATAATTTTTCGAGAATTAGTAACTAAAATCCCTAAACCATTATGGTGTTCTATCTGAGCCTCTAAATCAGCTACGATATACTCTACATTTGCATCTTTAGATGCTAGAATAACAACTTCTGAAGGACCAGCAAGCATATCAATATCTACTTCACCAAAAAGTTGGCGTTTAGCTTCAGTTACAAATTCATTGCCTGGGCCAACAATCTTATCAACCTTTTTAATTGTTTTAGTCCCACAAGCTAAAGCAGCAATAGCCTGAGCACCTCCTAAACGATATATTTCCTTTATCTTTAATAAAGAACTTAAAGCTAAGATAAAAGGATTTATATTGCTATCTTTTCCTGGAGGAGAAACTAAAACTATTTCTTTTACTCCAGCAACTAGAGCGGGAATAACAGCCATGTAAACCGATGAAACTAAAGGTGCTGTCCCAGCTGGAACGTATACCCCAACTCTTTCTAAAGGTACGTAGCGACTAACTAAAGTTTTGCCGTTGTCTTCCTTTATCCTAACTGTTTTTGGAACTTGACCTTTATAAAATTTAGTTACATTATCTATTGCTAACTTAAATGCTGAGATAAGAGATGAATCAAGCTCATTAAACGCTGCACTTATCTCTAATTCAGAAATCCTTAATTCTTGAGTAGATATCTTAACTTTATCAAATTTCTTAGTATACTCAACTAAAGCACTATCCCCATTGTCACAAACACCTTTTATAATTCTAGAAACCTTATCGTAAACTTTATTTTTACGAGCTCTTTTTTTAAAAAGCAACTTTTCTAAACTTTCTAAATTTCTTACTACTCTCATTTTTTAATAAATTTGTTAATAGCCTCTTTAATCTTAGTTATAGAATTGGCTTCACTCTTTCCTACAACCCCTTGAACTTTTTTATCGTTTCCTCCTCCAGTTAAGAATAGACTTTCTCCAGATTCAGAAATAAACTTTTTGCAACTAAATCCTTTTTTGATTATATCATCTGTTGCTGAACAAATAAAAATATCTTTATCACAACCTTTAGTCGCAATAAATATTATAGCTGAATTTATTTTCTGCTTTATTCTATCTACAAAAATTAATATTGCCTTAGACGCTGCTTCCTTTAAGAGTTTTTCTGGTTCAAATAAACGAACTACAAGATTAATTCCCTCTATTTCGTCTAACCCTATCACATCTCCTGTTTCTGGCGATATGAATTCTGCTTCTTGATCATCAATTGCTTTTACAATGTTTATCTTATCAGTTTTTTTCTTCTCTTCTAGAACTTTTTTTGCTTCTTCTTTTTTCCTACGTCGGGTTAAAAGCGATTCACTATCATCTCTGCCAACTGAAGCCTCAATTCGTCTAACCCCACTGCTTATTGAAGATTCTGATACAATAGCAAATCTCTCTATCTGAGAAGTATTATTAACATGAGTTCCGCCGCACAATTCTTTGCTATAATCAGAAATTGAAACCATTCTTACACTATTATGGTATTTATCTTTAAAAAAGGCAAGAGCTCCTTCTCCTTTAGCATTTTCTAGACTAAGTTCTTTTTTTTCAACTTTATCGCTATTGGTAATAAATTTTACAACTAAATTTTCCACTGCTTCTATATCCTTATCAGTTAATCTATTAAAATGAGTAAAATCAAAACGAAACTTATCCTCATCTACCCAAGAACCTTGCTGAACAACATGCTCACCTAAAAATTGGCGTAAAGCTGCCTGGAGAAGATGGGTAGCGGTGTGAGCCCTAGCTAAAGCTTCTCTTCTCTTCTGATTCACAAAAATGTTTGCTTCATCTTTTTTGATTTTACCACTAACAACCGAACCTTGATGAACAATAGCATCAGCAACCTTAAATACTTTATCTACTTTGAATTCTCCAGTTTTGGTTTTTATCTTTCCTTTATCATTAAGTTGCCCACCACCTTCAGGATAAAAACAAGTCTTATCTAAAATCACTAAGCCTTCTTGGCCATTATCAATAGTTTCTTTTTCAACATTGTTTACAAATAATTTCACAATTTTACACTTTCCTTCTAAATTATCATAGCCGATAAACTCGCTCTTCTCTTTTAAATCAAATTCGCCTTCCTTGAATATATTGGCATCAAACATGCTTTTCTTGCGTGAACGTTCTTGCTGTTCTTTAAGTAAAATTTCAAACTTTTCTTGATTAATACCAAAACCTCTCATTTGAGCAAATTCCCTAATTATTTCTAATGGCACTCCATGAGTATCATACAAACGAAATACATCTTCAGGAGGAAATTCTTTCTTAACAGATTTACTAAGTCCATCCATAACAAGATTAGCTTGATTTTCCCCTTCTTTAATCGCTAAAAAATACTTTTCTTCCTCAGAAACAATAATTTTAGAAATATTACCTTTCTTTTGTTTAATATCTGGATATACATCCCCCATAAGCTCAGCAAAAATTTTAGGCAACTTAAAAAGAAGCGGCTGTCTAAAGCCTAAACCTCTAGCTTTAAGTAAAGCTCTTCTTATAATTTTTCTTATCACATATCCTCTCCCTTCATTAGAAGGATAAACTCCATCAGCAATTGAAAAAATAACAGCTCGGGCATGATCAACAATAGCATTTACAGAATCTTCGAAATTATCACAAGACTTTTTTCCAACCATTCTCTTAACTTCACAAACAACCGGAGCTAAAATATCTATTTTAAAATTTGACTCTTTACCTTGCAAAACAGCAGCCATTCTTTCTAGTCCCATACCAGTATCAATATTCTTCTGAGGTAAAGGTTCTAGTTTATTAACTCCTATTCGATTAAATTGAGTAAAAACTAAATTCCAAACTTCAACAAATCGACCACAGCTACAATCAGGATTGCATCCCTTCTCCTTGCAACCAACATCTACTCCATTATCAAAAAAAATCTCTGAACAAGGCCCACAAGGCCCATTAGGGCCATCACTAGGAGCATTTGCTGGCCAAAAATTGCTATCTTCACCTAATCTAACTATTTTGTCCTCAGATACACCAATCTCATCTCTCCAAATATTGTAAGCCTCATCATCATCCTTATAAACTGATACCCAAAAATTGTTACTATCCATGTTTAGCTCTTTGGTAATAAATTCCCAAGCAAACTCAATTGCCTCTTTTTTAAAATAATCACCAAAAGAAAAATTGCCTAACATTTCAAAAAAAGTATGATGATAAGCAGTCTGGCCCACTCTCTCTAAGTCACCAGTACGCAAGCACTTCTGACAAGAGACAGCTCTAGTTGCATCCCTCTTTTCCCCTAAAAAATAAGGCTTAAACTGATTCATGCCAGCAGGAGTAAAAAGAAGAGAAAGATCATCAGTATCAGGAACTAAACTATCAGAAGCAAAAACCTTATGATTTTTCTTTTTAAAAAAATCTAAATATTTTTCTCTTAATTCGCTAGTCTTCAAATCTCCTTCTCCCTAAATTATCCATTTCTTTATTAATTGTTGCATAGTCAAATCCTTTTCTAACTAAATACATTACTATTTTTTGCCAAATCTTTACTACTGATGCATTTGGTTTGATCTTTTGATAATATTCTAATCTTTTCTCAATAATATCTCTTACTCTATCAGTATAATCAGAATTTTCCTTTAAAGCCTGCTTACGTAATTGCACGGAAATTCCCAACTTCTTAAGGTTGGAATCAATCCTTACTGGACCCCAGTCTTTATCTAATGCATTAACAACAAAAAGACAAGTAAATTTTTTATCATTTATATAATTATTTTCTTTTAAATAACCTATTACCTTCCCACTTATTACTAGGGAATATCCTTTTTCCTTAAGGCGAGAAACAATCTCATGCCTACTCCTTGCTCTATATTTGAGAAGAAGAAAAGCATAGTTAAGAGCTTTAGTAAAATTTTTCAAATCTATATTTTATAATAATCTTTTATTTCTATATCAACTACCCCTAAACAAAAATTAAATATAGCTACTTATCTTTGAGAACTGAATATCCCCAATTTGTCTTTATAAGACAATCACCCTTTACTTTAAAAGCAGCATCTTTAAAATCTTTTTTGTTTTTTACCCTTTTATTCTCTATCTTACTAATTACATCACCAATTTTAAGTTCGCTTTTATCTGCCATTGAACCATCTTCAATACCAACGATTACTGCCCCTTCTTTACCCTTTATCTCAAATTGACGCTCATAAAGAGACGTTATATCGTCAACAATTAGTCCTCGAAAGTTAAACTTATCCGAAATCTCTTTTATTTCCTCTACTTTCTGCGGTTCTTCGCCATTTTTAGGCATTTTACCTATTTTTATCTTAACAGTCATTTTTTTGCCACCACGAAGGATTTTAAGAACAACACGTTTACCAACATCAGCTTCTGAAACCATTCGTATCAAATCCCTTGTTGTCTTCACCACTTCCTTATCAAAACTTAATATTAAATCTCCTTCTTTGAGTCCGCCTTTTTCAGCTGGTGAATCTTTATACACTTTTAAAAGTATTACTCCCACTCTCTCTTTAACACCAAAATAATTGCGTAAATCATCATTCAAATTATCAATAACTACTCCTAACCATCCATAAAGAATCTTCTCTCCTGTAGATAACTTATTTAAAATTTTCTTAGCTTTGTTTATCGGGATAGCAAACCCTACTCCTTGATAGCCACCAGAAGTAGTTATAATAGCTGTATTAATACCAACAACTTCTCCTCTAAGGTTTACTAAAGGACCTCCGCTATTGCCAGGATTAATAGCAGCATCAGTTTGAATGAGATTATTATATCCTTTATCTCTCTTACCTAAGGCTGGCAAATAACGATTAAGAGCACTTACCACCCCTACAGTAACAGTAGGTTCAGGATTATTAATTGCAAAACCAAAAGGATTTCCTACTGCAATCACCCACCTACCTATCTGGAGATCGTCTGAATTTCCTAATTTTGCTGATATAAGTCCTCTTGCATCTATTTTTATCACTGCTAAATCACTAGTTTTGTCTGTTCCTTTAACTTCAGCATCAAACTCTCTCCCATCAGAAAGTTTGACCTTTACCTCCACTGCTCCTGAGACAACATGCTCATTGGTAAGTATATATCCCTTTTTATTAACGATAACCCCACTCCCTAAACCTTTTCTTTCATAATCACCTTCAGGAAATTCTCCAAAAAATTCTCCAAAAAATTGCTCAAAAGGATCATCAAGATCTTCAAAAGACGAGCTAAAATTAAAATCAGTTCCGATTTTTTCTTTAACTACGCTGCTTATAGAAACTACTGTTTTGCCTACGTCAGAAGCAACTTTAACAGTCGCTTTCTCTAATCCTGATAAGCTTTGAGAATAAACTAACAAAGGCGTAAAGACGCAAGCTATTGCTATAGCTATATACTTTTTCATTATTACTCCTTATTAATTACTTCTGCTACAGCGCCTAGGTTATTTAATTCCTTCTCTAACTCATCTTTTAAAGTTACATCCTCTCTTAGCAAACTTCTTAGCTGCTCTTTGCCTTGAGCTAAATTTTTATCTTTATAGGAAAACCAACTTCCTGCTTGTTTTATTATCCCTTCCTCAAGAGCAGCATCTATTATTGCTCCAGCTTTAGATACTCCTTCATTATACATTATCTCAAAAATTGCCTCTTTAAAAGGTGGAGCAACTTTATTCTTTACTATCTTAGCCCTTACCCTTATCCCAGTTATGCCTTCTTGAGTACTGATAGTTGCTATTTTTCTTAAGTCAATCCTTACCGAAGAATAAAATTTTAAAGCTCTACCTCCAGGAGTAACCTCAGGCGAACCAAACATAACACCAATCTTCATCCGTATCTGGTTAATAAACACTACACATGTTTTAGATTTGCTTATCGCAGCTGTTAGTTTACGTAAAGCTTGACTCATTAGCCGAGCTTGTAAAGCAATCTGAGGATCACCCATTTGGCCTTCTATCTCTGCTCTTGGAACTAAGGCAGCAACCGAATCAATTACAACTAAATCTACAGCATTAGACCTAACTAAAGCTTCCACAATCTCTAAAGCTTGTTCTCCAGTATCAGGTTGAGAAATTAACAAATCGTCTAACTTTATACCAACTAACTTAGCATAAGAAGGATCAAAAGCATGCTCAGCATCAATAAAAGCTGCTATGCCACCAGCTTGTTGGCCTTGAGCAATAATACTTAAAGTTAAAGTAGTTTTTCCTGAAGACTCTGGACCATAAATCTCAATTATCCTCCCTCGAGGAAGACCGCCTGTTCCTAAAGCTTTATCTAAAGAAAATATACCACTTGGTATTATTTCTATATTCATATTTACCCCTTCACCCATACGCATTATCGCTCCTTTACCAAACTGTTTCTCTATCTGTGCTAGAGCAAGATCTAAGGCTTTTCTCTTATTATCTTCTTGATTTTTATTCTTAGCCATAATTCCTCCTTGTTTTAACCAATTCTTAGTAAATTATACTATTTTAAAAATTCAATATCCCCAAATTACAATTAAAAATGAGACTCTTTATTTTTTAAAAGATTTTTTATATTCTCCTTATGCCTTACCATGATAAAAACAAAAAGTAACATTGAAAAAATCTTAAATTCTAAAGGCAAAGAAAAAATAAGCGAGAAAACAAAAAATGAAAAAATACTAATTAATGAAGCTACAGAAACAATTTTAAAAATAAAAAAAACTATCGTCCAAACCAAAACAGTAATTACTAAAAGCGTTACCAAAGAAGGGTAAGCAAAACTTAACCCAGCTATACCTCCTAGACTAGTTGAAACTCCCTTGCCTCCCTTAAATTTTAAAAAAGGAGTCCAATTATGCCCCGAAACAACAGCAGCAATTGATAAAATAAAAACAAATGTTGGCGGATTAGTAATAAAAAAAGGGACAATCAAAGGTACTATAAAACCTTTTAAAAAATCCAAAACAAACACAAAAATACCCCACTTCTTTCCTAATACACGAGTTACATTAGTAGCACCAATATTGCCAGAACCAAGCTCTCTTATATCAGCCTTTTTAACTAAATAAACAGTTAAAAAACCAAAAGGTATTCCACCAATAATATAACTAAGAACTAGAAGCTTTGCTATTCCCATTTAAAACTCTCACTCCTTTTAAAAAATAATCAACTCCTGAGACTAAAGTAAAAAACACTGCCCCTTTCCAAATCCAAGGGAAAAAACAACTATTAAAAAGTAAAGCCAAAATTGTAAACATTTGGAAGAAAGTAGTAAGTTTACCCCATAAAGATGGCTCCATAAAAGATTTTTTCTTTAAAACATTGATAATTATTACACCCAAAAGAATAATAAGATCTCTGCTTACAATAACCAAAATTATCCCTAAAGGCATCTTAAAGTCAAGAGGTAAAGTTTCTCTAAAAACATAAAGAGAAATAAATGCTGAAAACAAAAGCAACTTATCAGCCACTGGGTCAAGAACTTGTCCAAACTCTGATTTTTCCTTTCTTATTCTAGCTGCCAACCCATCAAAAAAATCACTTAAAACCGCAATAATAAAAACAATTGTTGCTAAGTGCCTTAAATAATGATATGACTGCGAATAAATAAGCAAAGAAACAAATACAGGAATAAGAACAATTCTGATTGTAGTTAGTTTATCGGCTAGGCTCATTACTCAAGCATGGCTATTCTTTTTGGCGGCCACCAGATTAAAATTGCTTTTCCTATTACATCTTTCTCATCTGCAAAACCCCATTCACGCCCATCTTTTGAAGAAATACTATTATCGCCAAGAAAAAAATACTTACCATCGGGAACAACTGTTCTTTTACCCTCAACTCCATACGTCCCCTGATTATAATAATATGTCCCTGCTATCTTTGGGTCAACTACTATTTTACCATTTATATAGATATTGCCATTTTTTAACTCAATCTCATCACCAGGCAACCCAATTAACCGCTTTACATAAGCTTTATTCCTCTCAAAAGCCATTGGCGGAATAAATACAACTACATCAAATCTCTTAGGTTTGCTAAATCCTGGAATACGCAAAGGAGTAAAAGGAATTTTTGGACCATAGGTAAGTTTGCTTACAAAAATCTTATCTCCAGGCATTAAAACTGGAACCATTGAAGTAGTAGGAATCTTATATATTTGAAAGAAAAAAGTTCGTAAAAATATAGCCAGTGCTGCAGCAATTACTATAGCATCAATCCACTCTCTTGTTGCACTCTTTTTTTTATCCATTTTTCCTTACCGTAGTTAATATATTCTCTTAAAATTATATAAATTTATATTATAGCAGGTTTTCTCTATAATTAAATATTTAATCTAAACAATCTTTTTTTAACCTAAATAATGCTTTTACCTACATTTTAAGTACTTCTAAAAAAGCATTCGGGGGAATATTTATATTTCCGAATTGCTTCATTTTTTTCTTGCCTTTCTTCTGTTTTTCCCATAATTTTCTTTTACGGGTAATATCTCCTCCATAGCACTTTGCAGTAACATTTTTCTTCAAAGCCGTAACCTTTTCAGAGGCAATTATTTTCGCACCAATTGCAGCCTGAATCTTCACTTCATACATTTGCCGAGGAATTAATATTTTTAATTTTTCAACTACCGTTCTTGCTTTTGCTTCTGCCTTATCCTTATGAACTAAAATTGAAAAAGCTTCAGCCTTTTTCTGATTAAAAAGAATATCAATTTTAGTAATTTCTGTTTTCTTATATCCAGTAAACTCATAATCAAAAGATGCATAGCCCTTAGTTAAAGATTTTATATTATCATAAAAATCAATAACAATTTCTGCTAAAGGAAGATTAAAAATCAAAGCCAGCCTATCGGTACCTAAATAATCTAATTTAACAAATTCACCTCGTTTTGACTTTGCTAAATCACAAATAGAATCCATCCCTTCTACTGGTGTTACAATAGTTGCTTTAACAAAAGGTTCAGAAACTTCTTCAATCAAAGATAATTCAGGGAATTGATGAGGAACTTCTATATACTCGGCCTTTTCGTCTCCTGTTTTCTTTAACAAATATTTAACATTAGGTGAAGTTAAAACAAGATCTAGATTATGTTCTCTCTCTAACCTCTCTTGAACTATTTCCATATGTAAAAGCCCTAGAAAACCACATCTAAATCCATACCCTAAGGTACCTAAATTATCAGGTTCATAAATAAAAGACGGATCAGATAATTTCAACTTCTCAATAGCTGTTCTTAAGGCAGGATAATCTTTAGGTGAAGAAGGGAATATCCCACAAAAAACCATTGGTGACATCTTCTTATACCCTTCAAAAGCCTCACTTGTAGGAGAAGAGGCTGAAGTAATTGTATCGCCCACATCTATATCTTGAGGATCTTTAATATTACAACAAATATAACCTACTTCACCACAACAAAGGCTCTCTCTTTTCTGTGGTTCTGGTACGAATACACCAACTTCTTCTACTCTATACCGCTTATTCTGATGCATAAGCAAAATCTCATCTCCGAGTGAAACTTTTCCATCAAATATTCTCAAAAATAATATAACTCCTTTATAAGAATCATAACTAGAATCAAAAAGAACTGCTTTGAGCGATTTACTAATATCACCCCTAGGTGCAGATATTTCTTCAATTACTCTTTTAAGCAATTCTTTAACACCTTTCCCATCTTTTGCAGAAATAAGAGAAATTTCTTCCCTTTTAAAACCAAAAACATCAAGAAGTTGTTTAGAGCTTCTCTCAATATCAGCACCAGGAAGATCTATCTTGTTAAGTACAGGAATAATTATCAAATCATCGTCTAGAGCTAAATGAAAATTAGCTACTGTTTGAGCTTCAATCCCTTGAGAAGCATCAACCAAAAGAATTGCCCCTTCAGCTCCTTTTAAAGATTTTGCTACTTCATATGAAAAATCAACATGTCCCGGTGTATCAATAAGATTTAAAATATAATCTTCTCCTTGAGAAGAAATATTTAATCTAACTGCCTTTGCTTTTATTGTAATGCCTCTTTCTTGCTCTAATTCCATACTATCCATCATTTGCTCTTGCTTCTTCCTAGAAGTCATGGCTCCAGCCATCTCCAAAAATCTATCAGCAAGAGTAGATTTGCCGTGATCAATATGAGCAATAATACAAAAATTTCTTATTTTTTCTTTTATATCCACTTTATTTATAATTTATTTAATAATACTAACTATACCAAAATGATAAAACATTAGCAGGAATAGAAAATCTACTATTGCCTTATTTAAAAGCTACTTATCTTTTGAATTCATATGCTTAATAATCTCATCAGCTGTACCAGAAATAGTAAGATTAGATGTATCTATGAATACAGCGTCTTTACTAACTTTTAAAGGGCTAAACTTTCTAGTTTTATCAGCATTATCCCGTTTCTTTAAATCCTTATCTAACTCTTGAAAATCAATTTTTATACCCTTATCAGCTAATTCCTTAAATCTCCTCTTTGATCTTATTGCAGGAGTTGCATCAATATAGAATTTATATTTAGCATCTGGAAAGACTACTGTAGTTATATCTCTACCCTCAACAACAAAATCACCCTTAACAACAATATCCCTCTGCAATCCTACCATTATTGACCTAACTTCTGGTAACGCAACTACTTGAGAAATACTTTTCTCTACAAGAGGTGTCCTTATCTGATCACTAACATCTGAATCATCAAGGTAAATTTTATCCTCTTTGAATTTCAAATTTAATCCCACAGCTATTTCTTTTAATGCAATTGAATCAGATAGGTCTACTTTTTTTCCAATAGCTTTTAAGGTTAAAGCTCGATACATCGCCCCAGTATCAAGATAAAAAATTCCTAATCTCTTAGCTAAAAGTTTAGCGACTGTGGTCTTTCCTGAACCAGCAGGCCCATCTATGCCAATAATCATAGTAAATGCTTCTGTTTAGAATTAATCTTCTTAATCAAATCAATAATTTTATTTTTATCATTATTTTTTATTAAATTCTCAAACTTCTTCAAGGATTTTATAAATCTATTCAAATCACCTAATATATTCTTCTTGTTAGACAAAAAAATCTCAGACCATATTGACGCTGGAGAAAGTGATATTCTTGTTAAATCCTTAAAACTTTGTAAAATAAACTTTGGATGATCTTTAGGGAAACCATCAGTAAGAGAAAAAGAAATAAGATGAGGCAGGTGAGATAAATAAGATAAAATCTTATCATGACGTTTAGCACTAATAAAAACTACTTTTGATCCTATCTCTTCCCAAATCTTTTTCACTTCTTTAGTGGCTTTATTTTTAGGCGAAGATGTAATTAAACAAACTTCATTCTGGTATAAATCTTTGGTACTAAATTCTGCTCCACTCTTCTCACTACCGCATAAAGGATGACAACCAACAAAATTCACCTTTTGAGATAAATGCTTTTTTATATTTTTCTCAATCACCCCTTTACTACTGCCTAAATCAAAAACAACAGCTCCCTTTTTCAAAAAAGGAACTATTCTTTTAAAATAATCACTAATTACTTCTATTGGCAAAGCCAAAACAATTAAGTCAGCACCATCAACAACATTTTTAAAATCTCGTTCTACTCTGTTAAGAACTTTTATTTTTTTTAATTTATTATAAGATTTTTGACTTCTAACATAGCCCCAAACAGATATTTTGGGAAATTTTTGCCTTAAAGCTAAGCTCAAAGACCCTCCCATAAGCCCTACACCTAATATTCCTATTTTTTTTATTCCTTTATTCATATCTGTCTTTCTACAGCTTTAGCAATACCCCTTAATTCTCCTACTAAATTAGTAAAATTATCTGGTAAAAGCTGTTGCCCACCATCGCTTAATGCTTCTTGAGGATTGTTATGAACTTCTATAAGAAGACCATCAGCCCCACAAGCAACTGCCGCTTTACTTAAAGGTGCAACTAAGCCCCATTTGCCACAAGCATGAGAGGGATCAACAATAATTGGAAGATGAGATAACATTTTTATCGAAGGAACCGCACTTAGGTCTAATGTATTACGAGTAAACTTTTCAAAAGTTCTTATGCCCCTTTCACATAAAATTACATTAAAATTACCTTCAGATAAAATGTATTCAGCGCTCATCAATAATTCTTTCATAGTAGCACTTAAACCTCTTTTTAAAATGATTGGTTTCTTAGTCTGTCCAACCTCTTTAAGAAGATTAAAATTCTGCATATTACGAGCACCAATTTGTAGAATATCAGTATATTTTGCCACCAAATCTACATCTCGAGTATCCATAACTTCACTAACTGTAGGTATATCGAACTTTTCTGATACAGCTTTAAGCATCCTTAATCCGTCTTCGCCTAAACCTTGAAAAGTGTAAGGAGAACTACGCGGTTTAAATGCTCCTCCTCGCAAAATGCTTGCCCCGCTTTCTTTTACTTTCCTAGCTATATCCTCTATCTGATCCTCGCTTTCAATAGAACAAGGACCAGCAATAATTGCTATTCTTTTAGAACCAACCTCTACTCCTTCTCTTATTTTTACAATACTATTCTCTGGCTTAAATTCACGAGATACTAACTTATAAGGAGCCAATACTGGAATTACATTCTCTACTCCGGGAAAAACATCTAAAGGATGTAATCTTACAATATCTTCAGGACCAATAATGCCTACGATAGTTCTCTCCTCACCACGAGAGACCATTGCTTTTAAACCTAATTTCTTAACCCTCTTGATAAGATTATTTACTTCATTTTTCGTTGCTTCTTTCTTGAAAACAATAATCATCTTTTATCCTCCTATGAACCTTATATTATTTTTGCCTTTTTCCTTTAAATATATCTTTAAACACTTTATAAATTTCTTATTCTCACGAGACGAACCTACAGTTACTCGAAAAAAATTTTTTAAACCCCAACTTTTTAACTCTCTTACAATAACCCCTTGACTAAGAAGATAGTCAGAAAAATCTGAAGTTTCGCCTTTAAAATCAACAAGAACAAAATTAGTTGCACTTTCAACAAATGACAAATTACAATTTTTTAATTCTCGATAAAAATATTCTTTTTCTTTTTTAACATGGTTAATTACTTTTTTTAAAAATTCCTTATTTTTCAAAGCTGATAAAGCTGCCACTTGAGCAAATCTATTTATATTAAATGGTTCCCTAATTTTATTCAAAATTCCAGCTAATTCACTAGTCATCACTCCATAGCCAATACGTAATCCAGCCAAACCATAAGCTTTAGAAAAAGTACGAGTCACTATGATATTCTCACGTTTCTTTAAAAGTTTAAGGGTTTTAGGAAAGCCTTTTGGTGCAAATTCAAAATAAGCTTCATCAAAAAAAACTAATACTCGCTTGGGTATTTTAGTTAAAAATTCTTCAATTTGCCTTTGGTTTAAATAGGTTCCAGTAGGATTATCAGGGTTAGCAATAAAAATAATTTTTGTTTTCTTACTAACTTTCTTAGCTATTGCACTAAGAGGATAACGCAAATTATCTAATGGCACTTTTGCTATTTTGGCTTCAACAATTTTGGCTTGAATTTCATAAATTAAAAAAGTAGGATAAGCAACTAAGACCTCATCTCCTTTAGATATCAAAGCTTTCAAGGTTAAAGTTATTAATTCATCTGAACCATTGCCAAAAACAATCTGGTCTTCTTTAACATCTAATTTTTTAGATAAAGCTTTCCTTAAATAGAAACTACCACTCTCAGGATAACGACTAATATTTTTTATTTCTTCTTGAATAGCTTTAGTTATATAAACAGGAGAAAATGGAATTTCATTAGAAGCAAGTTTATAGACCTCATCCAACTTTAAGCTTCGCTTAACCTCTTCAATTGGTTTCCCTGGTTTATAACTATTAATTTTGCTTAGTTCCTTTTTAAACATCATTTTTTTAACCCCTACTACCTACTACATACTAATCATTAACTCTCCTTTGGATAAGAACCAAGAACTTTAACTAGAAGACATTCCTTCCCTAAAGCCTTTAAGGCATTTTTAACTGAAATGTTACTTTTATGCCCTTCCATGTCTACAAAGAAATAATACTTCCAGGCTTCACTTTTAGAAGGTCTTGACTCTATCTTAGTAAGATTGATATGACTCTTCATAAAAGGCGCTAAAACATCATGTAAGGCACCAGATTTATCTCTCATTGAAAAAACCACAGAAGTCTTATCATCTGCAGTTGGTTTAACTTCTTGATTTCCGATTATTAAAAAACGAGTAATATTGTGCGCTGAATCCTCAATTGAACTAGCTACCAAATTTAACTTATACTCTTCTGCTGCCACTTTGCTAGCTATAGCAGCTTTTCCTTTTCCCGAAGCTGCAAGCATAGCTGCACCAGTTGTACTCGCACAAGGAGTCAATTTAGCATTAGGAAGATTCTTCTCCAACCATTTGCGACACTGAGCAAACACTTGCTCATGAGAATAAATTTTCTTTATAGCCGACATTTTACTATGTTTGCTCAGAAGATTATGTTTTATAGGTAAATACATCTCTGAACATATTTTAAGATCAGAATTTATAAACATATCTAAAGTATGATTTACAGCACCTTCAGTAGAATTTTCAATAGGAACCACACCATAATCTGCTCTACCACGCTCAACTTCAGTAAACACATCACCTATGCTACTACATTCAATATATTCTAACGACTTACCAAATTTCTTTATTGCTGCTATATGGGTAAAGGTAGCCTCTGGCCCTAGATAAGCTATTTTCATAGTTGCTCTTTGGGCTCTACATATAGAAAGTATCTCTCGAAAAACATCTTTTACATCCTGAGAAGAAAAAGGCCCTTTATTAATTGTTTTAAGACGAGCCAGCATAGTCGCTTCTCTATCAGGAATATAGGTATTTATTTTATTCTTTTTTTTCACCTTACTAACTTTGATAACTTCCAAGGCTCTCTGGTTAAGAAGACTTAGTATATTTTCATCTATCTGATCAATCTTTTTTCTTAATTGTTTTAATATCATACTCCTCCTTTTATTTAAAATCCTGCTCAGCTTGCTTCAAAGAATCAAAATGCCCAATATCAATCCATTTTCCATTTAAAGTATATCCAAAAACTTTTGACTCTTTGGATAACCAAGCAATATATTTACCCGAAGCATCAATATTTTCATTTTGATTAATAAATAATTCAAATAAATTTAATGATTGCTTAGGGAAAAAATAAACACATGAAGCTGCTAAAGTAGAAAGAGGATTTTTAGGTTTTTCTTGAAATTTAGATATCCTTTTTCTTTGATTAAGTTTAACCACACCAAAACGTGTAGCTAATTTCTTATATTTAACATCATACAGCCCTATAGAAGGATAAGGGTCTTTCATCTTTGCAAAATTGATAAACCCTATTAAATCATCTTGAAATAAATTATCTCCTCCTAAAACTAACCAATCTGCTTTTGTCTTGCCAATAGCAAATTTCATGTCCTTTATAGCTCCTAATCTATCACTAGGATTATTTGAGCCATCGTTAATAATCTTCACTCTTATTTTATATTTTTTCTTCCAACCTAAAAAATCCTTATAAAACTTATTATTAACAACAACTCTTACTTCATCTATACCAAAACTATCAGCTAAGCCGCCTATCTTATCAAACAGATAATTAATCATTGGCTTATTATTGACTAAAACCAAAGGTTTAGCTATTCTTTTAGTTAAAGGATAAAGTCTTGTTCCATAACCAGCGGCAAGAATTACTATATACATATTAAATCATTAAAATGCGATAAAAATCATCCCCTAAGATTCTTTTCAGCTCACCTTGAAGATATTTTTCTACTTCTTTAGACGTAGAAAGCTTTAAGGCCTCTTGGAGAGCAGCTTTAGCATCTTTGAGATTAATATTACTAATTAACTCTTTTATCTTAGGAACTTGTGGTATAGACATGCTAAACCTATCTAACCCCATTCCTAAAAGTAAAAACGAAAATATAGGATCTCCAGACATTTCCCCACACATTCCAACCCAAATATCATTCTGAATTGCAGCTTCAATAGTCTTTTTTATTAATCTTAATACTGCTGGATGACCAGGTTCATAAAGATACGCAACTTTTTCGTTAGTCCTGTCTACAGCTAAAGAATATTGAATTAAATCATTAGTGCCAATACTAAAAAAATCACACTCTTTTGCTAAAATATCAGCAGTCAAAGCAGCAGAAGGAACCTCGATCATAACTCCTATTGAAATATTTTCGTCAAATTTTTTGCCCTCTTTACTTAACTCTTTCTTACATTTATCTAAAAGTGTTTTTGCTTGCCTTAACTCTTCTATTCCCGAAATCATTGGAAACATAATCTTCACATTACCGTTTACAGAAGCTCTTAAAATCGCTTTTAACTGAACTTTAAATACTTCTGGGCGAGCTAAGCAAAACCTAATCGCTCTCCAACCTAGAAAAGGACTCATTTCATGAGGAACTTCTGGTTGTGAAAGAAATTTATCACCACCAATGTCAATTGTTCTAAAAATAACTGAATATGGTGAAACTTCTTTTGCTACTTTACTGTATGAATTAAATTGCTCCTCTTCAGAAGGTAAATCTCGTCTACCTAAGAAAATATATTCAGTTCTATAAAGACCAATACCCTCAGCACCATACTTTCTAATTAAGGAAAGCTCTTCAGGAAGTTCAATATTACCAGAGACTACTATTGCTTTTCCATCTTTAGTACAAACTTTGACAGCCTTTGGTATATGAATCGCCTTTACTTCTTTAGTGTAAAGAGTCGACTTTTTCCGATATTCTTTTAAAACTTTTTCTGTAGGTCGTACTATAACAATTCCTGAAGACCCATCAACAATAATCTTATCTCCAGAACTTATATTATCTGTAGCTATTTCTAAACCAACAACTGCTGGAATCCCCAAACTCTTGGCAATAATCGCTGTATGTGAAGTTCTGCCTCCAACATCAGTAACAAAACCTAAAACCTTATCCTTTGGCAAAGAAGCAGTCTGTGAAGGACCAAGATCATGAGCAACAATAACCACTTTCTCTTTTAAATCGTTTAAAGACAAAGTTTTTTTCTTAAGCATTGCTCGTAAAACTCTTCGAGAAATATCTTCAATATCTACTACTCTTTCTCGCAAATACTCATCATTTAATTTAAGCAAAGTATCAACATACTTTTTTATGCTTTCAGAAAAAGCATATTCAACATTTACTTTCTTTACTTTGATCTGTTTAATTACATCTTCTATTAAAACTCTATCTTCTAAAACTAAATAATGAGCTTCAAATATCCGACCATGATCAAAACCAATATCTTCAGATATTTTTTTCTGTAAATCAGAAATCTCTTTACGTGTCGCCATTAAAGCTTCTTCAAGGCGATATATCTCTCTAGAAATCTCATCATGAGAAATCTTCCTCTTGGGAACAGAAAACTCATCTTTTCTTAAGATTAAAACTTTTCCTATCCCAACACCGCTTGAAACACCAATGCCTTTTATTTTAATCATTTTTATCCTCGGCTTTTAAGAAATTCTTTAACTCATCCATTGCTTCCCTTGCATCATCCCCTTCAACCATTAAAGCGACTTCTACACCAAAGTTTACTCCTAAACTCAATAAAGCCATTATCGATTTACCATCAACAATTTCACCATCTTTTTCTATTTTTACTGATGAGTCAAATTTATTAGCTAACTGCACAAAGATAGTCGCTGGTCTTGCATGCAATCCATGAGTTTTCCCTATAACTACTTGTTCTTTAATCCTCTCCATTTTTTCTTCATATGGTTATAAATAACCATAACCTCTTTTGCTGTATTCTGTGAATCATGATGTAAATAATTACTTTTGCTAACAACATCTCCTTCAAATATCGATATTCCTAATCTTTTAAACCTTTCTCGATCAAAAATTATCGGAAAAGATTTATCTTGAGCATATTTAACAAGAAGATCATGCCTAAGCCTACCAGAATTAACTAAACAACAATTAACAATATTTCTCGTAGTATGAGATACTATCTTTTCAAGATGATCAAATGCTGTAAGCCCATCAGTTTCACCATGTTGAGTCATAACATTACAAATATATAATTTCATAACATCCCGGTTGCTAATCTCATTTTTGATCTGCTCTATTAAAAGATTAGGTATAATACTTGTAAACAAACTTCCTGGTCCGAAAACTATTATCTCAGCCTCTCTTATGGCCTCAATAACTTCAGGATTAGCTTTAGCATCTTGAGGAACTAAATATATTTTTTTTATCGTCTTGCTCTCATTAGGAATCTTATCTTCTCCTTCCTTCGTTGTTCCATCACTATATTCAGCTTTAAGGCGTATACTATCTAAGCTTGAAGGTAATACTCTTCCCCGTATGGCTAAAACAATACTTGATTCTTTTACAGCATCCTTAAAGCTTCCTGTTACTTGAGTCATAGCAGTAATAAAAAGATTTCCAAAACTATGGCCTTTAATCCCATTACCTTCTTTAAAACGATATTGAAATAAATCTCTCATTAATTGTGGAACTTCAGCTAAAGAAACTAAACAATTTCGAATATCTCCAGGAGGCAAAATACCAAACTCCTCTCTAAGTCGCCCTGAAGACCCACCTTCATCTGCAACAGCAACTATAGCTGTTATATTTGTAGTATATTCCTTTAATCCCTCCAAAGCTGTGGAAAGCCCTGTTCCACCACCAATAGCAACAATTTTAGGGCCTTTAGATAAAAACCTTTTTTCATAAATTACATCAATGATCTCTTTATTATTACCAGAATAAATAGCTTCAAAAAGGCTTTTAATCAGTGAACGTATACCAGCTACAAATCCAATAAAAGAAAAAACAAACAAAAGAGAATCAAATATCTTTAAAATTAAAGAAGAATCATGAGCAAGCCTTACTGATGAAAAAATTAAGAAGAAAAGACTTAAGAACAATAAAATTACCCACCTCTTAATTCTTAAACCAGGATAAAACCACTTTATAATTTTTACAAACTTTTTCATTTACTTATTTACCTATATATTACAATGATAGTCACAATCATTTATAAAAAGAATTATCTTATTGCCTTTTGTTGTTTTCCTAGTAAGCTAATAATTTCTTTTTCAGTCTTAGCATTCTTCAATCGTTGAACCAAATATTTATCACGCAACATTCTTGCTAGAAAAGCTAACATCTTAAGATGTAATCCTGATTCTTTCTGGTTAGAAAGAAGAAGCGCTACAATATGCACTGGCTCTTGATCTAATGAATCAAAGTCAATACCTTCTTTAGATATTCCAACACAAATTACAATATCTTTAACAACATTAGTTCGTGCGTGAGGAAAAGCTATGTGGTTACCAATTGCGGTAGAGCCCATTTCTTCTCTTTGAAAAATGGCTCGTGAAATTTCTTTTTTATCTTTTTTAGTTATCCGTTTCTTATCTATTAGGTGATCAATAATACTTAAAATAGTGTTTTTCTTATTCTTATGTTTTAAACTTAAAATAACACAATCTTTATCTAAATAATCTAAAATATTCATATTTATACAATATTTAGAACAACACAATGATTATTGGAGCGGGAGAAGGGTAACAACTCTTCACGAAGTGAAGTTTTCTTCAGTTGTTCCCCGTTTGCTATCGCATAAAGCATATAGCTAACTTTACGCACCCGACTACTGCTCTATAAAAAAACGTTTGGAGCGGGAGAAGGGAATCGAACCCTCAACCTTCACGTTGGCAACGTGATGCTCTAGCCAATTGAGCTACCCCCGCAAGCCTAATTAATAAACAACACATGCGGATGAAGGGACTTGAACCCCCATGAGTTACCTCACTAGCTCCTAAGGCTAGCGCGTCTGCCAATTTCGCCACATCCGCTAATGGTGAGCCGCCCGAGGGTCGAACTCGGAACACCCGCCTTAAAAGGGCGATGCTCTACCAACTGAGCTAGCGGCCCGTCACCATTGTTCTTTATATTTATCAGAAAACTTTTTAGAATTCTTTAAGTTCGTTTTCTTTTTCTTCTAAAACCTTTTCTATATCTTTAATATATTTATCAGTAGTTTTCTGCGCTTGATCTTCTGCCTTAAAACGATCATCTTCAGAAATCTTCTTACTCTTTTCTAAGCTCTTTATCTTTTCTTTGCCATCTCTTCTCACAGTTCTAATTGATACTTTTCCTTCTTCAACTGTCTTCTTAACTATCTTTATTAATTCTTCCCTTCTCTCTTCAGACAAAGGCGGAACTATTAATCTTATTATCTTGTTATCACTAATGGGCATGATACCTAATTCCGACTGTAAAATAGCTTTTTCAATATCTTTTACTGATGAAGGATCATAAGGACTAATGATAATCATTCTAGCTTCTGGAATACCAATGGTAGCAAGCTCTTTAAGCAATGTAGGCGTTCCATAATAGCTCACTCTTATACCTTCAACCATTTTAGGATTAGCTCTACCAGAACGAAGCTCAGCCAACTCTCGTTTTGTAGCTTCTATTGCTTTTTTCATGCTATCTTCTATTTCTTTTAAAACTTCTTTTACCATTATGCTCCTCTCTCATTTAATAAGGGTTCCAATATTCTGTCCACAAACCACTTTTTTTAAATTCCCCTGTTTCATAAAATTAAATACAGTTATCGGTAATTTATTCTCCATGCATAAACTAATAGCTGTTGTGTCCATTATTTTTAATTTTTTACTGATTACCTTCATATAATTCATTTTTTTAAACATTTTAGCATTTTTATTTTTAAGAGGATCTGCAGAATACACTCCGTCTACTTTTGTTCCTTTTAACAAAGCATCTACACCAATCTCTATACTACGCAAAGCCGAAGCAGTATCAGTAGTAAAGTAAGGATTACCTGTTCCAGCTACAAATATAACCACTCTTTTTTTCTCTAAATGTCTTATAGCTCTACGTTGAATATAAGGCTCAGCTATTCTGTCCATTCCAATAGCAGTCATAACCCTAGTAGGAATACCCTGATTCTCTAAAGCGTTTTGAAGAGCAAGACCATTTAAGACTGTTGCTAACATTCCCATATAATCAGCAACTGATCTTTCCATTTGAAACTCCTTAGATTTAGGAACTCCACGAAATATGTTTCCAGCCCCAACCACTAATGCTATCTCTACGCCTAAATTTAGCACCCCTTTGATTTGTTTAGCCAAATGAACACAAATATCAGTATCGATACCATGAGAATACTTACCTAAAAAAGCTTCTCCACTTAACTTAAGAAGAATTCTCCTATATTTAGCTTTCATCAGCTTCGCCTAGAGAAAAACGCACAAATCTTCTAATCACAACATTCTCCCCAGTTTTAGATACTGTATCCCTTAAATAATCTCCTACTAAAAGTTTACTGTTCTTTATAAATGCCTGTTCTAGAAGACAATACTGCTTTATATACTCATCTTTTTTCTTTACGTTTTCTAAAACATCACTAGGAATATCTTCTTTAGACACATACTCAGGATTGGCTGCTGCCACTTGCATAGCCATATCTTTAACAAATTTTTTAAACACATCTGTTCGAGCAACAAAGTCTGTTTCACAATTTACTTCAACCAAAGCAGCAAGATTACCTCCAAAGTGAACATAAGAATCTATACTCCCCTGTCCAGTTGTTCGTGAACCCTTTTTCTCTAACATTTGTATTCCTTTACTCTTTAATATTTTCAAAGCTCCATCAAAGTTTCCCTTAGATTCGCTTAAAGCTTCTTTACAGTCATTAATCCCCAAAGAAGTTAACTCTCTTAATTTTTTAATATCTGACAAACCCATGTCCAGTCCTCCCTGCCTGCCAGCAGGCAGGCTTTTCCTAAAAAGCTATTTACTCTATGTACTTTTTTCAATATTTTCTTCTGTAGCCTTTTTCTCTATCTTGACTTCAGAAGAAGAATCCTTTTCTGCCTCTTCTGCTGATGCAGTTTCATCTTTTTCCTTGCTATCTAAAGCTTCCTTAAGCCCCTGGTTAATTGCTTCAATCAGACAAGAAGTTATATATTTTACTGACTTTATAGAGTCATCATTTCCTGGTATGGGATAATCAATAATGTCAGGGTTAGCATCAGTGTCAATTAAAGCAATAACAGGTATGCCTAATTTATTTACTTCTCTTACACAAGCAACTTCTTTTTTAGGGTCAACCACAAAAACACAACCAGGAAGACCTTTTAAAGAAGTAACTCCACTATAGCTTCTCTCCATTCTCTCTATCTCACGATTTATTTTTACAACTTCCTTTTTTACCATTATATCAAAGCCACCAGTCTCTCGTTTCTTTAAAAACTCTAAATACTTATCAACTCGCCTTCTAACAGTAGAAAAGTTAGTAAGCAAACCACCTACCCATCTTTCTGATACATAAGGCATACTACATGAAGAAGCAAATTCTTTCACTATGCCTCGTAATTGCTTCTTAGTAGATACAAAAAGAATTTTCTCTCCATCTTTTGCTTTTTGTTTTGCAAACTCTTTAGCTTCTTCCAACTTTTGAGCTGTTTTCTCTAAATCAATAATATAAACATTTTTCTTTTTTCCAAAAATAAATCTCTTCATTTTAGGATTCCAATGTTTACTTAAATGTCCAAAATGAACTCCATTTTCTAATAATTCTTTAATAATTTCCGGTAACGCCATTTTCTCTCTTGCCTCCTTTTAACTCAATTATTCAAATAAACCTAAACAATTTTATTCTAAACTTAATTATAAGATGAAAACCATCTATCCCTTAATAAGTTTAACACTATAGAAAATATCAAAAATTAACGCAGACAAAGAACTCCCTATAGAACCCTTTTTTAATCTGGCTAGCTCCACTCTCAAATTCAAAGTATATCATATTTCCTAATATTTTCAACCACTTCTTTACATACTAAACTGCAAGTCATAAAGCTTCTTATATAAGCTATCTGCCTCAATAAGAGTTTTATGAGTTCCAATCTCAACAATTTTGCCTTTATCAAAGACTACAACCTTATCTGCCTTTTGAACAGTAGAAAGACGATGAGCAATAATAAAAGATGTTTTCCCTTCCATAAGCATATAAAGCGCTTCTTTTATTAAGTTTTCTGACACTGAGTCAAGGTGACTAGTTGCTTCATCTAAGATTAAAATAGGTGAATTCTTTAAGATTGCTCTAGCGATTGCAATTCTTTGTTTTTCTCCTCCTGATAGTCGAAATCCTCTATCTCCAGCCACAGCATCAAATTTATTAGGAATATTCATAATAAAATCGTAAGCATGAGCTTTTTTGGCAGCTTCGATAATCTCTGCCTCAGAAGCCTTATCTTTACCATAAGCAATATTATCTCTTATTGTAGAGTTAAAAAGAATTATATCTTGAGACACTACAGCTACAAGTGAACGTAAATCCTTTATTTTAAAATCTTTGATATTTATACCATCAATACAAATTGACCCTTTTTGAGGATCATAGAAACGAGGGATTAAACTAACTAAAGTAGATTTACCTGCTCCAGAATGGCCAACTAAAGCAACTACTTCACCTTTTTTTGCTTCTAAGTTAATTTTGCCTAAATTAAAGTCATCATCATTATATTTAAATTCTACATCATTAAAAATAATTCCTTGATTTAAGGATTTTATCTCTCTTGGACTATCCTTTTCTTTTACCGTTGGGTCTTCTTCAAGAATATCATAAATTCTTGCTGAAGCTGTTAAGGCTTGCTGATTTATAGCATAAACATTAGAAAGTGTCTTAAAAGGTTTAATCATTGACATTAAAAAAGCTAGGAAAGCTCCAATAACGCCAAAGGAAAGTCTTCCTGATATTACTTCATTACCAACAATCCAAAGAATTGTTACTGCACCTAATACACCAACAAGCTCAGTAAAAGGTGACAATACCAGCATTCTCTTTGCACTCTTTAAAGTGAATTTATAATAATCCTGATTAATTTTCTTGAATCTATCAAGTTCATAATCTTCACGGCAAAAAGACTTTACAACCTGAGCACCTTGAATAGTTTCAGCCATTAGTGAATTCAAATCAGCTATCTTTTTTTGCACTTCTAGTGAGAATCTTTTTATTTTCTTACCAATTTTTATCACTGGAAACATTATGCAAGGTAAAATAACAAAAGCGACCAAAGGCAACTGCCAAGAAATCTTAAATCCAATATAAAAAGCACAAATAGCAAAAAAGACTGCTTTCATTGACTCATAAATAAGATCTTTAAGTGCAGAGGAGATTGCATTAGTAATGATTGACACATCATTGGTAACCCTAGCCATAAGCTCGCCAGCCTTCTTCCGTCCATAAAATTCCATAGATAAGTCCTGAAATTTAGAATAAAGTCTATTCCGCACATCTCGGACTACGCCTTGACCGATGATACTCATTAAAAAATTTTGTAAAAAAGTAAATATTCCTTTCAATAAAAAGAGTACGGGTACAAAAATAACAATAAATTTTAGAAAAACTAAAGGCTCAATACCATTAAGCTTATTAATGAATTCGGTTAAAAAAATTGGCAATTTTCCAGGAATGACTATCGGTTTATTGGTAAGTATCCTATCAGACAAAGGAATTATCATCCCCAGACTAACTCCTTCAAAAATAGTAGATATACCCATACAAAGTCCAGCCAAGGCTAGAGTTCCTCTATACGATTTAGCGAATTTAAGTAGCTTGAAGTATTCTTTTAAGTAGTTTTTCACGGCTTTAAGTTTAGAGAATTCTATCACATCAATTGACTTTTCACAAGGGATTTGATAGTATATTAAACATGTAAAAGTAGAAATAGTCGGGTTAGGAAAACTAGGCAGCATTCATTTACGTATCTATAAAGAGTTCAAGGGGATAGAAAAAATAATAAAAAAATAAAATGAAAAAAATAGTTATTATTGCTGGAGATAAGTCAGGTGACCTTTACGGTGGCCTTTTAAGCGAACAACTAAAGAATAAATTTACAAATCTTGAAATTTATTCTTTTGGTGGAGACCACATGGCTAAACATTCTAAACAAATTGTTAATCTTCTCTCCCACTCAGTATGTGGCTTAGTTGAAGTCCTTTGGTCTTTAAAAAAAATTCTTAAAATATTTAAAAAAATTAAAGAAACTATCCTTGATCTTAAGCCAGATTTAATAATTTTAATAGATTTTCCTGATTTTAATTTAAAATTAGCTAAAGAGCTTAATAAAAAATTTCCTATAATCTATTATGTTAGTCCTCAAATCTGGGCTTGGAGAAAGAGCCGAATAAAAAACATAAAAAAATACATTGATAAAATGGTAGTACTCTTTGAATTTGAAAAAACTTTCTACAAAAATGAAAATATGGATGTTTTGTATTTCGGTCATCCACTTTTAGAAATAATTAAAAAAGAAAATACCGAATCAAAAAAGGTAATTTCATTCTTACCTGGTTCAAGAAAAAATGAGATAGATAAACATCTTCCAATAATGATTAAAACCAAAAAAATTATTGAAAAAGAATTAGATGGCTATCAATTCAGGATAATAAGACCTCCAAATTTAGAAAAATCAATTTATGAAAAATTTTCACCCAATATCGATATAGTTGACCACTCTTACAAAGCAATTAAAGAATCACGTTTTATTATCTCCTGCTCTGGCACTGCTACAGTTGAGTTAGCCATACTAGGAGTACCCTACCTAATAATATATAAACTTAATTTTTTAAGTTGGTATATTTTAAAGAGACTGGTAAAGCTTGATTTTGTTGGCATGGTTAATATACTTGCTGGTAAAAAAATTGTTGAAGAGTTACTTCAAAAACAAGCTACTCCTAAAAGAATAGCTTCATTAACTTTAGAATATTTAAAAAATGATAAAAAATATTCCGAGCTAAAGGAAAAATTAGAAAATATCACCAGCATGCTTTATCCCGATAATGCAACTGAAAAATTCACTAATTTTATTGGTGATTATCTAAAACTGACTTAAAAAAAGCTCTACTGCTAATTAATCTTAGAAGTTTTCTTTTTCTTAATAAAATTATAAACACTTAGAATCGCTGCTGGGGTAATACCACTTATTTTTAAAGCCTGCCCTAAAGACCTTGGTTTGAATTTAGTTAATTTTTCAATAACTTCACCAGACAAAGAAGGAACTTTGCTGTAATTAACGTTAGGTATTTTTATTTTATCTAAATTTTTTAATTCTTTTTGCCAAACTAATTCTCTACGCAAGAAACCTTCATATTTTGCTTGAATTTCAATTTCCCAACGCACTCCTAAATTTTTAACTTTTTCTTTAATCTGTTTTTCAATATCCTCAAAAGTAATTCCTGGTCGTTTCAATAAGTCAAATAAAGAAACACTTTTTCCTCCTACAACGCTCTTTTTATTTTTAATATTCTTTATTATTCTATCAATATTATTCCTCTTATCGATAACTTTAAGATAGTCATTCTCAACTAATAAACCTAACTTTCGACCGTAAGGAGCTAATCTTAAATCAGCATTACTTTCTCTCAAAGTTAACCGAAATTCACTACGAGAAGTAAACATCCGATAAGGCTCATCAGTCCCTTTAGTAGTCAAATCATCAATTAAAACCCCAATATAAGCTTGGTCTCTTCTTACAATAAAAGGCTTACTTTTTTTAATCTGTAATACAGCGTTTATGCCAGCAATTACCCCTTGAGCTGCCGCTTCTTCATAGCCAGTAGTCCCATTAACTTGACCAGCAAAATAAAGTCCTTTAATCTTTTTAACCTCAAGTGTTGGATAAAGTTGACGCGAGTCAATTACACCATGCTCTATGCCATAACCTGGAGATAAAATTACTGCCTTCTCTAACCCTTCTATACTATGAATAAATTTCTTTTGAATATCTAGCGGTAAAGAAGTTGAGATACCATTAGGATAAACCTTTAATGAATCTCTTCCTTCAGGTTCAATAAAAACATGATGTCTATTGCGCTCGGGAAATTTTACTATTTTATCTTCTAGAGAAGGACAATATCGCACTCCCTTTGAAGTTATTTTTCCAGTATAAAGAGGTGAATATTTTAAATTATCTCTAATTATTTTGTGAGTTTTCTTATTAGTATAAGTTATAAAACAACTTAAACTATCCCGAGATATTTTTTTATTCAAAAAAGAAAAAGGTAAAACATTATCTTCAGACTTTTGTTCTTCCATCTTTGAGTAATCAATCGATCGATTATCTAGGCGAGCACAGGTACCGGTTTTAAAATGTTTGAATTTAATGCCTTGTTTTTTTAAACTTTTAAATAGCTCATCACTCGATTCTTCATTTAACCTTCCCCCAGAGTAACTATTCATACCAATATGAATCTTACTCTTTAGAAAGGTTCCAGCACAAATAATTACGCTCTTGCCTTGAAAAGTTTCTCCCTTATCAGTTTTGATTCCATATACTTTTTGATTTTTTATTAATACTTCTTCAACCTTAGCCTGATAAATATCAATATTCTTATTTTTTTCTAAAAATCTCCGCGCAACTTTAGGATAGGAAAGCATATCTACCTGAGCCCGAGTAGACCAAACAGCTTTTCCTTTGCTTCTATTTAAAACTCTATAGCCTAAGGCACATTTATCAGTTATTTTACCAATTAATCCACCTAAGGCATCAACTTCTCTAACTAAATTCCCTTTAGATACTCCTCCAACTGCTGGATTACAAGATAATTTCCCTATAGAATTAATATCTATAATTAACAAAAGCACAGAGCTTCCCAATTTAGCCGCAGCATTACTAGCTTCAATCCCAGCATGCCCAACACCCACAACAATACAATCATATTTCTTCATAGTTTTGTTAGATATTTTTATCTTATCACAACACCGCTGTAGGGGCGAGGTCTGCCTCGCACTCTAATCTATAATTTTTAATATTATTTTTATCCAATTCCCAATTTTCCGGATTATTTATAATATATTCCCGGGTATTGTACAGAGAGAGATTACTGGTGCGAATAATTTGTTCATGGAATGACCGCTGCCATTTAAATGAAATATTATTCAATTTATTGATTTGTCGCGAAACGCTGGATTTATATGAACCTATGATTACGGATATATAATTTGTATTTTTGTATTTGGTAAAGGGCTGGGCAGGCCCAGCCCCTACAACGGTGTTTATTATCCCATGAATATGGTTGGGCATAATGACAAATTCGTCTAATTTAATATGTTTATGATGATTGGGTAGGTCTAACCAGGCACCTTTTGCAATCTTTCCGCATTGATTTAATACCATTTTATTGTTTTCGATTTTACCAAAAATTTCCTGATAATTATATGTGCAGATTGTGATGTGATAATACCCTTGGCTTGGATAATCACACTGTTTCAATCGTATTGGTTTGCGGGGTTTAAATGTATTTATCATTTATTTTATCATTTGAGTCTAACACCTAATACACCAACTCCGCTTCCCCTGATATTTCCAAGCAAACAGAAATCCTGTTTAGACCAAGCGCTAAAACAGTCAATTAAAACAGTAATAGTAAGGTGTGCCCTTGCAGACGTCCTACTTTACCCCCAAAATAAGACGTCTGTTGATCGCACAACACAAGACAAAACACTAGCATCTAGTATCAAGAATCTAGAATCCCTCTACTGCTGCTTTAGCCTAAACCCAAACAACACCATGATGAAGTAATAGATAAAGTGTTTAAAATTATTAATAGATAAAGTCTTACTTTTTCTTAGTCTGCTTAGCCACAGAATCAATTGCTTTCTTGATAACTTCAGGATCACCCAAATAATAATGCTTAATTGGTTTTAAGCTATCATCTAATTCATAAACAAGAGGTATTCCAGTTGGTATATTAAGCTTAACTATCTCCTCGTCACTAACTCCATCTAAGTATTTAACTAAAGCTCTTAAGCTATTGCCATGAGCAGCAATAATTACCTTCTTACCCTCACCTAAGGTAGGAACAATAGTTTGATGCCAATAGACTAAAAATCTATCTACAGTATCTTTTAAACACTCAGTTAAAGGCAATTCCTGAGGAGTTAAGCTTTTATAACGAGGGTCATTACCAGGAAAACGCTGATCATCTTTTTCTAAGGCTGGAGGTTGAACATCATAACTTCTTCTCCAAACTAATACTTGATCCTCGCCAAATTTCTGAACAGTTTCTAATTTGTTTAAGCCTTGAAGAGCCCCATAATGACGTTCATTAAGGCGCCATGACCTGTGGACAGGAATCCACATTAAATCCATATCTTCTAAAGCTATCCAAAGAGTTGAGATTGCTCGTTTAAGCACAGAAGTATAAGCAATATCAAAGCTAAATCCTCCATTCTTTAACCACTCTGCTGCTAAATGAGCTTCAGTTATCCCCTTATCAGATAATCCTACATCAGTCCATCCAGTAAATTTATTTTCTAAGTTCCAAGCACTCTCACCATGCCTTAATAAAACTAATTTAATCATTTTAATAACTCTATATAATCTTTTTCCAATCTGTGTAATCTGCGTTCAGCACTTTGAATATCCACAACCATCACAAACTAAACACCCTTCTTGATGCCTAAGAGCTGAACCGCAATCTGGGCATACGCCAACTATGTTCTTAAACCTTTTCTTCTCAGCAACTACAAAAACTTTATCTTTTCTCTCAGAAGATTCTGTTCCTACTTTAACTACTTCCTTAACTACTTTCCTCTGATCTGTTGCCCTTTCCTCTAAGACTCTAGCAATAGCGTCAGCACAAGAAAAAATCTTCTTGCCCTTATCCCATGAAGGAGAAGGACATCTTATTCCTTTAAGTTGCTCAACAATAACCTTGATATCAATTCCCCCACGAAGGGCTAAAGAAACTAAACGCCCTACAGCCTCAAGCTGAGAAGCAGCACATCCTCCAGCTTTACCCATTTGAGTAAATACCTCAAAAAAATTACCATCTGAATCTTGATTAACCACAATATAAAGGTTCCCACACCCAGTAGTCACTTTAGTAGTAGTTCCTAAAATAACTTCTGGCCTAGGCTTAAGATAAGGGATAACTACCGAGTGACCTACCATGCTGTTAGTATTATTTTCTTCTTTCTTTTTATCTATTGTAAGAACCTGAACGCTCCTGCTTCCATCTCTATAAACAGTAATGCCTTTACAGCCTAACTTATAGGCTAATAAATAAGATTCTTTTATGTCTTCGACAATAGAACTATTAGGTAAATTTATTGTTTTAGAAACAGCATTATCAGTAAATTCTTGAAAAGCAGCTTGCATTTTTATATGCCAAAAAGATGATATGTCCATAGCAGTTTTAAATACTCTTTTTTGCTGATCAGGAACTTCATCCATTTTCTGAATACTCTCTCCGCTAGCTACTTTTTTCATCAATTCTTCCGAGTAAAAACCTTTTTTCCTAGCCACATATTCAAACGCTGGGTCTGTTTCTAAAAGTTTTTCTCCATCTAAAACATTACGAAAATAACAAAGAGAAAAATTAGGTTCTACGCCTGAGGCAGTTGGCCCGGCAATAATGCTTATTGTTCCAGTCGGAGCGATTGTGGTTAAAGTTGCATTTCTCAACCTTATCCCCTTTTTCTGCCAAACGCTTTTATCCCAAGCTGGAAATGTCCCTCTTACCTTAGCCAACTCTATAGATTCAACTTCGGCATTCTTACGAATAAACTCCATTACTTTTTTTGCCAAGCTTATTCCTTCTTCGCTATCATAAGGAATACCTAAATAACCTAACATAGTTGCCCAGCCCATAACACCTAAACCAATTTTTCTTGTCTTTAAAGTATTCTCCTTAATTTGGGGAAGAGGAAATTTATTAGCTTCAATAACATTATCTAAAAATCGTGCTGAAATCTTAGTAATTCTTGCTAATTTTTCCCAATCAATCTCAAAGCTATTATCTTTTTCTTTTAATACTTTAAACAAATTAATCGAACCTAAATTACAACTCTCATAAGGTAAGAGTGGCTGTTCACCACAAGGATTAGTACTTTCGATGTCACCTAAATGAGGGGTTGGATTGTCTTTATTCATTTTATCTATAAAAACAATTCCTGGTTCTCCATTACTATGAGCACAGTTAGCAATAATATCAAAAACTTCTGCAGCATTTAATTTTCCTACCACTTGTTTATTATAAGGATCAATTAACTGATAATCCTCTTTCTTTAAGACCTTTTCCATGAAATCATCAGTTAAAGCGATAGAAATATTAAAATTAGAAATCTCACCTTCCTTACCCTTGCATTTTATAAATTCTAAAATATCAGGATGGTCGACTCGCAATATTCCCATGTTCGCTCCTCGACGAGTTCCTCCTTGTTTTACTGCTTGAGTAGCAGCATCAAAAACTTTCATGAATGAAACTGGTCCTGAAGCTACTCCACCAGTAGATTTAACTACGCTGCTTTGAGCTCTAAGACGAGAGAAACTAAAACCAGTGCCTCCACCAGTTTTATGTATAAGTGCGGTTGATTTTATAGCATCAAAAATAGATTCCATGGAGTCTTCAATAGGAACAACAAAACAAGCTGAAAGCTGACCTAAATTTTTACCAGCATTCATAAGAGTAGGAGAGTTAGGCATGAATTCTAAATTCTTCATAACTTCAAAGAATGCCTTACTACACTCGTTTATACTTTGTTCACTAGCTCCATATTTTTTCTCCACTCCTGAAATAGCTTTTGCTACTCTCTCTAGCAACTCAGTTGGTGTTTCACTAATTACACCTTTGTCGTTTTTCTTAAGATAACGTTTTTTTAAAACAATAATTGCATTGGAAGAAAAATTCAATTCCTTCATGGCCCCCCTTTCTTTTTGAAGATATGTTTGCAGTTATTCAAAAACCTAGATTTAATAGTGAAGAAAACATGTGCTTATTAAAACACCTTTTTATAACACGCCATAATGATACTGTCAAGGAAAAAAATACAAGATATGGTATCTTAAAAATAAATGAACACAACATATTGAAATTTAAAAGAAGGTATGTTAAATGAAATCTACTGTATCACGAATAATAAGTTCCGTATCTAAAACTATTTGTTGAGTAGATTTCTTACTCTCTACGTTCTCTTCCAATATCTTTACAGCCTGTTGAACCATTGCCTTTAAAGGCTGCCTTATTGTGGTAAGCATTAAATTTCCATAAAGACAATGAGGATTATCATCAAAGCCAACGACACTCAATTCCTTAGGTACTATTATTCTCCTCTCCTCAGCAAAATTTAAAACCTCACTAGCAATTTCATCACTACAACAAAACACAGCAGTCGGAGGATTCTTTAAAGAAAATAATTCCTCTAATTTAAACCGAGCTTCTTTACGTGAAAAATTAGTAATCTTAATATAGTCTTTAAGTAACGCTACACCATTCTTTTCTAGCGCTGACTTATATCCTTCTACTCTATCCTGAGCACATTTAACACGTAAGTCACCAGCAAGATGGGCTACACGCTTATGTCCATGATGAACTAAAAATTCTGTTGCTTCATATGCACCTTTAAAATTATTAACAGCAACACAGCTAACATCTACATCTTCTATTTGTCTATTTATCACTACTAAAGGAACATCTTCTGCAACTAACCTCTTAAGCTGATTTTCATTACCAATTACATCAGCCATAATAACTCCATCAATAAGAGAAGTTTTGAAATTATCTTTATCCCAAAAAATGTTAAGATGTAAGTCAATTCCTTTAACTCCTAATGAAGAAGCTACTTCTCTAATTATTTCTAAAGCATAAAAAGAGTAAAAAATACCTTCATAGCCTGGAATAATTAACCCAAAAGTATCAAGTTTTCCTCCAGCTAAACGACGTGCATATAATAAAGGTTGATAATTAAGCTCTTTTACTACCTCTTCTATTCGTTTTCGATTCCCTTCTTTCAAAGGAATATTATTCAAAAAACGAGAAACGGTGGCAATAGAGACACCAGCTTTAAGAGCTACATCTTTTATGGTAGTTTTAGAAGAAGACACAAGTATTACTGAGCCATGGCAATGTCACCCTCTTGGATAACATAACCATCAACTATTTCTTTTATATCTGCCGCAGAGATTTCTTTTCTCATCTCAATAACTTCTACACTTCCTACTTTTTTATCTCCACGCATAATTCTTAATAAAGCCCCTGGTCTCAAACCAGAAGCTTCACCCATATCAATAACTACAAACTTCTCTTCATGATTTACGGCAATAATTTCTCCCCGCAATTCTAGGATTCCTTGAGCATTAGGTTTTACTATGATAGGAGGTAGCTCTACTGAAGCTGATTCTTCTGCTGTAATTTTCTTTCCTCCTTCAATTGTAACCTCAAGCTGACCTTGCAATTCTTCAAAAGCCATAGCTTTTTCTTTTAAAATAACGTCAACATCAGAGATTTTATCTTCCAAATCTTCTTTCTTCAAAATAACTTCCTGAAGTGTATATTGTAACTTCATCAACCCTTTGTTGGCCATTATTACTTCTCTCTTTAATCCTAAATTTTCTTTACGTAACTTTCTTACTTCAAGAATAACAGTTCCTCTTCCTTCTCTCTCAGAAACTAAATCCATACTCATAATACGTAAAGTTCTTTCCTTAAATTTTATATCTTCTACGAGTCTATCCTTTTCTTTAGTTAATTGATCCATTTGAATGCTTAACTCTTTATTTTCTTTACCCAACTTTACCATTTTATTTTTCTCTTCAAACAAAGTTTTACTTAAGATATCAAGTTTTGCTTCTGCCGAAGCTTTACTTTTAACAAAATCGGCCCAATGATCTTCAGAAGAAGAGAAATTAATTCCTGATTCTTCAACTTTTTCTGTAACTCTTATAGAAGAACTTGCAGCAGTTTTCATCTTCTCAACTAAAGTATCTCTTTCTTTGGAAACTAACGACCACTTTCTTTCCCAATTTTTTATACCATCTTCAGCCTTAGATAATTCATTCGTAACCATTGTTAGCCTACGATCAATATCACTCTTTTCTCTTCCAATCTTATCAACTTTATATTGCAAATTATTATTTGCTTCTAACAAACTACCTCTTTCTTCTGTCAGTGTTTGATTAGCTACTGTTAAATTTTCTGTTTGAGTATAGAAAGTAAAGGCTACATAGCCTACGCCTAAAATAACTACTAAAAGAATTATCGGAATTATTTTTGTCTTATCCATCATACCCCCCTTTAATCTGATTATAGCATATAAAGTAGTACTGTCAATATTATTAGAAAATATTTTCCTTAAAATTTCTTGCGATAATAAACTCTAACAATATGTTGTGTATCTAGGGTAGCAATACCACCACCTAAAGGTGAATAACTAGAGTCTGCAATACCGGCAACACTACCTACACCATACTGAGCGATTAATTCACTACTCTCTTTTAATTCTAATCTTACCTCTGAAAAAAAAGTATGGTGTGATCTATTTTCAACACTACCATTTTCATTTAATTCAGAAATATCATTAGCTTTTGAATAAACATATCGTCCAAAAAAACCTAATTTTTCTGTTGGTGAATATTTTAATTCAAATCCGATGTGATTAGTATTATCATCTATGATCTGAGACCATTCATATTCATTACGAGCATAATCTAAATAAATTTCAAGATTGTCTTTTGGTTTAAGCCCTATACCAACTTTAAAAATATCAAAATAAGAGTACGGTGGAGCAGGGAAAACATCAGAATTATACAATCCATAAACATTATCACGATATATTTGCCCAGCTTCAGTATAGGTAGTAAATGAGGACCAATTAAGCAAACCCCGGCCAAAATTATCATAAGCTAAAGTGCTATCATTTGTATGTTCCCAAACAAAATTTGAATTTAACCAATCAAAAAAATCATATTTTGCTCCCAAAGAAATTGTCTTTAGACTTGGATCTTTGTCATCTTCAATCGCCGTGTTTTGGTAAAAATCATCGGTTGAAGGATCAATAATAAAAGGATCAATCCCAGCATTGGTTTTAGGTAAATCATGATAAATACCTAAAATTTTTGTAGTTAATTTATCCATGGGTTGATAGATGACTTCTAGACGTGCAACATTTTCAATATACTTCCCATCAACATCATGTACATTTCTAATATCAAAAAGAGCATCTAAGTTTTGCTCCAATAAATTTTCAGCTTCAATACGAAAATTAATTGTATCTCGACCATAGTCAATACCATCACCAATCCTAAAAGATTTTATATCATCCCAATTTAAAGCAGAATCATAAAATGAAGAATGATAATCAAGAGGAGTTCTAAAAGAAAGATGTCTCGACCAAAAAGTATCATCTCTTGTCTCCCTAAAGCTAGCTAAAGAACTTTCAAACCCTTCGTCCATATGAGTAAGGTCTAAACGCAATTTATAAAAAGCTTCTTTCTTTTTAGGTAAAATACTAAAATAATTCTTTCCAAAAGTTTCTGAAGAAGAATTAATTAAACTAACTTTAAAACTATTTCCCCTCTTCTTAGTTCCATAAGCTGAACGTTTATCTTGTTCTGTAATTGATGCAGCTGCTTCTAAAGAAAGTTGTGTATTTGATCCTAATCCTAAATTAAAATCAAAACCAAAAAAATGATTAAAAACATCAATAGCACTATCATCACTTCCAAACTTAGAACCATAAACAAAACCTAAAGTAAGATCATCTTGCCAAAAATATTTTCCCCGCATAGCACTTTGAAAAGTATTAAAGTCATCATAATCCTGCCATAACTCTTTAGGAGAGGCAGCAGTAAAATCTAACATTGATCTTTCTGAATTTAGGTTTAAAGAAAAACCCCTTAAGGTAGTAAGTCTTTGCCCTGTAGAATCACGAGTTATATAGGCTGTAGCATCATTCCACCAACCTTTTTGAAAATCAGGAGTTGCTAACCCAGAATTTAAATGGCCTGGCTGCCAATTAACTAACCATTGAGATTCTTCCCAATAAGTATGGTTGTTGGTAAGGCTTAAAGGGTCATCTGAAGAATAAGCAAGATTTTCCATACCCACAGGAAACAGTTTCAATTTTATTTCATCACTATTATAATCAAACCAAAGTTCTCTAACTGGCCACACTTGGAGATCATCAATCTTTGATTCTGGAATCGTAAGAATATTACCATTACAACTAGTTATGGTTGTAGAAGAAATCCGATTATCAATTACTTTCATCTCTGGAAGATTAAGAGAATCTCCTTTAAGGTTGGAATAGACACTCTCGTTTACAGTATAGCCCATATTAGACCAATATTTATATTCAATATCAAAGGTATCTCCATCATTAGTTACGACAGCTTTTTCACTCTTACCAACAAAACTCCAAGGACTAAAATTAAAATTACTATGAAACCCCCAGCCTTCTTCTTTGGGTCGATCAATTTCAAATTTCATATAACTATAAACGGCAGGATCAAAAGTATTTTCTCGACGGTTATAAGCTTGATCTGATAAAATTCTCCAATTCTCCTCATTTAAATCCGCATTTGCTCTCTTCCAAATAAAATCCCTACCTTCCATTCCAAAGCTAGCCTGATATTCACCGGTAAGAATAAAATCAGAATCTTCTCTAATCTTATTATCTTCTAATAAAGGTTCATCTTCCTCAATACATTCAAAGTCTTTAGACAAAACAATATAATCTTTCTCCACAGGAACAACCTTATATTCTAAATCTTCCAAAGACCCCTCTAAAGCATCTAGAACATTCTTCATCTCATTATCACGAATTTGAGTTAAATACATCTTTGCTTCTCTATTAGAAGGATTAACTATCAAAGCATCATCGAACTCTGTTTTTGCTTCAGAGATATAGCCTTTTTCTAAAAAAACTTTACCTATTTCAACAAGGCGCTGATCGGAAAATGATGATGAAGAAGCTAACAAAGGGAACAAGACTATAAAAAAAGGCAGTAAAAACGCTTTCATTATAATAATTTTACCAAAAAATGGTAATTTTACAAGCTTTTCTGTTTATTCTTCAATTTTAAATTTAGATGCTTTAATTTGTTCTGAAGGGCGTGATTTCCAACGTCGATGTACCCAAGCCCATTGAAAAGGAAACTTTCTAATCCAATTCTCAATTATTCGGGTAAATTTTATGGCGTTAAGAAGAATAGCTTCATTTTTATCTTTTTTTATAATTAACTCCTCTGCAGGAAATATATTTAATTGATGTCTACCTCTGCCTTCTCTTACCATATATACTGGTACAACAGCAGCCTTAGTCCTTAAAGCAAGAGTAATCGGCCCTACAGCAGTCGCTGCTAACTTATCAAAAAATTTAACCCACACCCCACCAGTACCAAAGTTTTGATCCATTTGAATCATTACTATCTCATTGCTTCTTAAAGCCTTCAATATGTCGCTCACACAAGCTTTACGGGGATAAGAAAAAATCGTCTTCACCCCAGCCTTTGCTCTTAGATTGTTAACATAATTATCAGTATTTTTATCCCTCATTGGCCGAGCAACAATATTTATAGGATATCCTTCTCTAGCTAATTTAAAAAGCATTAAAGGGAAATTCCCTAAGTGTGCCGTTAAAAGTAAGACTCCTTTCTTCTTTTCTAAAGCTTTTTCTAAATTCTCTCTTCCTTCAAGACGAATATTTTTTAAATAACTAGGATTATTTACAAAAGAAAGTACCTCAAGAGCACTCTGAGCCATAAAGACAAAACAAAAATGAGCAAGTTTCTTCTTCTCTTTTAAAGGCATTTGAGGAAAAGCAGTTGATAAGCTGTTGATAGCAATCCTACGATGTCTGCCAATTATTAAATAGACAAGGCTTCCCAAAGCATTACCAATAAAATAGTTCCAACTCAAAGGAAGTGCTTTGCTCAAAGACACACATCCCTTTAAGGCAAGCCATGCCGCTTTTCTTTTTATTATTTTGCTTAGTTCGTTTTTCATATTTTATGCAGAGACGATTATAGCATAGAGAATAGTTTTAGCAACTGCCTTTCTTCCGTATAAAAGCACCAAATAAAAGAATAATACAAATAAAAGGAAAAAATTCTCCATACCTGTTATAAAGACTTCGCTTTTTATTCAAAGAAATTTTAAAATTATCAATTCCAGCAATAAACACTTCCTTTTTATTACTTACAAACTTATTAATTTCGCCCTTAAAAGAAACCCAACCACTTATACCAGTGTTAGCGCTTCGAATTATAGATATTCTATTTTCCACAGCTCTTAGGGTCATAATGCTAAGATGTTGACTAGATTGAGGTTCCCCCTTAAACCAAGCATCATTGGTAATATTAACTAAAAAATCATTTTCCTTTGCAAAACGAATAACATGTTGAGGAAAAATATCTTCAAAACAAATAAGAGTAGAGAATCTTTTTTCTTTATAAGAAAAACTTACAAAATCATTACCTCTAGACATATCACCAATAGAATTAAAAACGCTAATAAAAGTTAAAAATTTTCTTAAAGGAACATACTCGCCATAAGGAACCAACTTTATCTTTCTATAGCTTTCTATAAGCCTGGCTTGTTTATCAAATAACAAAGCTTGATTAAAAAACTCACCATTCTTCTCTACTACTGCCCCAATAAGAACATCTCGATTTAAATTCTTAATAAATTGCTCTAATTCATAAAAATTATTATCATCAACAACAAGTGGCCAAGAAGCCTCAGGAAAAATGACTAAAGAGTCTTCTTCTGTCTTTTTAGCCAACTCACTCAATGTGCTTAAAATATTAATCTGAGAAAAAGAATCCCACTTTAATTCCTGAAAAATATTTGGCTGAACTATAGATACTTCTAAGGAATCTGTTTCTTTCAAATTCTTTAATCTATCAAATGAATATAAAAATATAGCTATAAAAACGAAAACAACAAAAACTAACTTTTTAAAAATATTTTTTCTAATTCCTAAGTCTTTATTTCTTCTTGCTGAGGATAGAATTAGCTGCAAAATTAAAACATTTACCATCACAATTAAAAAAGATATAAATTTTGTTCCAACTAAATCAGCTACTTGAATAAGATGAAAATTCTGATATTGAGAATATCCTAAATTTGCCCATCCAAAACCACACCAAATATTTTCTTTTAAAAATTCTAATACAACCCAAAGAGATGGAAAAGTAATTAGCTGCCAAGTTTTGCTGTAAAGTTTTTTCCCAACCAAAGAAAAAATTACACTATAAACAGAAAGATAAAAAAGCAAAAGTATTAATCCTAAGCTAGTGACGTTAGCTACCCAGAAAAGAGTAACCCCATAAAAAGAGAAAGCAAAGATTACTCCTGAAAGAATGTTTGTTCGAAAATTTCCTCGACTTATGGAATAAATGAAAGGGGCTATTGAAAACCAAACCAAAAAAGATAAATTAGGTAGGTTAAAACTTAATCCAGTTAACAAACCGCTAATGAAAGAAAGTATTAAGCTAATCATAGTTTAGCTCATAGCTAGTAGCTAGTAGCTCGTAGCTAGTAGATTGCAACCTATGAGCTAAACTACTTTCCACAACATTTTTTGAACTTTTTACCAGAACCACAAGGACAAGGGTCGTTTCGCCCTACCTTCTTAGTAGTGCTAAGAGCCTTAGGGGTTGGTGAAACTTTTTCTTTATTTTTTTTCATTGGAGTATATTGCGAATGTATAAAATTTTTAGCTGAATCAGCAAAAACTCCAACCTCTTTTTCTGCAGGCTTAATTTTTGTTCTAAAAACTAACTCTACAATGCCTTCCTTAATTGACATAACCATTTCTTGAAAAGCAAAATAAGATTCTTTTTGATATTCTACTAAAGGGTCAGACTGAGCATGAGCCCGTAAATGTATGCCTTCTCTCAAGTGATCTACAGTTAGAAGATGCTCTTTCCAACGAGAATCTACGATCCACAAACTAACTACTTTTTCCATCTGACGCATATTCTCAAATCCAAACGCTGCTTCTCTCTCTTCATAAAAACTTTGAAGTTTATCACTAACAAAACTTACTACCTCTTCAGGTAACAGATTACTTAATTCATTAATTGGTATTTCTACATCAAATTTGGATTTAATCCAATTGACTACTCCTGTAAAATTACTCTCTTCTTTAAAATAATTAGGAATCTCTTTCTCTAACAACTCATCAACCATAGAAAAGATTTCCTCTTTCATGTCCTTATTTTCTAGAATTTCTTTTCTTTGGCTATAAATAACTTCTCTCTGTTTATTCATAACATTATCGTATTGCAAAAGTTGTTTTCGAATCTCAAAATTATGACCTTCTACTTTTTTTTGAGCTACAGCTAAAGAATGGCTAATCATTCCATGTTCTATCGGCTGATCTTCAGGAAACCCAAAAGCTTCCATCAAACCATAAATTTTCTCTGAACCAAAAAGACGCATTAGATCATCCTCTAAAGAAACATAAAAACGAGAAGAACCAGGATCACCTTGCCGTCCTGATCTACCTCTAAGCTGATTATCAATTCTTCTTGATTCATGACGCTGAGTACCAATAATATGCAACCCTCCTAACTTAATAACTTCATCATGCTTAGCTTGAAATTCATCTTTATGCTGATTACTTAAATAATTATACTCTTCCTTATAATTAGGACTTTCAGGAAATATATTATTTCGAGCCAAAATATCTTTAATAAAATAATCGATATTGCCTCCCAAAACTATATCTGTACCTCTTCCAGCCATATTAGTAGCAATAGTTATCTGACCTAAGCGACCAGCTTGAGCAATAATGCTAGCCTCTTTTTCATGATATTTAGCATTTAAGATATTATGAATAACACCTTTATTGTTAAGCAAAAAAGAAAGCTGTTCTGAATCTTCGATTGAAGTTGTACCTACTAAAACAGGTCTTTTTACCTTATAAAGTTCTTCAATTTCACTTATTACGGCATTAAATTTTCCTTTCTTATTCTTATAAATCCTATCAGCACAATTCTCTCTTATTAAGGATCTATTAGTAGGTACTGCCATTACATCTAATTTATAAATATGATTAAACTCACTAGCCTCTGTATAAGCAGTTCCAGTCATCCCAGCTAATTTGTCATACATTCGAAAGTAATTCTGTAAAGTTATTGTAGCCAAAGTCTGACTTTCTTCTTGAATTTTTAAACCTTCTTTTGCTTCTACAGCTTGATGCAGACCATCAGACCAACGTCGTCCTGACATAAGTCGACCAGTAAATTCATCAACAATAACTACTTTGCCATCAGTTACTATATATTCAGTATCTCTCTTAAAAAAATGATGGGCTCTAAGACTTTGAGTAAGATAATGTTTCCAGGAATTAGAAAGTTTATCCGGAGTTTCTTCGGAAATACTATTAATACCTAGAAGTTTCTCAGCTCTTTTCTCACCCTTAGGAGTAAAATCAATATTTTGAGTTTTTTCTTCTCCAATAGCATCAAAATTTTGTTCTAATTCTTCAGAAGCCAATTTGGTCTCACTTCCGTCAAGATTCTTTAAAGTAGTCGTCCCATCTGTTTTGTTATAAAAGCTTTGAATGATAAGTTTAGTTCTTAATTGTTTAATAATTTTATCAGCAGTATAATATTTAGTTATATTGCTATCAGCAGGACCAGATATGATTAAAGGTGTTCTAGCCTCATCTATTAGTATTGAATCAACTTCATCAACTATTGCATAAAAGTGACTTTTTTGGGCCATACCCTCTAAATCAGTTACCATATTGTCACGAAGATAATCAAAGCCAAATTCATTATTAGTTCCATAAGTTATATCGCAAAAATAAGCCATTCTTCTCTGTTGCTTAGACATATCCTGCTGAATAACCCCACAAGATAAACCTAAAAAATCATAGATTGGTTCCATCCACTCTTTATCACGCTTAGCTAAATAATCATTAACTGTAACTACATGCACCCCTTTGCCAGTAAGAGCATTCAGAGATGCAGCTAAAGTTGCTACTAAAGTTTTTCCTTCTCCAGTAACCATTTCAGCTATCCTATTTTTATGTAAAATTACTCCCCCTAAGATTTGAACATCAAAATGACGCATTTTAACTGTTCTTTTTGCTGCTTCTCGTACCATAGCAAAATAAAAAGGTAAAATTTGATCAAAAATACTCTCTACTGTCTCTTTATATTTCTCAGGAGCGACATTAGCAGTTTTTTCTTTTATCAATTGCTTAAATTCAGATGTTTTTTCTTTGAAAAATTCATCAGGCTTATCCATTAAAGCTTCTTCTTCACTATTAACTTTACTAGCTAAATAAGCTAAAACAGCTATCTCCTTTAAAGAAGGAGTAGGAAGCTCACTGTTTAAGCAAATATCCACCTTAGGATTTAAAGCATTAATTTTTTTCTGACACCTTTTAAGAATAAATTTTTTAATCATTAATCCACCTATTGAGAACTATCATATTCTAAATAACTATAAATAAACTCATCTATCTTACCATCTAATACTGTTTTAGCATCATGAATTTCTAAATTTGTTCTATGATCTTTAACTAAAAGATAAGGGTGCAAAACATAAGAACGAATTTGAGATCCCCATTCAATCCTTTGTTTTGTTCCAGAAGTGTTCTCAAGCTCTTTTCTCTTTTCATTTTCTTTTATTTCATATAGTTTTGCTTTAATAATCTTTAAAGCTACTTGCTTATTTTGGTGTTGTGAACGTTCATTTTGACAAGTTGCTACAATCTTTGAAGGCAAATGAGTAATCCTTACTGCTGAATCAGTAACATTTACATGCTGACCTCCAGCTCCTGAGGCCCGAAATGTATCCACTTTTAAATCATCAGGTTTTATTTCAATTTCAATATCGCCTTTTATCTCCGGGAGTACACTTACTGAAGCAAAAGATGTATGACGTCTTTTATTAGAATCAAAAGGAGAAATCCTAACTAACCGATGTACTCCTATCTCTGATCTTAATAACCCATAAGCCTTTCTACCTTCAATAAAAAAAGTAATACTCTTTATTCCAGCTTCTTCACCTTTAAGTTCATTTAAAATCTTAAATTTAAACTTCTTATCCTCAGCCCATCTAAAATACATCCTAAACAGCATGCTAACCCAATCACAAGATTCAGTGCCTCCAGCTCCAGAATTAATTTCAATTATAGCATTAGCCTTATCAAACTTACCTGAAAAAAGGATTCTTAACCTTAAGCGTTGACAATCATCTTTTAATTTATTTCCTTCAGTTATAATGTCCTTTTGAATACTCGGTTCATAAATTAAAAATAATTCGATTAAATTGTTAAGCCTATCATTTAAATCATCCCAATCATCAACATCACTTTTATTTTCTTTAAGAGCAACTACCACAATAGATGCTTCATTCGAATTTGCCCAAAAATTAAGCGCAGACATCTTAACCTGTAGTTCTTCAACTTGGTCTCGCTTTGACTCAATATTAAGCATCCGGCTTAGGCTCTTAATTTCCTCTTTTAACTGATCTATTTGCTTTTGAATTTCTTGCATAATTTTATTGCCCTTTTTATTTAACTTTAAAACTATTGACTATTATAATAGCTAGTGGCTCTAATCCTGTGGTCGTAACTTTCCTTGACTTCTCAATTCCATTTCCAGTTCTTCCTTTTTATCAGCATAATCTAAAGCAACTTCGGAACTAATTTTACCAGACTCAACAAGTTCCAGCAAAGTTTTATGGAAACTTCTCATTCCATAGATATCTCCAGAATCAATATACTTAGGAATTTCCCAAAGTTTATTTTCTCTTATAAGTCGAGATACTGAGGGACTTAAAACCATTGACTCGAAAGCCGGAACAAGCCCTGGCTTATCACACCTAGGAATAAGTCTCTGTGAAAATACTCCTTTCAAAAGAAAGGAAAGTTGATTAAGGACAAAATTATGTTGGTAAGAAGGAAAGAAATTGACTATTCTCTCCACTGTCAAAGCTGCGTTGACTGTATGTAAAGTAGAAAGAACAAGAACTCCTGTTTGGGCAATCGTTAAAGCAGCATGACAAGTTTCAACATCACGAATATTCCCTATATAAACAATATCTGGAGAATGTAGAGCAAATTGCTTCAGAGCATCTTTATAACTCCATACATCCGTACCAATCTCTCTCTGGTTTATTACTGATTTTTTATCCTCAAAAGTAAATTCAATAGGTTCCTCAATAGTTACAATATGGCGCCCAAAATTTTTATTAATATAATCTATCATACTAGCTATAGTCGTAGATTTTCCACTCCCAGTTATACCTGTAAGAAATATTATTCCTCTTTTTTCTTTACAAAATTTCTTTAATAACTCCTCTGGAAGACTAAGCTCTTCAAAAGAAGGAATACGTAAATCAATTTTTCTCACTACTAATGACAAACTACCTCTTTGATAAAATACGCCAATACGAAAACGCCAAAAATCCTTATACCAATAAGTAAACTCACAACCCTTTTGGATTCTTAATTTTTCCTTATCGCTCTCACGAGTTATTTTATCAATAATTTTGCTTACATTATCTACAGTTATTATTGTCTCGTTAATTACAACTACCTTAGAGTAAACCCTTCCTTTTATATTTCCATTAGCTCTTATAAAGATATCTGATACATTTTTTTCAATCATTATGTCAAGAATCTCTTTAAAAGTCATCACTTACCCCCTATTTATAATTTTTTGCTCTACTTTCATTATTTTCTTTTATATTCTATCATATCTATTATTTTTTCTCTAACTTTATTAACTTTTCCTTTCCAGGTATTACTCGCTTCTTACGACACGCTAATCCATAAGAATGAGCAAATCTATGAGCCTCATCTCTAATCTTTTGTATTAAATGTAATCCTGGATTACTTCTAGAAACAATTAGAGGAACCTTTTTATCAATGGTCCAAATTTCTTCATTTCTCTTAGCAATACCAATAAGAGGAATAAAAATTCCCAACAATTCTAATTCTTTATGAGCTCGCAGGAGATGGCCTTTGCCACCATCAACAATAACTAAGTCAGGTAAAGAAATCTTATCCTTTAAGAGACGTCTATATCTCCTCCTTATAATTTCAGCTATCATATCATAATCATCTCTTTCTCTTGCTGTTTTTATCTGAAAACGACGATAACTATTTTTATCAGAGACTCCATCTCTAAAAACTACTACTGAACCTACACAATCATTATTACCTAAAGAAGAAACATCTATAGCTTCTACATATAAAGGAAGTTTAGTTAATTTTAAAATCTCTTTTAAAGAAATAATTTCATGAACCTTAGGATTGCCAGTATAAAGGCTATCAATAGCTAACAATCTATCCCTTAAAACAGTAGCTTGTTCAAATCTTTTCTCTATTGCTGCCTTTTGCATATTAGTAGTTACTTCTTTAACCAACTCTTTTCTTTGGCCTTTTAATATTCTACAAATATTCTTTATAGTATTCTTATAAACACTCGGGGTAATATTCCCTATACAAGGAGCTGGACATAAATTAAGATGAAAAAACAAACAAACACTTTTAGGCATTCTCCTGCAAGAACGGTAAGGAAAAACTCTTCTTATTAAAGTTAAAGCTGGCTTTAAAATTTTTGCTTGTGGATAAGGGCCAAAAAGAATATTTTTATTCTGTTGTTTTTGTCGTGAAATTAAAATTCTAGGAAATTCTTCATTTGTTATTTCAATATAAGGATAACTTTTATTATCTCTAAGAGAAATATTATACTTTGGCTTTTTTTCTTTAATTAAAGCAGCTTCTAAAATTAAAGCCTGCTCTGGGCTTATACATTCAATATAATCAATATCTTCAATATTTTTTAAAAGGCTATCTGTTTTGGTATCAACTACCTTAGAAAAATAACTTCTAACTCTCTTCCGTAGCGAAGTTGCCTTACCAACATAAATCACCTTGCCTATTTTTGATTTCATAATATAGACACCAGGACTTAATGGTAATTCGTTTACTTTTTCTTTAATATCCACTGTTTAAAATAATTAATTTGTTTTATCTTCAGAATGTATCCAATAGTAATAAATATACCTAATAATAAAATTAGAACAATCAACATATTAATATACTTATTAAAAAGAAGAGAATTTAAGAGGACACGGGCAACAACACCCATACTAATACTTAACAAAAGAATCTTGAAAAATTCTTTTTTAGTATCTTGGAAATCTATTTTACCTATCTTTTTTATAAACCAATAATAAAGAAAACAAAAATTAAAACCTGCAGCTAAACTACTGCCTAATGCTACTCCTCCAATTTTTAAAGGAAACATTAAAATTGCGCTTAAAATAATATTAATAACTAATGAAATAGTTGCAATCTTTGCTGGAAGGGTTGTATCTTTTAGGGCATAAAAAGAATTAACTAATAATTTTATGCCACAAAAAAAGAACAAACCAAAAGAATAAAAGAAAAGAACTGAAGCAGTCATGCTTAAAGAATTAGCATCAAACTTTCCGCGAGCAAAAGTAACATTAATAATATCTTTAGAAGTAAACAGAAAAAAACTAACTAAAGGAACAATAAAAAAAATAATATTTTGAAAAGAAAAAACAAAAAGCTTCTTAAAGTCGTCCATATTCCCTTTCTTATGATAAGCTGATAGGTCAACTATAGCAACTCGTGATATTGAAAGAGCAACAAGCGCAAATGGAAGTTGAATCAATCTATTGGCATAATAAACAGAAGCTAATGCTCCTTGTCCTACTATCGAAACTAGAGAAGAAAACATAGTATCAATGAAAACACTTAAATGATAAACAATGCTAGCCCAAATCCGAGGAATAAACAATTTTAACATCCGAATAACTTCGCTTTCTTTCAAAGACTTAAAAAAATTAAATTTAAAAACAAAGCCTTCTCTCTTAAGAAAAATGAAAGGAAAAATTACTTGAAGGAATCCTGCGACTACCACACAAATGATAAGGATATAATTCTCATAAAATTTGCTAAAAAATATTATTCCAATAATAAAAGAAATATTTAAAAAAATAGGATTTATAGCTGGAATAAAAAATTTCTTCAACGAATACAAAAGAGATACAATATTGGCCGAAATACCAATAAGAAAAAGATAAATAAAAGTTATGCGAGTAAACGATACTGCCAGATTAAACTTGAAGGTTTCAGCTAAAAAACCAGGAGCAATAATAGTAACCAAAACCTTAGCAAAAATAATACCAAGAATGGTGGCAACAAAAAGAATAACCATAAAAAGAGAGATCAAATGATTGCCTATTTCAAACATTCTCTCTTTATTATCTTGATATTCTGAAAGAACTGGAGTAGCTACTGAATCCGAAAAACCTTCAGCAAAAATACTCCTAAATATATTAGGTAAACGAAAAGATACAATAAATGCCTCAAGAATTCCCGTAGTACCAAAAAAGTTAGCAATTAGTATATCTCTTATAAAACCTAATATTCTCGAGGATAATGTCCCCAAACCTAATATGTATGTATTTTTAACAATTCTTTTAAGCATAAGATTCTTCGTTCCACTCAGAATCTGATCACACAGATTAAAAAGAGATTACAAAGATAAAAAAAGCATTGAAAACTATATAAAAATCACTGTAATCTTCCCCTATCTCTGTAATCAAGTTCTTTCCATTCTGCACAAAATTCTGGAAAGAACTAAAAAAAGGCTTGACATTATTGTAGTATTTCTATAAAATCATCCCTAAAACAAGGAGGAACAATGCCCCAAAGAAAAACAGCACAAAAAGATTTAAGAAAAAACAAAAAAAGACACGAAAGAAATTTAGTTATTAAGCAAAATGTAAAAGACACAATAAAAAAGCTTAAAAAGGCTATAGTTTCTAAGGATGATTCAACTAAGGAAAAAGCTCTAACAGCAGTATATAAAGTTCTCGATAGAGCTGCATCTAAAAATATGTTACATCCAAATAAAGCATCTCGAAAGAAGAGTCGTCTTACTAAGTTAGCAAATAAAACTACTTCTAAATCTTCTTAAGCGTTAATTCAACAAACTTCTAAAATATCAATGAGCAGATAGCTCTCTAATCAAGAGGTTAAGTCGCTATTTAATGATGCCCAAGAACTTTTGTTAAAAGTGACTCAATAACCAAACGAGAGTCCAAACCTTTTTCTTTTATCGCTCGATCTGCTTCCCACAAATATTTAAAATATTTATCTTTTTTGGCAGGATCTTTAAGAAATGAAATCTTACTAACTAAAATTCCTATAATTTGAGGCCCTAGTATTCTATCTTTAGAGCCACCAGCAAATAGCTTTTCAGTAATATAGACGGATTCTGACAAATTATTTTTTCGCAAGCTTGCCATAAAGTCCTCTATCGTAACCTGTCCTTTAATTGAAGCCACTTTAGATAAAGTAGCCTTTTTTAAAACAGAAACAAAAAAATCATCATTAACGAACTTTTTATTTTTTTGAAATTGATAATAATCTTTATCTGTTTCAAAAATAAGATAATTATTAGATAATATCCTATCTAAATTAGTAAAAAGAAATTTCCTTATCTCTACAGGTAAATCGTCTACATTCTTAAAAATTATTATTTTATTTTTCCCAAAAGAAGTAGTAAAAAGCTTTTCTCCTAAATCTTTAGCATTCGCTTCTTTACTATAAACTATAAGGTTATTAAAAGATGAGGCTTTTTCTTTTAATATTCTTTTCTTTATATTCTCTATAACACGTTGGCGTTGTGAAAAGTCAGTTCCTACAATTAAAAAAACTCTTTCCCTGATGTTTACCATTCTTCTGTAACTGCCTCACATATTCTTCTAGCCGTATCATCTATTAAATCTAACTGAGCAGCGCTTTCACTTGTTCGAACAATACCATCATTATCATCAGGAATACTATCAAGATAATAAGTCGCTTCTCCACTAACGTTCTTATCTTGCAATACTTTTCCATCACCATCTGTAAGTTTTATATGAGTATTTAAACGCAGTCTTTGCTCATCTACTTCATCTGCATTATTGTAACGCAAAGTATCCCGGCTATAATCATTAACAGTACAAACGAGGTTAAGCGCTTTTGGATCTTCACTTACCACCCTAAGATTTCCCTCGATATTAAACTTACTGACTATCTCATTAGTTAATCTATTTTCAATCAAAATAGGAAAACTGGTATAATCTGAATATTTTCTATTTTCAGAAGTAATATTTATATTATTTATTACTGGCTTAATTACTATTGTGTTTTGCGTATAAACAAAACCTCGAGTAGTATATCCACAACCAATTATAATAAAAAATAATAAAACTAAAAATTTTTTCATCATTGCCTCCTGAAACTTTTTTTATTTTATCTTTACTTAATTACCAAAACCAGAATTTCTTTTTATTCTCTTTTCTCTCTTGTTGTTTTCTCTTTCGAGCTTCTTCTTTTAAGGCTTTCTTCCTAGCTTTGATCTTATTCTTTTCCTTTATCTTTTCTTGCTTCCTTTTAGCCTTATCATCTTTAAGTGCTTGTTTTCTTGCTAACTTAGCTTCTTTAACCTCTCTCTTCTTATCTATCTTCTCTCGTCTCTCTTCTACCTTCTCTCGTCTCTCTTCTACCTTCTCTCGCCTCTTGTCTACTTTAGCTTCCCTAACTGCTTTTGCTTCCACCTTTTTCTCTTGCTTCTTAAATTCACTTTTTGTAAGATTTCTTCGAATCAACAACTCTAGTTCTTCAATACTCTCAACAGCAAAAGTATAATAATCACTATTAGGATAATTTTTAACCACCTTTTTATAATAAATTATACTACTTTTATATTGGTCTTGGTTTTCATAAAACTCTCCAGTATCAAATAATTTCTTTGCCTCTTTATTTCTTAAAACTTTAAGTTGATCTTCTGCTTCTTCAGAAATCTTTTCTTCAGGGTGCTCTCTTATAAACTCATCAAGCCTACTTGTTGCTTCTTGAAGATATGAAGAATCATAATCAGCTCCAGAAAAAGCTCTTGAAGTCGCTAGGGCTAATTGATATTTTCCTGGTGCAGCCCATTCGCTATCTGAATAATCATCTATAACTTTTTGAAAAGCTATTCTAGATTCTTCATATCGCCCTAATTGGAAAAATATCATTCCTAATTTATATTGAGCTCTAGGTGCATACTCTGAATATGGTACTTTATCAACGATTCCTCTAAATATCTGGATTGAAGGATGTTCCACAAAGTCATAAACAGATAATCCCAACCATTCCTTACTCTCTCTATTCAAGAAATATTCCCCAATGTTATATTCCCTCTCAACTATTTCATTTATTCGCTGGCTATTTGGGTAGGAATCAATTAATTTCTGATACTCTAGGAAGGCTTCGTAAGATTTATCAAACTTCTCCAAGCACCTAGCTAAATAATATTGAGCTTCAGCAGCTTCCTTAGCATCAGGATAATTAACTAAAAGCTTTTTGAATTCTTCATAAGCCTCTTTATACTCATCTTCATTAAAATACTTAACAGCTTGTTTATATTGAAGATAAGGAGTAGCTAAGGCAGCATATTTAGGATTTTTCCATTTTTGAGTCTTTGGAGACCATATCCAAAATGGATATGCCTCAAAGGAAAAAAGAAGTAAAATCAAAAGAATTATGCTCTTTCTCATAGAAAAAACTATATCAGAAGGCTTGTTCCTTGTCAAACCATTAAATGTGCTGAGTTTTGCCTTAAGCTTTAGGCCTAATGCTCTTATTTTTAAAGAAAAAATAAGTTAGAACTACTCCTAAAATTAAATAATAGATAATTATAGCTTTAAAAGAAAAATCGTAAAAAATAAACGAAAATTTTATTGACCCCAAACTTTGAACCAAATTAATAAAGCCTGATATAAGCAAAGACAATACTTCTCCAAAAGATTGGGCTATGAATTTAAAAGGAGAAAAAATCAATAAAAGAAAATTAACCGCTAAAATAAAAGTAAAAAAAGGAATTAAAATAAGATTATAAAAAATACTTAAAATATATATTTTTCCGAAATAATAAGAAACTACTGGAGTTAGGAAAAGAGTTACAAAAAAAGAACAAAAAAACATTTGCTTTAGATAATTCAACCATGCTATCTTCATTGACTTTATATTAAATATTTTAAAACTTATAATCATAGCAAATACAGAAATAAATGATAACTGAAATCCAATCGCAAAGAGAGACGAAGAATCTAAAAATAAAGCAATAAAACCGGCTAAAGCTAAAGAATTCAACAGATTAGCTTTTCTCTGAAAGAAAAAACTAAAAACAAATATCGAATACATAGTAACAGCTCGCAAAGTAGAAGAACTAGCTCCAGTAAGAAAAGTATAAAAACAAAGAAATACTAAAGAACCAATAAGTGAAACTCTAAATTTTATATTAAAAAGTCTCAATATAAAAAATAAAACCAACGAAGTAAACCCTAGATGTAATCCACTTATGGCTAGGAGATGAGACACACCGGCATTAGAAAAAACCTTTTTCTCTTTACCTAAAAGCTCCTTTCTCCCTAAAAATACTCCGCTTAAAAACCTATATCCCTGACTTGAGCAATTTTCCTTAAAGGTATTAAGAATATATTTAGATGACTTTATTGTAAATTGAGTCCAAATTCCTAAAGGTAATTCTTTAACATCAACGTCTTTCTTGATATTTAAAGAATAATATGAATAATCACGATATTTTCTTTTAGCTATTTTACCCACAAATTGGTAATATCTTAGATAATCCATAATCTGGGTATAATCGCTAACCTTTACTTTAAGTTTTAAGGAATGAGAGTTTATTTTTTTCACTTCAGCAGTAAAAGTATTCTTATTAGCTCCTTCTTTAGGTAAAGAAATAACTTTTAAAGTAATAATACTTTCTTTTTTAAGGAATTTATTGCTAATTTGAGATGATGAAGAAAGATGCCACAAAGCTCCTAAAGAAAGCAAAAAAAATAAAATAAAGATATCTGAAAATAATAATTTCTGTTTTTTATAGAAAAAAATTATTAAAATAGAAAAAAGTACACAGCTAATAAAGAATGCCCAAAACAATAAAATAAACTTACCAAAAACAACTCCAATTGAAAAAGCAATAAAAATGCAAAATGGCAATAAATGACTGAAACTCTTGGTTTTCATTTTAGAGAGTTGTCAAAAATATAATTATTTTAATACTCTTATTGCTACAAAGTGATACAACCTGGCACAGTTTTACAAGGACCTTTAATTTTATCAAATCTACTATTTTTTATTTTAGTTAAAAAATTTTTTCTCCTCAGACCAGAATAAATTTCCTTTAACGACTTCTCGTGAACATTACCAAAAACTAATTCATTATTTGAATCCCTGCAACAAGCATACCATGACCCATCAGGAGCCAGAAAAATACTAGTTTCTATCATATTGATCAAAGGACATTTTAACCCTTTAGTAGAAATTTTTGCTTTTAATATTGATTTTCTCTCAGCCCAGCCAAAAATTTTATTTCTTGCTACTCCATCAGATCTCGGTCTTAGAAATATCTTAACCTTTTTCTTAATTTGCTCATAATCATCAGGAATATTAATAAGTGACTTATCTTTTAACTTACTAGGATAAAAACCAAAATTATCATGAATCTTAGTAATATAATCATTAAGTGTGGCAACTCGAATTGAAAGAATTATATTTGACCCATAAGCAGATCTGCAATTAACAAAATTAGCTAAATTTCTCATGGTCCTCTTTATGTCTAAACCTTTAACGTGATAATAATTAGCTTCATCCTTGCCATCTATGTTGCACCAAACAGAATCAATAAGATTCTTTGATATAAAAATCTTGGATAAACGAGAAGAAAAATTAAAAAAATTAGTAAATACTTCTATGAAAACATTGGGAAGCTTTTCTCTTATATAGATTGATATTTTCAAAATATCTGGATTTAGGAAACAATCTCCATTCTCTCCTAACTGTACTTTTTTTATACAATGATTCTCTTTAAACTCTGGAGAAGCTACTTCATCAATTATTTTTTTTACAGTTTCAAAAGACATATGCTTTTTTTTAATTCTTCGTCCTCTATCTGTGGGACACATAATGCAATTAGCTACACAAGCCGAAGACAAAGATAAATTTAAATTTGTAATCATAACCTTAATCCTAATTCCTTCAATCTTTCAAATTTTTTACTTCCAATTCCTTTAATTTTTTTTAAATCATCTAACTTTTTAAATTTACCAAATTCATTACGATATTTAACAATTCTAATAGCAATCACTTCACCTACACCGGGCATACTCTGTAAACTGTCTACATTAGCAGTATTTATATTAATAACTTGAATTTGATCAATAACTTCAATAGGTTCAATAGGTTCAATTGCTAACGAACTTATGTTAAGAAATCTTAACAAACTTGCAACTAAAATAAAAAAACCTATAAAAAGAAGCACTTTGCGTTCTTGGCGAGTAAGATGAAGCATAACTTTACAAAAATCTCAAAAACAGGAAAAAATTATAGTTTAAATTACAATATTTACTACTTTTTTGTCGACATAAATAATTTTTTTAGGCTTTTTATCTAAAAGTAATTTTTTAATTTTATCCAAGGCAAGAGCTTCTTGTTCGATCTTTTCTTTAGGCCAATTAACATCTATCTTTAACTTACCCCTAACCTTACCGCCAATAAGAACTGCGATCTCCACCTCTTCTTCTTCTAAATATTTCTCCTCCACTTTTGGCCAATTTCTATCCAAAACAGACGAGTTATTACCTAAAATCTGATTAACCTCTTCACTTAGATGAGGAGTAAAAGGTGCTAGGAGTATAAAGATAGTATTAACAGCTTGTTTAAAAATTTCTTTTCGCAAGCAACCTTCAGCTAAACCTTTATAGGTTTGATTTACTAACTCCATAATCCTACTTATAGCTGTATTAAATTGAAAATTACCTTCTAAATCTCGAGTTACATCCTTAATTGTGGAATGTATTTTCTTAGTAAGTTCTCTTTCAATTAAATTGGGTTCTCCTTGGGTATTATCATCTTTATACTCGATTAACGTATCTACTAAACGTAGAGCTCTTTGGATAAATCTCCAAACTCCTTGTAAGCCTTCATCCTGCCACTCAACATCTTTTTGAGGCGGACCCATAAATAAAATATAAAGCCGCATTGTATCAGCGCCATATCTATTTAGAATATAATCAGGAGCAACAACATTACCTTTTGACTTAGACATCTTAGCTCCATCTTTGACAATCATTCCTTGAGTAAACAATCTTTTAAAAGGTTCAGAAAAATCAATCAAACCCTCACTCTTAAGAAATTTATTAATAAATCTTGAATACATAAGATGCAAAATTGCATGTTCTACTCCACCAATATATTGATCTACAGGAAGCCATTTATTAACATCTTCGCTTACAAAAGGTACTTTCTCATTTTTTGAAGATATATAACGTAAATAATACCAACTAGAATCAACAAAAGTATCCATAGTATCAGTTTCACGTTTAGCCAGACCGCCACACTTTGGACACTTAACCTGCATAAACTCATCAATGTAAGTTAAAGGAGATTGCCCAGTAGGCAAGAATTCCTTAACATCAGGAAGTAAAACTGGTAAATCTTCTTCAGGCACTGGTACCTGACCACAATAGGGACAATAAATAATCGGAATTGGTGCTCCCCAATAACGTTGACGAGAAACCAACCAATCTCTTAATCTATAGTTAATAGTTCTTTTACCTATTCTGTGAGATTCCATATCATCAGCAATTTTTTCTTTTGCTTCTTGAGAATTCAAACCATCAAAATGACCAGAATTAACTAAAACACCTTCTCCTTCAAAAACATCTTTGCTGTCTGAATCAGAATCCTCAGAGCTACAATCTTTTATAACCTTTCTCACCGATAAGTTATATTTTTTAGCAAATTCTAAATCTCTGCTATCATGAGCTGGAACACACATTATGGCTCCAGTACCATAACCAACAAGAATATAATTAGCAATCCAAATAGGAATTTTCTCAGCATTCATAGGATTTATAGCAAACTTTCCAGTAAACATTCCTTCCTTTTCACCAATTTCACACTTGTATCCAGAACTAGATTGGTCCTTAATTTTATCGATAAACTTTTTTATCTCTTCTCTATTAGGGGCATCAGCAATTAACTCTTCTATATTTGGATGAGCCCAATTTAAAGCTATAAAAGTAGCACCTAAAATAGTATCTACCCGAGTAGTAAAACATTTTAATTTTGTTTCTGAGCCTTCTATTGGAAAATCTATTTCAACCCCAACTGATCTTCCAATCCAATTATCTTGCATTGTTTTAACTCTTTGTGGCCACTCTTCTAACAATTCTAAATCATCCAACAAAACTTGAGCATAATCAGTTATCTTAAAAAACCACTGCTCTAGATTCTTAAGGTTAACTTCAGTCGAGCAGCGTTCACATTTATTATCAACAACCTGTTCATTAGCCAAAACTGTCTTACAAGAATTACACCAATTAACAGCAGCTTGCTTACGATAAGCAAGCCCTTTGTTATAAAGCTTTAAAAAAATCCACTGAGTCCATTTATAATAATCTGGAAGACAAGTTGTTACTTCTCTAGACCAATCATAACCTATCCCCCAACTCTGCAATTGCTCTGTTATTCGTTTAATATTCCTAGAAGTCCATTCCTGAGGGTGAACTTTATTTTTAATTGCTTGATTTTCAGCCGGAAGGCCAAAAGCATCCCAACCTATGGGGCTTAAAACATAAAAACCACGCATCTTCTTGTAACGAGCCACAGCATCTCCAATTACATAATTACGAGCATGACCTACATGAAGTTCGCTTGAAGGATAAGGAAACATAACCAAACAATAATACTTATTCTCTGTAACTTTATCAGTTTCAACTGTAAAAGTTTTCTTATCTCTCCAATATTCTTGCCATTTCTTATCAATTTCTTTTGTATATTCCATTTTTCTTTTTATCCTTTGCTCTTTATTTTTTTTACTTTATACAACTTTCTTACTGCATTTAAATTTTCTTTATCGGCATCATCACTATCTTTAGGTGTCTCTAAAACAAATGGTAATTCTCTTAACTTAGGATGATTAACTATTAAATTAAAACCGTTCCGACCAATGCTCCCTTTACCAATAGCATAATGACGATCAATAAGAGAGCCTAATTCTTCCTGAGTATCATTAAGATGAATAACTTTTAGATATTCTAGTCCTACTTCCTGTTCAATCTCATCAAGTAAATTTTTTAAACCTCTAGGTTCATTTATCTTATATCCTGCCGCCCAAGCATGAGCAGTATCTAGACAAAGGCCCACTGCTTCAGGCCGATTTAAACCATCAAAGATAACCTTATGATGAGAAAACTTATAACCTAACCAGTGACCACTTCCAGAAGTATTCTCAATAAGAACTTTAGTCTTTACTGCTTTTGTTTCTTTTAAAATCTTATTTAGAGCCTGAACTATTCTCAAAAGCCCTCCCTTTTCTGTTCCCCCTTTGTAAGAACCCATGTGAGTAACTAAATAATCAGCTCCAAGGCTATCAGCTTCCAAGAGATCAGAAATAAATTCTTTTATCGTAATTTTATAAAAACTTTTTGTTGGAGTAGCCAAATTAAGCGAATAAGGTATATGTATGACTACTGGATTAATTCTTGATTTTTTTACTCTCTTTTTAAATTCTTCAACATCTTCATCACTTAAAAAACCTTTCCTCCATTGACGAGGATTACGAGAAAAAATCTGCATTGTATTGCAACCAAGTTCAGCTGCCCTATCAATGGACTTATAAATCTTACCAGCAATCGATACATGAACACCTAATTTTAACAACATTTTACCCCCCCCTTCAACCCACTACAGCAATATAAAAGGGGTCAACTCCCTTTTATAAAAGGGGTCAACTCCCTTTTTCCAGAAAACTATGGAGCCGGAGAGATTTGAACTCTCGACCTCTACACTGCCAGTGTAGCGTTCTCCCAGCTGAACTACGGCCCCAAGCCTTTGCTTCGCAAAGGAAATTCCAAATAACAAATCACAAAAGACAAAAAATATTACCATTTAGAGAAGAAGTTGTCAATATTAGCGAAATTTTAGTTAAATTTTAAACCGAACCAAAATCTCACCCCGTAGGTGGTATTTGGTTTTACGTTTATTATTTAAGCATGTCCAAAGGGTTGACAAAAAAAATCAACAATGCTATGATTTTCACTTAATTGCCGGAGTGATGGTAACAACTATTGCGAAGCAATATTAAGTAAGCAATAAATATAACAGTTGTTCCCATAACCTCCAACAGAATAGATAGCAACTTTGTAAGCAAAAAGAAGCTTTACTAAGAAAGAAAAACTTTATGCCGGAGTGATGGAATTGGCAGACGTGCGGGATTCAAAATCCCGTCTTCGAGAGAAGGTGAGGGTTCAAGTCCCTCCTCCGGCATTTTAAATACCACGCCCTATTCTCCTCAATATCTGGTATAATATTTAAATGAATAAATTTAAATTAGACAAATTTCAAGAAGAAGCAATTAATGCTAGCCGCGAGAATAACTCAATAATCGTAAGTGCTCCTACTGGAGCAGGAAAAACCCTAATTGCTGAGTATATAATAGAAGATTGTATAAAAAATAATAAAGGGATAATTTATACTGCTCCGATAAAAGCTTTAAGCAACCAAAAATTCAGAGACTTTTCTCAAAAATATCCTGAAAAAACAGGAATTCTTACCGGAGACGTAAGTATAAATAGAAACGCTCCAATTTTAATTATGACTACTGAAATCTTTCGTAATGCTATTCTTGTAAATCCTCAAGAATTTGCACACCGAGAATGGATAATCTTTGATGAAATTCATTATCTTGATGATCCAGAAAGAGGTACTGTCTGGGAAGAAACAATAATCCTTCTACCCAAACAAATGAAAATATTAGCTTTAAGTGCAACTATTCCTAATATTGACCAATTTGTAGGATGGCTAAGAAAAATCCATAGTTTTCCTTTAAAATCAATAATAGAAAGCGTAAGACCAGTACCTTTACACTTTTGCTTTCAATCCAATAATGAGATATTTTATAATTTAAAAGAACTAAAAAGTACTAATCTTCTCCGCAAAACTTTAGCTAAAACTTCTTACCAAGAAAAATATACATTTTCTAAACCAAACAAGACTAAAAGCCTTTTGAAAAGTATAGATAACTTCAATGGCTACCCTTGTATATATTTCTCTTTCTCTAGAAAAAAATGTGAAGATTTAGCCCAAGAAGCTGGGCAATTTAATTTTCTAAATAAAGATGAAAAAATTAAAATAACAACAATATTCAATGACTTGTTAGACAAATTCAATATTTTTTCCTCGCCTCATGTAGATTTTCTTGAGCCATTAATAAAAAGAGGTATTGCCTATCACCATGCTGGACTCTTGCCAACACTAAAAGAAATCATTGAAAGGCTATTTACTACTGGCTTAATAAAATTAATTTTTACTACTGAAACTTTTGCCCTAGGAATAAATATGCCAGCAAAAACAGTCATATTTGATTCTCTAAGTAAATTTTACGGTAGATATCATAGTTGTTTGAAGACCCGGGATTTCTATCAAATGGCTGGACGTGCTGGAAGACGTGGACTTGATAAAGAAGGCTTTGTAGTATCACGGATAAATCCTTCTCACATAGATATGCTTTCTTTAGAAAAAATAATCTACGGGAAATATGAACCTATTCAAAGCCAACTTAACTCTTGTTATGCTACCATTTTAAACCTTTACAAAGTAATGAATGAAAAGCTTTATGATATTTACCCTAAGTCTTTTCATTGCTATCAAGATAAAGCTTTAAAGAAAAAAGAAGTATTAAGCCTTTTAAAAAGAAAAGTATCTTTACTCAAAAGTCTTGGTTATATTAAAGGAACAGAAATAACTCAAAAAGCACAATTAGCAGCTAAAGTTTACAGCTTTGAATTAGCTATTGGAGAACTATTTGAAGCTGGATTTATAGATAGTCTCTGCGAAGAAGACTTATTTGTTTTTGTAGTTGCCTTAGTTTATGAACCAAGAAAAAGTGACAAAAGACCTAAATTAACTAAAAAAACAAAAGCCTTAAGAGGTAAAATAGATAAATTTATAAGAAATATACACTATCAAGAAAGACACTTTCGGATTTATCCTTTAAGCAAAAAATTCTTCTTTTACTTAAGTGAAATTTGCCGTATGTGGTTTGCTGGAGCAAGTTTTCCAAAAATAAATCAATATTGCTCTATAGATGAAGGGGAAATAGTAAGATATTTTAGAATGGCTGTCCAAGTATTACGAGAAATAAGTACATCTGAGACCATAAATGAATCTTTAAAGATTAAAATATCAAATTGTTTAAAGAAAGTAAACCGTGATGTTGTAGATGCCGAAAAGCAATTACGCCAAACAATCTAAGTTTACAAAGAAACTCAGCCTCTTATTCCAAAAAATCAACAAAAGCTGCTTTAAGAAGATTGTAATCACAAGTGCGACAATTAGAGGGTAAAAAAAAATGCCCCATAGCTCTCAAAATCTGTTATTTTGTAAGGTATAGTAAAACCAACAAAAAACAGGAGGGCCTATGG
>Ga0222697_1000047_pt1:25000-65690 | contig 65690 bp, 55 predicted proteins | sample AntAcemetage1402_FD_179835 | JGI IMG/M metagenome (GOLD analysis project Ga0222697, IMG submission 179835) | Saline water microbial communities from Ace Lake, Antarctica - #1402 | ecosystem: Environmental > Aquatic > Non-marine Saline and Alkaline > Saline | place: Antarctica: Ace... | reverse complement strand
ATCTCGCTAGAAGATTTTGCGCTTCGCGTTAACGCTGATAGCCAATGATATAAGAACCATTATAGTCATAAGATTAGAACCACCATAACTTACCAAAGGAAGAGGCAACCCTACGACCGGCATCAGCCCTATAGTCATGGCTATATTTACAAAGACCTGAAACCATATTAGCGTAATAATACCTGTTATCAAAAGTTTGCCACTCTGATCATTGGTAGTATTAGCGATATATAAAAGCTGTTTTACAAGCAGTAAGAAGAGTCCCAAAAGTATAACTGAACCCGCGAAACCCCATTCCTCGCCGATAACTGAAAATATAAAATCTGTATGTCGTTCCGGCAAGAAATTTAACTGGTTTTGCGTGCCCGAGAGCCAGCCTTTGCCAAATAATCCCCCTGAACCCACAGCGATCTTTGATTGAATAATGGTATACCCCGCACCAAGAGGATCTATATTGGGGTTTAAAAAGACAAGCAGCCTTTTTCTCTGGTAGACCTTTAGCATCGACCACATAAAGGGCAAGGCCGCAGAGCCTGTGAGGACAAGAATGATGAGGTGCTTTATCTTTGCCCCTGCTACAAATATCATAACAAAGAATATAGGTAAGAATACCAAAGCTGTGCCAAGGTCAGGTTGTTTCAATATCAGGAGAAAAGGCACCATGCATAGCAGTAAAGACAGCAGTATTGTTTTAAAGCTATCCAGCCTGCCGCTATTATCACTTAGGAATCTAGCAAAAACCAGTATGAAACTTATCTTGCAAAATTCAGATGGCTGCAGACTAAAAAGGCCGAGACTAAGCCATCTCTTCGCTCCAAGATGCGTATTACCGACTAAAAGCACGAGTACTAACAAGAAGAGATTTAAACCAAATATTACATAGCTATAATCAAGCCACTTTTCATATCCGAGTGCTATAAACATAATCGATATAATAGCGGCAAGCCCAAACCATACAATCTGTTGCATAGAAAAGTTCTTTACTGCACTGCTACCAGGACAATGTGAAGCGCTATACAGTGAAAAGAGCGCTATAACAAAGATAGCGCCTACTATAAGCAATAATATCGGATCTCTTCCTTTAAAAATTTTATTCATCACTATCCACAAATCCATTTTCTTTAAGATATGTTGCCAAAAGCCTAGTCATTTTAGCGGCTTCTACTCCGCCTGACCCACCATGCTCAATAAATACCACGAAACTTATCTTGGGATCATCAGAAGGCATGTAACCCGTAAACCAGGCGTGAGAATCCCCCTTTGTACCAGGCTGGGACGTACCTGTCTTCCCTGATATCTCCAAATCTTTTACTTTTACGCGTTGACCCGAACCTGTAGGACTATTTACTACGTTAAAAAGCCCTTCCTTGATAAGCTTAAATGTTCCGTGCCTGAATCTTGTAGTAAAATCCCTTTTCCGCGACAACCTTCTTCCTTCTATCTCTTCTACTATATATGGTTGCGGGCAATAACCCTCATTTGCAACAATAGTAATAACTCTCAGCATCTGGATAGGGGTAACTAAGAGATACCCCTGGCCAATAGAATAATTTATAGTATCGCCCTCATACCACGGTTTTTTAATGACAAAGCGTTTCCACAGAGGGCCTGGGGCAACCCCCTTTATCTCTGAAGGTAGGTCTATCCCTGTAATAGCGCCGAGCCCGAATGATAAAGCGTATCTATGAAGTTCCTCCGCGCCGAGGACCTTGCCGAGATTATAAAAAAAGACATTGCATGAATGTGCCAGTGCGTCAACTATATTCTGATATCCATGGCCTGACCTTTTCCAGCACTTAAAACCTCTCTTTCCTAGGAAAAATATGCCCTTGCACATAAAGGTTGTTGTCTTTTTCACTGCTCCGGTCGCTATGCCAGCGGCCGAGACGATAACCTTGAATGTAGACCCTGGAGGATAACTGCATGCTATAGCCCTATTAAGAAGCGGCAGATCCTTATCTGTCAGTATTTTAGCCCTCTCTCTGTTAGTGCCAATATTAAAAATATTAGGGTCAAATTCAGGACTACTTACAAGACCTAAGATCTTGCCTGTCTTAGCCTCCATCACTATAAGTGCGCCATTCTTATTTTCAAAGAGCATGCTCATAAAACGCTGCAGGCCTAAGTCTATAGTAAGGGTGATATTCTTGCCCCCGCGAGGTTCCTTGAACCCGAGCCTGGAGACCTCTCTTGAGCGCGAATCTACTTCTATCTGTATGCCGCCGTCTTCACCCTGGAGATAACCATCATAATATTTCTCAACACCACTTTTTCCTACAAGGTCTTTTATGCTGTATCCATAGGCCTTAAGCTTTTTCAGCTCTGTCGGAGCTATCTTACCTATGTAGCCTATAACATGCGAGGCTATCTCATTGTTTGGGTATATTCGCCTTGGGGTAGCGCATATTAACGCACCCCCAACTCCGGTAAGCCTCTCCTCTATGGAAAACGCCTCTTCTGCCTTTAAATTCCCTGCTATTGTCGCGGGTACAAATGGTAAACGGTAGTTTCTCTTATAATTTTTCTTAAGCTTTTTTACCTTGATGCCAGTTATCTCGCTTAAACGCTTTAAGGTAATATCTATATCCGATACTTCCTGTGGTATAATTACCAGGTCAAAAGATATCTCGTCTTTGGCGAATACCTTACCTGTTCTATCATATATCCCTCCGCGCGAGGCCTGAACAGGGATTACCCTAAGACTGTTTCTAAGGCTTAAAGACCTGTAATACGCGGATCTTATAACCTGAAAATAAAAAAGCGCGCCTATTAATACCAAAAACGACGCGAGTATAGCCGCGCTTACTATCCTTATGCGTTGATTAAACATATTTTTAAATGGACTTATTTTATTAGAACTTTTCTTATATCACGTGCGCAAGCCGGATGCGCAGGACCCTTGAGGCCGTGAAAAAAACCAGGGGCGAGATAAACCCTGTATAGAGCGCCCCTTTTACAGCAACATCAAAAAATGGATAAAAGGGCCCAATCCCTCTTTGCGCTATCGAATTAATCCCAAAAACAAAGATAGCTACAAATATATACGAGCAAAGACCAAACATCATTTGAGCGGGTATTCTTTCCTTGTAAAATCTTCTCTGATGATAATTTAAAAGCAATCCAAGGGCTAAGAATGATAACACATAACTTCCAAAGACCGCGGATGAGGTAACATCCTTTATTATTCCGGCTGTTATCGCTGCTTTTATCGTCTCTGGCCCCTGACATGCCAAAGATATATATATAACTATAACAAGCAGTAAGTCCGGTTTTATCCCGGCAATCTCTATATAATCAAAGGCCCCAACCTGTATAAAACCAGCACATACTACCAGCAATATAATAGCTATCGCGCTTATTCGATACACAAGACCTCCTCAAGACTTGTAAAGTCAACAGCCGGCTCTACTATAGCGGTAAGGCTTAAACCTCTTTGCTCCCTTATAATCTTTACGACCTTTCCAATAAGAATGCCTTTTGGATATATATCACTAAAACCCGATGTTACTATCTCATCACCTACCAGGATGTCTGTAACCAGCGGTAGGTATCTCAATTCGCATAGATTAGAAGATGTTCCAAAAAGTATGCCTATCTGCCGTGACCTGGAACATACAGCGCTTACACGGGAATTTGGATCTGTAATAAGAATCACCCTGCTCATTGATGATGAACTCTCATACACGCGGCCAACCAGCCCCGCTTCCGCGACTATTACCGCATCCGGTTTTATCTTCTGCTTACTACCCTGGTTTATAACGATGGTATCAGAAAAATTAGAAGAATCTTTGGCTATAATACCCGCTGCTATAAGCTTTGATGATGAGACCTTTTTAAAATTCAGCAATGCCCTTAAACGGGCATTCTCCTGCCCTATCTCCTTGTACTGGCTAATTTGAAGAGTAAGCGCATCAACAGTATCGCGCAGGCATTTATTATCCTGGATCATATTCTTGGAATGAGCCAAATAATTAGTGTTTCGGAAAAAAGCATGGGTAAGGTTAAGAGGTAGTTTGGCTATCTTTAAAAACAGAAATTTAGGCTTATCAATATATTTAGGCGGGGAAAAATAGATAAGCGCTATATATAGGATTATGACTAAAACTAGTATAGATTTTTTTATGTTCACTCAATGTTTTTATGTGCTGTATTCGGGTTTTTGCGTAACAACAACCCGTTTAAGGTATTTTAATTCGTTCAATACATTTCCCGTACCAAGCGCGACCGCTGTAAGCGGGTCATCCGCTATATGCACAGGAAGCCCTGTTTCATCCGCGAGAAGCCTGTCTAAGCCTCGGAGTAACGCCCCTCCACCGGCAAGCATAATACCCCTCTCTATAAGATCCGCTGAAAGTTCAGGCGGTGTGCGCTCAAGCGCGACCCTTGCTGTCTCTACTATCTCATGTATGGGCTCTGATAACGCCTCTCTTATCTCTTCTGAAGTAACGGTGATCATCTTTGGAAGTCCTGCTACAAGATCACGGCCTTTAACCTCAAACTTAAGCTCTTCATCAAGCGGATACGCGGAACCTATCTTTATCTTTATATCCTCCGCTGTACGCTCTCCTATCATAAGATTGTATGTCTTTTTAAGGTATTCGATAATGGCCTGGTCCATCTCATCCCCGCCGATCCTTATAGACTTTGAAAATACTATACCGGCTAAAGAGATAACAGCCATTTCGGTTGTACCGCCACCGATATCTATTATCATGTTACCGGCAGGCTCTACGATCGGAAGGCCTACGCCTATCGCGGCTGCCATAGGTTCATCTACCATATAAACCTCTCTGGCGCCTGCGCGTTCCGCGGAATCACGAACCGCTCTCTTCTCTACCTCAGTAATACCTGAAGGTATTCCTATAACAATGCGCGGCCTCACAAAAACCCTGCGGCTATGGACCTTTTTTATAAAATAACGCACCATGCTCTGCGTAATCTCAAAATCCGCTATAACGCCATCCCTCATGGGCCTTACGGCAACGATATTGCCCGGGGTTCTTCCGAGCATTCGTTTTGCCTCAGAACCAACCGCTAATACCTTAGAGGTGCCTTTTTGTATGGCTACCACAGACGGCTCGCAAAGAACAATGCCCTTGCCTTTAACATAAACAAGGGTATTTGCTGTCCCAAGATCGAGACCCATATCATTTGAAAACATCCCTAAAAAACTATTAAAGAATCTTACTAGAACATCAAAAAACCCTCTAAAATCATTGTTTCTGATTGTGGCCATTGTAATCTCCTTGATTAAGGTGAGATACTCTTTTGGAGTGTATGAAATTATAACAGATGTACCTATTATTGTCAATTATTAATATAATAGATTTACTTAGTAAGCGCCTTCAATATGTTCATAAAATCAGGAAAAGAGGTTGCTATGCAATCTGTATCGCTTACCCTAGTCTTATCTTCCGCAATACAGCCCGCTATTATGCTCATCATGGCGGTACGATGATCATAAAAGCTATCAACCGAGGCACCTTGCAGCCTTTTTGGTCCTTTTATAATAAAGGTATCTTCCTCTACCACGATATCGGCCCCAAAGGCCTTAAGATTGGTCATAATGGAATGTACCCTATCAGTCTCTTTAACTCGCAGTTCTCCTATACCCTCTATAAAGGTAGTGCCTTCAGCCTGTGTCGCGCAGAGTGCGATCATGGGTATCTCATCGATTAAAGAAGGGATCTGCTCCTTTAAAACCCTTGTTGCCTTAAGATCTGAACTTTTTACAATAATATCAGCGATCGGCTCAGAATCTCCGGACTTATTCACCATCTCTATGTCTGCCCCCATATCCATTAATACCTTAATGATACCTATTCGGGTAGGATTTATGCCGCATCTTTTTATCTTTATCTCAGCATCTTTCGCGATAGCTGCCAGAGTAATAAAAAATGCAGCGGACGATATGTCCGCGGGTATATCTATCTCTCTGGGCCCTAATTCCTTGTGCCCTAACCCTTCTATTGATACAGATAGCCCTTCTTCGCTTACATCCACGCCAAAGAGTGATAGCATTCTCTCGGTATGATCTCTAGATTTATAAGGCTCCGTAATCATAGTCTTGCCATCAGCGTAAAGTCCGGCAAACATTATTGAAGATTTGACCTGCGCGCTAGCTATTGGAGATTTATAAGATAGCGACTTAAGCTGGCCTCCACATATAGTAAGAGGGGCGAAGTTAGCATTATCCGCACCTTCTATTGAGGAGCCCATAAGCATTAATGGGTGGGTTACTCTCTTCATCGGCCTCTTTGAAAGCGATGGATCACCCGTCAAAACAGATTTGAAATCCTGTCCAGATAATATGCCAAGCAAAAGCCGCATTGAGGTCCCTGAATTACCAAGGTATAGGCTGCCCTCAGAACGCTTAAGCCCTCTTAGCCCCTTGCCTTTTACAATAACATTACCATCTGCCTGAACATCAACAGAGATACCCATGCGCCTAAAAGCGTCTATTGTGACGCGACAGTCCTCACCATCTAAAATATTTCTTAACAGGCTTTCGCCTTTAGCGATAGAAGAGATCATGACAGCTCGATGGGATATTGATTTATCGCCACTGACAGCGATATCTCCTCGCAAAACAGGTATTTTTTCTATATTTATCATATTATCAAGAAAATTATTTTAATTCCTCAAGAGCTTAACCGTATCACCGTAAAAGATCTCTACATTGCGCCATTCATCAAATACTATTATACTTGACATATCCTCATAGACATTCTCTATAATAGCCTTCGCGATAAGTGCCGAATTACGGTATATACCTAAGACATCTCCGCTTCTTACATTATCAAAAGAGCCAAGATCTATTACCGCAAAATTGTATTCGCGATTAATATCAACTATCTTACCATCAACAGGATCTGCTATCTTAACCACTATCTTACGCAATTCAACACCTTGCGAAGCCTCTAGGTAGGATTTTATCTTTTCCTCCAACACAGATTTCTTGCTTCGCATCGATTCCAGGGCCTGGATCACATCTTCATGGTCTCCCTTTACTTTACTCAACTCATCCTTCAGCGCGCTCTCTTCAATCTTAAGATCTTCCAAGGCCTGCTGTAACCCAGAAAACGCGTCCTTATTCTCCTGAAGTTGCGCCAGTATAGATTCTTTCTCTTTCTGTATATTTACAATCTCAGCCTCATTGGACTGAATCTTCTCGCTATAACCCTGCAGATCGGAGGCAAACGCTTCCTTTTCCTTCTTTGATTCTATTATTTTTTTAAGCAGTACCATCTTTTTAGCGGAAACAATCGATATCTCGTTCTTTATAGACTCTGTTTTCTTAACCTCCGCATTTGACTGCACAAAAAAAAGCGTGGCAACACCGAAAGCTAAAATAATTATTAATATTCCAGCTATTATGATTTGGTTATTCTTATCCATTTTTTATCTATACCTGGGGAAATACCATGTCCCCGGCCCTTATCTCTGAGAGTGTATCCTTATCAATAAGAGCGGCAGCGGAAATGTTCTCTCTTGCTGTCTCTACCCTTATCTGACCTATGTTTCTATTGTCACGCTGAATATTAAATACCATGCCTTCGGTTATTCCATCTCTTCTTCCAAGGCTAATAACTATAAAAGCAAACTCCCTGTTTATTGTTAATACCTCTCCATAAGTAGCAGCAGATTCTCCGGCTAAAGAAGTGTTGGATTGCTCAACAGCGGGGGCTACTGATGTATAAGTAGTAATATCCGGCACATCGCCATTGGCTTGATATTGGATCTGTTCTAATGGCTTTTCTTGCTCGTACCGGGAAAGCCTATCTTGCAGGGCATCTCTGGTCTTGGTAAGTAATGTCAGCTTTTCTGAGACCTTCATGGTATCTCTGAATATATAGTCTACTCTATTTTTGAGGTTCTTGAAATTAGAATCGATCTGCGTTATTTCTCGTTGTGTGAGGATGCTATCATTGTTGAGCCTTGATAATTGACGCTTGGAAAAACTTATGGCATTCTTATAACCGGCAAGCTCATTATCCAGGGCCATTGCCTTCTTCATTAAATCCGAGACATTCTTCTTAAGGCCTTCTTTCTCTTTATCTACGCGCGATAGTTTCTCCTGTGCTTTTTTCTCGGCAATAGTCTCGTTAAAAAGGCTATCCTCCGCTAATAAGCGCTCACTTATAGCAACCTTTTTGAGCAAAAAACACCACACACCCGCGCATAAGGCCAATACCACTAAGACTATTATTATAATATCTTTTATATTTTTATACATAATAGATTACTTACACTTATTATATTATAGTATATTTGCAAAGTGGAATAAAGTCAATTAATTAATACCTGCGCAAAAAGCTTTTTTACAGATCTAATATTTTAAGTTCTTCAGGCATACCCACTTTGAAAAAGACTTGCCTGCCTGTACGCGGATGAATAAACTCAAGCTCTGCCGCATATAGCGCAATCCTGCTAAAAGATTCGCCGCCATATTTGCTATCACCTATAATAGGGTGGCCCATATAAGACATATGGACCCTTATCTGGTGTGTCCTGCCGGTCTCAATGCGAATTCGCAGTTTAGTATAATTCTCAAACCGTTTAAGTACCTCGAATCTTGTAATAGCCTCCTTGGAATTAAAAAACCTTACCGCCATCTTTTTCCTGTCTCTCGCTGCCCTTCCTATCGGCATTTCTGAAGAACCTGTATCCTGCAAAATTATACCTTTCACAAAAGCTATATATATTTTTGTAATAGACCTTGCCTTAAAACTATCGACAAGCGCGAGATAAGAACTATCGGTCTTTGCGACAACCATCAGGCCGGAGACCTCTTTATCAAGCCTGTGAACAATGCCCGGACGCGTGATACTGCCAATATGAGCTAGCTTGTTATCGGTGTGAAAAAGAAGCGCGTTGACGAGCGTATGATCCTTATTGCCGGGCGCGGGATGAACAACCATGCCTGAGGGCTTGTTAAGCACAATAATGTCGCTATCCTCAAAAATTATATCCAGAGGTATCGCTTCAGAGGCTATTGTTGTCTCTTCTAATTCTGGGATAACAATCTCTACGGAATCACCATTAGCTATCAGATAATGGGGCTTTCTTTGTCTGCCTGAGACAGTAACAAGCGATCTTTCAATAAGATGCTTAATCTGACTACGCGAATATCTATCATGTAATCTCTGGGCAAGATAGACATCCAAGCGCTTTCCTTCATCCTCAATGCTTACCTCTAATCTTTCCTTGTCCATCTCTTACCCCTTATACGGTTCTATAATATTCAAAACGGATAGTTGCCTTTCGCAGTGTTGGATATTTTTGCCGTCCGCTACAGCTTAGGACTCGTTCATTTGGCGGAATTCCCGTAAACGCTTGTATTAGGGTCAGTTCCGCCATTCATTCGTCCTAATTCCTTGCGAACTTTTGCCAAAAATATCCTAATACACTGCTACAGGTAACTATCCGTTTTAAATGCTATCTCTTTACGCGTTTCATCAATACAAATAAAATAATACCAACCGCTACAAATATAATGCTTATAATTTGCGCGGATGTAAAGCCTAAAAGAACTTCCGCGCTATCTCCACGAAGAAATTCTATTAAAAATCTAAACGCGCCGTAAAGAATAAAATACAAAGATATTATCTCGCCTTTAAAACGCCGGCGGGACTGAAAAAAGAAGAGCAAAAAGAATATAGCTAAGAGTCCTGCTGAAGAAAAAAGTTGAGTAGGGTAAACTCTTACAAGTGTGTCCGGAAAACAGACCCCGAGAAACGAATCTGTTGGCCTACCGTAACAGCAACCATTAAAAAAACAGCCTACCCTGCCTATTGAATGCCCAAGTGCTATAAATGGTGCCATAAGATCCGCTGTATCAAGTATCGCAAGTCTTGTAACCATAGCGTATACTATGCCCGCCACTGACGCAAAGATAAGCCCGCCATAAAAAATGAGCCCGCCTTTATTAATCATCAGTATCTCTAGTGGGGAATCCAAAAAAAGGCTCATGTTAGCCAAGACATAGGCGATACGAGCACCTACTATACCTGAAACGAGAAAAAGGATAATCAGATTGCTGACTCTCTCCCCTGATAGATCAAAGATGCTCGCGCGCCTTGACGATAGGTACATAGTAGCTAAAAAAGCAAGTCCTAACATAAGGCCATACGAATGTATAGCTACGGGCCCAATTGAAAAAAGTATCGGGTGCATATTTAGGTTCTCTTGCCCTTAAGCGACTTGTGGTGAGCGTAGTCGAACTAAGTCGAAGGGCGGTTTTAGGTTTTAGGTCGCGTGTTGATCATATATACTAACATAAGTATCGCGCCGATAGTGATAGCTGAATCCGCGATATTAAAAACAGGCCACACCCTTAAATCTATAAAATCCAGTACATAACCATAGATAAGCCTGTCTGTAAGATTGCCTAGCGCGCCTGACAAGATAAGGAACAGGGCCAGTATCAATAAACGTGACTTTGGTTTTTTTATAAAGATCATATATACGATAATAATAGAGACCGCAAGGGAGGCTACTACTAATATATATAGGTTAAACTCCTTAAAAAGCCCGAAAGCCACGCCACTATTGCAAACTGGGGTAATATGTAAGATATTTTTAAATATAGGAAAAGAAGAGCCTAGCGGAAAGTTTTTGAATATTAATAATTTGAGAAGACGGTCAATAAAAAATATTATAACTGATATAATAAAAAAAGGCCTCACTTGATTAACTCTGCCTTGACTTTTTATCCTCTTGTTCCTGACAAGCGATACATAATAACGCGTAAGGCACAGCTGTTAATCGTTTTTGGGTTATCTCTTTTTTGCATTCCTCACATTTTCCAAAATTCTTATCCTTCAAGCGCTTTAACGCGTCGTCTATCTTATGGAGTAATTCCCTTTCACTCTCGGCCAAACCAAGAGATAGCTCACGCTCATAGTTGTCACTTGCCAAATCCGCCATATGAAAGCTGTAGCCCGAAAGATCACCTGTCGATTCTTTTTGCGACCTGCCTAAATTCTCTTTTTCAATATGCGCTACCTTTGAACGGATATCCTCCCTCATATTAACAAGGGTATCTTTAAGTTTTAACTTAAGCTGCCTGTTCATTCTGTACTGTCTCCTTTCATAGCAATGAGCACATCTTGGCATCTCTGACATGTGCCGGGATAATCTTTATTGCTACCTGTGGTCTTGCTAAAGTTCCAGCACCTGTCACACTTTTCGCCTTCTGCTTTATCTACCTGAATTGAGATCCCAGGCATATCATCAGAAGTAACAGCATTAATTAATTGACCCTGCTTACACAATTCTACCTGCGAAACTATAAAGAGCGCGGGCAAACTTAACTCGTTTTCAGCTAAAAAGTTATAAATATCTTCTGAATCAGCAGATAACCTTACTTTTGCCTCCAACGAACTTCTTATTATACCAGAAACGCGGTTAGCTTCAAGCACTTTTAACACGGCGTTCCTTATTTTTTTAAGCTTCTCGTATTTTAATTCCAGCGCATTATCCATCTTAAGGGACGTTGCATCATGCAGCAAACTAAGGTGTATGCTCTCCGGAGCGAGCTTCTCCTTTGGCATGGACTGGAATATCTCCTCAGACGTAAATACCATAACCGGGGCTATAACCTTGGCGATTATATCAAGTATCTCATAGAGAGCGCTCTGGCAGGAACGACGCCTCGCGGAATCAGATTTAAAGGTATAAAGAATATCTTTTACAATATCCATATAAAAATTAGACATATCTATTATACAAAATGCGTACAGGCTGTGATATACCTTATGAAACTGGAAATTTTTATAGAAGCCATCTATGTCCCGGAGTAACCTGTGAGCCTTTAACACGGCCCATTTATCGGTCTCGTCCATCTCCTCATAGGAAACCTTATCTTCATCCGGATTAAAATCATAGATATTGCCCAATATAAATCGCGCGGTATTACGAATCTTGCGGTACGCGTCAGTAAGCCTGGCTATAATCGTATCAGATATGCGTATATCATCGTTGTAATCTGAAAACGCTACCCAAAGCCTTAGTATGTCCGCACCATAATTTTTTATTATCTCCTGGGCAGAGATAACATTGCCTAGAGACTTTGACATCTTCCTGCCTTCACCATCTACGACAAACCCGTGGGTAAGCACAGATTTAAAAGCAAGGTCCTGGTTCATGGCCATCGATGTGATAAGAGATGACTGGAACCACCCTCTATGCTGGTCACTACCTTCGAGATACAGATCTGCCGGATAACTTAGGTTTTTCCTTTTTCTTAAGACCGCCTCATGGCTTACCCCGGATTCAAACCAGACATCAAGTATATCTTCGCCTTTTTGAAAATCATTTCCTTCGCAATTAGGATACGGACATTTGTAGCCATCAGGCAAAAGATCCTTTGGTTCGAGCTCGAACCAGGCATCAGTGCCCTTCTCTTTGACAATACCCGCAAAATGATTTATCACTTTAGGATCTGCTATCCATTTTTTGCATGATTTACACATAAAAACAGGTATCGGAACGCCCCAATATCTTTGCCGGGACAAACACCAATCAGGACGATTTTCTATCATAGTTGATATGCGCTGTTGACCCTGAATAGGAACCCACTCAACCTCTTTCGCCTTCTCCAACAATTTCTTTCTTAATCCATTATGGTCAATGGACATAAACCATTGTTCTGTTGCCCTGAATATTATGGGATTTTTACATCTCCAGCAATGGGGGTAAGAATGTGTTATAGAATCGCTATGGAGCAGGAGGCCTAAGTTTATAAGCTTGTCTTTAATAGAATCGTTTGCCTTGTGTACATTTATCCCTGCGAATTCTCCTGCCTCGTTTGTAAACCTACCTTTTTCATCAACAGGCATGACTGTCTCAAGAGAATACTTCTGGCCCGTTGAATAGTCATCCTGACCATGGCCGGGAGCTGTATGGACACATCCTGTTCCCTCTTCCATTGAAACATACTCTGCCGTTACAACCTGTCCTTGATTTTTAGCCGCGGACAATGGAAAATTATATTTTAAATGCTGCAGATCCCTTCCCTTAACAGTAGAGGATATCTTATGGTTCTCTATAGAGCAGTTTTGAGATACTTTCTCTAACAACTCTTTTGCCATAATAATGGTCTCATTATTATCTATCTCTAAAAATACATACTCGGCTTCAGGGTGCACCGCTACCGCTACATTAGCTATCAATGTCCAGGGCGTAGTTGTCCAGATAAGAATATATGTCTTCTTATCAGGTAATCCCGCAGGATTAAACTCAGGATTTGTAATATGGAATTTCACATATACGGAAGGCGAGGTATGCTGGTCATACTCTACTTCCGCTTCTGCCAAGGCGGTCTCACACCTGTAGCAATAATTTACAGGCTTTAGGCCCTTATATATATACCCCTGTTCTACCAGCCTGGCGAATGAACTAATAATAGCTACTTCATAATCCTTATCTGTTGTAAGATATGGGTCTTGCCATTCTCCAAAAACACCTAACCGCTTAAACTCCTCTCTCTGTATATCAACGAATCCTGCTGCATACTCAAAGGCTTTTTTACGAAATTCTACCTGCTCAATATCGTCTTTTCTTTTTTTAAGTTTTTTAAGAAGCTGGTGCTCAACAGGAAGGCCGTGGCAATCCCAGCCAGGTACATACTCACAATGATACCCGCGCATTGTCTTGTATTTAATTACCATATCCTTTAAGGTCTTATTGAGAGCATGCCCTAAATGTATATGGCCATTCGCGTAAGGCGGGCCATCATGAAGAACATATTTCTCCTTACCGGAAAACGCCTGTTCCAGCTTAGAATGTATATCTATAGATTCCCAGAATTTGGCGATATCAGGCTCTCTCTGCGGAAGATTGGCCTTCATCTTAAAATCTGTCTTCGGTAAATTTAATGTATCTTTATAATCCATATCTGCCTAAACCTCTAATCTTCAGGTAGTCTTGTTGTAATTAAGATATCACTTTATGGTTACTTATACCTTTGTCTGTAGCAGCGCATTGGATTTTTTTGCCATTGGTCTAAGCTGAGGGGCAAAAATACCAGCGCTGCGAGGACAAGAGGGATATGTAACATTATTATCTGCGCAATTGGTGTTTGGATCATCATAATGAGAACTTCGCGCAACTATTTAATGTACTTCCCAATAATAATATCCAGCTTCTTCTTAATAGCATCTGAAATAGCATCAGGCTTTGTCAGAATAGTATCTTTCAGAGCACTGGCGCATATGCACTCTCTCTTAGCGGGTAACTTCGTAATAACCTCTTTTAAAACCTTCTTCGCGTTATCAACATTCTTAAGAAGGTTCTGAATAATCATATCAATGCTTACATCTTCTGACTCATGCCAGCAGTCATAATCTGTAATCATAGCCATGGTAGCATAACATATCTCTGCCTCTCTCGCGCATCTGGCCTCTGGCATATTTGTCATACCTATAACATCCATGCCCCAACTTCGATATAAATCTGATTCGGCCTTTGTTGAAAAAGCAGGGCCCTCCATATTAAGGTATGTACCACCGCTATGAACTGGCAGGCCTTGTGATTTTGTCGCTTCGTATAATATTCTGCCAAGCTCGGGACAACTCGGATTCGCAAAAGCTACATGCGCTACAATACCGTTTCCAAAGAATGTAATATTCCTGGGCTGGTTTGTCCTATCCACATACTGATCCGGGATAAGTATATCCAAGGGCTTTATCTCCTCTTTAAGGCTTCCTACCGTAGAAACAGATATAATCATTTCCACGCCCAACTTTTTCATGCCATATATATTGGCAGTGCAATTAAGCTCTGAAGGCAAAAGATGGTGGTCTCTCCCATGGCGCGGAAGAAATACAAGCTCAACACCTGAAAGCTTGGCACATAAATATTCGTCTGATGGTTTTCCGAAAGGTGTTTCAACTTTAATCCATTTAGGATCCTCAAGGCCTTCTATTTCGTAAAGTCCACAACCTCCTATTATTCCTAATCTCGGCATATTTTCTCCCTCTCTCCCTTACAATTACAGGGGCCATCGTTTAGATCTTTACCACAACAAGTGCAAATCCCCTTGCAATCCACCCTGCACAACTGCCTTATAGGCTGATCAAGCATTATCGTATCTTTTATGTCGCCATTAAGCTCTATCGTATGTTCGCCTGTTAGAGTGTAGACAAAATCTTCTCTTTTTTTAAATGAAAGATTAAAGTCCTTTAGGCATCTGCTGCATATGCACTCCTCATTGGCCCTTATATCGCAGGATACTATGACAACATCCTTCTCTTTCTCAACATGCGCTTTTACCTTAACATTTGATACAATGTTGGCCTCTTCCGAATCCAGGCAAAGCTCTTCAGGACTGATATCTTTTTCAATATCCAATCCATCCTGCATTATCTCTTTCACGCATATTTTCATGCTTTTAAATTCTTGATTACTTGTACTGTTTCGCGCGAAATCATCAATTCCTCATTAGTAGGAACAACAAGCAGCCGCACGTTAAACCTTGAGAAAAAGTTACTAAGAGACTTACTTACCCTGTTTTTTATCAAGGCACTATTTTCACCTATGCCACCTGTAAGCACTACCGCGTCTAAGCCATCCATTGAAGCGGTATAAGCACCTATGTACTTTGTTATACGATATATAAAAATATCAAGTGCTAATTTTGAACGTATACTGCCTTTTTTTGCGTGCTTTTGTATGTCCCTCATATCATTGCTTATACCTGATAGTCCGAGCATGCCGCTTTCCTTATTAAGAAGATTATCTACGGATTTTATATTTAGACCCTTCTTTTCCATAATATAAAGAACTACAGCAGGGTCTATGTCACCGCACCTAGTACCCATCAAAAGGCCTTCAAGAGGCGTAAGCCCCATACTTGTGTCTACTGATTTCCCATTATTAACCGCTGTTATACTGCAACCATTTCCAAGATGACAAGTAACCAGCTTAAGCCTTGAGCATGGCTTCTTCATTATCCTGGCTGCCTGTTCCGATACAAACTTATGACTTGTACCGTGAAAACCGTAACGTCTTATCTTGTACCTGCTATAGAATTCGTATGGAATACCATAAACATACGCATACGCAGGTATTGTCTGATGAAACGCTGTATCAAATACCGCTACCTGAGGAATGCCTTTTGCGAATCTTCTGCAGGCTCGGATACCTGAAAGCGCGGGGGGATTATGCAACGGCGCCAGATCATTAAATTTTTCTATCGCCTTTATTACTTTTTCATTAATGATTGCGGGCTGTGAAAATAATTCCGCGCCATGTACAATGCGGTGGCCTATAGCTGAGATATCTTTGTAGGAGTCTATCACCCCTTGATCAGGGCAAGTTAATATATCGAATATATGCCTTATCGCCTGATGATGATCAGCAAGGTCTGCTGTCGAAACAAAAGGCTTCTTGCCGTAACTGCAATGATTTAAGCTGCTTTTTTTCGAACCTATGCACTCAACTATGCCCTTGCATAAAGGTTCTGATTGTTTAGTATTGAAAAATTGATATTTTATGCTTGATGAACCGCTATTTATTACAAGTATCTTCATGTATTAACGCTATCTTATAGGTTTTACTTTTTTTACTTAGAATTGTGGCTATGCGCGCAACGCATAGATGTCACGCACACTATATCTATAATATCTTCCGTGGAACACCCCCTGGACAGGTCACTACAAGGAGCTGCTACTCCGTGTAATAATGGGCCTAAAGCACGTGCCTTTGCAAGGCGCTCGGTAAGCTTATAAGCTATATTACCTGATTCAAGATTCGGAAATATCAATACATTAGCTTGTCCGCCGATAGAACTCTGTGGAGCCTTTCTCTGCGCTACTCCGGGCACAAGCGCGGCATCTGCTTGAAGTTCGCCATCGATTAAAAGATCCGGGTATTTTTCTTTGGCTATCTCAACCGCGCGCACCAGCTTTTCTGTCTTTTCTGTCTTACCGCTACCTTTTGTCGAGAAACTTAAAACCGCGACTTTTGGTACTGCGGCGAATATATTCTTCATAAGCCTGCTTGCGGACATTGCTATATTCGCAAGTTGCCTTGGAGATGGTTCCGGTACGATACCGCAGTCCGCGAATATAATAACGCCGCCCTCACCAAAAGATTCATCTTGAAGAACCATTATAAAGGAGCTTGACATAGTCCTTATCTCTGGTGATATCCCGATACACCAAAGCGCCGCCCTTGCGACATCTCTTGTTGTATGTATCGCTCCTGCTACAAAACCATCCGCCTGCTTCTCTCTTACGAGCATCGCGCCATAATAGACGGGCTTTTCTATGAAAAGCTTTCTCGCATCCTCTTCTGTCATCCCCTTGTGTTTGCGTATCTGATATAGTTTACGCGAAAGATCGTCAAGCTCATCTGAAGAAACAGGATCGATAATCTCTACGCCGCTTAAATCCAGGTTCTTCTCCTTGCAGATAGCGTCTATCTTATCCTTATTACCCAACAAGATAAGATCTGCCAGCTTTTCGCGATTAATATAATCTGAGGCCTTAATTGTCCTTATATCTTCACCTTCCGGAAGAACTATCTTGCGCCTTTTATTTTTTGCTCTCTCTCTTAGCCCTGATATTACTTTCAGCATCTCATCCTCTTTTTTTTCTTTAACAGTTTTTTCTGAATCGCCGAAACAACAACCTTGGGCACAAAACAGCTTATATCCGCGCCTAGAGAGGCCGCTTCCTTGATAAGTTTTGATGAAATATATGAATAAGATTCATTGGGCATCAGGAATATTGTTTCCACGCTCTTGCTAAGGCGCCTATTTGTAAGGGCCATCTGAAACTCATATTCAAAATCTGATATCATCCTGACGCCTCGGATAATAACATAAGAGCCTTTGCTTCGGACATAATCTATTGAAAGGCCTTTAAAGCTGTCAACCTCAATATTGCCCAAATCTGCTGTCACCTGCTCAATAAGCGCAACACGCTCTTTAACAGTAAAAAGGCTATCCTTGGAACTGTTATCAGCAACCGCTACTACCACTTTTTTGAATATCTTTGCCGCTCTTTTTATGAGGTCTATGTGGCCATAAGTAATCGGATCAAAACTTCCAGGATATATAGCTATCTTAGTCATTCTTACTCCTATTATATATACTTATTATAGTATCACCGTATTTAAGCTGGCGCAACAATCTGAGGTGTTCTGTTTCGACAGGCAGACTCTCTTTTTTAAAATGTTCCACCACGACTAAACCTGAATGAGGAAGTATATCATATACAGTAATATACATCAAGCACTTTCTTATGCGATTCCTATTGTATGGGCCATAAATTGCGTCTCTATCAGGAGAACGAGAGAGCTTATTGTATGGTGGATCCAGAATCACAATATCGAATTTCTTGTCTTCTTTATGCATTAGTTTAATAGCTGCACAGACATCCATATTAATTATCCTAATGCTCGCATCCTCATCACAAGAGACTATCTTTGTAATGCTTCTATCGATAATATCCGTACATACCTTGCTATTATCAACAAAAACTGTTTCCTGCGCGCCCCTGCTTAAGGCCTCAATACCTAAGGCCCCGCTTCCCGAAAAAAGATCAAGCACACGCGCACCTTTAATATCAGATCTTAACACATTAAAAAGCGATTCTTTTACATTATCCTTTGTAGGCCTTATGCCTTTAGGCATGAATAACTTTCTGCCTCTATATATTCCGGAAATTACTCTCATCTTGCCCCTTTACCTTTTCCTCTACCTTTTATCTAGCATCAAGCATCGAGCATCGAGCATCCAGTATCCAGTACCTAGTATCAACCAATAAGCCCAAGATGAAACCTATCTTTGAAACTTTCAGTTAACTCTCTTTTAAGGCCTGCGTAAGAAGGCAAAGAAAGATCAGGATGCCTTGACACGATACCAAAAGCCTCCTTGCGTGCCTCTTCTAAAATATCTACATCAGATATCAGGTCTCCAAGAACAAGCTCCGGCAAACCATGTTGCCTTTTACCGAAAAGCTCTCCAGGACCTCTTATATTTAAGTCTTCCTGAGCGATCTTAAAACCATCTTCTGTATTCGCTATAGCTTCAAGCCTCTGCCTCGCTTCTTCTGTTTGCGCATCTGATACGAGTATGCAATATGCTGGACCTTTTCTCCTGCCTATCCTGCCTCTTAGCTGATGCAACTGACTTAAGCCAAAACGCTCCGCGTTTTCTATTACCATAACAGAAGCGCTGGATACATCTATACCTACCTCTACAATAGTAGTCGCTATCAACAGACTAACATCCCCTTTCTTGAAATCTATCATAATCTCTTGTTTCTCATTGTCATCAAGTCTGCCGTGGATTAAACCCACTTTAAAATCCCGGAATATATCACTCTGTAATTTTTTATACATATTTGCAGCACCCTCTGACTTAAGAGCCGCAGATTCATCTATCACTGGATAAACTATATATGCCTGTCTCTTTTCTCTAAGTTGGGCCTTGATAAAATCATATACCTCATTTATGCGCGACCTATCGACCCACATAGTCTTAACATCTCTTTTTCCTTGTGGAAGTTCATCAATTATTGACATGTCCATATCCCCATAAAGCGTCATTGCCATTGTACGTGGTATCGGGGTTGCTGTCATCACCAACACATCATAGTTGTCTGCTCTTGTTCTAAGGGCGCCCCTTTGCTCAACGCCAAATTTATGCTGTTCGTCAATGACCAGAAGGCCCAGATCTTTAAACTCAATACTTTTTTGAATAAGCGTATGCGTGCCAACTACTATATCAGCCGAGCCTGAAGCCATAGCTTCAAGCACTTGTTCCTTTTCACTTTTTTTCATACTGTTTATAAGGAGGGCTACTCTTATGCCAAGCTTGGCAAAAAGGCCACAAAAGACCAGATAATGTTGCCTTGCCAATATCTCTGTCGGCACCATAATAGCGCCCTGATGATTGTTTGTTACCGTAAGAAAAAACCCGTAGGCTGAGATAAGAGTCTTCCCGCTTCCTACCTCCCCCTGTATCAATCGGTGCATAGGCCTCGGACTTCTCATGTCCGACTTAATATCTTCTATTACCCTCTTTTGAGCATCCGTTGGCTCAAAGGGTAAAGCCTTTAAAAATTCTTCATCCTTTTCCTGGTCGACCATATGGGCTTTGCCATCAGGCATATTTTTAAGCTTATATTTCTTTATAGCAAGGACGAGCTGCAATAAGAAAAATTCATCGAATACGATTCTTCTTCTTGCCTCATCTCTTTTTTTCACATCTTCAGGAAAATGCACATTCCTTATCGCTTGACAGATATCCAGCAATTTGTGCTTATCTCTTATATCCGCGGGTAATATTTCATCAGCATAAGAAGCATGCTGCTCTATACAATTCTTTATTATACGCCTTAAACTTCGCTGATTAACCCCTGATACCAAGGGATATATGGGGACAATTCTTCCGGTATGTACTACGTCCTCCTGCTCCGGGTCACCTCTTAAAATCTCGTATTCGGGGTGAATAACCTGAAGCTTTGTGGTCTTTTGAATCTTACCGTATAGTATTATTGTGTCATTCTCTTTAAAATAATTTTTCATATACGGCTGTCTAAACCATAGGCAATAGAGCTTGGCAGTGCCATCTGAAACAACAAGCTGAAATATTCTCATGCCACTCCTGGCCCTGAATATACTTGATGAGACGACTTTACCCTTGGTTGTCTGGAACAAGTCAGGCTTAAGCTGCGAAATGGGCTTTATATTACTTCGATCCTCATAGCGCATCGGAAAATATCTAAGGGCATCTTTTACCGTAGAGATGCCTAAGCGTTTTAGAAGTTTCAACCTATCGGGACCTACGCCTTTTATATACTGCGCTGATGTTTCTGCTGTATCTACTAGCATAGTCAGAATCTTTCTTCTTAACATCACATTATGAATTTCACTTGCACATATTCTGAGACTGTGGTATCATATCACATATTTAAGATAATTCTCAAGGAGGTTAATCAAAAATGTCAAGGAAATGTGCAATATGCGGTAAAGGACCGGTAGCGGGAAGAACTGTAACCCGTCGCGGCATGGCAAAGAGTAAAGGCGGAGTAGGCCAAAAGATTGTTCGTACCAACAAACGTCGTTTCCTGCCTAATCTGCAAAAGATAAAAGCCATTGTTGGAAAAAGCAAAAAAACTATTGTTGTTTGCGTTGAATGCATTAAAAATGGTAAAGCCAAGAAAGCTATCTAAAGCAGTTTGTTTAATTGACCTAGAAATTTTACAACCTCGTTTGTGGAAGAAAGATAATACTCCGCAAGCGAGGTTTTTCTTTCTCCTTTTACAAAAACTGTAATGCCTTTTTCCTTTAATACCTTAAAAGCTGTCTCATCTGTCACATCGTCACCTATATAAACAGGGACTATCTTTTCCCTCTTACCTTTAAGCTTATTCATAAGATACAAGCAGTATCTTCCTTTATCCCAATTTAACGCGGGCCTCACCTCGAACACCTTTTTTCCTCTTGCTGTCACTATATCACCTTCAGATAGATAGCCCCTTACAATACTATAAAATGCGTATTTAAGTTTCTCAATATCGTGATTTTTTACCCTTCTATAATGCAGCGCAAAAATTATACCTTTATCCTCTATCTCCCAACCGGCTATAGATTTTAACTCTATTTCTAATTTTCTTATAATATCGCTAACCTGCTCTTTTATCTTTGCGAGGTGTGGCAAGAGATAGCTTTTACCGACCCTGTCTATCTCAAGGCCGTGACAGCCCGCGTAATAAATACCTTTTAGCCCAACTAAGGCCTTAACCTGGCTTAACATGCGCCCACTGACAACGGATACTACTACACGTTTATTATTAACGAGTTTACTTAAGATTTGACGTGTTTTTGAAGGAAGAATCGCCTTGTTAGGATTCCTTACAATAGGGCTTAGTGTACCATCATAATCTAAGAAAAGGAATATGCGTCCTGTTTTGGGAAGGCTTGAAACTATATGTTTTAAATTTAAAAAAAGAGATTTCAATCTATTCTCGATCAGGCTCTTTTTATCTCCGAACCGTTATGTATCTTACCAAATTCTGAGATAATATCACCCGCCCATTTATATATATTTTTTTCTGCTACTACTTCGCGCAGCGCTAACATTCTTTGCTTACGCTCCTTAAGCGGCATCTCTATCGCCTGCCTTATCTTTTCAGCGAACTCTTCTATATCAAAAGGGTTAAAAAATATAGCCTCTGATAATTCCCGCGCCGCTCCGGTAAACTGGCTCAACAAAAGGACCCCGTCTCCATCTGTCCTTGCTGATACATACTCCTTTGCAACAATATTCATACCATCATGCAGAGAACTTACCACGCAAACATTAGCCATTTTATAAAAAGCGAGTATCTCGTCAAAGACAAGATGGCGCCTCACCATTATGATAGGCGCCCAGTTCTCGGTCGAATGCTTCCAATTAACCTCTTCGACTACAGCGTTTATCTCATCGTTTAAATCTTTATACACCTGAAGATGTATCCTGCTTAAATCACCTATCTGTATCAGAACAACCTTTCCCTTGTACTTCGGATATTTCTCAAGAAATCTATCCAAGGCCCTTATGCGCTCTATTATGCCTTTTGTGTAATCAATTCTATCCAAGCCAAACATAACATAATCGATATCATAAAGATTATATTCCTCAACCAGAGGCTTTACAGACTTCTTCATCTCCGGCGTATTGGATTTCTTTTCAATAGCGCTATAATCAACGCTTATCGGGAACGCCCTAACAAGTGTCTCATGGCCATTGTAAATAATAGAATATCTTTCCCTGTCTATCCGCGCCTCAAGGGTTTTCTCTACTGTATCAAAAAAATTCTCGCAATGGTAACGTATATGAAAACCTAAAAGATCATTCGAAAGAAGGCCCTCGATAAGTCTCTTCTGTTTAGGGCAGATCCTGAAAACCTCTGAGTTTGGCCAGGGTATATGCCAAAAATGGGATACTATAAGATCGGGCCTCTTCTCCTTAAGCATCTGAGGTACAAGCATCAGATGATAATCCTGTACCCAGACAAACGCTTTTTTATGACCTACTTCCTCAAGTACCGCGTCAACAAACTTTTTATTTACATTATAGTAAGCCTGCCACTCATCTTCATTAAATTCCGGCCTTGTGTAAGCTATGTGGCATAAAGGCCATAAACCTTTGTTCGAAAAACCATAATAATAACCCGCTTCCTCTTCCTTGCTCAACCATATCCTTCTCAATGTATATGAAGGATCATTAGGCGGAACCTTTACATGGTTTTTACTGTCTACGGTCTTCTTGTCGGCTTTTCCTGAACCATAAGCAACCCATACTCCTCCGCAGGCACGCATAACAGGGTCAAGCGCCGTAACAGCACCACCTGTTGGGCGACTACAGTAAGTCTTACCTTCGCGCATAGTATGAATATAAGGTTCACGGTTAGAAACGATCACAAGCATCCTATCGCCAAGTATCTCTTTTACTGTATCCTGCAGATTCTTTTTTGTATATATCATTTTTGCTCCTGCTGTATTGTTCTTATCGGGAAAGGTATCTCAATACCTTCTGCATTGTATCTCTTGTGTAGTGCTTTTATGAACTCATGCTTAATCATATAGCTATCAACAAACTCCTTTGCCCTGAGTATAACTGTGAAATCTATACTAAAATCATTAAAGGTGTGATACCTTATAAAAGGCTTGAACTCAGGGACTCCGCCGGTTACGGTCTTCATAACCTCTTTACCTGCCTCGATTGTGACCCTTTCAACATGCTCAAGGTCGCTCTTATAATGAACGCCTACCTGGACAAGTACGGCTAGCTCTTTTTCAGGATAGTAATAATTACTGAGGACACTGTTAACCAGCTTAGAATTGGGTATAACAACTGTATTATTCGGAAGCATCCGTATCTTTACAGAGCGCCATCCAATCTCAGTAACATAGCCCTTTTCACCTGAGTCGAGTTTGACAAACTGCCCAATCTGAACAGGCCTATCGACAAGTATATGAATACCGGCAAAAAGATTCGAGAGCGTATCCTGTAATGCCAATGCCACTGCCAAGCTTCCTATCCCTAAAGCCGTTATCAGCGTTGTTATTTTTACGCCCAGGGAATCTAGAAGTATCATACACCCTATAACAATGATAATAAGTTTTATAAAATTCTGTGTCAGGCTAGTGACAGGCAAATTTGGAGCTACCTTGGACGCATACTCAGCTAATAATTTCGATATCCCGGTTGCAAGGGTCCATGTGATAGATATTATTATCAAGCTTAAGAATATTCTATCTACTACCAGGGACCAGTGTTCTGAAAAATCAGGGAGTATCTGTAAGGAAAAATATACCGCAGGTATAAGAATCCAGATAAAAGAAGGCCCCTTAACCGTTTCTAATACGATATCGTCTAAACGCATAGCTGTCTTTTTAACAACTCTATCAAGCAGGCTTAACAACATGCCTCTGATAAAAAAGCCTATCAAAACCAGCAGGATAAAAACTCCTACTGCCAGAGCATATTTAAAAGTAAGCGTATGAATTATCATATCAATCTGTAACATGGACATCCTTTAAGAGATATTGATGCAGATAATAACGGGTATTAAGCACTTATCGTAGTATAAGTATAATATATTATATAGGCTTTTTTGTCAAAGACTTTCTTTCCCTAAATCGCCCCCTCAGGATTATTTTCACCTAATATCCCTATACTCAGGTGATTTGCGCAAAAATGGCCCTGCACCAATTGCAGCAAAACCATTTTCACAAATAAAACATTCCCTTGCTTTAGGGCAATTTGAGCGGGACTTTTTTTCTGCAAATGGCAGGGTTTTTCCGTATTTTGCAAACTATATGAATGAGCAGAAAAACAGAGTGAGCAATCCACGCTAGGGATTGCGAACGATCCTGCAAAATTATCCTAAGCAAGGGAAGAATATTTTAAAAACTATTTGAGGCTAAGGGGTTTTGGATTAAGCGGAGGTTGAGACAGCTGTTTTACAGGCAGAAGGTAAATTTACACGCATATCTTTTATCTGAAGCTTTATTGATGTGATACCTTTGTAGGTATTTAAATCGCAGGAATAAGCAAGATCTATTCTCTGCTTTAAGGGGTCACTTGGCAAAGAATCTGCCATATTGAAACCAATGGCCTCTGCCGTTATATTTCCATCTGTAACCCACATCTTTAGAGTAGAACGTCTTAATACTTGCGGCACATTTCTTATACTGAGATTTTGTGATGAGAACACAGGTCGTGGATTACCAAACCCAAATGGTCCAAGGCTATCAAGATCCTCAAGCAAATCTTTGCTAAGAGATGATATGGGTATCTCTGTATCTATTTTAATACTTGGGATAAGATTCTCATCCGATATCCTCTCATTAGCAATAAGATTTATCTTCTCCTTAAAACCATTCAAACTCATCTTATCTATGGTTAACCCTGCCGCATTTTTATGCCCGCCGTATCTTTTCAAAAAATCTGAGCATTCACTAAGGGCATTAACAAGATTGAAATTCCTTATAGAGCGACAAGAGCCTCTGCCTTCATCGCCATCCATAGATATCATAACAGTAGGCCTATAAAATCTGTCGACTATACGTGAAGCGACAATACCTATAATACCTTTATGCCAGTTTTCACCCTCAAGCACAATGACTCTCTGTCGAGTGAAGTCCACCTCCGTCTCTATCCTTGCCATAGCCTGACGCAAGACAACGTCCTCCATTTTCTGGCGGCTTCTATTCTCCTTGGTAAGCATCTTCGCGAGCTCGCTTGCCTGCTTAGGATTATCTGTAAGCAAAAGCTCCAAAGAGACCTCGGGCTTACCGAGCCTTCCAGCGGCATTTATACGCGGCGCTAGAATGTAACCAACATGATAAGATGTAATCTCCTTGCCTTTTAAATAAGACTCTTCTATAAGCGCTCTTAAGCCCTCTTTCTTAGTATGAGTAAGCTCGCTTAAGCCATTTTTTACAAGTATCCTGTTTTCACCGATAAGAGGCACTACGTCTGCTACAGTTCCTAATGATACCAGATCAAGCTGCTCATATAACCAGTTATCATCCTTACCCAATAGACCGGAGGCAAGCTTAAACGCGACGCCAACCCCTGCTAAATTTTTGTCAGGATAAGAACACCCTTCCTGCAAGGGGTTTAATATAATATCTGTATCCGGAAGCTTATCCCCCGGGGTATGATGATCTGTAATAATAATATCTATGCCAAGAGAATTAAGGATATCCACCTCAACGATAGCGGTAATGCCACAATCAACTGTAATAATGAGCTCTATTCCCCTTTTATGGATAGAACTTATATTTTGCGCGCTTAAACCATAGCCATCCTCAAGTCGGCTTGGTATAAAAGTATCTACATCTGCCTTTAATCTCTTTAGAACAGTGGATAGTAACGCTGTAGCTGATATGCCATCAACATCATAATCACCATAAATGAGAATCTTCTCCTTGCCGCTTATTGCTCTCTTTATTCTCGCGACTGCCTGCGCCATAGATTTCATCAAGAAGGGATCGTGAAGATTTAACAAACTCGGATTTAAGAAAAACTCCGCATCCTTAACTATTTTTATATTACGATTTACAAGAAGCTGGGCAATAATAGGAGATATGGAGATCGCTTTCATAAGTCGATCTTGAGAAATCAAATCTTGCTCTCTTATCTGCCAAATTTTTCTCATCTTATCCGCTCTTTAAAGGGTTCAATATGTATTGATATGTCTGTAACGCCTTCTATCTTATGTTTTATAATATCTTGGATTATATGGTTTAAGCTATGCGCCTTGCCTATTGTCATATCAGTATCAACCATAATATGGAGATCTATGTTAATATCATCCTGTCTGCCACGGGTCCTTATATCGTGACAACCCCTTACCCCTTCAACCGACAGGACGACTCTCTCTATCGCGCTGGCTGGAATCACCATACGATCACATAGAACATCAGAAGACCTCTTTAATATCTCAAAGCCACTGTAAGCGATAAGCAAAGCTATAAAGACTGAAACTATTGGATCTATAACAGGAAACCCGCTCTTAACGGCAATGAGAGCGGCTATAACGGATATGGATATAAGCATATCACTTCTTGTGTGCTCCGCGTCCGCAGAGAGTATATCACTCCTCAATACCTTTGACTCACCTTTCTCGTAAATATAGACGATACAATTTACAGCCAAGGTAGCTATCATAACAATAAAGCTAATCAGTGTAACTTCAGGCAGAACAGGGTGAAGGAATCTTATGACACCGCCTCTTATAAGATTAAACGAGATTATAAAAAGAAGTATGGCTATCACTATTGCCGCAAAAGTCTCATACTTCTTATGGCCATAAGGGTGATCGCTATCTCTGGGCTGAGACGCGACAGTAATCGCTATAAGCCCTATAATATTAGAGGCTCCATCGGAAAAGGAGTGAAATCCATCCGCGCTCATAGCGCTAGATTGCGTAATAATTCCGTACAAAATCTTCGCGGCTGCTACGATCCAATTAAGTAGCAGGACAAGGATTAAAACAGTACGAATTTTTTTAAAATGTATCTGCATAATTTTGACCTCAAAGCATTATTATTTTATACAGAAGAAAAAACAAAAAGACTTTTCTAAAAACATATATTCATAAGAGTAAAAAGGAAGCCATTTCTATAAAAACCTGGGGACAGGAACCACAATGACATCGATATAATTAAACACCTAGGACAAAGGCACTTTGTCATTAAAAGTTATTTATGACAGCTACGGGACTCGACTTGAGAGGCCCCTAGCAAGTTCTATATACTCTTATAGCCGCTTGGAACATCAAGGCCTGAATGGCTTATCTTCTTTTTTGCCATAGCAAGATAAGAGGGCTTGCTATAAAAATCGTTGAATATATACCTGAAATAAAACCTACTATAAGGCAAAACGCAAAATTATTAAGCACTACTCCACCCCATACAAATAATGCGACAGCAGTAAAAAGCGTTGTTAGAGTCGTAAATACGGTTCTGCCAAGGGTCTGATTTATACTTAAGTTTATAAGATCTGTAAATTTTATCTTACGCAGGAGACGCATGTTCTCTCGTATCCTGTCAAAAATAACTACTGTATCGTTGATCGAATAACCTGCTACAGTTAATATTGCCGCGACAGCAGTCAGATCAAACTCTCTTCCGGCTATAGCCATCGCCACGATTACAATTAGAACATCGTGAAAAAGCGCGACTACACCAGCAAAACCATATTCCCAATGCTTAAACCTAAAACCGATATATACCAAGATACCTAAAAGTCCGAAGATCAAAGCACGTATGGCATTCTTTCTTAATAGCTTTCCTACAGAAGGGCCTACTCGTTCAACACGCATGAGCTCAAAACTATTATCCGTTATTGAACTTTTTAAGGCGTTGTTAAGCTGCACATCAACATCTTCTGATGTGCGTATTAGCACCTCACGACCTCCTGTGATCTCTTGTATAGACGCACCCTTAAGGCCTAATTCGCTGACCACGGACCTTACCTTTGCTATATCTATAGGATTCCTAAATTGTATCTGCTGCAGTGTTCCACCGGTAAAATCCACGCCAAAATTTCTTTCACCACGTGAACCAAATATCGATAGTCCGATTATGACGATAACGAGTGAGATACCATAACAGATTTTTCTCTTTCCAATAAAATCTATCTTTGTATCATGTATCCAATTAAGCATCTTTAGGGTCTTAAAATTCGGTGAAAGCGCAAATAGCTGAAATATGGTGCGTGTTACAACAAGAGCCGTAAAAAGACTTGCGAATATACCTATTGTAAGAGTCATCGCGAAGCCCCTTATGGCGCCGGTACCGAACTGGAATAAAAGTATCGCAGCGATAAGCGTTGTAAGGTTAGAATCTATAATCGCGCTCAATGCCTTGCTGTAACCTGTAGATATCGCGCTACGTATTGTCTTGCCTGTGCGCAGCTCTTCTTTAACTCTTTCATATATAAGAACATTGGCATCTACTGCCATGCCTAAAGTCAATATAAGTCCTGCTATACCTGGCAACGTGAGGGTAAAATGGAAATACCCCATAACGCCAAGAATAATAAGAAAATTTAATACAAGCGCAAAAACAGAAACAATGCCCGCTAAAAGGTAATATACTGCCATAAAAACACATACAAAAAAAGCTCCTATTACTATCGCCTTTATTCCTGATCGAATTGAGTCCAGGCCCAAAAGAGGCCCGACTGTCCTCTCCTCTTCTATTACAACAGGTGCGGGAAGAGCACCTGCGCGCAATATAATAGAGAGATCATTTGCCTCTTCAGGACTAAACCTGCCCTGGATCACACCTTCCCCGCTCGGAATTCTCTCTTTTATAACAGGTGCGGATTTTACGTTACCATCAAGAACTATTGCCAAGCGTGTGCCAACGTTGTTACCGGTTATTCTGGCAAATTTCTTAGCCCCTTCTTTATTAAACGCAATAGATACTGTCGGCTGATTAAATGAAGATTGGTCAAATTTCACAAAAGCGTTCGTTAGATCTGCTCCGGTAATTTCCACGTTCTTTTCCAGAAGAATTTTTTCACCATTCTCGCCTTCCAGGAGCTCATATCCGCCTTCAATCTCTCCTGCTAAAGCTTTTTTTAGTTTCTCGGGGTCAGAAGATACGAGCCTAAATTCTAAAAGCGCTGTCCTTCCGATAAGCTCTAATGCTCTATCTCTATCAGTAACGCCCGGTAGCTGAATCACCATCTCATCCGTTCCCTGGCGCTGTATAGAGACTTCCTTTACTCCGAACTGGTCCACCCTGTTCCTTATAATCTCCAGGGCTCTATCCGGAGCGTCTTCTGCTTCCTCTTCTGTAAGTTTTGATGTGTCAACCTTAAGAACGAGGTGCATACCGCCCTGCAAATCAAGGCCAAGATTTATCCTTCCCTCTCTTATGATATTGCCTTCTTTATCCTTCACACTAAGCGGCGGCCAAAGGCTCCATATCGAAAGACCTATTACAACAAGAATCAATATAGTCTTCCACTTCAGATTCTTCTGCATTTAACAAAACTCCTTTTATATCGTTAATTGCTTGATGTCTTCTCTGTTTTCTTTACTACCCCGGATACTGCTGTCTTTGATATCTCTATCTTGACATTCTCATCCACTCTAATCACATATGTGTTATCCTTTATATTCACAATGGTGCCGTGAATACCGCCAGAGGTAATTACCTGGTCATTCTTCTTCAGCTCAGACAACATCGCCTTGTGATCTTTCTGCTTTTTCTGCTGCGGCCTGATAAGTAGAAAATAGAATATAACAAACATTAGTATAAGCGGCATTAAGCTTATCAAAGGATTTGGCGCCGCTGCCCCCGACTGTTGTGGTACCTGGCCCATCGCATACGCTATTGATAAAAACATATTTTAAGCCTCCATTTTTTTATCGGATTGTATACTGCACTCACCGAATTTGTGTTATGTTAAGTATTGTAATTTCCTAAAAATTCTTTCTTAAATTCCAGGAACCTGTCCTCTTTTATTGCCTGACGAATATTTTGCATTAGTTTAGCATAAAATGTTATATTATGCAACGACAATAGTCTCAATCCCAATATTTCATTTACCTTAAAAAGATGGTGTATATATGAGCGAGAATAACTTTGACAGCACGGACATTGGCACTCCGTATCTATGGACATATTATCTATTTTGTGTTTAGCGTTCTTTATCTGTATCTTGCCTGCCGAAGTAAAAGCAGCTCCATTTCTTCCATTTCTAGTAGGAACTACGCAGTCAAATATATCTATTCCCCTCTCTATAGACTCAAACATATCAACAACAGTACCTACGCCCATAAGATAGCGCACGCTATCCCGTGGCAACATAGGGGCGGTGGATTCCACTATCTCATACATGAGCTCACGCGGTTCTCCTACGCTTAAGCCGCCCAATGCATATCCATCGAAACCTATATCAATAAGCCTCTTTACAGCCTCTTTACGCAGATCTGGATACATACCACCCTGAACTATACCGAACAGCTGCTGATTATCAGAATATAGCCCATCAACAAATGCCTTCTTACTGCGAAAAGCCCAATCTGTAGTCAGATCAAGAGACCGCTCTACATAATCACGCTGCGATGGATATGGTATGCACTCATCCAATACCATCATAATATCACTGCCTAATACCCCCTGAAACGCTACAATAGATTCCGGAGTGATAAAATGGCGGGAACCGTCTATATGAGACTGAAACTCTACGCCATCGTTTCTTACCTTACGAAGCTGAGCCAATGAGAATACCTGGAAACCTCCGCTATCTGTTAAGATGGGCCCTCTCCATCCCATAAATTTGTGCAGGCCTCCCGCGTTCTTTATTACATCTGCGCCGGGCCTTAAAAAGAGGTGATATGCATTGGAAAGGATCATCTGCGTTCCTGAGTCTGCTATCTCCTCAGGGACAAGCGTCTTAACAGTTGCCAAAGTACCGACAGGCATAAAATTTGGAGTATCGACTTCTCCGTGAGAAGTAGAAAACTTTCCAAGCCGTGCCCTTGAATCTTTGTCTTTATGTATGAGTTTATACATAAGATTCTCAATCCTTAATCCTTAATTCTTGTGCTATCAAAGTATCAGCATGGCATCACCATAACTGTAAAAACGATATTTTTTCTCAACAGCCTCGTGATATGCTTTAATAAGATTATCTCTGCCACAAAGAGCAGAGACAAGCATAAGCAATGTTGTGCGGGGAAAATGAAAATTTGTAATCATGCCATCAACTATCTTAAAGCTATACCCGGGACGAATAAATAGATCTGTCCATTCTTTAATAGCACGCACACTGCATGTTGTCTCCTGTATAACTGCTGCGGATTCCAGGGCGCGGCAACAGGTTGTTCCTACGGCTACTATCCTTCTATTGTCTGCCCTAGCGCTATTAATTCTAAGAGCCGATTCTTCGGTTATCTCAAAATACTCCCTGTGCATCTTATGATTCGATATATCATCCTCTGTTACAGGCTTAAATGTGGCATAACCTACATGCAAGGTTATATAGGCTATCTCAATACCCCTTTTAGCAATCTCAGATAATAAGGCCCTTGTAAAATGCAATCCTGCTGTTGGAGCAGCGACAGCACCTTTCTTACTTGAATATACTGTCTGATACCTGTCCTCATCCTCTTTTTCAGGTGCTCTCTTGATGTATGGGGGAAGAGGCACCTGACCTGCCTTCTCTATAGCAGTTAGAACATCATCCTCAGAATAAAAACGTATACGCTTAAAATCTCCTTCTGCGCCTACTACCTCCGCCTCTAGTTCTCCACCGCCGAATATCAGCCTCGTGCCATCTTTAAATTTACGCGCAGGACGTACTAAACATGAATAAGTATCATTTTCGAGTTTATCAATAATAAGAATTTCTATTTTGCCATCAAGTCTGGCCCTCTTACCCATAAGTCTGGCATTTACAACCCTCGTATCATTTAAAACGAGAAGATCTCCTCTATTAAGAAGCTGCGGAAGATTACTAAATTTATAATGTTTACACGAAGAGTCCTCCTTATCAAGAAACAGCAGCTTTGAACCATCTCTCTCCTTAACAGGAAACTGCGCTATTAACTCATTTGGAAGATCATAATCAAAATCTGAAAGCCTCATCATAAACTAATCCTTGTAGCTATCTGATAACTTTACTATCTCTGCGCCGGGATAATATAAGTTCAATATCTGCTTAACATTTTTTCCTTTTTTTGCCATTGAGAACGCGCCCCACTGGCACAGGCCCACACCATGGCCCCAACCCTTTCCTTCAAGGCGCACATCCTTATCCATTATTCGTACAGTAAAATTCGTACTCTTAATAACCCTGGAACCTAATATATGGCGAAAATCCTTTGCGCTTATTTTTATCCGCCGTGTACGTCCTTTTAAAATAAGCTGAGTAATCCTTCCGGACGGATCCCTTCCTTCTATCTCTATTGCGGTTATTCCGGATATCTTGTGCCCTGCATTATTGAGCTTCTTCTCAATTTCTGCAAGAAAAAGATCAAGCTCCCAAGCAAAATGAGGGGAATTTTTGCAATATATGCATCTCACCCCTTTCAAGGGCTTTGCCTGAACATCCCATAGCCTTTTGGCATATTCTGTATGCCCGCCGCATGTAGCGTGAAAAAAAGCCGGCAAAAGCCGGCCATTATATACAAGTACTTCTCCTCTAGTCTCTTCTACAGCTTTATTTGTACGGTATTTTTCTGCGTACACACCTCCGTACACCTGCGAGCTTACATCTGACTTGAGATAATAATGCTTATCATTATTCTGCTCTGCCTGATAAAGCGCGAATGTCCTCGACGCTATAGCCTGTGCCTTTATAACCTCCATCGGCCAGCGGTGCGATACTTCATGGAAGAGAACGCCCTTAAGATAATCTTCTAAATTGATTATATTAATGGCACGGAGAAGCCCATCTTCTGTTTTTATGATCTGAAGGCTGCCTCTATAGAGCCTCTTGCCGAGATATATCGCTGGTTGTCTCTGAGAGATTATATGTATGGCATATATCTTGAACTTCTTCTTTCCAAAATCTATACCATAAGCGCAGGGCCGTATCTTTATATTATAAAAAGTCCTGCCCTCATCCAGAAGTTCTTCTGTCTCAAAGATCCGTATCTCATACGGGCCTTTTATAGAGAGGTTGAGCTCGCTTGCGCTATCCGCGACTACTACCCTAATCTTTTCTGGGACATTAATAATTTCTGCCATAAGGCAAGGGATAGATACAAAAAAAAAGGCGAGCAAACACAAAAGCAAAGAGAGGCTATAATGAAAAATTGGTTCTCTTACTCCTCTCATTCGACTTCTGCCCTCTGCTCCCTGCCATATGTCTTTTTTGATCTTTCGCGCTCGCTGTAAATGCAGCCACAGTATTTCTGATGATAAAGCCCCATCTCTTTAGAAAGTCTGTGCGACTCACGAAACCCTGGTCGGAAATCATCATAAAAAAATGCTACTGAGTGCTGTTGTTGCGCCTTTAGCGCGATCGCTTTCATCTCCTGATGATCCTGGTAGGGACTTATAAAGAGCGTGCTTGTAAAACCATCGAAACCATTCTTTGATGCGTATTCAGCAGCCTTATTCAAGCGTAGGGCCCAACATAGGCTACATCTTTGATCATTCTCATGGAAGGTAATCTTTCTAAAAAAATCCTCAAACTGATAATCATTACAAAAAAATACCTTCACTCCTGTAGCTTCAGATAACTTTATACATGATTTTTTTCTATTTTCGTATTCAGACAAAGGATGGATATTCGGATTATAAAAAAACCCCTCAACATCATTGCCGCTATCACGTAACTTTTGAATGCTGTAAACCGCACAGGGCGCGCAGCAAATATGTAAAAGTATTTTCATAATATTAGTTCTACGTTCTACGTTATACACTCTATGCTTTAAACTTACAACATAAAATGTACAACTAAGCTAATTGCTTTCTATCTTTTCCATCCATGTGTTTATAAGCAAGTTCAGTTACCTGTCGCCCTCTTTGTGTGCGCTTCAAATAACCTATCTTAAGCAAAAATGGCTCTACTACATCTACTATAGTATCTGGCTCCTCATTAAGAGAGGCTGCGAGAGATTCTATGCCTACAGGGCCGCCATCGTAATAATCTATTATAGCGCTTAAGACCTTACGATCAACCATGTCAAGCCCCGCGTTATCTATGCCCTGTGACTTAAGGGCCTTGTCCACTATGCTCTCTTCAATATTGCCATCAAACTTAACCTCAGCGTAATCGCGCACCCTTCGTAACAATCTGTTAGCAACGCGTGGCGTACCACGTGAACACTTCGCAATCTCCATCGCCGCTGAATTTGTTATATTTACGCCTAAAAGTGCCGCGGAGCGTATGATTATCTTTAGCAAGTCTTCTGGTTCGTAAAAATCCAGGTGATGAAATATGCCAAACCTACCACGCATGGGCGCTGTAAGCAAGCCTGAGCGCGTAGTAGCACCTATCAATGTAAAGGCCTTTAGGTTAAATTTTATAGTCTTGGCATAGGGCCCCTTATCTATTACAAAATCTATCTGAAAATTTTCCATAGCAGGATAAAGGAACTCTTCCACAACCTTTGACATCCTATGAATCTCATCAATAAAGAGAATATCGCCTTCCTCGAGATTTGTTAATATTCCGATAAGATCACCTGCTCTTTCTATAGCAGGGCCGGAGGTTGCTGTTATTTTTGTACCCATCTCATGCGCCATAATGTGAGCCAAAGTTGTCTTTCCCAGACCCGGAGGACCTGAAAAAAGTATGTGTTCAGCAGGCTCTTTACGTCTCTTAGCGGCCTCAATAAATATCAACAAATTTTCAACTAGTCCTGCCTGGCCAATAAATTCGTTTATCTTTGTTGGCCTCAGTGAAATACTTAGTATCTGATCCTCGTCCGTCTCCCTGCCGGTTATCAGCTTCTCCCTTGCTATATGTTGTTCTTTTTTAACATTGCTCATGGCTGAATCCTTTTCTGCTTATAAACTGCGTTCAGGAGTTCTTCACTCGCGGAAATCTTAGGATTCCTCTGTATAGCCTTCTCTATCATATCTTCTGCCTGCTGCTTCTTATATTGAAGCTGTATAAGTACTTGCAGTGCTTCGTTCTTGATATCCAACTTAGAACCGGAATCCATGTCATCTCCAAAACTATCTTGTAAAAGAGCAAATTTTCCTATCTTGTTCTGTAGTTTTGCGATAATCTCTTTTGCCCGCTGTTCGCCAATCCCAGGAAGAGATTTCAAAAAAACAAGGTCCCCTCGATCAATGGCTCTTGCTATCTCTGATATGGGCCTGTTTATAGCTCTTACCGCTGCCTTGGGCCCAACCCCAGATACAGTAATGAATCTTTCGAAAAATTCTCTCTCCACTTCATTTATAAAACCTATAAGCACCGGAAAGCTCCTTGAATGATCTGTAGCGTAATAATGAAATGTGAATAGAAATATCTCGCTATCTACCGAGGCAGACTCCAGTCCATTGTATACGGTAAGCGGGATAAGCACTTCGTATATTAACCCACCCACATCAATCGCAATGCTTGCCTGGTTCTTTTTAATAAGCTTACCCCGTATAGCATTAATCATATATTAGCAGCCTCCAAGTGTTTGTTCTTGGCGTGATAAACATACGTAAGGCACAGTGCGAGAGCATCAGTAACATCGAGTGGCCTATCAGAGTCTTTAAGATTTAGGATATTATTGACTACGCGCTGCACTTGTGATTTTGACGCGTTTCCATTTCCTGTAATCGCACGTTTTGGCGTCTTTGCAGGATACTCGACTATTTCGACATTGCCCTGACTGCAGCAAAAAAGAATAACACCTCTTGCATGCCCCATAAGAATAGCTGTCATAGGGTGCTTATAATGAGAATATAGCTGCTCTATAATGCATACATCCGGCTTATGGGCGTCTATGATATCTACAAGCTGATAATAGATAGTCTTAATTCTTACAGAAAGGGGATCCTTGCAAGATGTTTTTAATACACCTGCCTCTATTACAGATACGACACCTTTCTTATCATCTATAAGCCCGTAACCTGTTGTATCTAAACCTGGGTCTATTCCTAGAATCTTCATATTTCAGGTTATCGGTTTTTGGTGTTAGATTTTCGGCGATAACCGATAACCTGAAACCAAAAACCGAATCATTCCTCTTCTATTAATTCATCAGGTATATCAAAATTCGCATAAACATTCTGGACATCATCATGATCTTCTAACATCTCAACAAGACTTAAAACCTGTTTAGCGTCAGCGCCTTCAAGCTTTATTGTGCTAGCCGGTATCATGGTAATCTCCGCTGATTCAATAGCTATGCTTGACTTCTCTAAAGCATCTTTAACTTTTTCAAAATCAGAGATAGAGGTTGTAATCTCATACATGCCATCTTCTGTTTTCATATCCTCAGCGCCGGCATCAAGAGCAACAGACATCACAGTATCTTCATCAATATCATTCAAAGCAACCAGGATAAAGCCTTTCTTTGTGAATATCCAACTAACGCTTCCTGAGCCTGCCATATTACCGCCCTTCTTGGCGAATATATTCCTAATATCCGCGCTTGTCCTATTTTTGTTATCTGTCAGCGATTCAGCGATAATAGCCACACCTTTAGGCCCGTAGCCTTCGTATGCTATCTCCTCGTATGTAACCCCTGGAAGCTCACCCGTGCCCTTTTTAATAGCGCGATCAATATTATCTGCCGGCATATTAACAGCTTTTGCCTTGTTTACTACTAAGCGCAATCGTGAATTAGACCCGGGATCTCCGCCGCCCTGTCTTGCCGAAGCTGTCATCTCTTTTGCAAGCTTAGAAAATACCTTTCCTCTCTTTGAATCTGTAGCTGCTTTCTTATGCTTTATGCTTGCCCATTTATTATGTCCTGACACTTGCAACTCCTTGCTCTATGAGTTTCGTTATATATTATGCGTCGTATAATTTAGCGTTACGCGATACACAATACGATATTACTCTTCCTTCTCATGTTCCTTTGATTCCTGATACTTTGCTATTATGCCTTGAGCCGCCTTTGCAGGCGTATCTTCATAATGTGAAAATTCCATATGATATGCCCCCCTACCGGCTGTTAAGGAGCGCAATTCTGTTGCGTATTTAAGCATCTCTGCTAATGGTATCTGCGCTTTTACAACCTGGTTAGCGCCTTTAGGCTCCATGCCCATTATCCTACCACGGCGTGAATTAATATCACCTGTTATGGAGCCCATCACATCCTCAGGAACTATGATCTCAACATTCATAACAGGTTCCAGAAGAACAGGACCAGCTTTTTGCACGCCTTGTTTAAACGCCATACTACCTGCTATCTTAAATGCCATTTCTGAAGAATCTACATTATGATATGACCCATCATAAATGGTCACCCTTATGTCAACCATAGGATATCCTGCGAGAGCACCTTCCTTCATCGCCTGCCTTACGCCCTTCTCAACAGCAGGTATATATTGTCTTGGCACAACTCCACCAACAATCTTATTTACAAACTCAAAATCTTCTCCTTTTGGAAGTGGCTCCAACTCCAGCCAAACATCTCCGTATTGCCCTCTGCCGCCAGACTGCTTCTTATATTTACCCTGTATCTGCACGCCCTTCTTTATGGTCTCTTTATAAGCTACCTTAGGCATGCCTAAATCAACATCTACATGGAAGTCATTTTTAAGCTTATTGACCATAACAGTAAGATGCATATCACCAAGGCCTGATATAATAAGTTCCTTTGTCTGCTGATTTCTTGAATATTGAAAAGTAGGGTCTTCACTGGTCAACTTGGCAAGTGCAGTCATTATTTTTTCTTCATCATGACGGGATTTTGGCTTTATTGAGAGCGATATCGCGGGTTCCGGCATTATTATAGGATCAAACATAAGTTTAGCCCCATCTGCCCCGATAGTGTCGCCTAGCTGAGTCTCTTTTAATTTTGCTACTGCAGCTATGTCGCCTACTGAAACCTCAGAAACCGCTCTCTGTTCTTTCCCTTGAAGTATAAAAAGCTGGCCTATCCTCTCTTTGCATTTCCTTGTAACATTGTAGAATGAACTATCGCTCTTTAATGTCCCGGAAAATACACGGAAGATCGTAAGCTGTCCAATAAAAGGATCTATCAGGGATTTAAATACAAGCGCCAAAAAACCGGACTCTTTTTTTTGCTCTACAAGAACCGGCTCTTCGCTTCCTTCCTCTTTTGCCTGTATCGGAATAGCTTCTATGGGAGAGGGAAGCAAATTTTCAATCGCCCGTATAAGCAAAGGTATCCCAATCTCTTTTACAGCAGCCCCGCAAAGCACTGGAAAGACCTTAGCCTCACACACGCCTTTTCGCAATGCGGCTCTCAATTCATCGTCAGTGAGCTCTTCTCCTCCAAGATACTTCTCAAGAAGCTCATCATCTGTTTCAGCTACTGCTTCCACAAGCTTCTCTCTGTGTTTCTGTGCCACCTCTTTATCAGCAGGCTCAAGCTTATCCAAAACGCTCTTATCCAAAAGGGAGACCGTCTCTTTAAAAGAAGACTCCTTGCCTATTGGAAATTCCAGAGGCACGCAATTCTTTCCAAAAGTACTATTGATTGATTGCATGGCCTTGCTAAAATCGGAATTTTCCTTATCTAGCTTATTAACGAAAATAAGCCTGGGTACGTTTCGCGCTGCGAGCAGCTCCCAGCCTTTTTCCGCGCCTATTTCAACTCCACTTACTCCACAGATAACACATATACCCGAATCAATAGCCCTCATACATGATATAGCAGAGCCTGAGAAATCCGCATAACCTGGTGTATCGAGAAGATATAAAAGCTTATTGTTATGCTCTATATGAAGAACTTTTGACCTTATAGTAACCTTGCGCTCCATCTCATCGTCACCATAATCACACATGCTGTTGCCCTGATCAACACTTCCATGCCTTGAATTGGCTCCTACGCTATAAAGCATAGAATCAATACATGATGTCTTTCCTGACCCTGAATGCCCAACGAACACAACTGCTCTTTTATCTTTTACATCTAGCATAATTGCAATTCCTCCTTTGGATAAGGTAATCTCCCATTGTTTGCATTCACCTGCAACAACGATTAACGCCAATAACACTTAAGACCTGCAAAAAGATGGGGATACGGTCAAGTTAATCCCGAAAATGCTATTGATAAAGGCATCCAGGATAACATAGTTAACGCTTCCTGTTAGCATGAGTTTGAACTATTATTATATAAAATGACTATTAAAGAGTCAAGATAATTAAATGCGGCGAATTGACTCACATTAAATGTTACCCAAATTAATTTTAAAGTGCTTCGTTGACTCATAATTAATGTTACCGAAAAAATAACCCTTATAATGGCACTTAGGGAGGGTTATGTTATGAGTCCAGGAGCACGCATGGAATACCTTGATAGTATATATATACGCTATAAAAGAGCTTCTCGCAAGCAAAAATCTAAAATCCTTAATGAATTCTGCATAAACACCTGTTACCACAGAAAACATGCTTTAAGATTACATAATAAGTATAAGCGTTTTACCAAGCCTAAACTTAAAAAACGAGGTAGACTGTCACGCTATAACAAAGAATCGATTATTGTTCCGCTAAAGCGAATATGGCTTACTGCAAACTTACCATGTTCTAAGTTGTTAAGAGCGATTATACCTTTATAGCTGCCTCATTACGCTAAAGAATACGGGGGATTACCATTACACGTAGTAACCGCGTTATTAAAGATATCCCCAGCCTCTATTGACAGGATATTAAAACCAGTAAGAATAAAATACAGGGGCCGTGGTAGATCTACTACTAAACCAGGTACTTTATTACGCAAGCAGATACCTATAAAAACCAATCAATGGGATGAATCTAAACTCGGATTCCTTGAAGCTGACACTGTTGCCCATTGTGGTGACACGGTTGAAAGGATATACGCTAATACCGTAAACTTTGTTGATATTGCCACCGGATGGACCGAACAAAGAGCTGTTTGGGGTAAAGGTGAGCTTGGAGTGCTTAATCAGATAAAAGACGTTGAAATCAACTTACCCTTCCCCTTGCTTGGCTTTGACTCTGACAATGGCGGTGAATTCTTAAACTGGCATCTATTCAGGCATTTTACTAACAACGATAGAAAGCAAGTTACTGGATTTACCAGAAGCAGAGCATATCACA
>Ga0222697_1000047_pt1:0-22500 | contig 65690 bp, 55 predicted proteins | sample AntAcemetage1402_FD_179835 | JGI IMG/M metagenome (GOLD analysis project Ga0222697, IMG submission 179835) | Saline water microbial communities from Ace Lake, Antarctica - #1402 | ecosystem: Environmental > Aquatic > Non-marine Saline and Alkaline > Saline | place: Antarctica: Ace Lake... | reverse complement strand
TTTCGGCGACAGGCTTGAGCCCCGATTATTATCGGCGCAAGATCACATTGACCGGTGAGCTATTACGCAATCTTTAAATGATGGCTGCCTCTAAGCCAACATCCCGGTTGTCTAAGTAATCTTACATCCTTTACCACTTAGCCTGTTCTTAGGGGCCTTAACTGGCAGTCTGGGCTGAATCCCTCTCGACTATGAAGCTTATCCCTCACAGTCTCACTCCTATGATACGGTTGATAGTATTCGGAGTTTAATTGGGTTCGGTAGGCGGGTAAGCCCCCTAGTCCATTTAGTGCTCTACCCCTATCAACTATTACATAAGGCTGTCCCTAAAGACATTTCGGGGAGAACCAGCTATTTCCGAGTTTGATTAGCCTTTCACTCCGATCCACAGCTCATCGCCTAATTTTTCAACATTAGTGCGTTCGGGCCTTCACATAGTTTTACCTACGCTTCACCCTGGCCATGGATAGATCACTCGGTTTCGGGTCAGCTCAATATAACTAAACGCCCTTTTAAGACTCGCTTTCGCTACGGCTCCTCTCTGCAAAGAGATTAACCTTGCTACACTGAGCAACTCGCCGGATCATTATTCAATAGGCACGCGGTCAGCCATTACCACCGAAGGTGGTCATAGGCCTCCCACAGCTTGTAAGCTTATGGTTTCAGGTACTATTTCACTCCCCTCACCGGGGTACTTTTCAGCTTTCATTCACATTACTTGTTCACTATCGGTCGTCAATTAGTATTTAGCCTTGGCCTGTGGTCAGGCCGGATTCCTACGGGGTTCCACGTGTCCCGTAGTACTCGGGATACTGCTAGGCTGCTTCTGGATTTCACCTACAAGACTATCACTCTCTTTGGTTGGGCTTTCCAGCCCATTCGGCTATCCATATACATGCCACATTGCAGTCCCACAACCCCTCTGGTACAAGTACCAAAGGTTTGGGCTTCTCCTCGTTCGCTCGCCGCTACTTAAGGAATCAATATCTTTTTCTTTTCCTCAGGGTACTTAGATGTTTCAGTTCTCCTGGTATCGCCTCTTAAACCTATGTATTCAGTTTAAGATACCTTGATATTACTCAAGGCGGGTTCCCCCATTCGGAAATCTCCGGATCAAGGGCTGTTTGCGCCTCCCCGAAGCATATCGCTGCTTACCGCGTCCTTCATCGCCTCTTGACGCCAAGCCATCCACCATAAGCTCTTTGTAGCTTGACCAAAAACTCTAAGAAAGAATATACCTTTTATATCCTTACGGATATTAGAAGGCACACTATTTCGGTTCTCATTGAAATTATAGTTTTTCGACTATACAAGTTGTCAAAGAACATATCTATTGTATCAGCAGAATGTATAAGTTACACATCCTGTCACAGAATAGTCCTATTTCGGTATTCGATATTAAGTATTCGGTGTTTACAAAACCCGTAAACCCATAAACCTAAAATTGGTGGAGATGAGGGGGATCGAACCCCTGACCCCCTGCTTGCAAAGCAGGTGCTCTCCCAGCTGAGCTACATCCCCACTATTGAGTTTAAAATGTTAAAAAGTTACAAAGGTTAAAAAGTTTAAGTACCTAAATATTTATAACGTTTTGAACCTTTTAACTCAAAATGGTGGGCCCAACTGGGATTGAACCAGTGACCCCTGCGTTATCAGCACAGTGCTCTACCAACTGAGCTATGGGCCCATTTGGCTCATGCTACGTAAATTGGCGTTACCTCAAGTAAAATAAGCCTAACTGGTTCTAAATTGAGCCATACTTTAATATATAAAGAACTGACAAAAATAAAAACTGAATAGCCAAGAGCCAGTTCTAAAATAGAACTACCTCATATTATATCTGCATCGCAAATCACTGTATATCATAACGATAAAAACCACTTGCTTGATTAGTCATAACTTCAAGTAACTATAAATAGTCTGCTTAAAAATTATAATCTAATATACTCCTTAGAAAGGAGGTGATCCAGCCACACCTTCCGGTACGGCTGCCTTGTTACGACTTAGTCCCCCTTACTAACCACACCTTCGACGCCTCCCTCCTTGCGGTTGGGTCAGCGGCTTCGGGTGCAGTCAACTCAGGTGGCTTGACGGGCGGTGTGTACAAGACCCGGGAACGTATTCAGCGCGTCGTGGCTGATACGCGCTTACTAGCGATTCCAACTTCATGAAGGCGAATTGCAGCCTTCAATCCGAACTGGCCCTGCTTTTTTGCGATTAGCTCCACCTCACGGTTTGGCAACGCTTTGTAGCAGGGATTGTAGCACGTGTGTCGCCCAGGGCGTAAGGGCCGTACTGACTTGACGTCATCCCCACCTTCCTCCGTTTTATCAACGGCAGTCCCCTTAGAGATCCCCAAAAGGGGCAACTAAGGGCAAGGGTTGCGCTCGTTGCGGGACTTAACCCAACACCTCACGGCACGAGCTGACGACAGCCATGCAACACCTGTGTATCTGTCCTTGAGAGAAAGCCCTACTTTCATAGGGCTGTCAAATACATGTCAAGCCCTGGTAAGGTTCCAGGCGTAGCGTCCTATTAAACCACATGCTCCACCGCTTGTGCGGGTCCCCGTCAATTCCTTTGAGTTTCATCGTTGCCGACGTACTCCCCAGGTGGTGCACTTAATGCGTTAGCTGCGGCACGCCCCTTTGACAGGGCACACCTAGTGCACATCGTTTACGGCGTGGACTACCAGGGTATCTAATCCTGTTTGCTACCCACGCTTTCGTGTTTCAGTGTCAGTTGTATGCCAGAGAGGCGCCTTCGCCGCCGGTGTTCTTCTTGATATCTACAGATTTCACCCTTACACCAAGAATTCCCCTCTCCTCTCATACACTCAATCCTTGCAGTTTCGAGCGCAATTCTCCAGTTGAGCTGAAGGATTTCACACCCGACTTACAAGGACACCTACACACCCTTTACACCCAATAAATCCGAACAACGCTTGCCACCTCCGTATTACCGCGGCTGCTGGCACGGAGTTAGCCGTGGCTTCCTCTCAACGTACTGTCAATCCAATACATTATTCACATACTGGACTTTCATCCGTTGTGACAGAGCTTTACGACCCGAAGGCCTTCATCGCTCACGCGGCGTCGCATAGTCAGGCTTTCGCCCATTGCTAAAGATTCTCGACTGCAGCCTCCCGTAGGAGTCTGGGCAGTGTCTCAGTCCCAGTGTGGCTGACCATCCTCTCAGACCAGCTACCCGTCAAATGCCTTGGTGAGCCATTACCTCACCAACAAGCTGATAGGACGCGGGCTCATCTTTAAACGGCAGGCCCCGAAAGGTCCCCGCCTTTAGCTATTTAAACTTATGTAAAAATAGCCACATCACGTATTAGCTCCTCTTTCGAGGGGTTATCCGCAACTTAAAGGTAAATTGCCCACGCGTTACTCACCCGTTTGCCACTAGAACATCCTATCCCTTTGGCCAAAGCCTCTGTTCAAGGAGTCTCGTTCGACTTGCATGCCTAATCCACGCCGCCAGCGTTCGTTCTGAGCCAGGATCAAACTCTCCAGTTTGAAATTAAAAAGATTAAAAGATAAAATTAATTATCTTCTAACCTCACTTTTTGGGTTCATCTGTCTGCGTTTCAGCAAACAGAGCCTTGCACAAGTGGTATATATTTATCGCTACCATATATCAGAATTTGCTTAGCAAAAAATGATACAGGGCAATCTTAAATTTTGCAATCTAAGATTGGCTTTTGGCTATCCAATTTTCAAAGAACTATATTAAAAGGCTGTGGACAAAAAAAATGCATCAAGACGATGCGGTATTGCCCACCCTCTTTAAAATCTTTTTTATATTTTATCAAGTAAGCTTCTTACTCAAGAAGCCCCCTCCACATTTTTGGCGGTAAGCGGAAAAATTTCCTTCCACCAAACTATGTATTATTGATATTAAACTGTGTAAGTCTTTACGTTGAGGTTCACATAAAATAACACAAAGAGGAGATGTTGTCAAGTAATTTTTTTTATTATTTTTGTTTAATTTTAACCCTTAAAAATCTTCTCTTACCCACCTGAATTATCATGTTTTCTTTTGGCTTAATCTTAGTATTTATGTCCTGAATCTTTTCTCCATCTACGCTTACTCCGCCCTGTTCCATGAGCCGTCTTGCCTGAGAAGATGTATCTGCGAGTTTAGCTTTCTTAATAATATCCCAGACAAATTGTTCTGATCTTTCAGTTTCATAGGTAGGCATATCTTCAGGAAGATTGCCCTTCTTAAATACGTTATCAAATTCCTCCTGAGCTTTTTTTGCGTCTTCGCTGCTATGGTATATTGTTATTATCTCCTTCGCGAGCCTTACCTTCGCATCTTTGGGATTAAAGCTTCCGGCAGCAGCGTCTTTCTGCATCTTCTTAATATCACTTATAAAAACGTCTGTTAATAGCTCGTAATATTTCCACATAAGTTCATCGGAAATAGACATAACCTTCCCAAACATCTCCTTAGGCGTATCTGTTATTCCTATGTAATTTCCATAGGATTTTGACATCTTCTGGATGCCGTCTGTACCTTCCAATAATGGCATAGTAATAACAACCTGTGAAACCTGTCCATAAGCTGCCTGTATGTCTCTGCCTACTAATAAATTAAACTTTTGGTCATTACCACCCAGTTCGATATCCGCTTTTAACGCGAATGAATCATACCCCTGCAATAAGGGATATAAAAACTCCAGCATATTGATAGGCTTATGCGCTTTATATCTTTTTGAGAAATCATCTCTCTCAAGCATCTGTGAAACAGAATACTTTGACATCAATTCAGCTATTTTTGCACCATCCATGCGCTGTAGCCACTCGCTGTTAAAACAAACCTTGAGCTTCTTCATATCCAGGACCTTAGACACCTGGCTCTCGTATGTTTTAGCGTTATCTGCAACTTCCTTCTCCGTAAGACGAGGGCGGGTCTTGGAGGCACCGGAAGGATCACCGATTAAACCCGTATAGTCACCTATCAAAAATATTACTGTATGACCAAGATCCTGAAAATGACGCATCTTTTTCAATAAAACCGTATGTCCAAGATGTATATCAGGCGCAGTAGGGTCAAAGCCTGCTTTTATGATAAGTGGCTTTTTCTCTTTTTTTGATTGCTCCAGCTTTAAGAGAAGCTGCTTTTCATTGATAATCTCAACAGTGCCTCTCTTGATAAGCTCTAATGATTTCTTTATATCCATTATTTTAAAGATTAAGGATTAAGTCGCTCGCCAATATTAATAGGCGGCTCGCTTTAAGAATTATGCATATAACTTAATACTTATTCCACTCCCTTCATGCTAAGTCCGATCTTGCGTGTTTCGTTATCTACCTTGACAATCTTTGCTTTTATCTTATCACCTACTTTATATTTTTCCTCAAGATTCACCGAAGGTTCGTCTGAAAGCTCAGATACATGAATGAGCCCGTCAAGATCTTTAGCAAACTCTACAAAAATACCAAAGCTGGCTATCTTAATAATTACCCCTTCAACAGCGGTATTTACAGGGTAATCCTCAACATATTTTGGCCATGGATCCTCTGTAAGCTGTTTTATGCCAAGAGCTATTTTCATATTCTCCTGATCAACTGATATAATAATAGCCTCTATCTTTTGCCCTTTCTTCAAGACCTCAGAGGGATGAGATATCTTCTTTGTCCATGATATATCTGAAACATGAACTAACCCATCTATGTTTTCATCGAGTTCCACAAAAGCCCCATAGTCTGTAAGATTCTTGATCTTCCCTTTTATGTGTGAACCTTCCGGATATTTTACAGGCGCGTCAAGCCATGGATTCGCCTCCAGCTGCTTAAGCCCTAAGGATATCTTCTGACTTGGCATATCCGTAGACAATACAAGCGCCTCCACAATATCTCCTATGGCAAGCACTTCTGAAGGGTGGTTGATCCGTTTTGTCCATGATATCTCTGAAATGTGAATTAACCCCTCTATACCTTTTTCAAGCTCGATAAAAGCTCCGTATGGAACAAGGTTTACAACCTTACCCTTTACATTAGACCCTACAGGGTATTTTGAGTCAACCTCTTTCCATGGATTCGGGGTTTTTTGCTTAAGGCCTAAGGATACCTTCATATTCTTTTTATCAAAATCAAGAACAACAATCTCGACATCGTCACCAACCGCTAAAATCTCGGAAGGATGGCTTATTCTGCCCCAGCTCATATCTGTTATATGCAATAAGCCATCAATCCCACCAAGACTTATAAAGGCACCAAAATCTGTTATATTCTTAACTGTACCTTTTCTCATCTGGTCTTTTTCCAGCTCTTCAAGTATCTGTTGTTTTTGCAACGCTCTTTCCTGTGCGAGTACTTCCTTTCTGGAAACAACGATATTCTTACGTGGCTTATTGATCTTTATTATTTTATAATCAACTTCTTTACCAAGCAGGCTATTTAGATCTATCGGGCCCCTCAGTGTAGATTGGCTAGCCGGCAAAAAAGCCTCAACGCCTATATCAACCATAACTCCGCCCTTTACCTTGCGCATGGCCTTACCCTTTATCACATCACCTTCGTTGTAGTTATTGAGAATCTTCTCCCAGCCCGCTATTTTTTCGGCTTTATTCTTTGAAAGAACAACCATGCCATTTTCATCTTCTACTGACTCAAGAAGAACGTCAATCTCATCTCCGACATTTACATTTTCGGATCCGCCGAATTCCTCAAGAGATATCAGTCCTTCAGACTTATAGCCTATGTCAATAACAGCGTCTCTCTTGCTTATAGCGATTACCTTGCCCTTTATTATTTCACCTTCTTTCAGGTTCTTTATGCTCTGATAATAAGCCTCCTCAAAAGAACCCGGCGTTACACCATCTTGCGCTACTTCCTGATTTTCCTTATCCTCGATATTATTTTCTAACATATTACTAGTTCCTCCTTGCTATATTTATTTTTTTTAGTTTTGTTACTACGTTTTCCACAATATCCGCAGGTGTAGAAGCTCCACTTACTACACCTACAAGATATTGGGGCTTAATCCATGAAGGTCTTAACTCCTTAGCTGTTTCAATATGATACGTCTTCGCGCCCTGCTGTCTGCATATCTGAGCAAGATGCCTGGTATTAGCGCTTATCTTACCACCTACAACAAAGACTAAATCTACCCTCTTTGCCAGTCGCTTTGCCTCTGTCTGGCGCTGAACTACATCATTACATATAGTATCAAATATGCGATACTCTAAACAATTAAGCTGCAATATTGATTCGACTATCCTGAAGAATCTATCACGCAAAAGTGTTGTCTGAGCAACAATCGCTATTTTGTTATTCTTAAGGCTCAACCTGTTCAGATCCGATTCTCTTGTTGCTACTAAAGCACCCGGACCCGCAACCTCAAGCAACGCCTTTACCTCAGGGTGGTTCTTTTCTCCTATTATAACAATCTTATAGTTTTCTTTTTTAAGCTTTGTAACGATCGTATGCGAACGCTTTACAAATGGGCAGGTCGCATCAAGCATATCAATAGAAAGATTATTCGCCTCCTCCTTTAAGCGAGGCGATATTCCGTGCGATCGTATAATAAGACACGAGTCTTTTGCTCTTTTTATATCTGAGATAACCTCAAGCCCTCTGCTAGAAAGATCCTCTACAACAGAGGGATTATGGATTATAGGCCCAAGCGAATATGCTCTCTTGTGTTTTTTTAAAAACTTCTCTGCCGAACCAACAGCACGCTTTACTCCAAAACAAAATCCTGTATGCCTTGCCTTTACTATCTTTTTGGGGGGGGTTCTATTATCCTTCAAAAACTACCATCTCCTTCTATAGCCTAAAATTTAGAACGTAGAACTACTTTATATACCCGATAATCTTATCAACAACTTCATTGACATTAAGATGCGTAGTATCAACATAAACAGCGTCATCAGCTCTTAATAAAGGTGCTATTTCGCGCGTAATATCTTTTCTGTCCCTTACCTTAATATCTCTGTCAATATCTTCTAGCAGAACATCCTGCCCCTTCTCCATCAACTCCTTGTATCTTCTGCTTACTCTTTCTTCAGGATCCGCATCCAAATAGAACTTGTACTTCGCCTCAGGAAATACAATGGTCCCAATATCCCTTCCCTCAAAAACACACCTGCCGCGCTTTCCTATTCTGCGCTGGTTTTGCTTCATAACTTCCCTTACCCCACCTGCTTTAGCTATATACGCGACCTTTTTTGTAAGTTGGGGGGTCCGTATCAAAGATGCCACATCTTCACTATCAAGCATCACTTCTATGCAATCAGTTGCATTCTGCCTGATATCTAATTGGGTATTTTTTGCCAATGCAGTCAGAGCTTCCTCGTTATTCAGATCAAGACCCTCTCTTAATACCTTAAGCGTAAACGCACGATACATAGCACCTGTGTCTATGTAATCATACTTAAGCTTTTCAGATAAGAGCTTTGCTATGGTACTCTTGCCTGAACCTGCCGGCCCATCAATAGCTACTATGCTATCCAAGCACATCTCTCTTTCTTTTTGCCAGCACAACCTTTTTAACTAGGGCGGATCTTCTGTTGCCGGCTATGTCATTCTTAAAAGCAATAAGATTCCTTTGAAAAGCTGCTATGGATCTTAATAGGCTCTTCTGATTTTGCATGAAGATCTCTTCCCACATACGAGGGTTACTCTTCGCGATCCTGGTAACGTCCTTAAATCCTGTTCCTGCCATCTTAAGCTCTTTTAATAAAACTGTATTGCAAAGCGCGTAAGCTAAAACATGAGGCAGGTGGCTTATATCCGCTACTATATCATCATGGATCTCCGGGCTCATAATCCTTACGCGCGCGCGCATTTCTTTCCAGAAATTCTTTATAGTTTTCAAGGCCATCTTATCTGTACGCGACGTAGGGGTTATTATGCAAACACTATCTCTAAAAAGTTCGGCATCACTCGAAAGAACACCGGTCTGTTCTGAACCTGCTATAGGGTGCGTTCCCACAAAAAATATATCTTTAGGTAAGCATCTTTCCGCACTGCTAACTACCCCCTGCTTTGTACTATTTACATCTATAACGATAGCTCCTTTTTCCGCATATTTTGCTACCTCTCTTATCTTTGCCTTCACTTTATCAACCGGTGTTGCGATAATAATCAGATCCGCGCCCTTAATCCCCTGCTTCAAATTCAATGTACCTGCATCAATAGCGCTTCTTCTTACAGCCTTATCAACTGAAACCTTTCGCCTGCCTATACCTATAATTTTAGATGCTAATCTGTTTTTGCGCGCTGACAATCCGATTGAACCGCCTATAAGGCCTACACCGATTATTGCTATTCTCTTAAACATTAGTCATGTCCTATTATCAATTACATTGCGCATAGATATCAACTATATAACCCTACCGACTGCTTTAGCTACCAATTTTAGATCTTTCATCATAGCACTAAACTTTGTGGGAAGTAACGATTGCTCACCATCTGAGAACGCCTCTTCAGGTTTTGAATGAACCTCGATCATTAACCCATCGGCTCCACCGGCAATCGCCGCCTTTGCTACGGGACCTACAAGCCCCCATTTACCTGTCGCATGGCTTGGATCCGCAATAACAGGCAGGTGGCTAAGTTTTTTTACAAGGGCAATAGCGCTTATATCCATGGTAAACCTTGTCGCGTCCTCAAATGTTCTTATGCCCCTTTCACATAATACCACGTTGAAATTACCATTTGATAGTATGTATTCCGCCGACATAAGCCATTCTTTAACAGTAGACATCATTCCCCTCTTAAGTAAGATAGGCTTCTTTGACAATCCTACCTCTTTTAGCAGATTAAAATTTTGCATATTCCTGGCGCCTATCTGTATCATATCCGAATAACGTTCAACAACATCCAAGTCTCTTATATCCATAAGCTCTGTCACTACAGGAAGGCCTTCCTCTTTTCCTGCCTGATGAAGATACTTCAACCCCTCCTCGCCTAAACCCTGAAAAGCATACGGAGATGTCCTCGGTTTAAAAGCACCCCCTCTTAAAATACTCGCCCCTGACTTCTTGACAGCCTTAGCTATCTTTAAAAGCATATCGCAGTTTTCAATAGAACAGGGCCCTGCCATAACAGCAAGATGGCGTGAGCCTATCTTTACCTTACCTACAGAAACCACAGTCTTCTCATGTTTGAACTCGCGCGAAACCAACTTATAAGGCGCCATAATAGCCATAACCTTCTCAACACCCGGGAAGACCTCCATTGGCTGCACCCTTAATATATCTTCCTCGCCGATCGCGCCTATTATCGTTCTCTCGACACCGCGTGATATCATGGGCTTCAAGCCCAGTTTCTTAAGCTTTGTAGTAACGTGCTTTATCTGTTTTTCAGTAGCACTTTGTTTAAACACTATAATCATTCTTTACTCTCCTAACTTTATATAATAATCTCTTTAAGCGCTTCTATAAACCTTCTGTTCTCCCGCATAGTCCCAATTGTTACTCTGACTAACTTGCTCAAACCATATGGCCTCATATCTCTTAGAATAATACCCTTGGGCAGAAGTCTGGAAAAAATCTTTGTGCTACTCATGCCCTTGCATGAAAAAAGTATGAAATTCGCCGGTGTCTCTACTATATCGCAACCTATATCTTTCAAGTTTTTAATCAGAAACTTCTTGCCCTGTGTTGTTAGGGCCTTTGTCTTTGCCATATGGTTAGTATCATCCAGCGCAGCCGATGCCGCTACCTGTGCTAACATATTTACATTAAAAGGCTGCGAAGCCATCTCCATCCAGGATGCTATCTGCTTATTTGCTAAAGCATAACCTACCCTTAAACCCGCGAGGCCATATGCCTTTGAAAAAGTTCTGAGGATAATTACATTCTTACTTTTTACGTGTATTATAGTATCCGCGTAATCGTTTGACGAAATGAGCCCTCTATACGCTTCATCGAGTACAACTATTATATGCTTAGGACACTTCTTCAAAAATACATTTAATTCTTTTTTGCTCAAGTACGCGCCTGTCGGATTATCAGGATTGCCTAGGAATATAATCTTTGTATTTTTATTTATAGCAGACAGAATAGCACCTGTATCGTATCTAAACACTGACACACCTGCTAAAATAGCCTTCTTTTTAACGGGAATCTCTACTACCTTCGCTCCCCTTGTCTTTGTAATTATCTCATACTCCAGAAAAGCGGGCCTTGATATAATAACCTCATTTTTCTCATCCAAAAAAGCCTTTGTTATAATATCAATGATCTCATCCGAGCCATTACCCATAACTATATTCTCGCTGGACAAACCTAGTTTTTTAGCAAGCTTTCTTTTAAGGTAGAAACACCCTCCGTCAGGGTAGCGGTTGATATTCTTTAATTCCTTTTTTACAGCTGCCATCGCCTTGGGGGAAGGGCCTATCGGATTTTCATTGGACGCAAGCTTTATTATATCCTTTAACGGAATATTAAACTCGCGCTGTAATTCCTCAATAGGCTTACCCGGCTGGTAAGGGGTTAATATGCTTATGTTTTTTCGTGGTAATATCTTTTTCATCACTTAGTCCTGAAACTGCTTACAAGTTAGTTTCAAAGTTATTGCGCTTCCGGATATGAACCCAAAACCTTTAGAAAGCTACAATTCTTCTTAAGCTGCTGCAATGCTCTCTCTACTCTCTTATCAGCGATATGGCCCTGCATATCAACAAAAAAGTAATATCGCCATGCCTTCTTTTTTGATGGCCTTGATTCTATCTTTGTAAGATTTATGCCATTCTTCTTAAATGGAACAAGCGCATTGTGTAAGGCGCCTGATTTATCCTTCATCGAAAAAAGTACTGATGTCTTATCTCTGCCTGTACGCTTCTCATCTTGTTTACCGATTATAAGCAAGCGCGTTATATTGTGCGATGAATCCTCAATAGAACGGGCCAATATATTCAATCCATATCTCTCCGCAGCTAGATTACTAGCGATAGCTGCGCGATTCATCCCCGAAGTAGTAAGCATAGCAGCTACAGTAGTGCTGGCTACAGGCACTAACTTTGCCTTGGGCATATTTTTCTCAAGCCAATTTCTGCATTGCGCCAAGACCTGCTGATGAGAATATATAGTTTTTATTGAAGACATCTCTTTCAACTTACTGACAACATTATGTTGTATAGGCAGGTACTCTTCAGAGCATATTTTAAGATCAGAATCAACAAACATATCAAGAGTATGGTTTACAGCACCCTCTGTGGAGTTCTCAATAGGCACAACTCCATAACTTGCTCTATTGCGCTCAACCTCTATAAATACATCCGTTATGCTGTCACATTCAAGGTATTTTAATGAATGTCCGAATTTTTTAAGCGCCCCAATGTGCGTAAAGGTAGCTTCCGGCCCAAGATAAGCTATCCTTAAAGGATTTTGAAGAGCTAAAGAACCAGACATTATCTCCCTATACACAGCTTTTATAGACTCGTCAAGCATAGGACCTTTGTTAGCCTTTATAGCCTTCTTATAAACATCTGATTCCCGTACAGGGGAGAATGCTGGGCTTGCGCTCTTTGATTTTATCCTGCCGATATCAATGCTCAATTGTGCACGGTCATTAAGGTATTTTAAGATTTCGCTATCAATCTTGTCTATCTTGTTCCGCAGTGTCTTTAGTTTTTTCATTCTCCTTGACCTCCGTTTCTGTTGAGGCGTAATCTTTATCCGATAATATTAGGTTTGCTGACGCAGCCTTCTTAAACTCCAGATCAGCAGCCTTAAATTCTGACAGTACAGGTAGCTCCTCGATAGAATTCAATCCAAAATATTGCAAAAATAACGGGGTAGTCCCATAAAGAAAGGGTTTTCCCACAACATCCTTTTTACCTACTATCTTAATAAAACCTTTTTGCTGTAAACTGCTAACAACGCCGTCAACACTGACTCCCCGAACAAACTCTATATCAGCCTTTGTAACAGGTTGCCGATATGCTACTATAGCGATCGTTTCCAGGCTAGGGCCTGTAAGATAATTGCTCTGCTTAATATTGTATAATTTTTTCAGCCATCTACCATAAACAGGGCTTGTTACAAACTGAAATCCGCCTGCTACTTCAGTAATATCAAAACTTCTCTGACTATCTGAATATTCCTGCTTCAGCTCATTAACAAGCTTCCTGATAACCCTAGTATCAACATCGCCTATTATATCTTTTATCTGACGTGCTGCCAAGGGCTTATCACTTGCGAATATGAGCGCCTCTACAACCCTCTTTAAGGACTCTTCATCTTGCTCTGTAGGGTGAGCATCAGTCTTCTTGAGGCTGGTCGTCTCCTGCACCGGTTCCTGCTGATGGGGCTGTTCTTCCATCTGCTGCGTCTTGTCCTTTAAGATCTGAACCTGTGCTTGGTTTGAGCTCTGAGACTCTACTTTCGGCTTGCCCTGATCCTTTTTCTGACTGCTCTGGTCTAAATTGTTCTGTTCCGGCATCTTTTACCTCTTCTATCTTTGGTGGCACAATTCTCTCTGAATTTCTGATTATCTTAATATCGCTGAAGACCTTATCCTGCTTTACAAGTACCTCCTTCATCCTTATCAGCTCAAGCAACGCAAGAAATGTCGCTATAATATCGATTTTATTCCTTACCTTGCCAAAAAGCTCTAAAAAATATATAACCGGTTTTTTTACGAGAATATGAAATATCTCATGTATCTTTTCTGATACAGTCACCTCATCCTTTACAACTTCATAAAACTTGTTTTTAGGCACTTCTTTTAGAACCTTTGAGAACGCGGATAGCAGATCAAATATACTAGCCTCAAAATAAAGCTCGTCTTCTCCAACGCTATTCTCTATAGGCTGCCTTGTAGCGGGTCTTGAAAAGACCTCCTTTTGCTCTGCCTCTCGAGCCTTCAGCTGCTCTGCCGCTTCCTTAAACTTCCTGTATTCAAGCAGCTTCTTTACAAGCTCATCGCGAGGATCCTCCTCAGGCTTCTCTTCCTCTGTCTCATCCTGCGGAAGAAGCATCTTGCTCTTTATATGCATAAGTGTTGCTGCCATTACTAAGAACTCGCCAGCTATATCAAGATCGAGCATGCGCATCAGTTCCATATACTGCAGATACTGCTCTGTTATCTTGGCTATAGGGATGTCTCCTATATTAAACTCATCTCTTTTTATGAGATAGAGCAAAAGATCCAATGGTCCTTCAAAAATCTCCAGATTGACCTTATATGTCATCCTATTCTCATAGCCTTATAAACCTCATCCATTGTTGAACTGGTAATCTGAGACGACTTCTGCATACCTTGTTTTAAGATATCTTCTAAGTATGTCTTATCTTTCAGCAAAGAAGCGCGCTTCTGCTTGTAAGGCAAGAGATATTCGATAACCCTGTCCGCAAGACGCTTCTTGCACTCTATGCATCCTAACTCAGCACTCCTGCACCACTTATCCGCATCCTGAACTAAATCCTTGGCAAATATCTTGTAATAACTGAACACATTACAAACATCCGGATGTCCTTTATCTGTAAGCCTTATACGCTTAGGGTCAGTAATCATAGAAGATATCTTTTTTCTTATCACGTCTTCTGAATCGCCAAGCGCTATGAAATTACCATAACTCTTGCTCATCTTGCGATTATCTGTTCCTAAAAGTTTTGGAACATCGGTTAAAAGTGCCTCAGGCTCGGGAAATATCTGCTTGTGCATATTATTAAAGCAACGTGCTATCTCACGCGTCAGCTCAAGATGTACCATCTGATCTACCCCGATAGGGACAACAGATGCCTTATAAACCAGAATATCTGCTGCCTGTAATACGGGATAACCTAAAAAACCATATGTTGTAAGGTCACGTGTCTTTACCTCTCTTAATTGCTCCTTATATGTTGGGCATCTCTCAAGCCATGAAAGGGGCACCATATCTGATAAGACCATAAATAACTCTATGTGCTCTTTGACATGTGATTGAATGAAAATAGTTGATTTCTTTGGATCAATACCAGCTGCAAGCCAGTCCGCTACCATTTCCATTATATATGCCTTCATCGAACCTGGGTCCTTATATTCACTCATCAATGCATGCCAGTCAGCTACCATATAATAACATTCGTAACTATCCTGCAGGCTCTTCCAATTAGTCAGCGCCCCCAAGAGATGACCCAGATGCATAGGGCCTGTAGGCCGCATACCACTTAATAGACGTTTTTTCATATCTCGATTTTTGGTTTTAGGTGTTAGATGTTCAGTAATTTTCTATTGCGCAGAAGATTTTAACGAAATACGCAATACCATATACCTGCCTGCCGGCAGGCACAATACTAGATTATAGCTTTCTTGCAGTCTTTTCTATCTCAAAGCAATCTATTACATCGTTGATTTTTACGCTGTTAAAGCCTTCCAGTTTAACGCCGCATTCAAACCCTTCTGCCACTTCTTTTACATCCTCTTTAAAGCGTTTTAAAGAGGCGATCTTTCCTTTATATATTACTTCACCATCCCTTATTAAACGACAATTCATATTCCTTAAGACCTTACCTTTTTGAATAATAGAGCCTGCGACAATACCTGATTTTGAGAGCTTCAATACTGCTTTTACCAGGATTCGAGCGCAAAATACCTCTTTTACATCCGGCTCAAGTAAGCCTTCCATTGCCGCTCTTATATCGGAAACCGCTTCATATATAATATTGTAAAGTCGTATATCAACATGCTCTGCCTTGCCTGCTCTTTCTCCCTCAGGGGTCTTGCGCACATGAAAACCTATTACAATCGCATTGGACGCAGCCGCAAGTAATATATCAGATTCATTAATATCACCTACACCCTTATGTATTACATTCAAACCCATGCTCTTTGTACCGAGCTTAATCAGAGAATCAGCTATAGCCTCCAACGACCCCCTAACATCAGCCTTCAAGATAACCTTTAACTCTGTTATCTTGCCCTTTTTCATCTCTGAATAGAGATCTTCAAGAGTAATCCTCTGCACTACAGAGGCGTCTTCTTCTTTGCGTTTCTGCAAGCGTGTTGAACATATCTCTTTTGCCTTCTTTTCATCGGAGACAACCATAAATAATTCACCTGCTTGTGGCACCCCATTTAGTCCTAGTATTTCAACGGGTTTTGATGGCGGGGCATCCTTTATACGGTGTATCTTATCATCCAAAAGCGCGCGTACCTTTCCATAGTGAGGTCCGACAACCACTATATCTCCTTGACGCAACGTACCGTTTTGCACAAGCATTGTTGCTATCGGCCCACCACCCTTTGAGATCTTTGCTTCAACTACTACACCCTTTGCGGGTTTGCTAGGATTCGCCTTTAATTCGAGCATTTCTGACTCAAGGATTATCATCTCAAGAAGATGGTCTACCCCTTGCCCTGTCTTTGCTGAAACATCCGCTGTAATAGTCTTACCGCCCCAATCCTCTGGGAGAAGGTCTATTTCAGCAAGCTGTTTCTTTACTCTATCAATATCAACATCCGGCTTGTCTATTTTATTTATCGCGACAATAATTGGTACATCAGCAGCCCGCGAATGGTCGATAGCCTCAATAGTCTGTGGCATAAGGCCATCATCAGCAGCAACGACAAGAACAACTATATCTGTAGCGCTTGCCCCTCTTGCTCTCATAGCAGTAAAGGCTTCATGACCAGGAGTATCAAGAAAACTAATACTTCCCTTGCTAAGAATAACTTCGTAAGCGCCAATGTGCTGGGTAATGCCTCCCATCTCCTGATCTGTTACTTTCGTTTTTCTTATATAATCCAAAAGTGATGTCTTTCCATGATCAACATGGCCCATAAAAGTTACTACTGGTGGGCGCGGGCTTAAAGCCTTGTCATCTTTGTCTTCCTCGAAATATATGGATAGGGACTCTTCTTCTACAGTCGGTAATTTCTCAAGCTGATAGCTAAACTTTTCAGCGATAACCTTAGCGTCATCTTCGCCGATTAACTGATTTATATTAGCGAAAACTTTTATAGCCATCAACTCTTTTATAACAAGGCTTGCGCCAATAGCCATTTTTTGTGCCAGATCTTTAACAATAATCGGGAATTTAACCTCTAAAATCTTGAGGCCTGCTTTAGGCTCAGCCTTCTCCGAGATAGGCTTCTCTACTTCAAGAGACTTTATAGCCGCCTCTGCCTTTTTGACAAGGACAGGTTCTGCATTAATCTCCTTGGCGGGTTCTGCAACCTTCTGCCTGCGTCTTACAGGTTTTTCTTCAACCGCTTTCTTTACTGCAGGCTTTTTTGCCGTGGTTTTTTTTGCAATGGCTGTTTTTTTAGTAACCGCTGTTTTTGTCTTCGAAGCCTGCGTCTTTTTCCCCGTTGTCGGCTTATCCGCTGCAGGCTTTGATTTTTTAGCTGAAGCGCCTTGTTTTATCTTCTCTATATTCAAGGAAGGCTTCTTTTTCGCAAGCGCCTTTAGTATCTTATCAAGTTCTGCAATCGACAATGATGCCTGGGCAGACTTGGCGGTTATGCCAAGTTTAATAATCTGTATAAGCAATACCTTTGACGGCATCTTTATCTTTTTTGCAAGTTCTGATATTTTCAAAGACTCCTCCTTATTCCATAAAATCTTTAGCGGACTCTAAAATCTTTTCCGCGGTCTTTTTGCCAATTCCCTTAATGTCAATTAAATCTTCAAGTTTAGCATTTGCGATATCCTCTATCTCCTTAAAGCCCGCTTTATTAAGGAGGCCTTCTGCTTTTGCGCCCACACCAGGTAAATCAGATATAGATAGCTCTGATTCTTCTTTTGCCTTCTTCTTGTCATCTGCGTCAGAATTACTTCTAATATCAATCTCGAAACCTACGAGTTTTGAAGCAAGTTTTACGTTTTGCCCATGCCTACCGATAGCTAACGAAAGTTGATCATCCTCGACTATAACCTCTGCCTTCTTCTGGTCACTATCGATCTTAATGTGAGCGATCTCAGCAGGTGAAAGCGCTCCTTTTATGTATTCCTGAATATCGTCACTGTAACGAACTATATCTATCTTTTCCCCCTGGAGTTCGCCTACAATATTTTTTACGCGCTGTCCCCTCATACCAACACAAGCACCGACAGAATCTACCTTCCCATCCTTTGACAAAACCGCTATCTTAGTACGATCTCCCGGTTCCCGCGCTATTGCTTTTATCTCTACGATACCATCGCCTATTTCAGGTATCTCAAGCTCAAAGAGTTTCTTAACCATGCCAACATCTTTACGCGAAAGCAATATGCATGAGCCCTTAGGCGTTCTCTCTACGTCTACAACAAACGCTTTTATCCGTTCGCCCTGCTTGTAACGCTCCCGGGGAAGCAACTCGGATCTTGGTAATAACGCCTCCGCCTTTCCAAGATCTACAATAATATTACCTTTATCAAAACGGTGAACACCACCTGTAACAATAGTGCCTTTCCTGGTATGAAACTCCGCAAAGATAACATCCCTCTCAGCTTCACGTATCTTTTGAATAATTACCTGCTTTGCGGTTTGTGCCGCAATTCTACCAAACTCCGCTGACTTGATCTCTTTTTCGCCAGCAAAAACCTTTATAGCGCCAGTCTCCGTATCCATCTTAACATTTATTTCGTCTTCGTCGCCTTGGCCTATAACCTTACGTGCCGCGCTGACTAAAGCACTCTCAACCGCGTCTATAAGGATCTCTTTACTGATCCCCTTCTCCCTCTCAATATGCTCTAACACTGATAGTAGTTCACCATTCATTATATTACTCCTGTTGTATTATTCTATATTTCGTAAGTTAAAAGTATCGAGAATTAAGTTGTAAATATTAAGTATTAAGCATGCAATCTAAATTTAGATTTCAAATAACTTGTAATCTAATACCTAATACTTAACGCTTTGTATCTTTACCTTTTCCTTTACCTCTACCTAGTATCCAATACCTAGACACGAAGAAGTGCCTTATCTATTAAAGCATAACTTATTATATGCCGACTATTATTTGAAGCTAGTATGCTTACAATATCTTCGTCTGCGCGTTCTATCTTGCCACTAATGAGGCTCTGACCATCTACAGGCTCAGAAAGCCAGACATCTACAATCTTTCCCTCTAATCTCTTAAAATCTCTTGCCGCTTTAAAAGGCCTGTCAATTCCCGGTGATGAAACCTCAATAAAAAATCTACCGGATATAAGCTCCTTACCCTCTAGATGCCTTCTCAGCCTCTTGTTAAGCCTTGTACACTCACCTACTGTAATGCCGCCTGACTTATCCACCAATAAGCTGAGTGTAGAGATCTCGCCTACTTTCTTAAGCGAAATATCAACAGTATCTACACCCATTTCACTTATTATGGGTTGAATATCAAGTTTAAGCTCTATTAATCTATTATTGACCTGCATGGAATAAAAAAGCGGGTAAACATACGTCAACCCACTTGCATTCTCCTTTCACTCCATAATAAATTTGTTAGGAGATTATATAATATATACACTAATATTGTCAAGCACTTTTTAGCTTATTAAAGCTTGAAACTGTTTCCAAACACTTAGACTAGTTCATTAATCGTAGATAATAATTCACTCAGGGGATATTCGGTTCTTTCCCCTGTCTTGCGGATCTTGATCTCTGCGACTGATTTCTGGATAGATTTTGAACCTATCACAACCTGCAATGGTATCCCTATAAGGTCAGCATCTTTAAATTTTATGCCGGGGCTGATGTCTCTGTCATCGAAAAGCACTTCCACGCCATCATGCAAGAGCTGCTTATACAGTTTTTCAGACTCACTTATTACTTTCTCGTCATTTATATTTAGCGCTATGATCAATACTCTGTACGGCGCTATATTTACCGGCCATATAATACCGTCTTTATCATTACTCTGCTCAATGGCTGCCGCAATTATCCTATTGACGCCTATACCATAACAGCCCATAATCAGGGGCTTCTCTTTTCCATCAGAATCCAGAAATCTTGCTTTCATGCTATCGGAGTATTTTGTGCCGAGTTTAAATACATGCCCTATCTCTATAGCCTTCTTTAAGCTTACAGGCTTATCGCATTTTGAGCAGAGATCCCCTTCTATGATATAACGTATATCAAATGTCTTTTTAATATCAAAATCGCGGCCGGGGATAACATTTAAGAGATGCTTATCCTTCTTATTGGCACCGGTAACACCGCTGGTAATAGTCTTAATAGCATGATCCGCGATAATATCCAGGCCTTTAAGCCCATACGGACCGGAAAAGCCCAAAGGCCCGCCCGTAACCTTAAGTATCGTATTCTCATCAGCTAAAGCAAGTCTTTTTGCGCCTGAAGCAGCAGCCAGTTTCGTCTCGTTTACTTCATGGTCACCTCTTACCAGGACTGCTACGGGATTTTCATCTGCAATATATATAAGAGTTTTTATTATAGATTTTGGTTCACACTTCAGAAACTCTGATACCATTTCAATCGTTGTAATATCGGGAGTATCTACCTCTTTTATATTCGCTGTTCGGTGTTCAGTGTTAGGTATTAGGTCAACTGCAGTAATACACGCAACCTTTGCGAGGCTACTCTTGTAGCCACAGCCGGAACAGACCGCGACTATATCTTCACCACTCTCAGATAGAACCATAAATTCAGCAGATTCGCTGCCGCCTATAAAACCTGTATCCGCTTCTACTAAAATTACATCAAGTCCGCAGGATGCAAAGATACGCTTATAACAGTCTAGCATTGTCTTATAGCTCTCATCGAGTCCCGCGACAGTAGAGTCAAAACTATATGCATCTTTCATGATAAATTCTTTGCTGCGTATAACGCCGAAGCGAGGGCGAGGCTCATCTCTTAATTTTGTCTGTATCTGATATACTATTTTAGGCATATCTTTATATGAACGCATATGATTTCTCGCTATATCCGTAACAACTTCCTCGTGTGTAGGGGCTATAACCATCTCTCTACCTGTACGATCATTAAATTTAACAAGCTCATCCCCTATAATATCGTATCTGCCTGTCTCATGCCACAACTCGGCAGGTTGCAACGCAGGCATGAGCATCTCAAGCGCACCTGCCTTGTCCATCTCGTTACGTATAATAGCTTCAACTCTTTTAAGAACCCTGACTCCAAGAGGAAGATAGGAATACGCCCCTGCCGTAAGTTTGCGCACAAGACCGGCACGCACCATAAGCTTATGGCTTATAGCCTCTGCATCAGCAGGATTCTCTTTTACTGTGGGTATAAAAGCCTTTGAATATCTCATTATCTTACCTCTATGGTAACTTATGATGTTGAATTCTATGTTCTACATGGTAAATATTAGTTACTTGCTGGTTACTAGCTTTAGCAACTCATTAACCGCGTCTTTTACTTTTATCTTTCTGATAACCTTGCCCTTCTTAAATAGCATACCAGATTCTTTTCCAAAAGCAATACCAATATCCGATTCTTTAGCTTCACCAGGACCATTAACTGCACATCCCATTATTGCTATCTGCGATTTCTTATCAGGCATACAATGCGGATTTTCACGCGCGAGCTTTTTCTTAAACTCTCTGACCATCTTTATCAGATCAACCTGACAACGACCACAGGTAGGACATGATATGACATCGTGCTTAAAATACCTTTTTCCTAATGCCTGTAAAATTTCTTTGCCGATAAAGACTTCTTCAATAGGATCACCTGTCAATGAAACCCTTATAGTATCACCTATCCCCTCAGATAATAATGCACCTATGCCGATAGCTGATTTTATTAACGCCTCGGTCCCCTCCCCTGTCGCGGTAACTCCGAGATGAAGAGGGTATCGGCAAAGCAAAGACATTTTCCTGTATGCGGCAATAGTAGTAGCAACGTCTGAGGCCTTTAGAGAGATCATGATATCGTAAAATCGTTCTTTCTCAAAAAGCTTAATATATTTTAATGCGGCCTTAACCATATTATCGGCAATCGGCTTTGAATTTTTACATTTTGGCAAGGAACCGGAATTGACTCCGATCCTCACTGGTATTTTTTTAAATTTACATTCCGTGATTATACGCTTTACTTGGATTGCGTTATATATATTCCCGGGATTTAACCGTATACCATCTACACCAGATTTTATCGCTAAAAGCGCGAGCCTATAATCAAAGTGTATGTCCGCTTCAATGGGGATTCTTGCCTTACTCTTAATCCTGGCAAGCGCCTTAGCTGAATCAGCATCTCTTACAGCTATTCTTACAATCTCACAACCTGATTTCTCCAATACACTTATCTGCTTTACAGTAGCAGCGACATCTCTTGTATCAGTATTTGTCATCGACTGTATGGAAATAGGCGCATCATTACCAATCTTGATATCGCCTAACCTTATCTGCCTAGTCTTTCTTATCATCGCTTAAGAACCCATAAGGATATATCATTCCATGTAACTAACAAAAAGAAAGCTATTATCAGTATAACAGCTACATACTGGATAATCTCCTGAACCTTTACGCTAAGAGGGCGCCTTCTTATCTTTTCAATACCAAGAAAAAATATATGTCCGCCATCAAGAACAGGAAATGGCAGGAGATTAAATATAGCAAGTGCGAGATTAATATGTGCAACAAGGTAAATAAGGTAGACGAGCC
>Ga0222697_1000045_pt1 | contig 68944 bp, 102 predicted proteins | sample AntAcemetage1402_FD_179835 | JGI IMG/M metagenome (GOLD analysis project Ga0222697, IMG submission 179835) | Saline water microbial communities from Ace Lake, Antarctica - #1402 | ecosystem: Environmental > Aquatic > Non-marine Saline and Alkaline > Saline | place: Antarctica: Ace Lake... | reverse complement strand
GGGTGATCCCTGGGCTTGGCGGCGAGTGGGCAGCAACTATCGCGGGGGTGTTGACCGTGACCGCAACCACCTGCGGTGTGCTGGGCATCCTGCCTGGATGGGTAGCGGTGCTGGCAATCGCAATGGTAGCAATGTACGCACCGAAGATCGTCCGTGACGTTGCGCGGGCTCCGGCGAAGGCGGCAGAGCATATTGCGATGGTCACGGAATGGGACGATAGCGAACAGGGCAAAGGGGCGTGATGCGCGATGGTCACAATCCGGGCGCACACACTCAGCGAGTTTGAGCAGTACCTGCGCGGCCAGATGGGACACCGCGCACCACGGGCCACAGTCCTGCATCATACGTGGTCGCCGAACGCGAGCCAGTACAAAGGCCTGAACACCATTGAGGGCATCCGGCGGTATCACCTCGGCCTCGGCTGGAGTGACATCGCGGCCAACGCCTACACCGCGCCGGACGGGCTTGTGTACAACGGGCGCGCCCTCAGCGCAGGCAACTGGTGTCATGCGCATGTGAGCAGGTCGTGGGCTGATGTCAAGCAGAGAAATAGGAAGGTCTTTGCGCTCTGCAATAGCGACCGCAACTGGCCGAACCACTACGCATTCGGCATTGAGACCGTCGGCAATTTCGATAGCGAAGACCCGAAGAGCAGCATTGCGATGGCGACGTCGCTGGATGTGCTGGCGATGGTTCACCAGCTCTGGGACATTCCCGTTGAGCGTTGCTTCGCGCACCGCGACGTGGCGAACAAGACCTGCCCTGGCAGCCGCGTCAATATGTCATGGGTGCGGGCCGAACTTGCGAAGCGGCTTGGTGGCTCAACGGGGCCGCTGAAGGTCATCATGCTACCGGGTAGCGCAGTCATCTCGTGCGCACCAGTGCTTGAGGGCGGCACCACACGCTGCAACCTGCGGGCGCTGGCTGAGGCCCTGGGCTATGAGGTAATCTCAGACCACTTGGTGAAGCAGAACAAAATCTACCTACGCAGAAGGGGTGCCTTATGAGACGCTGGCTAATCAAAAAGTTGTGGCCGTACATCGAGCGGCAGATGGGTGACGTGGCGAGGATCCTGTTTCGGAAGTGGGGCTCTGAGCCACCGATGAGTCTGCAGGATATGGCGAATGATCTGGGCGCTGCCACGGAGTGGGTGTTGAAGCACGGGCGGCCACCGGAGGACTTCGTGATCCGCTAGGCGCAACTATTACTGGACACCATATAGACAGGGGCGGCCACCTCATAAGGGCCGCCCTTTTTCGTGCTTGAAAAAATGTCTTGACAACCGTTTCCGGGTCGTGTATGCTACCGACGCAAAAGCGACGCAAAAGGAGACAATCGCATGGGGTCAGACAAGAAGCGGCGCACTGAGAAGCGGGGCATTTGGCGAGAACAGTTGCGGGATTTGGTGGAGGGGCCATACGACCTCTACGGTGGGAAAAAGGCTCTCGCCAAGACCCTGCATATAGCAGAGGGACACCTTCGGCAGTTTCGCAAGGGCCGTCGGCGACCGAGCTACGAGGTGGCGAAGCGCATCGAGAAGCTCCACAAGAAGCAGTGCCCGGAGGTGCAGACCGATGGATGAGGCGAAGCGCGTGGAAAACCTGTGGAGAGAACGGGCACTCGGCCTTTCTCAATGCGACGGTACCGCGATGCTTTGCGACGAGGGCTACTGCGTCACTACGCTATGTGAAGAGTGGCCGGTACCGCGTCGGATACGGGCAGTTCTCCTTCGGAAGATGGCTGACGGGCTGGACCAGCCGACCGTAGGAATAGGGGATGTCTGACATGCCGACATTCAAGTTCGTCGTCCCAGGCGTCCCGAAGAGTGAGAGGAAGCAGCAGGTTCGAATGGGGCCTCATGCGCGGCGCGTAGACACGCCCGACCGCAAGGACTGGAAGGTCCATGTGCGGGCCTGCATTGAGCAGGCATTCCCCCCAGGATGGACAGCCATCGACGGGCCGGTCATCCTCACTATCCGCTTCTTCAAGGAGAAGCCGGCCAGCTACCCGAAGCGGCCAACGAAGACGAAGCCTTTCCCCTTTGACTGGATCAGCAAGCCCGACTGCACCAATGTCTGCAAGCTCGTCGAGGACTGTATGACTGACATGCACGTCTGGCATGATGACGCACAGGTCACGAAGCAGGTCATCGAGAAGGCGTTTAGCGAAGTGCCGCGAACGGAGGTAGAGGTCGAATGGCCCGCCACCAGGTAGACGCTTACGACGTGCGCTGGCAGAGGGCCAGTGACCAGGTTGACGATATGAAAGTCGCAGAGTTCGTCGAGGCAATAGGTGAGGACAACGCGGCGGCGGTCTTGTACGATGAGGCGCAGGAGAAGCTGGACCTGATGAGTGTCGAGGAACTGACCGCGTTCGTCGGCAAAAAGGAGGCGCTGAATGCGTTATACGCGGAGCACGGCGACGACCTGAAGTTACGGCTGACCGATGAGGCCGCAGAGCCTGAGTGCGACGAGGATGAGGTTATGGAGAACGAACAGGACAGAGAGGGGAGACTGGGATGACTGACATACCGACGGAAGCGCAGGAAGCGCAGGAAGCGCAGGAGGAGAACCCGTTCGAGGACGAACTCAGCGAAGAGGCCAGCACTGCCGAGTACTACGGCTGGATCGGGCAGAAAACGGAGGGCAATTTCGCGCAGGCCCGGCCCATCATTGACCGCTACATGAAGCGGCTCCAGGCACTGGCCGGTGAGATAGGCGCAATCACGGGGAGCGTGGATGAACAGATCGCCACGCACGAGGCCGAGATTGAGGCCCTGAAAGAACTGCGGAAAACGCTTGCCGGAGACCACGAACGTGAATACACGCGCATCCGCTGGATGCTCGAAGGCGCGTGGGATGACTTCCGCGAACCCATCGCGGCGATCCTCGGGCGTGGCAAGACGTGGAAGTTGCCGAATGGCAGTATCTCTGCCAAGACCCAACAGCCGGTGCTGGAGTACGACGAGGAGGCTGCGGTCGCATGGGTCGAGGCGTTGGACAGCTTCGAAACACAGGACAAGCTGCTGAAACATACGACGGCGCTCAAGCGTGGCAATATGAAGAAGTTTGTGGACATTCTCCCGGGCGGGGCAGTGACATGGAAGGCCACTGGCGAGGTCCTGGGCTTCGCAGTAGCAGACGTGCGCGATGACAAAATCACAATAACACCGCGACCACCAGCAGCACAGGAGGAATGACATGGACACGCAGATTGTAAAGCTCTACCCGACAGACGCGGAGACATCGAGCATCCACAAGTGGGCTAGCACTGCGATGGACGCGCAGGAAATTACTGCGCTGAAGGGCATGAGCAAAGCAGACGTTGCGTTAGTCGCTTTGCGCGGCTTCGAGCTGGGGATTGGCATGGGACACGCACTCGATTCCCTGTATGTCGTCAAGGGGCGCGTCTCGATGTCGGCAGAACTCATGCGAGAGCGGGCTATCAACGCGGGGTATCGCATCCGTATAGTCAGCGAGGACGCGGAGGGCTGCACCATCTCGATACACCATAAGGAACAGCCTGACGACCTGCACGAGGAGACGTTCCTGCTGGCGGAGGCGCAGAAGGCGGGACTGATCAAGGGTGGCGGCGCGTGGACGACATGGCCGAAACAGATGATGAGGGCGCGGGCAACGACCAATGCCATCCGCTGGTTCGCCCCGCAAGCACTCGCCGGTTGCGTCGAACGCGATGAGGCACAGGACATCCCGGAGGCGTTCTCAGAGCCGCGTGTGCTCAGTGCCGAGGAGATAGCGGAGGCCGAGAGGCGCGGGCAGGCGGCCGTAGACCGTCACCGGACGCTCGACATGGATACCGTGGATGAAATCAACGAGGAGATGACGCGGATCGTGCATGACGCGAACCTCGACCAGGCGGCGAAGAAGAAACTTGCGAAGTCCTACTCCGACTGGAAGTTAGATACGTTTGGCGTCAATGAGTTGGGGCAGATACCTGTCAGCGGCGAGGCCGAAGTTCGCCGGTGGGTGCGGCGGCTCGGCGAGAATCTGGGCGTAGCAGTGGCAGCGCCAGGAGCCGCTGAGGGCGGCGCGGAGGCAGCAGAGGTCCTGCCGGTCACCGAACCCGACGAAGGGCCTGAGGACGCACCTGAGGGCGATGACGACGTACTGGATGGTGAATTCGAGGACGAGACACCTCCCGAGGAACCGGAGGACAGCGGCACCGGGTACAACACCGAGGAGTGGAGCAGCGAAAAAGTCCCGGTCATGGAGTTCAGCCGGTGGCTTGCCAAGCGCTACAAGCCCGAGGCGCAGCCTGACCTGCTTTCCGAGGCGGGCATTGAGAAGCCGGGGATCGCGCACTTGGACGCCGGAGAGCGGTTCCAGGTCTACGAGTACGTGAGTTCGTTGCCAGCGGAGCAGGGTAGTCTGCCCGAATAGATAACGAGCAGTCTCTGCCTGCGATGCCTCCCCGCTCAGTTGGCAGAGACGATGCGGCAATGGCTGGTTCCCCATCCACGGGGCCTCGCCTCCCCACCAGGGGAGCCAGCCAGCCGCGACAGGAGATGATAATGATGAGCAACACCGTAGAGCTAACCGTTCACGAGGACAGCTTCTGCAACAAGCCGACCGTCAAGTTCAGCCGCATTGAGGCTATGTGCGGCTGCTATCGGAATCATGCGAGTGAACTTGTGGGAACGCTTGTAAATGGCACATTCGAGGATGGAAGCGCCATTGTCCACGTCACCGAATCCCCCGACAAAATCCGCCAGCTGTGTGCCGAGAAGTCGATACCGTGCGAGGATGGCAAGCGCGATGATGCCTGAGCGCGCCAGGGGAGCCAGCCTGCCGCGCAACGACTAAGGAGATGATGGCGATGACGACAGTGGTTGTGACCGTAGTAGTGGCGCTGCTGGTGGCAATCGTATTGTGGGTGGCGCACCTGGAGCGGATGGACGTAAGCACTCGCTGGCACCCAGATGATGCCGGCTGGATAGATGGGCAGCGCAATGATGATGGAGGCGAGTCCGATGAGTGAGACGCCGATCGAGCGGGATGAAGTTTTCGAGGAGCAGCTACGGGACAAAGAAGAGTTACACGGCAACCTCAACAAGCCATGCGATTGGTGCGGACATCTGCTTGGCAAACTTTACACAATATACCGCATCACATGGACTAAAGACCCGTACCACTTCTGCAGCCGTGACCATGCGAGAAAGTGGTGGGATGACAAGCGGCAACAGTTCCCCGGACGAAAGCGCGATGATGCTACAGCGGAGGCGGCTGGGCAGGGCGACCTGTTCGGCGACGGGGATCGGCCTGCCCACCGAAAGCGAGGCGCAAAATGCCAGACGGAACGACACTCGTAATCATAATCGCCCTGGTCATGCTGTCCGACGCGTGGCGGAGGTGGGTAGCGTGACTATCACCTTGACGGTAGCCCCTGGCACATTCTGCAATCGCCCGGCAGCTACATTCACTGATATCGCAGAGGTCACGCCCTCTCGCGACGGAGGGGCAATAGTCACAGGCACCCTGCTGGACACTGGGCTGGATGTGGCACACGAAATCCCCCGGCAGACCGTGGTGGTCACCGAGAGCGTGGCAGAAGTGCTGGCGAAGATGAACGGAGGCGAGACCGATGAGTGAGACGCCGATATGCGATGAGGAACCTCCGAATGGTTGGGAAGACTATGTGTGGGGCTGGCGGAAGCTGTTTGGAAAACTACCAGCTCACGGGGTTGTGCTCAGAACTTGGTCGTCAGCCCGCAAGCCGTGGGCCTACCGGCACAACGGACATAGCGGGTCTGTTACCGCTCAAGGAAAAGCGCAGACTATGGAGGATGCTGCGTTGGCGGCTGATGCTGCGTATGCAGAGGCGATGGAGTTGGAACGCATAGAACCAGACCTGACGCGGCTGGCACTGGAGAGAGCAGTACGCTTGTTGTGCTGGGACAAATGTCCGAATAGTTTAGAACTTCCGTCGCCGTGGTGGGATGGATGTAAGCTATCACGTCCAACAGGCCCCAATGCACTTGACGGAGTTTTTAATTCTTGCGGGAGCGACCAGCAGGAAGAATGCTGGCTTGCCTACCTGCTGGAGCGGGCCGCGAAGCAACTGGCGGCAGAGCAGGCTGAGGAGGCCACCAATGAGGACTAAGATCGCAGCAGTAATAACCCTGGCAGTGCTATCCAGTGCCGCCTACACGCAGCAGCAGCTACCGCAGGCCGCTCAGACTCCTGTCGCTCCCGAGACACCGCTGCAGGCACTCCCGCAGGCGACGACACCACCGGGGTTGTTGCTGCCAGACGATCCGCTGCAACGGTGCGTGGTCCTTGCGCTTGCTGGAGCCTACGGAACCTTGCCTCCTTGGCAGCGCGACGCATACCAGTGGGCACAGGCCCGGGGGGTCACCTGTTGCGGGACAGCCAAGGTTACCAGCTACGGGCCTTGGGAGGGGTGTGGCAAGCAGACCTCATCGGGTAGCTATGTCCACACCCGAGGTTGCGCGGCCAATCCTGAGCTACCCTTCGGCACCTTGATATGGACGCCCTACGGGCTCCGCTATGTGAATGACCGGGGCGGCTGGGTGAAGGTTGGCTATGCGCTGGTCTATGGCTGCAGGAAGCGAGTGACCAGCAGGCGAGAGGTGGCAAACGTGGACTACTACACGCTCACGGGCTGGCGGACGCTGCGCAATGCCCCGTTCGCGGTCGTGAAGCGGAGTGGCGACAAAACGGTGTGGCACCAGAAAGGGTGACAATAATGCAAGTGATGGCTATCAATACCGAGACCGGCAATGGCATCAAGTGGGCTGTGAGCTTCGACGGGCCTGACGCACACTACGCGAAATGCGTTGACGTGGCAAACGAGGCCGACGCCGAGAAGCTCGTCGAGCTTGTCAAAGACGCAATGGTGTACGGCTACGATAAAGGCTTGAGGGATGGGTGAGTAGGCGCACATTGATATGCGAGGGTGGCGGCCATTACACGCTGGCAGGGTTATCCTCTGGCGGTTGCGTGTGTGCACAAGCTGCCAGGCTACCCTCGCAGAAATAAAGCAGGCATATTGGGAAGGATGGTTGCGATGCCAGTATAACGGCGACAAGATGTTCGTGCAAAACGGGCGCATTGTGCATATCAGCGATGTGAAGGAGACTGAGACCGATGGAAACTGTGACGTTCCATGAGCGCTATAGCAAGGATGCCGTGGAATTCACTGCGATAACAGTGCTTGACCATGATACGGATGGAGACGGCGGTGCCTCTGTCTATATCGGAGGCTGTGTAGGTAGGCACTGGACCGAGCGCTTGATGGAAAACGGCCACATTCACCTGACGGAACACACGAGCCAAGTCATCGAGGCCTGCGCTCGTGCTGGTTGGCCGATGCCCAAGGTAATCTGCTTTGGCGAATATTGTCCCGGCGGCGAACCTAACACGCCTATGCCAGAGGCGATGTGGGAACCGTACTATACGGCGGTACAGGGAGCCAGAGCCGGGGCAGTATGCGTGTGTAGTCTGCAAATGGCACTGTGCTGGTTACAAGCCAGTACAGTGGCCTGTGTCGCGCCACCGCATCACAACGAGAGGGGACTGAGACATGGACGGACTGATGGAGAGACTGAATGCGATGCTGGAGAGTACCCGCGAGAAGGCTGTCGAGGCGAAGGCGTTGTCGAATGGGGCAAGCGGGGTGTTTCTGGGTACCCGCAAGTGCGTCGAGGTCATCCAGGAGCACATCGACGACGCGCCGGATGCCCAGGTACAGGAGTACGGCGAGAAGCCCGACCCACGTCTCGGTATGGTTGGGAGGATGGTGGGGACACGCTACGACCCCGGGCAAGGCAGGCCTTTCGGCTATGGGATTATCGTGATGAATCACGGCGTATTCTCCGTGGATGAAATGTCCTACAGTGAAGCCCTCGAAATTGACCGCCAGACGCGGATCGAGCAGGGCATCTTGCCGGACACCTACTCGCACCTGGACGGCGACGGGGAGCCGGGCGTAGCAACTGCAGATAGCTTGCCGCTCACACTTAGCGAGAGGGCAGAAGCACAACGCCGGCGCACAGGCCATCAGCACCTACTCTACATTGCAGAGCGCGAGGTGCGGAAGGATGACGCAGAGCGCAAGCGCGTGGACGGCCTGCCGATTGAGACAGCCGACGGGGAGCCGGGCGCGTGTGGCGAGGGTGACGCGGAGTGAACGGCGCCAGCCAGCCGCACTGGTAGATAACCGAAGGCGACAGCAGTGTTGATCCCGAACGAAGGAGATAATTGTAATGGATAATGGCGAGGGGCAAACCCCCCATGACAAGTACTTTTGCCGCAATGGTCTTGGCATCAAATCAGACCCGCTGACCGAAAAGCTGGATATCCAATTGGTGGGCGATGCGTGGATGTCTTTCACACCTGGCGCTGACATCGTGTTTTGTTCGGGTGAGAATGAAGTGATGCGGTTGACCCCGGCTGACCAGACAAAACTGCTGCAATTCGTGAGGCAGTTGCTGGACAGTGATGCAGATGAGAACGGCATTGGGCAGAGTGGCGAGGGTGACGCGGAATGACCCCCTACTGGCAGCCGGCGCAGACGACCATCGAGCACCAACAACAACCAAAACGGAGGTGTGACGGATGAAGTGCGAAAAGTGCGGGCGGGAATTGCGGCTATGGCGAGAGGAAGTTGTTGAGACGCAATACCACACAGATGATGACGGAAACCAAGCCGGTTGGATTGAGGACGTGTATGGCGAAGAACTCAGGAAGTGGTACAAGTGCGGGTGCGAGGTTTGCCCGTATGTGCCGACGTTGAGAGACGACGGCGACGGCGGGATCGTAGCGAAACTCAGAGAATAGCAGAGGAGCCAAACCAATGACCACAGCTACAGCCACAGTCGCACCACCGCTGCAACGCTGCCCCGCCTGCGGGCATCAGCTACTCATTCTATCCTCCACCATACCTCCTGAGCGCGGGCGCATCGTGCAGAACCGCCGCTGCCCCAGGACGCGCTGCGGGTATGCCGACGTGCTGGTGTACGGGCCAGACGGGAACCGGATCGTGCGGAAAGATGCTTGACTTGGCAGTTCGGATGCTGTATGATGGTGGTACCGGCGAGAGAGTAAAGGAGTTTTTTTCATGCCACAACGCTCACCACAACGCTCACCACAACCGATAAAGGCCACCTGCAACAGAAACGCTCCTTTTCCCCTCGCCGGGCATTGGTATCGTTTTGCAGGTGGCCTTCTCTTTTGTCTGCGAGTAGGTGAAGCATGCTAAGGTGGGCAAAGATAACTGAGGAGATCGGCGCTGATGAGAAGCTTTGCGGTCTCGCCGAACGCAACACAATGGCCGCGCTTCTCTTCACTTGGAGCTTGCCAAAGGCAGACGTGTACGCAATCATTCCGGGATCGTCTACGGAGTATCGCGCCCGCGTTTGTCCTGGCATGGACATCACGAAAAGCGACGTCCAGAAGTGTATAGTTGCTCAAGTCAATGCGGGCTTACTCTACCCATATAGCGACAACGGGAAGCAACTACTTTACATCATAAACTTCCACAAACACCAGAGCATCAAGTGGGGCAGAGTGGGTGAACCCGGCAATAATCTACCGCCCTGCTGGCGAGTGCCGCAGGAGTTGCGCCAATATATGGAAGAAGAGGACTGTCCCCGCCAAGCGGCCTTCTACGGGCTCACAGACGGCTTAGAGCCGAAGTCCCGGACTACTCCCGGACTACTCTCGGAGGACTCCGGCGAAAACGTGCTAGACGTAGACCCAGACGTAGACCCAGACTCAGACCAGACTAGAAACGACTCCTTGTCCGAACCGGCTTCGCCGGCACCGGACGCAGCCACTCAGTTGCCATTGGATGAAGTAGAACCTGAAAAGCCAGAGCCAGCCAAACCGCCAAAACCAGACAGGGCCACAATCGAGCAGCAGCTTGACGCTCTCCGGGAACCGTTGTCAGATGAGGACCTCGGGCTGGTTGATGAATACATAGAGCTTCTGGCAGGGAAGAATGAGTCTGGAAAAATGACGCTTCCGGGTCGGTTGAATCGTACACGCGAGTTACTTGAAATCCGGGATGGCAACGGGCAGACGGTTGGTGTGGGAGTAGAGCCGTGGCGATACGGCATGAACGCGGCGAACAAAGCGGGTGTCCCAAATCTAAACTATGTCAGAAATGCCTCGTCGAGTTGGCAGCCGAAGTCCTGCGCCGGATCGCAGGCGTCGCCCCAAACAGGGCCGATCCGTGTGAGTGAGAGCTTCGTGCCGGTGTACAGAGACGATGGGAGTGAGGTGTTCTAATGGCTGGAGATGACGAGGTGGCATTCATGGCCGAGAGCATAATGGCGAATCCGAACTATGACCAGATGTGCCCGGAGGACCGCGCGGATTGCATGGGCTATTTCGACGCAATGGGAGAGCCGCGTGGATTGACGCGCATGAACTCTGTCGGCATATATGACCCCTGCCCAATAGACGCAGTTGGCAAATGTCCGTGGGCGGCCGAGCGGGCGTCGCGACGACAGGGATCACGGTTGCGGGCTATGGGTTTTGGCAAGCGCCATTTTGGCGCGGTGTGGGAGCGGGTGCCAACGAGTGTGGCGGGTAAACTGCGGGACTACTGCGCGACCGTGCCCGCGAAGCTGGAGAATGGCGAGGGGCTGATTCTGAGCGGACAGCCTGGCAACGGCAAAACCTCCTGTCTGGCGCTCGTTGCGCTGGCGGCCCAAGATACTGGCGCGGTGGTGCAGTACGTTACCTGCGCTGACCTGTTTGATAAGCTGTACCGCGACCGGGATGCCGCCGACAATGCCTATCGCGGCTGCGATCTGCTGCTGCTGGATGACTTGGGCAGGCAGTACAACGCGGAGTATGGGCTGACCGGCTTCCTCGCGCTGATGGATTATCGGTATCGCGAAATGAAGTCCCTGTGCATCGCCACAAACCTGAGCGCAGGCGATGTGCAGGAGGCTGTTGGCGGCGGCAGTGCCGGCAGTGTGGAGTGGTCGATGGGTCGGTTGCGAGAGATCAATAAATGGTACACGGTTGTTGAACAGAGCCAGCGGCGGGCGAAAGATGATGTTGGCGACCCCGACAGCATCGCGGAGGCCGACCACCGGCAGGATTGCGAGGAGGGCAGCCCCGATGACCGTAACCCCGACGCATGACGGTGCCTTGCGCGTCACCTGCGACGAGTGCGGGCGGGAAGTGGAGATGCCGGAGACCGTCCGGGACAACGATGCGATTGATGCGTGGCTGGAGCAGCATGGTTGGCGGTCGGAACTCTGGGTGGAAAGTTGTCACGCCGACGTGGACGATTTCTGCCCGGAATGTGTGGCGAGAGCAGCGGAAGCAGCGGAAGCAGCGGAAATGGAAGGGAAATATATACTTGACACAACCAGTGGAACATGCTACAATGGTTGCGTACGATACGAAAGGGGCCGCAACCATGAGATACGATAGCCTATTCTCCCTGATGGAAGCCTTTCCCAACGAAAAGACTTGCATCTTGCACCTGGAGAAACTGCGCTGGCCGAAGGGCATTATCTGTCCCCTCTGCGGTAGTGCCCGAAAGTTCTATCGGATTGAGCGCCGACATGTCTACAAGTGTGCCGACTGTAATAAGCAGTTCAGCGTCCGCAAGGGCACGATCTTTGAGGAGAGCCGCCTGCCCTTGCGGAAATGGTTCGCTGCGGTTTGGCTTATCACCATGAACCGCAAGGGTATCGCATCCACGCAACTCGCCCGCGAAATCGGCGTCACTCAGAAGACGGCCTGGTTCATGCTCGGCAGGCTTCGCGAAGTAGCCGGTGCCGTAGGCGATCTCGGCGGCCCGATGGACGGCACAGTAGAGGCTGACGAGACTTATATCGGCGGCAAGGAAGGTAACAAGCATGCCAGCAAGAAACTGAATGCTGGTCGGGGTCCGGTCGGCAAGTTGACCGTCATGGGCGCGCGTGAGCGTGATGGCCGTGTTGCCGCAGAGATGATTGGGAGGACCAATCGAGAAGAGGTCCACAGGTTTATCAGGGAGAACGTGAGTCTGAACTCCACGCTGTATAGTGATGATCATAGCAGCTACCTCGGTCTGGACGGGTACAATCATCAAAGCGTCAACCACTCAGCCGGCGAGTATGTGAACGGCGATTGCCACACGAACGGCATTGAGTCATTTTGGGCCTTGCTAAAGCGTGGCCACTATGGTATCTTTCACAAGATGACCGCCAAGCATATTCACCGTTACATCGCGGAGTTTGAGGCACGGTGGAACATGAACGACCTTGACGGCACCGAACGGGTTGACACTCTCCTCGAAAACACCTCAGGGCTTCGCCTGACATATAAGGGGCTGATTGCATGAGTGAGAGGGCCACGCGCATTTCGATGGGCATGGATGATCTTCTCACCGCCGCCGTCAGTCGCGTTCCTCGCGGGTTGATGGAGAAGTGGATCGGCAAGGTTCATTGTGGCGATTCCGTTGAACTAATGGACCGGATGCCTGCCGGTTCTATTGATCTCATTGTAACGTCCCCTCCGTACAACCTGAAGAATAGCACCGGCAACGGCATGAAAGACGGGCGCGGCGGAAAGTGGAAGAATGCTGCCCTCATCAATGGTTATACCGACCATGACGACACCATGCCTCATGCGGAGTATGTGGCCTGGCAGCGCCAGTGCCTAACCGCAATGATACGCTTGCTGCGCGAAGACGGAGCTATCTTCTACAACCATAAGTGGCGCGTCCAGGGAGGTCTCTTGCAGGATCGCCACGACATCGTTGATGGGTTCCCTGTCCGTCAAATCATCATTTGGCAGCGCGATGGCGGCATAAACTTCAATCCCGGATACTTCCTGCCGACTTACGAAGTCATTTACATCATCTGCAAACCTGAATTCAAGTTGGCCCGGAAGGCAAACGCAATCGGTGACGTATGGCACATACCCCAAGAGAGCAACAACCCCCATCCAGCCCCATTCCCTGTGGAACTGGCGGCAAGGTGTATCAAGGCAACTAACGCGCAGATCGTGCTTGACCCGTTCATGGGTTCCGGCTCTACGGCGATAGCCGCTGAAAGCCTGGGCCGCGAGTGGGTAGGCATTGATGTTTCGGCAGACTACGGCAAGCTTGCCAAGGAACGCATACTTGCTGCGAAGGGACTGCTCAGGGAATGACCACACAACCGTTCGTGCCGCCCCTTGAACCACCAACGACGAAGAGGGAGATGGTGGCTCGTCTTCGCAACCTGCTTGAGATAGGTTGGCTGGACATGACGCCCGGTGTGCCACGCTACAATGGCACAGGAGGTCCAGGCAATTTCCTTGAAGACATGCTGGGCCTGACGGCTGGTGGTAAGGACATACCCGACTGCATCGGCTGGGAGGTCAAGTGGTGTTCTCCTCAGACCCACCTGATTACCATGTTCCACAAGGAGTGTGACGACGGTACCCGCGTCATGCGCTACATGGTCAGTAAGTATGGCTGGCTGGACGACAATGGGCGGTTGAGCTTCCGGCATACCATCAAGGGAACATCCGACAGGTTCAAGGTCTTTGATGATGCAGGCAATATCATCGTTCGGCCCCTCAATGGTAATGGCCCTGTGCCTATCTGGTCGCATGACACACTCCTGAACATCGCTGGCGGCAAGCTCCGTCGTCTGGTCGTCGTGCAAGGCGTTAGGCGTGAGCGGAGGGTGCGTTTTGACCGGGCCGACCTATATGAAACCATTCACCTTTCAGAATTCGCCGAGGCCCTGACAGACGGTAGGATCGCTATAGACTTCGATGTGCGCGAGGCACGGCCTAACAGCAAGGCCCTTCGCAACCACGGTACCAAATTCCGAATCGCCCCTGAAGATCTCCGCAACTTGTACGACAAACACGAACGGCTTTAGGTTGCGTCAGGTATATAGGTCCCAAATGGAAGGGGATGATACCGATGCTTGACCTGAGCGGCGTACTCGTAGAGCGCAAGGATGACCACCAGTCGGAGACGGGCGTAATCATGCGCGACGTGACCGATGCCTATGCCGCTGGGACGGCGGATTTCGAGACCTACAAGAACACGATAACCGCTCTGCGGAATACCGACTGCAGCCGATGCCAGCAGGAGTTATGGCAGTTTGAGGTGCCGAGCGCGAACGGCGATGGCTGGACGTGCCTCTGTCATGCGTGCTATTGGAAGTCGTCGCAGGACTATGCCGCGCTCCAGTTGCGGGTGCGGCAGGGCGAGGTCGTGGAGTTCGGGCTTGGATTGCTGATGCACACGCTGGTCACAGCGTTCCGCGGTCGTTACGAGTCTGTTGAGTATGCGGAGGCGGGGCTGATGTTGGTGCGCCTGTATGCGTCGATAGGGCAGCGGTGTGAGGGTATCGTGCAGGTGATAGGGGAGCCGCCCTCGTACTGCGGGGCGATGGTGTACGGGCAGGTCTGCCCGCGCTGCGATACGGCGGTACGGGACATGGCTGCGGCGTGGGGCGGGTTGGTCGAGAAGGCGAAAGGGCGAAAGGCGGCGACTGAACAGCCGCCAACTACAGAGACGGGAGATGAGTAACGATGGGCAAGTTGGGAGACGAGTTGATGGAGGATGTTCGGAAGGCGAGGGCAGCGATTTCGTGCAGTGGGGATGATGAACTGGCAAACAGGCTGACGGTCTGGCTTGAGCGGACGAAGCGGGAACTGGCCGAGGACAAGCCGCCGACGGTGACGCTGCACGGTGTGACATTGGGTCAACCCTATGTGTTCAGCGCAATCACGTCTCTGGCTAAGGTCCTCCGTGGCGTCCGCGTCATTGGCAAATACAATAGCTTGGATGAGGACTGGGTTGGTGTGTCCGAATCTATCGCCGAAATCACCCTGCTTGCCCGTGATGAGAATGCCTTCGGCCCGACCTGGAGTTGCGAGGGGGCGGAGCCGCCGGTGGTGATGTTGCCGACATTCGCAAAGGACTGTCCGATGGAGTTTTCGCATATCACTCACATAGAGCCGCGCTACTTTCTTGGCGGTACGTTTTGCCAGGTATGGGGCTCTGGGCGGTATATGGGTGGCTTCTGGCATGGACGCCACAAAAAGTCTCACGCTGATGGTTGGGGCATCCTGCTTCCTGTGGAGAAAGCCCTCGCTGCCTGCGCCGCCACTGGCGTCCCGTGCTGTGGGAAAGATGGCCTCCCCGAGAAATCGAGGGAAGCACTGGATGATGCCCGCCGCGCAGTAGCATCACGCGACGACCTGCCCGAGGTCTATTGCCCCCGGTGTGGCGAGTTGCAGAATGGCAAGTGGTTCGGCGATGGCACGAACTTCAGCGAGAAATGGACAACGCTGCAGTGTGTTGAGTGCGGGTTGCTCTTCAAGTGCCTGGCGCGGCGCACGGAATGTATGACCAAGGACCCGCGAGCCGAATGGATAGAGTGCTTGTGCGATGGTGAAGAGAGTGGCGTCCCGTGCCCGCCGGAGAAGACGGAAGAACCGCCGACGGTGACGCTACAGGATACCGATGGGCACGATGTTCTGTTCCGCAGCGTGACGAAGATGGCATACGGAGCCGCGTCATACAGTGGCATGGTAGCGGTATGGGGTACTTGGCTGGACGGTTTTGGCACTTGGACCGAACCTGAGCCACCGTGCGTAATCTGGACACGCTTACCCAAAGCTTACATCATAGCTCGTTGCGCCGAGAAGGGCGTTCCCTGCTGCCTGGGGGTATTCGCGGGAAGCACAGCGACGAAAGGAGGCAGCAAACATGAGACCACAAAGACTCATTCGGGGTGAAGAACAGTGTGGTTGCCCGCTGGCAAACGCAACGATGGCCCTGTGGACGCTCAATGATGCGTACATCGCGGAGGGTGATCCAGACGGGGCGGCGATAGCGCGTGAGCTTTGGGCCGAGGCCATCAAACTGCGCCCGCCTGGGAAGCAAGGAGACGAGCCGGCAGTGTGACAGTCGGCGAGCAGGCACAGAAAAGCCCTCGGCATTGACACCGAGGGCTTCGTGCTGTGTCCTACCACGGTTCAACGATGTCGGCACCGGCATAGCCAATTTGGTCACCAGTCTCAAGCCGCAAGTTGCCATTCTCATCCAGACCAACTTCGCCGACCTCGTACTCTAGGTTGTTGTGCGTCTGGCAGAGAACGAGCTTCACCTCCATATCCTCGTTGTCCTTTGCTACGAATACGTTTGCCAGGTCCCTGAGCTCATATATGGTCATTTTGTTTCCTCCCGCGCTCTTCGCACCTGTCTGATTCCTGCGCATACTACTCACCATCATCTTCAAGCGCCGCCAATTCTTTCTCCGCTTGCTGCTTTGCGTGAAGTACACGGCACACGAATTCGGCATCCTCAACGCGGTATTCCGCAATGAATTCGGCCTCTACGTGTGATAGTGTTCCGGCGATGGCCTGGGTTATGCCAGGAAAGTTAGGGAAAAACCCACCCGACGAAACGATTCCGCTGGCGCGGGCACGCGCAACAATTTCAGCCTCGTCGCGTGTCAGTGTTTTGGCGATTCGCCGAATGGCATCTGGCTCACTGATAACAAACGCACTCATCTTTGCTGCCATCATGCTTCCTCCCGTTTATTCTCAGGTTCGGTTCCCGTGCCGCCTGTCTGCAGCAAGTGGTGGGGCGGGCATAGGTAGCCCTCGGAATGGGTTGCCGCCCGCTGCTTGCCCCACGACCATTGCTTGCAGGGGCAGCGTCTATCCTGTGGGTATCCCATCACGCTTCACCCTCTTCGATTTCCGCTATCAGTTCATCCACGTAGTCAGCGGCAAGCAAGCACCCCATCCTCTTCCCCGTCAAGAGAGCCTTCCAGGTTTCGAGGGTGCCTCTATGCGGGACGCACTTTATCGCATCGTTGGTGAGCTTGTTCTGCAATGCCATCAGCTTGGCAACCACATCCGGCTTGGGTATCAGTGTCGCAATGTGCGCTCGTCGCTTGATACCAGCCAACAGTCCTGCTTCCTCAGACGCTCCCGTCATGTCATTCCTCCCGCGTTTTCGCGCCCGTCGGATGTTTGATGTCCTGCTGCTCAGATAGTGCCAAGGACCTCCTTCAAGCCCTGCAACTGATCACGGTCGAGACCTTTCAGCGTCGCCGCCACGTCCTCGGCCAGCACGTCTCTCTCCGCGTCCCTTGCCGCCACCTTCTCCGCGAGTTCACTGAGCTTCACGTGCAGGTAGATGGCCGTCGTGCGGATGCTGCTATGCCCGAGCAGCAACTGGATTTCGGAGATGGTGAACCCGTCTTCCAGCAACTCCGTGGCGTAGGTGTGCCGAAAGACGTGCGGCGACACAAGCAGCGGGTCGATGCCTGCCTGTTGCGCGATCCCACCGACCATTCGCCTCAGCCAACTCTCCTGAAGCCGGTTGCCTGGCCCCCCACCGCCCTTGCTTCGGAATGCGGAGAAGAACCACTCCGACTTCTGCGGGCGCATCAGCGCCCAGGACTGCAACCAACCGGCGAGTTCTGCCCCGATGGGTACCGCCCTTGACTGCGCCCGCTTGCTGCCCCTGATGTCGAGCCGCAGTTCTTTGATGTGAACATCCTCCGCTTTCAAGCCTGTGACTTCGGCTGCCCGGAGGCCTGCGCGGTAGAGCACTTCAAGGACGACGCGCTGGCGGAGGCCGGTGGGGCTTTTGATGCTGGGGATTGCCAGCATCGCCGCTGCTTGTTCCCGCGTGACGACGCGGGGTAGTCGGTTAGGCATCGGGGGCCTCCTCTCCACTTCGCAGCCAGAGCGCAACTTTGTGGCTTGCTGCATCCAGCATCTCGGCGGCAGAACCATAGGGCGGTTCAGTTGTAGTTACGCCATCCCTGGTTATCTGCAGTACCCGATTGCTGAGTAGTGCCACCGTCAACCACTCGCCCTTCCTGTTACCGAATACGAACTCAGTTAGGTGAGCATAGATGAGCGGGTTAGTCAGTTTTGTTCTCATATCCGCATTCAGAATGCCCAAGCGCAATCTCCGCACTTCGTCTTGTACGGTCATCATTCATCGCCCTTTCTTTCCAGTGTCGAGTCCGAGCAGTTGCATCAGCACTTCTGTCAGCGCGTCCACTATCGCGTCCATGAGGCTGTTCATTCGGCATCGCACTCCTCTTCGGTGGCCGCGACCACGCCCCTCGGACGTGCGAGTTCCAGCAGCCTGCGACATTCCGGCGGCCAGCCGCGCTGCTTTGATCCGGTCTCCCATAGTCATTCGGAATCGCCCTCTCCGTCCTCAGTGTACTGCTCCCGGTCGTCAATCAACACCACGACGCCGAACAGCGCCACGGCGATGAGGTACAGCACGAGCTCAACGAGCGTCCAGTCGATGGTCATCGTCCCGCCTCCCGCGCGTTAGAGCCGCGCCCCTCGGATACGTCACTGTACCGCTATATCTTCCCAGCCTTGCAACTTGAACGTGTCCGGCCCGGTATGCCACTCGCCCCACACGCGCGATCCCCCATCCACTGCCACCAGCCCATTCAGCACGGCGATGCTCTCCACCAGCGCCGCTGTCACTTCGTCATGCTCCACGGCCAGGTCAATCTTCACCGTGTGGCCAGTCGGGTGATTGTAGTTCACCTGCAGCAAAGGCGCGCCATCCTCCCCGAAATCCTTGTACCACCGCATGAACGTTACCTGCTGTACCGCGATCTGCTTGACATCCATCGTACTGCCTCCCTGTCTGTGATATGTCCGATACTACTCTGCCTGTCACCTGCTACACTCAGCGCATAGTTGATCACGTGCGATGCGCGATGCAGGCAACTTGCACTGGCATCGCTCACACTCCGCCATCAGGTGCGCCTCCCGCTCCTCGGCGTCGGACAACAGTTCCCCGTCGCGCAGTATCTGCACGTTGTTGGCCCGTCCTGTGCCGCCGGTATCTATCAACGCACGCCGCGCTGACGCAACTGCCTGACGCAATACGCGATGCGTACTAACGTCACGCCAACAGTATTCTGGAACGTGGAAATGAGCGTTGGCTGTGTCCTGTACTAGATACACGATCACTGCCTCCCTGTCTCATAGTACCCTCGTTGGAGGGCCTGCCTCTACGCCCGCGAAGGCGCAGAAGCCGGGCCTCAGGTGACTAACGCTGCTGCATCTATTGCCCGCAGGTCGCCGTTGCTGACCTGGTAGCCGATTGTGTGCTCGTAGTCGCCGACACCCTCCGAACCTCCTTTTCGTTCTCGCAGAGCGTCAACTGCCCCGCGTGCTCGCTGTCTACTGCCTCGCCTATTCGGTACTGTGTCGCCCGCACATTCGGACCGCCCCCACCGATTGGTAGGTGCAGGCTCGCCACAAACAGGTCATGGTCGAGGTCCGGCTTGCAGTTGCGCCGCGCCCGCTCAAACTGCTCCCGGTCGCGGTAGTCCAGGCGTGCTATCATGCCGGCGAGCTTCGCCCTCTTCCGTGCTGTGGTCATGCTACCGCCTCCCTTACCCGTCTCAGGATGTTTTCGCCTGCTGCACACTGCGCGCCTATCGCGGCCCGTGTGCTACCGCTGTACTCCGCCAGTAACCCCGCGTTCTTGCTTGCCCAGGCCTCAAACTTGCTCAGGTCACCCAGCCTGCGCTCGAACTCGGACTTGACCTTCACGGCCTCCTCGCTTATCTGCACGTCATCGAAGCCCAGGCTTGTCTGTACCGGGACATCCGCCAGACCGTATGACTCCTGCACCTGCTGGACGATCTCCTTTGCCGATGCCAACAGCCGGCCCCGGCACAGCTTCACTGCCGCCGCCTGCGGATTCCCACACGGGATGACCGGCTCCCCGCGCAAGTCGAGTCGACAGCCCACACAGGTCTGCACGCCCTCCCTGTGAATGAGCCCACACTGCGGACACCGCACAGGTGCCAGGTCACGGTCTGGCAATTCGGAAACAAGGTCGAGGATCAGCACGCCGAAGTCCTCCCGGATAAACGCCTGCCGCGCCGCCTGCCCCGCCGTCTCATGTATCGCGATCCGGCTCTGCACAGTCGCCGCCGCCATGCCCGCCTTCGACGCTACCTGCTCCACCGATATGCCGCAGGCGACCAACTCCGCGAAACCGGCCCCCTCCTCCCAGGGCAGGAAGTCCTCCCTATTCAAATTGTCGAGTAGGACGTATTCCCTCGCTGCCTGATCGTCTAGGTCCTCCACGACCGCCGGAATCTCCGTGATACCCGCAAGCAACGCCGCCTTCCGCCGCCGGTGCCCCGCCAGTATCTCATAGTGACCGTTGCCGGGCACTGGCCGCACCGTAATCTGTCCGATGAATCCCTGCTCACGCATGGACTGGGCGAGGGCCTCCGTCTTGTCCTCGTCGAAGTGCTGTCGCGGCTGGTCTTCCCTCGGCACCAACTGCTCGATGGGGATGGTCAGTAGTTGACTCATTCGGTACGCCTCCCTGTTTTCTCATTCGGTACTCATTCGGACACGACTCATTCGGACCCGGTATTCTCTGGTGTGTAGGTGCACCCGTACATGCGCCCACATGCGGCGGGCGGCGGGCGGCTCGAACGGCGGTTCGACCGCTGCCCCTCGAACGCCCGTGCGTCGAACGCCCGTGCTAGGGGGGTACCCCCTGGGGGTAGGGGGTATAGCCCCGCGCCTGTCTACGCCCTGCGCCTGCCTAATAGGGGTGACGCCCCACCTTTGCCCCCGCCGCGCCCCCAGCGGCCTGCTGGCCCCCCTGCCTGCTACCAGGTCCGCCCGCACCTGCTGCACTTGATGTCCACCTCCGCCGGTGCGCGGTCCTCCTCGACCTCGCCCTCCGTCGTCATCGAGTCTATGACCCGGCCGATACACTTGAGGCAGTAGTGCTCGCCATCGTAGTGATAAGCCCACGCGTCGCTCAGTCTCATAATGCTCGCCTCCCTGTCCGTATTGGTGCCACCTGTCGGCACTGCAGGGGGTCCCCGCAAGGGCCCCCTACACTGCTGGCAGATACTACTTCATGCCTCCACACCTCCTCCCTGCTGTACGCCTGCCGCCGCGTCGAGCCGCGCCCGTAGCTCCCGCCGCGACCTCTCTCTGTCCTGCCAACCCAGGAACCAGATATAGCCAACCCAGAAGGCCAGCCCGCACAAAATCGACACCCCGATAGCGCCCGCTTCCCAGCCGAAATGCCAGCATAGCGCCCGAAGAGGAAAAAACAGTACCGGCGGACCCCAGAACCAAACTGCACACCCGGCCCAGGTGCCGGCGGTGGAAGTCCAGAAGTCGCCAGGGGTACCCTCGCCCTCCTCCTCCGCCTGCTCGCCCTCCTCTGCGGCCTCCTCCTCCTCCGCTGTACGCGCGGCCTCCTCCCTCGCCCAGGTCGCCTGCCGGCGGTACTCATTAGCCGCCGCTATCTGCGTGCGCACCTCCGCCCGCCGCGACCGCGCCTGAGCGTCTGTCTCAGCCTCCGCCGCCTCCGGTGTGGCCGGTTGCCTTGCCGGTGTGTCGGCGACCGCCTCAGCGGCTTGTGGCGCGACCGCGACCGGCCCCAACTCTATGCCCAGGTCCGCCTGCGCCTCCTCCGGCCCGCCGCGCACCTCCGCGACCGGGCGCCAGAATGAATTGCCCGCCGCGTCTGTACACCTGATCACTACGCCGCCGGCTGTATCCTGCGTGAGCGTCTGGCCGTCCGAGTCCACAACTACGGTATAGTCCACTGCTACACCTCCCTGCCTTGTGATAAGCCCGCTGAGGGGCAGGATAACCTGCCCCCGACCGGCCTACCGCTACACGCTAACATCTAGGTTGAGGGCATCTCTATATGCGTCCGCCGCGCCCGTCATCCGCGCCCTCACTATGCGCGCCTCCGCACTGTGCGCTAAACCCTCCCTGCTGCTCAGTTTGCTCCTGAGCGCCGTGCGCAAGGTCCTCAGTCTCATGCCTGTATCGCCTGCCATTATGACTGCCTCCCTGTCCGTTGATTTACAGTCCGAGCAACCGCTTGATAAGCCGTGCCGGCCCGCCGCCGCCGAAGAATGCCTTGGAAAAGGCCTTGCCGACTTTCCGGTGCACCTGCCGCCTGATGATCTTGCGAGGTGCTAGCTCTATCCAGGGCTGCACGTTGCCCATTATCCGCGCGACCTGATATGCCTGCGACCGCACCCGCTTGTAGGTTCGCAACTTGTCCCTGCGCGCCACTATGACACCTCCCAATCGCGAACCAGAAATGCTATAGCCTGCCCGTGCAAGCTATCGCCGGGGCAGTCCGCCACCTCTGCGAACACGAAGAACCTGCCTGTGCTCTCCAGTCCCCTGCGCCGCGCCGCCGATAACTCCGCCTCCGGCCCCAGGCCCATAGTGTACCGCGCCCCCAGGGACCCCAGCCGCCGCGAAATCCACCGCCCGAACCGATACTCCCCTGCCGCAGTCCGCGCCGCCTGTCGCATTGTCGCGCCTTGCCACTTTGCCACTATCGCACCTCCTCTAGCACCCATATATGCTCATGCCCCTGGGCGCGCATCGCCCACACCTGCGCCCGGTGCAACCACTGCGCCCACCTCGGCAGTTGCGCCCGCGCCTCCGCGACCGCCGTGTCGCCGATACCTACTCGCCGATACCATGCGCCGCCGAATACCGGGGTGTATAGCAGTGTAGTCGTACCCTCTGCGTCGTACCGCGCCTGCAGTGCGGCCTCCGCGACCGCCTCCTCGTGCAACTGCTGTACCCCGCGCTCGTAACCTGCCGCAATGTTCCTGCGCTCTTCTACGGCCTCTGCGTACGTCATTATCGCACCTCCCTGAGATGTCGGCACTTAGCGCACTGGTCTGGTTCCCGCATATAGCCGCCGGTGTCGCAGTCTATACATTCAGGATATGGCCCCGAGCCTGTGTCCTCCTCGCACACCGCGACCGCCTCCCGCCACTGCTGGTAGCCTGTCATCATACTGCCTCCCTGTTCAGTATTCATACTGTACGCTATAGACTTCCCGGCCCGGATGTAGCCGGTTCAACCTTGCGGCCCGCGTCTCACATTCTGCATGGGTACCCTCAAACCATAAATTCGCATACATGGGGAAGTAAAGGTGGATATAGTACCCTTCCCTGCCGTCCGCTGCTTCCACACTTAGCGAATGCTGCTGGCCGCGCACATCTTCATACAATTTCGCGAATGTGCGATATGCCTCCCGCGCGCTTAGTTCGCCAGCACTATATGCCATTTTCACCCATGCGATTTTCTCCGCCACCGGCCCCTTTGTTTGCGATACCCAATATGGCATCATACTGCCTCCCTGTCGATTGATACGTCCGCCAGGAGGCCGGTGGACCGGCCCCCGTGCAGAAGTACCGCTATGCCACTTCCGCTTGCCTGCGCGCCTCCCTCCTTGCCTGCGCCTCCGCTGCCCAAGGTTCGCCCCACCGCGCCGCCTCACACAACTCAAGCCCCAGCGGAGGCCTGCCCTCTGCCTCCCTGTCGAGATACCACTTCAAACTTATCCGCACGTGCCTTGTCCGCTTGAGAAATGCGTGATCTCTGCCCTCCTCCCATATTTCCTCTTCGCACCCGGCAGTCACCGCCTCCCCGCTGCCGTTGTGTATTGCCACTATCTGCCCGGCCCGCACACCTGACAGGCACCCGGCCTCCCTGTCGTAACCGGCGCACGGTATAATCATCCACAAGCTGCCTGCCTTCTTCTCTGTTGCCGGCCGATACCATATTTCCGTAGGTGTTATCGCCGCCATATTGCGCCTCCCTGTCGCTTGATACGCCCGCCAAAGGGCAGGTCAAGCCTGCCCTTGTGCTGGTGTATCTATGAGACCTGCGCCGCGCTGTGAGCCTGTAGTATCGGAGGTCCTCCGTCCTCCCCCGCCGCGTCCCTTTGGACGGGGGTGCTGCTGGAGGCCTCTCGCTGTGTGTGCTCCGGTGAGGAGTCGGGGTGGGGGGTCCAGGCCTGCGACCGCTGCCCCTGTGTAGGTGTCCGCTCTCCGCGTTTGCGCCTGTCTGTTTGTCAATGTCCGCTTGCGTGTTGTTTACGATGCCAGTATAGGCCACTATGTAGCGCAGTCAACACCCAACACTGCATCTTGAGCATTACTTGAGTTTAGGTACACACTGCCCCGACAAGCCGTTTAGCCCATTAGTTCCCCTTCTGCCCCCATTCATTTCCCTTTTCCCTCCGCCCTCCTCGCCCTCCCACTGTACCGCAACACAGAGCCCAGACTGTCAGACCCCGCCCGCCTCTGGCGCCCTCTGTGCGCTATGCCCCCGCCCTCGCCGGCCCCTCCTCACCTGCCACATCCTCCCCGCCCCCAGGCCTCCGCCTCTACCCTCGCCACCTCTCGCCGATACATCCGACCATCATCATCCCCCTTCCTCCTCGCTACTTGACTGCCGCTCCCCTTCTATGCTACCATGCCAGGGAGGCGGGGGGGGACGGCGTAAGACGTAAGACGTAAGGGCCTTTGACCTAGACGTAAGGGTGTACCTTCTGTCTGTCGGAGAGAGAGTGTCACTAGTACTAGATAGCCTCCTAGTAGACCCGCCCCAGGTAGTGACCTGCCTCTGCTGTGCCTCTGCTGCCCCTCCGCTGTCAGCCGCCGCCCCAGGGATATCTGCCTGTGCCCTCCGCGCCGCTACTCATCGCCGCCCGCCGCCGGCCCCCGACAGATCACAGTCGAGCACTGCCGCCGCGCCCCGAACTCACACCTCCGAGTATCTGGCATGAGTCTCCTCGCAATAGCGTGTGCTGGCACAAGTGACGCGAAACCCTAGGCCCCCGGTGTGCTCTGCTGCCCCCGCCGACAGTGCGCCGGCCCCTGCCCCCAAGTGCGCCCTCGCCCGCCCTGCTCACCGCCGCCAGGTGCGCCAGGTGCGTCAGGTGCCCATATTCCCACATACTGTGTCGGTTATGTGCATTACCGCTACACCACAGGGACTGCTGCAGGTGTCCATGCGCTATACGATACTCCTGCCCCCAGCAGGTGCTTTGTGGTGTGCATCAGCCGCTGGCCTGTGAGCGGGACCCCACAATTAGGTTTGGGGCTTGTGGGGACCAGACTATCCCCTCGAAAAAAATGTCTTGCAATTTTGATTTTGGGGTGTTACGCTTGTTGGCACAATGGCTAACGAAGGCGGTTTGGCAGTGGAGAATGGTGATGAGACGGCTGTGGTGTTGCGTGCGACGGATGCTAGGGCACCTCGCCGTCGGTATGATGATGGCGTGAAGCGGCGCGCTCTTTACCATTTCTGCTCGGGTGATTTTACGGATGGCGAGATTGAGCAGAAGATGGGTTTGACTGACGGTATCGTGGCGATGTGGCGTCTTCGGCAGCAGCCTGGCGGGATTGACTGGGAGAAGATGCGCGCGACGTGGGACATGGCGCCCCTGGACCGTGTGTTGGGCTTGGTAGGTCCGGTAGATGAGATAGAGGCACGTGAGGGTTTGGTGCGGCTGACGCAGAAGTTGCTGGGTTTGGGAATGGCGGCGTTGGACGAGGGGGCGCTGTACAATAAGGACGGGGCTGAGGTCTCGCATCTTTTTGACGCTGCCGGGAAGGAAGTGTCTGTTGGCGGTATGCGGCCTCGGACGGTGACTGAGTTGGCCCGTCTGATCGAGGTATCGGCGAAGATACAGGTGCAGCAGGTAGAGGCTTTGGGAGGTTTGCGAATAGCGGACGAGGCGAAGATGGATGTGGGTGCGAAGTGGATGGGTGAGATGTTAGCGGCAATGGACCAGGTGTTGGGTCCTGGGATGCGGCGGAAGTTCGAGGCTGGTTTGCGTGCGGGGAAGGACACGGATGGTGGCGAGGGTGATGGTGACGAGCCGGCAGGCATGGATGTTGATGAGACCGAGTCGATAACGAGCGAGGAGTAGACCGATACAGGAAGTACATGGAGGCTGGAAAATGAAGTGTCCTAAATGCCATAGCCGCATGACGTACAAGTCCGAATGGCTACGGGCGGCGCCCCCACCGCCGGAGGCTCAGGCTCTGTTGGGGGACCGGGAGCCGCTGGAACTGAGGGGAGACGGGCTGAGTGACTACGGGCCTGCGTGGGTCTGCAAGTGCGGCGAAGTGGTGCGGCGAAGCATGGACCCGTGCGCCGTAACTACCGAGTCTATAACGAATGAAGAGGCGGTGGAGAAGATGGCGACTGACGATCTTGCCGCACTAGGCGCAGTGACAATCAACTTGAAGCTGCCGACCACACTCCAGTTCGAGTTCTTCGAGGACTGCGAGGTTGTGATATACCAACACGGCAAGGAACTGCAGCGCTGGACGGTCAATGTGGCAGAGGAGGCCAAACCTGATGACGAACACTGAGCTTGAGGCACTAGTCCAGAAACTGGATGACCATGGCTGCAAGCTGCTCGTCGAAGAAGCTGGCAACGGCTTTTCTGCGTCGGCACTCAATGGGATGTGGAAACCGTACTTTCAGGACTCGGCGATACAAGCAAGCGCACCGACGCTCGACGCGGCCCTTGCGCTCTTGGCGGATGCGGTCGCGGAGGCGGAGTGGGTGGCAGATCGGAGTGAGACCGAGCCGGCACCTGATGCTGCCCCCCTCCATCAGTTTTATGCAGGGGCGGCGTTTGGCAGCGACAGTGTGACGTCGTGAGGAGTGACTGACCATGGTTCTTATCCGCTGCATTGGCTGTGGTGCGTGGTTGCGGCAAAGTATAGTCCGCTGTGGCTTCTGCGGCGCAACGGTGCGTATGAGTAAGCGTGCGATGGAGGAAGATGCAGCAGCAGGAAATGCAGGTGGCGAAGATGACAGCGAGGAAGAACACGCCGAAGAAGGACGGTAGTGGCGGTGGGACGGGCAACACGGGGCGTGGCGGCTGCAAGAAGCCGAAGGGTACGCGGCAGGGGAGCAAACGGAGGAAGAAGCGATGACGTTGCAGCGTAACGAAGGCGACAACGAGGAGCGTGATGACGATGGCGACGGTGACTGAGGCGAGCTTGAAGCAGGATGCGCTGGAACTTTTGAGCAATGTGATGCAGGTCGGTGAGCACGACTACGGCCAGGACCAGCTAGACACGGCGCTGGATGTTCTGGGGATACTGCGGGATCAGGATGATGGGGCGTCGGCGGCGATAGAAATATCTGCCGAAGATGCGGCGGCAATCATGGCGGCTGGCCGGGCGGATGGATCGTCGGAGACAAGCTCGTCCGGGTCGGTCAAAACCGACTTCATCCCCCGGATGTCCGACTACGAGGCGCAGGGCGACACGGCCCCGGCGGAGGGCATGACGCAGCAGGATACAGTCGAACTTCTGACTGCTTTGGCGGTACGACTGCACCGCTTTGCAGATGAATGTTCGCGCAGGGCGGCAGATGGCTCGCCAAATGAGTCGGCGCACGATACAGGAAGAAGTGATGCGTATCGCGATTCCTGGGGGCGAGTCCTGCACGTACTGCGCCGAATCGCAGACGCAGGCAAGCTGGTGTCGACGACGGATGGTATAGACTTCGACGAAGTGACCGATGCGGTAACGCGGCCAAGTGATGCGGAGCGGGACGCGGAGCAGGATGATGACTGACCACTATCGGAGAACACCGGCGAAAGGCGGGCCGCGCCTGTCGGACATGAAGCGGAGCGTTGGAATGAAGTATCCGGAGGATCCTGAGATGACGTTCGAGGAAGGCGCGCAGGTGATTTTCGATCGCGCGACGCAGGGCGGCGAGAAGTTCACGGACGCAGGGCTGCTTACGCAGATGATAGAGGTGGCAATGACGTGGGATGGCAAAGGTGCGGATGAAGCGCGGCGGGTATGGAGTAGGGGCGGCATGGACGCGCGGTGGGAGTTCTGCCGGAGGATGGGAGGCGCGTTGCGACATTGACTGCTGATGAGAAGGAGAGCCGGATGACCAACGAGACGCAGGGGACTGACATAGCGGAGCGCATACGCGCCCGGGAGCGCACAGCCCACGCGGAGCCGACGGAGGTGCCGGAGCGCATGGCGTCACTCTTCGTGTACGTGGAGCCGCTGACGGGGCCGGACAAGGGCAATGGTGATGTGAAGTGGTATCTGGAAGGCGACCGGGGGTTGGTGGCGGAGAGTGTAGCGCGGCTGGTGCGGGACGGTGAGCCGCTGCTGGTGCTGACAGGACGGAAGGGTGACTACGGGGTAGTGCGGGAGCGGAGAGAAGCGGTGGCAGCACTGGCGGCGGTAGACCTGGGGCGGGCGCGGGACGAGGTGGAGCTGCTGTGGCGTGATCCCGAGGTGCGCATAGCTGTGCAGGATGATGTTGCTGGTTTTCTTTCTAGTCTTCGTGCGTTCAGCCTGCGGCTGGTAGGTATCAGCCGGGAGGCGGAGTTCGGTCGGGCGTACCGGCGGGTGCTGAAGGCGGAGGCGGATGAAGAGAAGCAGGTCACTACTGAGGAGGGCTAACGATGAGGGTAACGGTTGATCGTATGTGCAAATGCGGGCGGTGTCATTACAGCGCAGATGTTGGCTGGACGATGCGCATGTTTGAGGATTTGGGCGCAGCGCAGAACTATACGGAGATGTACAACAGCAACATCGCAGACAGCGGCGCCCGAAAGCTGCCGCCCTGCACTGACCTTGATGTATGGCGTGCGCCGATACCCGCCGCGCACAAATTCTGTTCATACTGCGGGGAGAGCTTGGAGGCCCCCCAATGAAGCGCCGCACCGTGTTGACGGTCATGTGGGCATTGTTTCTGGTGAGCACGAAGTTGTTCTTCGCGGTGGCGATCTTCGCCTCGCTGGTCTATGCGCTGGCGGTGCTGGGATGCTGGTACGTGGATGGCTTCATCTACGACTAAGGAGGCGTTGCTGTGACTTTATGGAGCGAGCAGGAAGATAAGCCCGTGAAGGCGCGGGGGCTGAAAGCGTTGGGGCGGTTCATTCTACGTTGCGCAAATGGGATATTGCGAATACTGGTACGCGGGTAACGTCATCTACGAGTGAGGAAGCAGGCAATGACCACTCCAAACTTCCTACCGAACCGGACGCAGGAGGAACTCCAGCAGGAGGTGCGCGACATCGGGAAGGCGCTCGACAACTACAGCAATGCGTATGATTCCATCGGCGCATTTGTGAAAATGCTTTCTCAGTTCGCCGTTGATCCCGGAAGTGTGTTCCGGTCGCCGGAGTTTCAGAAGGCCTACATGAAGAAAGTCGCCGAAGAGCAGGGGAAGAAGTGTCTGAGCATCGGCGGCAAGGAATATGAAGTCGCGGACTGGACGATGGAGCTTGATAACGAGGCCGACCAAGGAGGATGCAACGAATGACCACACGCCAGGTTGAGAAGCTCGCGGCCGAATGGCAGCACCGTTTGAGGCTCGACGATTGGGACATCGAGGTCGTCGCGATTGCGGCTGAAAAGGTGGACCATCAGCTTGAGTGTTATGGCCTCTGCTACACAACGAAGAATGCTCGGGCAGCTAAGATCATGGTTGCCGCCGGCCAAGTCGATCCCGAAAACACGGTCATCCACGAATTGCTTCATCTGGTGCTTGATGAGGTATCTCGCGTACACGAGCGCGCTGCAGATCAACTCGGCGCTGATGGCGGAGAGATTTCGCGGGCCAACTATAGCACCGCAGAGAACATCACGATACAGTCGCTGACGGAGACATTGCTGAAAGTGCATCGGGGCATAAAATAAGAAAGGGACCTATATACATAATCACCCCGCCCTGTAATGTGGAGCGAGAAAGCGAGGTTGGCAACATGAGCACGAGCACAAAGACAACGTCGGGCAATGCAGTTGCACACCCATCCCACTACTGCCCGTGTGGAATATTGGCAGTAGAAATCGAGAATGAGGAGGGGCAAGAAGAATATGGTATCAGCTTCGCGGGTCCAAACCCCGACGAAGATGAGTACGTTGCTATGGTGGACGAAGCAAGCGCAGTCAAGCTGGTGGGCCTACTTCAACTATGGTGTCCCCAGTCTCGGCTAACAGCCCAGGGCTTGGTGTGGGTTGACCACGTGACGAACTCGTCGGGATCGAAATGATCCTCAAGCACGACCATTGTTTTGATCCGTTCTGCTTTGAGGGGCAATGTATGCCTACCTGTATCGCTGTCATAATCCCACACCCAATAGCGTTTGTCGCGGTCGTGTATGTTGCGGCCTGGGGCATAGTCCATTGGCGCGCATACACGGGTGATGTATTGGCCGTCTTTGCTTGAGAAGAATGTGATCCTGAGTTTTATCTTCTCGTGAATGGCTTGGATGAACTTGCTTTTGAACATAGTGGGCCTCCCTGGTGCTGATGTTGGCTGGCTGTATCCCATTCGCCGTGGAGGCCCATATCACCTACACCAACTGCAGCGGGGAACCTATTTGATTATAGCACTTGACAACCCTAATGTGATCCACTATAATGGGGTCATAGTAGGAGATGGGAGACGACTGAATATGAGCAAGAGCATCGAAAGTATTGCGGGCCTCAACGACAGGTTTCCCGACGAAGAGGCCTGCCGCGAGTATTTCGAGGGCATCCGGTTCCGCAACGGGGAGTACTGCCCCCACTGCGGACACACCGCAATCTACCGCTTCAAAGACGGCAAGCGGTTCCGGTGTGCAGGGTGTCGGCGCGACTTCACCATCAAGACCAAGACCGTCTTTGGCGAGAGCAAGGTCTCGCTCCGCAAGTGGTTCTTGGCAATCTACTTGCTCACGACCTGCCGCAAGGGCATCTCTTCGGTGCAACTGGCAAAGCAGGTGGGGGTCACCCAGAAGACGGCATGGTTCATGGACCATAGGCTCCGCGAGGCAATGAAGCAGAATGGTGGTCAATTGTTCGGCACCGTAGAAATCGACGAGTGCTACATTGGTGGTAAGGCCAAGAACATGCATGCTCGCCAACGCCGCGAGAGAATCATTGGGCGCGGGGCCGTGGGCAAGGCCCCCGTGTTCGGTCTGGTTCAGCGGGAGGGCGATGTGCGGGCCACGGCGGTTGCCAACACGGGGATGCGCACCATCGAGCAACATGTCGTGACACAGGTCCAACCCGGCACCAAGCTTTACACCGATGAGTTCGCTTCTTACAGCCGACTGGGGCGTTTCTTCGGGCACGAGACCGTGCAGCACAAGATAGGTGAGTATGTCCGAGACGGGCTCATTCACACGAACAGCATTGAGAGCTTCTGGGCTCTGTTCAAGCGTGGTTACATCGGTATCTATCACTGGATGAGCGAGAAACACCTACAGCGATATCTCGACGAGTTCACCTATCGCCTCAACACAAGCAACGCCAATTTTGGCGAGACGTTTGCAGGTATACTGGACAGAGTAGCGAATACAAACTGGCTGGCTTACAAGGAGTTGACGGCATGCCCCGACCACAGAAAGTGATGAAGCCGCTCGCTGGAGACCTCGATAGTGTCCTGGCGGTGATAGCCGACGAGAACAGGCCCGCCCTACAAGAAGTTGTTGCTCGTCCGTTCGTCAAGTGGGTTGGAGGCAAGCGATCAATTCTGCCCGAACTGTTGGCGAGGCTGCCAGCTTCCTACACTACCTATCATGAGCCATTCATCGGAGGCGGCGCTCTCTTCTTCGCTGTGCAGCCCCAGATCGCCTATTTGTCGGACGTGAATCTGCCTCTGGTTTTGACATTCCAGGCGGTGCGCGATGATGTCGATGCGCTGATTGCTGAGTTGGAGCGCCACGCGGCCAGCCACAACAAGCCCTATTTCCTGAATGCGCGGAAGGAGTTTGGCCGTGAGACAGACGGGACGAAGTTGGCGGCACTCTTCATCTACCTCAACAAGACATGCTTCAACGGTCTGTACCGCGTCAACAAGAGTGGCCTCTTCAACGTCCCTATAGGAAGCTATACCAACCCAACCATATTGGACGAGGCAAACCTTCGGCAAGTCTCACAGGCATTACAGTCCGCGACGCTCAAGCAACACCCATTCCTCCAAGTGCCACTCGAGGAGGGCGGCTTCTACTATCTTGACCCGCCCTATCATCGGACCTATGACGGCTACGACAGCAGTCGTTTCGGGGACACCGATCATCAAGAACTTGCTAATTTCTGCAGCGGGTTGAAGAAGGCCGGTGCCTACTTCATGATTTCCAACTCCAATAATGCCTTTGTGCGCTCGCTCTACCGCGAGTTCCACATAGAAGAGGTGCAGGCATCCCGGTCCGTGTCCTGCAAGGGAGACCAGCGTGGCAAAGAGACAGAACTCATCATCCGCAACTACAAATAGCGGGCAGCAAGCCAATAAGACGGGTAACCAGCTTGAGGAGTTCGTCGAAAACGCTCTGGTGAGTAAGGGCTATATCGAGTTCTCAGGCAACAAGGCGCTGGCATTCGCGAACATCGGTATCCTGGGCGGGAAGCAGTACATCAAACAACTGAAGGTTGGGACCACCATCTACGACACAGACCGGAGGTGCGATTTCTTCGTTGTGAACGAGCATTTATTCGCCGATGGCCTTGTCATTGAGTGCAAGTGGCAGCAACGTAGCGGTTCGGTTGATGAGAAGTACCCATTCCTACTTTTCAACATTATGAAGGCAGGCATAACCACGGTAGTTCTGTTGGATGGTGGGGGATACAAGCCTGCGGCGATGGAATGGTTGAAGCGTCAAGCCGACCCCGTTGCCGCCCTCATCGCCGTTTGGGACATGAGCGAATTTCAGAAGCAGATCAACAACGGCTTTTTTGGTTGAGCGTTAGGGTGACGTTGTATATAGGTCCCTTTTCATTTGTGGGCGGCTTCTGGATTACTGCTCCCGAAGGTCATTGGGCGAGAATGCAGCGTTGGCTGCGATTTAGTGCTACTTGCTCAGTATTGCGGAGAAACAAGCAGGCGCCAATGAGAGAGCCAACACGGAGGCCTCATGCGACAGAAGAGTGAGTTCCAACGCTTTGTTCAAGGCATGGATAGCTTCGATAACGCGGCACCAGCCGATGATACCGACGCCGATCCCGTAGCCTGGATTCGGAAAGTGAAAGGCCAGATTGAGACCAAGACCAGAGGCCTTGCCCCTTTCGACCCCTACCCGTTTCAGGAACAGATTATGCGGGCAGTCGCCTCGGGCAAGGCTTACGTGATTCCCAAGAGCCGGCAGCTTGGCGTCTCAACGGCAGTCGTCGCTGCCTTCGCATGGGGCATCCTTCACCGTCACTCCACTACCGGCATACCGATGCACTGCCACATCGTCGCCAACACTGAGACGGTGGCGGTCGAGCGGTTGCTCAAAATCGCCAAGACGGTCCTCAGCACCGCAAACCTTCCCGACTGGCAACGGGCGAACCTCAAAGGCATCGACCCCGAGACAAACAACCAGGAGATTCGGTACTACACGAGTGGGGCGCAGAACTACATCCGCGCCCACTCCAGCAGCCCGAATGTCGCACGTAGTTTCGACGGTAACGCGGCATTGCTCGAAGAGATGGCCGCGATGGCCTACGCGGACGACATCTGGAAAGCCATTGCCACTATGCTTGACGATGTGCCGAACGCCCCCATCTTCATCGTCAGTACGTTTGGTGGCGATGGGGACCTCTTTTGCGACCTTGTAGACAATGCCAAGGACTTTGGCCTGACGTCGATGCCGCTGAACTGGAAGGCGCACCCGCATCGAGACGCGGCATGGAAGAAGCGGTCGCTCAAGAAGTTCTTCGGGCGCGAAAGCGAGTGGGAAGAGGAACATGAACTGAAGCGGCTGAGGAGCGGGCAGCGCGTCGTGGACATTGGCCTGGTCGAGAAGTGGGCTGCTTCGGCTAAGTACCTTGGCCCCGAACCTATCATCGGCCACAAGTACGCGAAGGGTGTGGACATCGCCGGTGGCGGTCGCGACAACACCGTGCATATCGTCGTGGACCTCAATGCGAATCCCCCACAGGTCATCTATAGTGCGTGCTACGAGCAGCAGGATTCGGCTGCAACGATCTGGGCGATAGAGGAATTGGACAGGCGGTATCCTGGGCCGCTTTTCATTGACGGCACAATGGACACGGCAATAGCAAACCTGGTCGTGGCGAAGAACAAGACGGCGGTGCGCTTCACCGGCGGCAGTGAAATCAATGAAAAAGTCAACAAGGTGCAACGGATGAAATGGCAGAACGTACCCCGCGAGGTGATCCTGAGTTGGACTTCCGCCGACCTCGAACAGGGTCGGATCATTGTGCATCCTGAGCATTTCCCGGACCTTTTTATAGGCCTCAAAACAGCGCAGTCAGGTGCAGGCACGAAGCGCAAGGGCAAGAAAGTTGACGACCTCGACGCGCTATTGTTGAGTGACCTTGGCTTGACACGCGGACCAGAGCGGAATACAATGCCTGCTAAGGCGACGGGTATACCGTCCGACAGCAGACTGCACGACCTTCGCAACATGAAGTGGTGAAGCGTCGAAGGGGATTGAGATGCCAAAACCGTGGCGATACACTATAGGCAACTTCCTCGGCAAACACTTTCCAATGGCGCCTGAAGTATCTGATAAGGCCGCCAGCGAAGGCCCCCCGAATATGACGTGGACCGAGTATCAGGCGACACTCCGCAACAGGAGCAGAGTCAGCAGGTCTGGTGCCACCGACAGGCACGATCTCCCCCGCGTAGTAGTCCATCCCGACGACGTACCGATGCTTGCCGCCGCCGCCGACATTGGCGATGCGGGTGCGCAGAATCTACTGGGCGAGATGGGCGTCAGCGGCCTTGAAGTGCGCGGCGGTCGTATCACCCAGGAGTACAACGCGAAGTTGCAGAACCTCCAGACGCGCATGATTGCTTTTGAGGAAATGCGTCGTTCGGATAGTGCGCCGGCGGCAATGGAGCAGTTGATTACGCTTCCGATCCGGCAGGCGAATTGGGGTCTGGAAGACGGCGATGACAAGGAGCTTTCCGAGAATATCCGCTGGAATCTGTTTGATCCTGCGGGGATGACACATTCTTTCGACGACGTGTTGCGGAAGGCGGTGCTGGCCGTACTCTACGGCTTCACCGTTCACGAGAAGGTGTTCGAGTTCAAGCCGCAGCGCGGTGGGTTCCTGGGCTGGAAGAAGTTCGCGGAGCGGGAGCGTTCGACGGTTCAGAAGTGGCAGTTCGACAGCACCGGTGGTTTACGCGGTCTCGAACAGCGCGGCCGGAATCCCGAAACCGAACAGCCGATAGATGTGAAGATTCCGATAGACCGATTGATGGTCTGGACGTGGCGTGACGAGGCCGGGAACCCCGAGGGCCTTGGTGCGTTCCGGCAGGCGTACAAGCACTTCTATGCCAAGGGCGTGTTCGAGACGTTTGCGGCAATTCGCATCGAGCGGCAGGCGTGTGGAATACCGTTTGCTACCGCACCGGAAATAGGCGCCGATGAGGACGAGTACGACGAAGTTCTGGCGATGCTGAAGCGCATTCGCACGGGCGAGGATGCTGGGATGTTGGCTCCCGCCGGATGGACTGTCGGCTTGCTGACGCTGGGGCCTGCGGATGTGCCGTTCGAGAGCCATATCGAGCGCCAGCACCAGAGCATGCTGCAGACAGTGCTGGGGCAGTTTGTGGGCCTCGCACAGGGTGGCGACGGTGGCGCATGGGCACTGAGCCGCGACAGCAGTTCATTCTTCCTGATGAGCCTGGAGGGAATCGCGGACTGGATTTGCGAGTATTTCAATCGCTATGCGATACGACAGTTGTGCCAGTTCAACACGCCTGAGACGGGGCAGAAGTTGCCGCGACTGGTGCACGGGAAGATCGGGGTACGCGACCTCGACGCACTGGTACGGGCATTGGCTCGCATCTTCGACGACGGCACGAACATGCCGCTTGAAATCGTGAACGCGATGCTCGCGGAGTTTGACTTCGCGCCACTGGATGAGTTGCCGAAGCCGTTGGTAAAGCCGGGGGCGGCACCAGTGGTTGAACGACCTACTGAGACCGACAACGAGGACGGTGACTGAGCATGGTATTCGAGATTTCGATGTTCTGGATTGGTGTGATTTCCGGCGTAGTTGGGCTATTCATTTTATTCTTTGTCCTCCAGAAGCTGGGCTGGCTCGAGGGCAGCGATAAGGACGATGCCTGATGGCGCAGACTGCGGCAACAGATACAGCGATACAGGCGCAGGTCGATGAGGTGTGTCCCGGTGAGTGGCGGGTGCGGTGCGGCAATCCGCAATGTGCTGCGCGAAAGTTTGGTTCTCCCCTTTCCAAGCCGCGTACTATTTGCCGACTTGCTTGCACAGGGCCAGTCAGGATCAGGCTTTTGTGCCCGCGCTGCCACTCCTATAACGTTACCGCAATCGGGTGATTCGGCCTGCGCCTCAGAAATTATGCTTGACATTAGATACAGAGTGGTATATTGTTCTTAGTCGTATAGCCTCCTAAAGGCAAATCAGTAACGACAACTGAATAACAACTGCTTGAATAGCGCATAAAGCCCGGCAGTGTTTTGCCCCCCTCCCGCAAGGGATTGGGACAGAGCATTGGCGGGTTTTTTGTATGCGTGAGAGGTGTTGGCTGAGATGAGCAAAGACACGGCGCAGGCCAGCATAATCTACAGAGCCGATGGTGTGGCGCAGAGTTTCGCGGCAGCGGTTATTGCCGCCGAGGGCGCCGACGTCGCAGAACTGGTTTGGAACCCACTCATCCCGCTCGGCAAGTTCTACCACCCCGCGTTCGGAGATTTCGAGACTACAGAGGCTGACGCGCTGGAGATGATTGCCAATCTGCAAGATGGTCTGCCTGGCGAGCTTGGCATCCCTATTGCCCAAGGCCCAGGCCACCTCGCCCGAAGCGAAGGGGCTTACGGGTGGATCAAAGACATGGATATTCGCGACGGTGTGCTTTGTGCTCAGATCGACTGGAACGCCGACGGTGTTGAGGCCATAGAGAGCAGGCGACTGCCCTACATCTCAGCCAACTGGGCGACACGTGCCGGCGAACATGCGACCTACAAGAAACGCAACCTCGTTTTCAACGCCGCACTCTGCACCGACCCATTCTTCTTCGACCAGCCGGAGTTGCAGGTGGCAGCATCCGAGTACCTCGCCGGCGACGCGGCGATAGCAGCAGCGAAACAATCTCGTGCCGAGAAGGCGCAGGCCAGCCAACTCACACTAGGAGGCGACATGATGGCAAACGAAGAGCTTGTCAAGGAAGCTCGGATCAAGTATGTGGCAGTGAACGGCGAAGTTACCGACGAGGCGTGGGCGGAGTTGACGAAGGACTTCGCTGACGACGCGGCCTGGACGAAGTTCGTGGCCGAAATCAAGGAGCCGGAGGGGAAGCCAGCGGCTGACCCCGAAAAGCCGGTGACGCCCGAGGACGAGCTCGCGAAGCTCCGCAAGGAGAATGAAGCTGCCGCCAAGGCGCTGGCCGCGAGTGAAGATAAGGCCAAGGCGCTCGACGCCGAACTCGTTGATGCGAAGAATGTCGCCGAGAGTCTCGAAGGGCGTCTCGCGACACTCGAAGGCGACAAGGCCGAGGCAGATGTCAAGCAGGAGCTTGCGGCCTCCGTGGTTGACGGGCAGAGGTATACGCCCGCCGCGATTGAGGTTCTGGCCGCCGCCCGCCTCCACCCCAGCGCCGAAACCGCCATCGCTGTCGAGAAGCACATGGCGGCAAACGCTGGGGGCATGGCGATGGTCGCTTTGGCACAAGCCCCCGGTATCACCGCGACGGCTTCGACCGGCGAACTGACCGGCGAGGCATGGCTGGAGGCCAAGGAGATCCCCGAGAAGGACAAGAAGGCCGTCCGCGTCCTCGCTGCATCTCAGAGCATCGAGCTGGAGGCCGCTTACGCCAAGTACCTGGAACCGAAGCCGCGATAGCTACAGCAGCATTCAGTAGCATTCCAGAGCAAGAGAGGTGAGTCGAATGGCAGAGAGTTATGTGAATGAGTTTCCCAATTTCCGGGCAATCTCCGGAGAAGACATCGCGAAGGGTGAGCTTGTGTCCATCTCGAACAGTGACGGGCTGATGTATCTGGCCTGTGCCGCTACCGGCATTGAGGAACTACCCGCTATGGGGGTAGCCGAGGCCGGCACATCGACTGGCGACATGGCGCACGCAAAGCGGCTGGGGCAGATGGATGGCTACAGCAGCTTGGATGCTGGCGCCCCGGTGTACGTCTCCAACACGCCGGGCAACATCAGTGTGACTGCAGGCGACACGAGCCAGATTGCGGGGGTCGCCGTGAGTGACACGCAGTGGATCATCGACCCCGAGATCATCGCGCAGCAGACCCAGCACTAATGAAGCTGAGATTATCGCACACAGATAGAAGGAGGTGGCTGTAATGGCTGGGACGCCTGGCGCATTTACATCCGACAATGTACCGACCAGTCAACTGTACACGATCTTCAAGGATCGCGTCGAGCAGCATAACGAAGCGGATCAGAACTTCCGCGAGCTACTCTGCGACCCCGACTACACCAAACTGACCACGGTGGAAATGTCGTACAGGGGTAAGCAGTTCAAGAAGCTGGGTAACGATACCGACCGTCCCGACATGCAACACACGCCGTACCGTCAGAAGACGCTGGCGGACCCGGTGCGTTGGGGCATCAACGGTAGCATTACACAGCTCGCCTGGACGAAGGGCCTATCCTCGACGAAGATCACTCGCGACCACGAGGAGTCGCTACGGGCCGACTTCGACCTCATCACCCAGGCTTGCCTGCAGCCGTGCCTGACCGACGGCGGATGGTACGATACGACGCTGACGCCGCCACCGTACCAGATGAACACCTTCCTCAGCACGCATGACCACTATGTGGCAAGTGCGGCTGCGGGTGTTCTGTCTCTGTCGATGTTCGCCGCTGACAAGCGGCACATCCAGGAACACGGCTATAAGACCGGCAACATCGTGAGCTTCATTCACGGTGAGCAGGCGACGAACCTCGAAGGTATCGCCGACTGGAACTCCAATGCCTTCGTCTCGACACCGGTGATGGACAAGCTGCAGCAACTCGGCTTCACCACTGAGTTCCGCGCGGCAGGCATCCCGGTAGTCAGTTGTGACTGGATACCGGAGAACTACATGCTGACGGTGGACCTTGCCGCGATGCCGCTGATGTGGCGCATCCCGGAGGGGCCGGAACCCACCCAGGACCTGATCATCTGGGACTCCGAGGTCACGACCCCGAACATCCAGTATCACTGGATCGAGGAATATGAGCGTTGGACTTCGGCCACGATCATCGCGCCGGGTGCAGGTGTCGCTCGTTACCTCAACGGAGGCGCTTGGGTAGATTCGAGTGGCTGGATAACTCCGTAAGAGCAGTAACTGGAGGTGAGCAGCCATGCCGGAGAGTCAGACCTATGGAATTTGCACCGCCGCAGTGATAGCCGCTGATAGTGTAGCGGATGTATTCCCTATCACTTCCAGCCAAAAGCTGTATCGGCTGGATGGGTGGTCGCAGATTACCTTTCTGGTGGACGCAGACGTCGGTGCGGGCGTTGAGTCCGTGGTGTTCGATGTCGAGGTGGCTATTGATAGAGACGGGGACTGGTTTTCCGTTCCCGTCCACGACCTGACCAGCGCCGCTGCCAAGGACGTTCAGGCAGCGAGCGTGACTATCACTGCCGATGCACAGGCGGCGCTGTTTGCGCTGCTGGATTCGGTGCCATTTGTGAGGGTCAATGTCACCAACAACGGAGCAAATCCGGCGACCGTCACCGTATGGGCGGTCGTCGTTTGACGTATACTGAGTCAAAACTGAGGAGGCGTGCATAATGGATGTAGCAAATGTGAGAACTGCAATAATGCCATCTGGTGAAGAGACGCCGGAGCCGGATGTCTATGAAGCGATAGTGCAGGGGCACAATGTGAGCAAGGCGGATGCGCTGAACCATCTGAAGGCGCTGGAGAAGCGGAAGAATCGGCGCGTCGCGGCGACGAAAGACCCCGAGGAGCAGCGGAGTGCGCGGATCACCGCCGAGGCGTGCAGTTCGCTGGTCAGCAGCATCAGCGCCCGGAAGGACCTGGAGAGCAAGCCCGTGGACGTAGACGTGGAACTGGCCGCACTCATTGACGATGGGCACGCGAAGCAGGCGGCACTGCTGGACTCATAGGTGGAATAGCCGATGGCATACATAGACTGGAGCGAAGCCAAGGAGTACCTTGACGAGGACGCCGTGGAATTGTCGGGCGGCGAAATTGACTTTGTGCGCATGACTGAGTTCATCTCGCGGGTCGAGGCGCAACTTGACAATCGGCTGAAGCGGTACATGACGGTGCCGGTGGATGAAACGCTGTCGCCGGATGTGTTTGCGCAGGTGAAGGACGTGTGCGCGATGCAGTCGGCGGCGATGTACCTGCGCTGGGCATATTCGGCGGAGGGGAATGACGAAAGTACGTGGTGGGCCAGCGAACTCGACCGGATGGCGGAGACGCAGATAACGGCGCTGACGACGGGCCGCAGTGCGCCGACGGATGCTGAGGATGCCGCAAGCCCGTTGCAGTACGTGCCGACGGATGGCAAGGCGCAGAGTTCTACGGCGCCGGATGCTCTCTTCACTCGGAGCCAGGTGCCAGGCGGAAGCGAGGCGTGGTGATGATGCGCGGGCGACTGAGAATACCGAGGGCGGCAATAGCACAGCGGGCATTTGCGCAGTACGCGCAACAGCTAAATGCGCGGCTGGCTGACTTGCGCCCGGCATGGGATGCGGTGCGGGCAATCATCTTCGCTTCGACTGCCGACCGCTTCGAGAAGGAAGGGCGCAGAGGCGGCTTCCGCAAGTGGCGGGCGCTGTCAAATACGCCCAACCAATGGTGTGATTGGATGGGCTACAAGGACTGGAAGATGTTGCACTTCCCCGGCAAGCCGATACTGCAACTGACGGGGAGGCTGCGCGACCAACTGACGGGGATTTCGGGCGACCACTTCGAGTGGCGCGAACGCAGCTTTATGATGATCGGCTCCAACTACCCGGTGGACAGCGGTGAGGGCCACGACCTGGGCGGAATACATGCGGTAGGACGCAGGTTCCCGCCGATGCCAGCACGTTCACCCTTTGGCATCACAATAACCGACGAGAAGAACATTGTTGACGCGATTGTTGACTACGTGACGGGGACTTCGACGAGTGGCGCAACGCAGTACCCGATGCCTGAATTGCCGTCCGGCTCAGTCTGGTCTGGGGACTAATCATGTCAGTCAGCAACACCATAGCGGATGCGCTGAAGGACACCCTCGATACGGAGTGGAAGAATTACTCCGACGAGGAGCGGCCACGCTTCTACTCGTCGCCGGAGGAGATCGGTAGCCCGCAATGCCCTGCGCTGCTCATCTTCGACAGCGGCTCCACCACTGAGTTTGAGACCATGCGGGGCACGAACGATGCGGGAGAGCCGCTTGCAGGATGGGTCTCCGAGGATTACGCCTTTGACATGATGGTCTATATCAAGGGACGCAAGAAAGCCGACACGCTGACGAATATGAATGACTACCGGGGGGCTATCAAGGCCCTCTTTCAGGACAAGTTTGACCTCGGGGGGATAGCGGTGAGTGTGAAAGTGCGGAGTGATGAGCCGTCTATGCCCTGGGGCAGTGACTCGGCGATGATGCGGGCGGGTATCGTGCGCATCACGGTCAACGCCTACTCGCTGCAGGGCACGGCAACATTGATTGGAACCGGATAGGAGTGAAGTGAGATGGCTAAACGCTCAGGACATTTGCGATACTTGAACGATCCTGCGGACACATCGAAGCCAGCAGCAAGGTCGTCGGAGGGTGCTGCTGCAATCGCAGCGAAGGCAGCGAAAGCGGCGAATGTAGCCAAGGCCGCGAAGGTGACCGCAGCATCTAAGGCAGCCGAGGAAGCCAATGCCGCAGAACCCGCGAAGAAAGACGGTGAGTAACGATGGCCCAGATTGACGACTACACCGCAATGTATAGCTGGGACCTCATGGCGGGGGTGTTGCAGGCGTGCGTTGACGATGGCGCCAAGTTCAGCACGACCGCTGACTGGAGTACGCAGATCATGCGGTCGGCGGATACCACGCTTGCCGCAGAGGGCTCGCTGACACGGCTCACGGATATGCAGAGCGCGCTGAAGCATACCTCGTCGGCGGCGATCAACAACGCCTTCTTCACCGAGTTCGCCGGCCTGATGTCCAGTATCCAGAAATGGTATATCAGTGGCACGGGCACGGGGCAGGGGTCATTCGCCAGCATGAGCGCGATGTTCGCCGACCGGCACTACCGCGTCCCATTCAACCTGAGTGACGCCTGGCTGCGGGCGCAGGGCACGAGCCTGAGCAGCACGTATCTGTCTTGTGTGGCGGAGGTGATCCTGTGTACGGCGACAATGGCGGGTGCGCCGACTTACGTGTACACCGCCGTGCTCGACACGGATATGAGCTTCGCGCCGCTGGTGGTAGAGGCCGGCTCTCTGATTGGTGTCGCCGACCTGAATCTGGCGTACACCGCGACCTACTCGGATGATACGACGGGTTCCGAGACGGAAGTGATACCCAGCGGCACCGCCGACGAAGCGCAGATACTGATTGCCAGTAACGACGTGACCGGTGACGGGGTAACGAGTGGGAATGACACGGTGCCGATGGGTGCGACGGCGGGGATGGTAGCCGGGCAGCACGTGCTGATACAAGACCGCACGTGGCCGGTGGCGATGACTGCGGACTGCGATGGGGCAGCCTCATTCACCGCAGAGGACACGCTCCCGTTCATACCTGGCGATATAGTCTATTTGCACGACGATGACACCGCCAATGAAGAGGCGACCATCGAGAATATCAACCACGAGAGCAAGACGATCACGTTGACGGCGGCGTGCGCGGGGACGTTCACGACGGCACAGAACGCCTTCATGCGGCTCAAGACAGCCGACGGGTATGGCTGGGCGGAGATTCTGGCAATCGGGACGGTCAACGCGAACGTGAGCCTCGTGTTGGATGATGACCTGAACCATACCTACAGCGACCAGGCGTTTGTGCAGCGGGTCATCAAGAGCGTTGCCAGCGTCGTGCTGACGAATGGCACGAATGGAGACATCGCGAAAATCACGGCGATACCAGACCGCCCAGGCTATGCCACACTGAATGCCTGAGCATTTTGACAGGAGGGGCTTCACATGGCGGACGCATTCATTCCGCACAAGTATTGTAACGTCACCGTGGCGCTGCAAAGCGTGAAGGACACAGACGATGGCACCGCGTACAAGCTGCCGCTGCCTGAGGGCACGGACCTGACGAACAACAAGAATTACACGTTCTTCCAGTACAGCGGCGGTCACTACGGGTTGACGCACTACGAGACCGGCGGCGAGTACATGGAGGGGACGCTGCGGATTCCTTGCATTCCGGGCTATGTCGCGGTGAGCGACTTCAACACCTGGATATGGGGCCGCACCGGCGACTACCACGAGAGCCGCTGGGCGACGATCACTCGCGACCTCGGCCACACGAAGGAGACGTACCTGAACTGCAAGGTCATGGGCGGGACAGTTGCTGTGGATTACGGCAGCAACTATGTCTCGCTTGACCTGAACATCGCGGGTATCAAGGAGCCGACGGCGGCTTCCGTGGACGGGGATGAGTCATTGTTCACCGTGCGGCCATATCGCTACAGTGAGGCGGGGCTGCAGACTGCCGAGGGCGGCACTTACGGGATTCCCGGCGCAGTCCTGGCCGCGAGTAACATCACGCGGAACCATTCCCTTGAGTTCAGCAACATGAACGAGGCCCCCGGTGATATGGGGACCATCAACGGCACGACCTATCCATACGACCTGCCCGCGGCAGCAAAGGCACAGTGGACGGGTAGCTTCGACCGCATCTCCGCCAACAGCGACCTCTATGATGCGTTCATGGGCGGTGAGGAGTGCGCGTACAAGCTGACCATGACGCGGGCTGGTATAGCAGCGTGCGCCTTCAATATGGAGCGTATCGTCTATACGGAGAATCCGCTGAACGCGCCGGACAGTGGTATCCTACGGGGGAGCGTAAGCTTCCAGGCGTTGGAGTCTCTGGACGGGACACAGGAGGCCTGCGAAATCCAAGAAGTCGCTGTGTAGAGAAGGGGGCGTTAAGTTTCTAAGGAGGCGTGCATGATGGCTGTTGAGGGTACTGAGGACCGAACGATAACAATAGAACAAATCCGGGACATGAAAACCGCAGCGATACTTGGTATGTGCGGATTCGAAATAGTGGCGGCGCAGTTGGTGAAGAACACCAGCCGCGTCGTCTTTTCGCATATAGTAGGGCGACACCGGAAGGCGGAGTTTGACCGGATAGTGCACCTGTGCGGACAGAGCTATGACCTGCGGTTCGCGACGAATCTGGAGCAGGTGATGGTAATTGCTGGCAGTGACGATCCTGAGGCCGCGTTTGCCGAGTTGCCGACGTTGGGCGGGTACGAGCGGGCGTTTCAGGGTGTACGACGTATGATCGATGCAGTTCAAAAAGAGACCGCCAAGGAGGCCGCAAAAGATGCCTGAGAAGGATGCCGTGAAGAGCAGTGATGAGGAGCAGACGGCTGATGAGGACGTGCGTACTGAGGTGTCGAGCAGCATGGTCGTAGCTATGGCGCAGCAGGAGCAGACGCTGCTATTCCCGGAGGAGGACTATAACCCGCAGGTATTCATTCGGGCACAGGGCACGGCGCTGGACGAGGATGACATCCTCAATGCCTCGATGCAATACCACTTCGACCAGTCGCAAGGGAAGACGCGCAGACAGCGCAAGGGGGCGAAGCGCGACAATGCGCAGACGATGAGCGGCACCGCCACGGTGAACCCGAACAAGGCGTTTGTCGCCAAGTGCATGGCGCAGATAGTTGACTTTCGGATTCCGGTAAAGGAAGCCAACGGCACCGAAGGCTTCCGCACGTATGACAAGGGTAGCAGCGTTGCCGACCGGGACAATCGGGCGTTCTACACGCAGATACTGGGGAACCCCGACCTGACAGACCGGGTGGAGGGCTTCCTCGATTATCTCGCCGGTCGTGGCACGGATGGCCAGCAAGACTTCGATGACTTGCTTTTAGAGCAACCGCAGTTGCTGAAAACTTCGTAAGCACGGGTGACTTTGACTCCTGGTACGGAGTAGTTGCAACTGCGGACGCTGATGCGGCAGCGGAAGCTGTCGCCGAGAAGCCGAAGCGCGAAACGATGACCATTAGCAGTACCAAGCCAGACGCGGCGAATCACGAAGCGTTCCTGGCGAGAGTACAGCAGAGCGCAGCGGTGATAGATGATAAGCGTGAGGAGAAGGTGGAGTCCGCCCAGACGCCGCGCGAAGCGGCCTTCGCGATGTACATTCGCAAGTCCTGGAAGCAGGCGACATGGATGGTGATGATGCTGGATTTCCCTGATGGGAAGCCGCTGGCAGAGCAGAACCCGCACCACCTGGACCTGTGGAATGTCTTCATCAACGCGATCAACCGTCGGATGTATGGGGACAAAGGGAACAGCAATAGCGAAAGTGAGCTGGATGTCTGATGCCCGAGCGCCGCACTACGGTAACAGTTGACATCCAGGCCGGCAACATCGACCTGGGGGACGGTGACATCACCATTCCGGTGACGCTGGACCCGGAAGGTGGCGGCGGTGGTGGTGGTCCGGGCGGTGGTGGAACCGGTGGCGGTGGCAGCAACTGGCAGGATGCGTTCCAGAGGACATTTGGGACGGCGGTAACGGCGCGTATCCTTGCATTTTTCACACAGTTGGGGCCTTTGCTCGCGAATGCTGCCAAGAATTTTCCGCTGTTGGCTGTCGCGATTGGGGCGGTGGCGGCGAAGTTTGCAGTGCTGTATGTGCAGCCGAAGCTGGCGCTGTTCATCCTGAAGCAGTTGGGTAAGGCGGGGCTGTGGGCGCTGCAGCAGTTGTACGAGGGCGCGAAGAAGGCGGCCACTGCGTTCATCGACCTCGCCAAGACTGCGATTCAGATGAGCGTGGAGGCGTTGAAGCGGTTCTCTCAGGCGGTCGTGGATGTTGGGAAGACCGTGGCACAGCATATTGTTAGTTTCCTCAAGACTTCAGTCGGCATGTTTTCCAAGTTTGAGCAGGCTATCGCTAATGCCGTAGCTGCAACAGGCCTCTTTGGTGATGCAGCCGATGACATGCGGAAGCGTGTAATGCAGGCCGCTAAAGATGTCACTACGACAGTAGGCACGATGGCCTGGGAGGCGGCTGAGGCGTTTGGGCAGATGGTGCGTGCAGGTCGGACTGTCGCAGAAGCCTTCAATATGCTTGCGCCTGCGGTAGCGCTTGCCGAAGCTACGCTTGAGAATATGCACTTGACCACCAAGACCCTCAACGCTACGATGAACCAATATGCCATCGGCGCAGATCAAGCAGCCCGCGTTACCGACACGCTGGTTGCTGCCACTTTTGGTGCCCCCGGCTTGATCAAGGACATCGGGGACGCTCTAAAGTATGCAGGTTCGAGCGCGTCTATGCTCGGCATTTCCCTCGAAGATACCCTTGCGATGATTATGGGGCTGGAAAGACAGGGGCGTGAGGGTTCCCGCGCAGGCATGGAACTTCAGAACGTGCTGAAGTCTTTGATCGCGCCGACCGATAAGGCTCGCGAGGTTTTCGGCAAGCTCGGCGTTGATGTGGATAGGCTCGCCAACAACATCATCACCAAGGGAATGATACCCGCGTTGAAGGAATTGGAGGGCCTTGGCGGGAGGCTGACAGCAGCTTTTGGCGACGATGAAGGCATGGGCTACCTCGCGCAAACCCTTATGTCAGCAGAGACTATGCGTGCAGGTCGTGGTCTTGCGGGGTTGTTGATGGAGGGCGTTGATAGCCTCGAAAAGATGTCTAAGCAGGTAACCAGTACCAATGATGGTATGACCGACTTCACTGCGATTACGCAGCAAGCCGTTGACATGCTTACCGGAGCCAATAAGGCTGCTGGTGGCCTTGGTTCTGCGTGGCGCACGATGGGTAAAGATGCAGCCGGTGTTGGCGATGCCGTTAGTGCAACAGGCATTGCGGTCCGAGTGCAGGTAGAACAGTTGCGCACCCTTGATGGTGCCTGGCGGCGGTTGAAGTCCATCTGGGAGGAAGTGTACTACGATCTGTTGGGGAACAAGCTGGCACCCGCGCTTGGCGTTGTTGTTTTGCGCCTTGATGAACTCGTGAAATCGGCGCGTGGTGTAGAGTTCTTCGAGAAGTTCGGCGAAGCATTGCTGGGCCTTCCCGCCATCGTAGACAAGTTGATAGTTGCGCTTGGTCCGCGCTTGCTGGATGCCCTTCAAGGAATCGTCAAGCTTCTTCCCGAGGCCATCACCCAGATAGCCACTGCCGTCACGAAGCTGATGCCGACGGTGATCAGCGCCATCGAGCAACTGCCTATGGTGATGTCCCAGGTCATCGGCCAACTACTCCCGATGCTGGTGAGGTTCGCCACTACAGTGGGGCCGCTGCTACTTGACTTTGCCATGAAAGTGATACCGCTGCTGATCAGCATGTTCACCAAGTTCGGCGGGATACTGACGAGCTTCCTTGCCAAGAACGGGGACCAGTTGGTGGCGTGGTTTGGCTTCCTGCTGGCGACGGGGCTGAAGCTGCTGGGGTTCCTGCCGTCGGTGATACCACTCTTTGAGAAGCTGGTGGGGGTATTTATGAAGTGGGGGCCGTATCTGGTGGATGTGGCGATGAGCTTGCTGCCGCAATTCCCGGGCATCATCCAGCGGTTGCTACCGATACTGGGGCAACTGGCGGCGACGGTGCTGCCAATGGTCGTGACTGCATTGGGGCAGATAGCGGCCATCATCAAGCAGCAGGGCATCGGCGCGTTTCAGGAGTTCATCGGCCTCGTGCTCAAGCTGGCGGAGACGGCGATGCAGGCGCTGCCGTTTGTGGTCAGCATCGTGAAGAAGGCGATGTGGGTCATTGGGATGCTGCTGAAGGTCGCGGGGCAGGACTGGGACAAGTTCGGGACGGGGATCGTGGGGATACTGAAGTGGCTGGATGACAACTTCTATGTGATTATCGGGAGCATCATTGACATCGTGAGCGGGTTCCTGGATACGTTGGAGCGGTTGTTGAACCTGGCGGCTGTCCTCGCGCCGATATTGGGCCGACTGACAAGGCCGCTGATAGTACTGCTCGGCATTTTCGGATTACTGGAAGCTGCGGTGCTGGCCTTGTCAACTGCCCTTTTCTGGATTGTCAAAGCCTTGGATGCACTTGGTTTGATACCCGACGTACCGACTGCGTGGATGGATAAGTGGTCTGATTTCAATTCGCGGATGAAGAGCGACTTGGGCGACACATGGGATGCGATGAAGACGTTGGGCAAGGGGCCAGCCGCGTTGAAGGCGGGCCTCAATGGCGCGCGCGATGCCGTCGGGGACTTCAAGGACATCTGGGATCAGACGGGCGCAAGTATTGACGATGCGCTGAAGAAGCAGGAGGGTGCAGGCGGTGGCGGCGCGAGTCCTGGCGGAGGCCCCGGTGGGAGAAGCAATCCGCACTTTCCGTATGGCGATGGCGGTCCTTCCTTGGCACCTGCGGCGGGCACTTTCAACATCAACTTCAACGGGCCGGATTGGGATGAAGTGAATAGCCAGTGGCAGGCGTACTACGACAAGCAGAAGCAGGCCGAGGCTGATGCGTACCGGACACGCGCCCCAGGCTACTCGCCAGCATAGGGCGTCCGCAGATGTAGAGTGGGGCTGTGGCCCTACTTCGCTCTCGAAGCGGCTCCTGCGGGCTACAGGTGCCCCTCTGGCGTAGAGCAATGCAGTCTCAGCGGAGGTGAGGGTTTACAACGACGCCCTGAACGGGTACAATCCGGATACCTGCTATGACGTGACAAGCAAAGATGATACCGGATAGGCCCCGAGTAAGCGCGACCGCGTCATAGCAGGCGACGGGAACCGCACCACTCGGGGTCTTTGCGTACCCGCAGGGGGCGTGGGAGATGAAAGAGCAGTTGCGGTGGGCAGCGATCGGGTTAGCAGTGACGCTGGCAGTCTGCGGGGTGATGGCCTGGTGGGCACTGGGGCCGGAGATTCGGCAGACAGTAGACCAGGAGTGTGCGGTGCGGGGCAGGGGGCCAGTGTTCGGGGCCGAGTGGGATAGCAGGCCGGAGCCGATGTCGTGTAGTTTTGTGGTACCCAAGGAGTGTATGCCGGTGGCGAAGACAGATATCACGAATGCAACCGCGCTGGAAGTCAATGGGCATTTCAGGGACACCATTCCTGGTCTGCATAAGCGGCTGGCTTCTTGGGAAATGGAGGAATCATATGGAATTTTTTATGGGCCAATAGAATTGGTTTTCGCTTTGGTTTGGCCCTTTCCATTCACCACAGCACACGATGTTCAAATGATAGCTAGTATCCATTTAACGGCTGTACGGTATCCATCGGATGTGGCATGGTATAGCGGCTATATGAGCACGACTGAGTTGGATGCACAAAGCATAGACTGGGAATACTCAATCAAGTCATCGTCATCCCGGATAAATCGCACTCGCACAGTTGAACCTTGGCGTGGCTCAACTGTAGGACCAACACATGCCATCGAGTCACGGTTTGGCGATAGCTGGGAAGTTCTTGACCCACCATCGTGTGAGATAACATTTGGTCCGGTTTCGCTTACGATTGATGCTGCTTGGGCGGCACAACAGTATATTGCATCTGGGGGCGACCCATTCTTTGAGCCAGGTGGTGATTGGTTGACATTGATACCGCTACCTGACGCGATTTTTGGCGTGGGACATGTATGTAATCCAGGGTTGTACGGCGACGCCGCTTTGTATGCTGGGCGGAGAAAATGGGCCGAGGTAACTGTCAACTCAAGCGAAGCTCCCTGGGACTTCACCGCCATCGAGCAGTATCATACACCGCTGAACAAGGGTGGGCCACATGCCATTATTGGCAATGGCAACGCTCTGGAGTTTTGGGCAGATGTGGACGGGCTAAGTGTTTCTGATACTAGCAATGTAGGATTGGACTCTGTTCCCCACATTCTCGACCTCCGCGAAACCGGCCTCTGCGGTTGGGGCGGCACTGCCCCCGACGACGACCTCTATGGCGACGTGCTCCACTGGCTCTGGAATGGCTACGCTGTCTGCCCGGTGTGGCGCTACCAACAAGGGCCGTTGTGGGTAGCGGGTGACGCTACCTGTGCAGCGCCGCCAGGCACATATCCTGCTTGGGCGGGGCCTCTCTGGAACGCGGTAGACCTGAAGTACGATCCCATGTGGAATCCCCTGGACGCCGCCTGCCCGTATTGTGGTAGTCAGTTGCGTCCTGGCGGGATGCTTAAGGTTCCGTGGGAGAGTGGCTGGCCGGACATGGCCGAGACGGACTGGATCAGCACCGGCGAGTTTCAGGACTCGACTGAGGCTCCCCTTACGCAGGCGCAACTGCACAGCATCTTCGACCCCTACGCGCAGCGGCTGACGCCCTATGCTGTCTGGGATAAGAAGGCTGAATACGCAGCCAATGACTATGATCTGCTGAGTGGCGGAAAGGTGCTGTTGGTAGACCGAGTGAGTGGGCGCACCAACTTGCTACCCGACACGATAACTGCCCCCGGCGGTGTGCCAGTCATCCCCATCCATGTAGGCGGGTGCAATTCAACCGACTGCTCCAGCAGCCCGTATTTCGACTTGACCACGACCTTTGACGCAGTAGATGTCGATATGTCGGGCACAACTGGAACGCGGGTATCGGCATGGACGAGCACCGACTTTGCAGTGACGAATGGTGCGGTGGGGACTGCGGTTCCGGCGACTTTCACGGTGCCTGCTGCTGGCGGCACATTGACACGCGGCCCGTTGATTGACCCTTACTGGGAACGCAACGCAGCTATGATTGCAGCGACTGCAGGTGGCGCGTTTTCCGAGAGTTACATCTACCATCAGAACAACACTGCGGTTTCTGGTGGTTGGCCTGCTGGCTGGAGCGACGAAGACTGCATGGGTGGCGGTCACGCGGGCGTGGATGTCACTTGGTGGGCAACGCACAGATACGCGACACTAGTAGCGACCCCTACCGCAGGTTGGGATGGTGTGACGCTTCCGCAACTGAAGCTAACCTATTCCACCGAAGCAGTGGAAGACAACCTCTACGATTCATGGCCTGCAAAGGATGTGGAGGTAACGGTAGCGTCTGCTGGTTTGACGCTGACCATCACAGGCAAGCGCAATGGCGATACCGTGTACTATGACTTGGTGTATCCTGGCTATGCACGGCTGGAGCATGTGACGCAGGTGGAAGTCATCTTCGCGGCAGATGCAACTGGAGCATGGACGCTGAATGGCTTCCGGCTTGATCCTTCTGATGCTGCCCCTGGATCAGCAGCGGAATTGTCCACCACCACCATGCACCAATGCCATCATTCTTACGATTGGGGTGGCATCCGTGGCGTGATTGACGGACGGTGCACACTGGCGTTGCGGGCGACTGACAGTGGTGCTGCACTCTATCAGCCTCGGCATGTCTGGAAGAAGGGCCTCGAAGAACTCATCCCTGATGTGAATGAAGTCTACACAGTTGACCCGATAGCGGGTATACTGGATGTCTCAGTTGCCTACTCGCTGGAGAAATACGCACGGCTGATGGATGCAGTGGGTGAAGGCTGGAACATGGCAACACCTGCCAACTGGAACTCCATTTACAAGGATGGCGACGGGACAGTGTTGTCCATCGGTTATGCAACGGATGTGGTGGAGAATCAGGACTATGGCGGCGTCCAGTGCGGGTTCTCGGGCTGGATGTGGAGCGGGGTAGCGGGGCTATGCTATACGCCACACGGGGTGCTGTGTGCTCAGGGCGGGATGCACGGGTTATCCAACGCTACCTCGGCCTGCTGCGGCATCATCTTCCGCAAAGCTCCAGCGGCGGTTGCGTGGGACGAGTACCACGACGATATAGGGGCTGATGAACACGGGTACTGGAGCAGTGGCGCGGATGTGGTACACCACTACGATGTCAACGATGCCATTGAGTACATGTATCGCGTGAACTACCCGCCGCGCAACACAGACTTCGAGCGGGTATGGGAGCGACAATGGGTGTGGGCATGGTTGCACATCCCGGCACTTGGTGGCAACCTCGCCCTCACACAGCACTTCTCTGGCGCTATCTTGGTAACTGATGTAGGCCTCAGTGATCCGAATACCATAGGCGAGCACAAGATACAGCGTGGCGTCGGCTGGTCGCAGAGGTTTGCGGTCCCGGATTCGGAAGATGCCCTCTGGGCGAATATCCTGACCACGAACTCGCGCATGGAACTGGTCGAAGGCCAACCCAACGTGCAAACCCGCAAGATGTTCTCGTTAGACGGCGATTGGCAAACCGCTGAACTCATCGAAGCAGGCTACACTGCACCGTATGGTATCGAAGTGGGGGGTCGGTTCTATATCTGCGCGTACAAGGATGAGAAGCAGTACCTGCTGCGGTCTAGTCGTGCGGAAGGCCATGCTTCCATCAGTTCTCCGATAGTCATTGCGGACGAAGATGTGGACGCGGATGTGGCTGCTTGCATAGCTGGAGATAGTAGTACAAGGCTACTTGCGGCGGCTGTGCAAAGGGATGGGCATGGCGACGTCTATTGCAGTTCCGACAGCGGACAAACTTGGGAAGGTATTCGTCGCTTCGGGTTGTTGACCTACCCATACATCTTTGCGGACGCAGGGATGCTCTGGGTTACGGGCTACTCAGACAATCCGATTGGGGCTGCCTCAGGCCGTGCGTGGAGTATGCGTTGCTCGATGAGGAATGCCCGCACCGTGCCGCTTGATGGGCATATATGGGCACCAGTAGGAGTTTATGCGGAAGGGCGAATAGATACCTACGAGGGTGTGGACTGCTCGGGAGAATGCGACCAGTTCACTCAACGCTTCTGGGAAGAGAAGTTCGATGTGAGATTCGTCGATGACTGGTGGCAAAAGTCATTCGCAGAAATGGTATCGGATATGCCAGAAGGTTCTACCTATGCGCAATACCACCAGGGCGACTTGTTGCTGTCTGGAGACATACTGATTTTTTACGCGTATGAAAATTTCTACCACGCAGCCATTCTTGACCATGTTGACGGCAACGATGTCTATGTTGCGGATACGAATCATGACTGGGATAGCCTGGGGTATTACAGCAAATACCTCGTCTCGAATATCGTTGGTGTCTGGCGACTCATGAAAACTGTGGGTGCTGCCGACGAAGGCCGTTCGGCGATCATCCGCAACGCGACGACGCGCGAACTCACCGTCGTGGTGCCCAAGACGACGGATTGGGGCCTTGGCGAAGCGGCACCTGCTATAGTAGAATACACCAGCACCGATACTGGACAAACGTGGACGCAGAAGGCCTTTCATGGATTGACTTGATATGGCTGGACCATACGGGTACAAAACGCCGACGACCGTCGTGAAGCTCGCTGATTCCAAGCAGCGGCGCTATCACGTTGCCTCCGGTGACGAGGGCTGGTTCCGCTACGACGACCTCGCCGAAATCTTCGGCCAGCACCAACTCTTCCAGCGCTTCATCGACGGCGGCGAGTACCTTGAGTTTGGCGACCGGCCCGTGAGCACCACGATAGTCGTCAACCGACGCGACTTGAAGGGCGTGATGCTGCGGCCCCTCATATCGCCGGTAACAGCGGCGATTGCCAAAAGCTACTACACGATGCTTCCAGCCCCCGCATGGGTTGGTGACTACAGCGAGACGTGGGATTTGGTCCAAAGCGAGGATGGCCTCTTCGCGGAGATGCACAACAAACTGAGCTACGACGGCTTGGGGGACCCGCAGTCCTCGTCAGTCACGTACTACGGGGAGGATGCCGGCGGGGGCTGCTCGGCAGGATGTGCCACTACTCGCGCCGCTGCGATTGCGGCCTGTAACGTGACCTACAATGAGTGTCTGCTCGCCTGCGACGGCGATCCGGTATGCGAGGGCAACTGCGTGGATGCGCGGGACGTCTGTATTGCCGCTGCGGATACGGCGTATGATGCCTGTGTCATTGCCTGCGGGGGCGAACCGGCGGGTATCTGCCCCAACGGGTTCTTCATCGCGGGCGTCCGCAGGGCGGCGCTCGATGACAACATGATAGAGGTCCTTGAGGACATGAACTATGCCGACGCCTCCTGGACGAATATCATGTGGGGCAACAGCGAGGGGCACTATGTCTGGCAACTGCACATCCCGCTCAAGGGCAAACCCACTCTCTTCGAGAACACGGTCACCGCCGTTCGTCCTGACGATTATCTACATGAATGGCCGGATGTATGGGTAGAGCGCGAATGGACGGAAGGCGAACTGTCGGCGGTCACCCCGCAGGGGATGGCAAAGGAGGGCAAGACCTACAAAATCGGCGTCATCGGCAAGGCGATAGCAGTCACTGAGAGCAGCTTCGAGGACGGCTTTGCGTACTACGTCCCTCCGAACCGCGACCAACCGATTGCGCCGGCAGGCCCCATGCGTATCGAGAACTCGCATGGGCAATGCGACTACTGGCTGGCACCGCTGATCTTTCTGGATACGTCGGTAGGGCGGCAGCCGTTCTACATCGGCAACTTCAACGAGGCGAACATCGGCTCCTATATCTGGGCTACGCCTAGCACCGCCCCGCCGGGCGTGACGGGTATGGGAGCCGATGGTTCCTACTGGCAGATACCGCCGAGCGGGAGTGCCGACCCCGCGTGTCTGGCGGGCTGTGTGGCAACGTGGGAGGCCTGCATCATCGCCGCTGGTGTTGACCCGGACGCCATCGAAGCCTGCAACGTGGCGGATGGAGCCTGCGCCACTGCCTGTGTGGACGCGATACCAGAATCCGGCTACCTCATGTACGAAATCGAAATCAAGCGCGGCTACTATCCTGCTGCACTTGGCGCACTCGACTTGCCTACATTCACCACGCCCTTTGTGACCGCCGCAGAAGTCTTCCAGAGTGCTGAGGTCACGGACAACGGTGCGCCCTCATTCACGACGATCCCGCAGGCCCGTTTTGGCCTTACGCTGAGTGACGAACTGGGCGCGGGAACATCGCAACGGTATACGCTGACGATAGACAATCGCCTCTCGACCTCATCGGCCCCGGCGGGGAATGTGCCCACTGAAGACTTCACCACAGGCCGCGTTGTGGAACTATCCGCAGGTTGGGTATTCAGTGATGGCAGCGGCGGCCCGGACGTTACTGAGACGGCAGACTTTGGGCAGCTTTTCATCGTGACCGACCTCCGCGACGCCCGCAATGCCACATTCAGCTTGACAGACCTGCTGGGGATTATCGCGCTGACGAAATGGGACGGGGCAGAACTCAACTTCCGTGGCTGGAACCCGGCGGCGGCCATCAACTACCTGCTCGACCATGTAGGCGTTGGGGAACAATGGCGCGACATCGAGAACCTGGGCCTGACATTGGCAGGGGATGAGTGGCGCTACAACTACGGTGCGAATATCAACGACATCATCGCCGACCTTGCTGACAAAGGCGGTGAATCTGCGGCGCTATGGTACGACCGGAGCCTGAATAAGGTGCGCACCGGCTGCAAATACTGCCGCACAGAGCGGACGGCAGGGGACTGGGCGACACATCAGGACGCAGGCTGGAACTCTACAGGATGCCTGGCGGCCGACCTCGTGCGCAATCCGGGCACTGGCATCGACCTGCGGATCATTGATGCGCCCGCGAATGTGACCGACCATGAGAGCCTCTACATCAGCAAGTCTCTGGTATCGCGTGTGGCGTTCCTGCAGCAGGGGCAGTACGCCAATCGCATTGCGGTGACAGGCAAGACCAGCGATGGCCGGGTTATCCGCAGTACCTGGCAGGATGACGAGTCGCTGTTTGATACGACTTCGGCCCGCTATACAGGGATGCCAGTGACGTACACCGAGGAGAACAGCGAACTGCAGACGCGGGCAGAATTGAACGCCCGCCTTATCGAACTCGCGCAGGAACTAGGGCCGCAGCCCACATTCCTTGACATCACTATGCCCTTCAGATATAACCTAAAGCCGGGGTTCGTCGCAGAGATAGCGGGTGGTACTTACGCCGGGGCAGATGTAAACGGCGGGCACTATCGGATCACCAGCGTGATGCACAACATTGCTCAACGTGAGACGCGGCTCCAGATGCGCTACATGAAGGCACTGTAATGCTGATGCGACCCATAGACAGGGAGAAGAAGCCTTCGATTGGTGACGGGCCGCGCATTGAACCGGCTGCGGCCTCGCCGTATTGGGCGTGGGTTGAGCCGAGGCCTGCGGGATATGATGAGCGGGATGACATCATCGGCGGCGGCGCGATCTCGCCCTCGAACGAATGGGGAGTATGGTACGACGGGATACTGCTGCCCGACCTCGATGCCGACGCCTGGACTGAGCACATCAACGGCGCGGTCACACACGCTTGCGACAGAGGCATCTTCAAGATAACCAACGATACCCCTGCGGAGTATCTGTACTACACGCATGATGTCGCGACGCTGGACAACACCGTGGGGACGCTGACCGACGTGCGGATCAGGATAGACGCGGCCAGCAGTGGCCGGAATCAGGGGGCGTGTCTCTCGATTGCGGATGGCACGTACCAGTTTATCGTGTGGCTACGGACGGGCGGCTTGAATATTGATGGGGAACCGAAAGTATCAGTTGACCTGACCGACTGGCACAGGTTACAATTCTGGACAAAGGGCACTGACTGTGAAGTTTTCATAGATGGGGTCTCGATACAGACGGGGATGCGGATGGACTTGACCGCCGAGACGCAAGTAGCGTTCGGCTCATGGGTGCCGTCGCCACACGTCTCGCGAGAAGCTGGTATGTCAATCAGCGAGTGGGACTGGACGCGGACAAAAGGCCTCGAAGATTACCGGGCAGTGGAGGAGTTTGAGATGGCACTCAATGCGGTCTCGGCGACATACAACTTCTACGATTTCGACGTAGGAGACTTCCAACAAATCCTGTGGTCTCATTCAGACGAAGAGGTGGATGGTGTCAGCACCGCCTTGGCAATCTTCGAGGGTGCCGACGTGCTCTGGGCTACGGAAGCAGACGGTTTCCTCTTCGAGTGGATCGCAGGCGGCTCCAACGCCAATCAGGTGATATTCAAGGCTACCTACCTTGGCGCTGAGCTTCTCCTGTACGATGAGACAGCACCGCGCAACATCTATGGGCCTGATTACCCTGGCAGCACTGACTACTACGATAAGACAGGGACAACTGGCGATGGGTCAACCACCGTCACGCGACGCGGCCAGCTTGCCGATGCCGCCTATCTGTAGAGTCTCAGTATACTGAGCGACAACAAAGGGGTGCATAATGAGAACTGAACGAGCCGACGGAAAGCAAGTGAAAGTCATTACGCAGGGGAACATCGCCGACGATGCGACGAAGAAGCCGGAGGGCCGCCCGGGGATCATGCAGCGGCAGAGCCCCGACGGGCTACCACCGATGGTTTGCGGGCCGTTGACAAAGGATGCCTGGGGGAAGGTCACATGGCGGAAGCCGGTGCACAAGGGCACCCAGATAGTCCACTACGCAAAGCATGACCTCTGCCAGATCGGGTACGAGTTGACGCGGGGCTTCCAACTCTACTCGAAGATGGACTACCGCATCTTCACCGAGAACCAGACCTGGCTGCGAGAGCAGCAATACCATCTGGTGGAGGATGAGTTCGACGCAGGCCTTGTGTCGGATGCTGTCGCAATGGCTGACGTGGTGATTCTGAACGTGGACCATGTGGCGGCGTTCCTGCACCGGCAGGACTTGCGCGGTAAGAAGCTGGTCATCTACCACCACGGGCCGCCGTTTCGCTTCGAACATGCGGAACTGGGCGAGCTTGAGACCTCCGCTGGATATGGCCGGCTGGTCAGTACCCCCGACCTGCTTCAATTCCAACACCCGGATCACGCTGAATTGACGTGGCTGCCTTCTCCTCTGAACCTCCCCGAACTCGATACTCTGTGCGAGAAGTGGGAGAAGCCAGCGGGTGGGCCGCTGCATGTGCTTCATGGCTTCACTTCGGCGGCCAACAAGGGCGCCGGTGAGTTCACGAATATCGTGGGGCAGATGGACAGCGCGGGCGAGAATGTGAAGCTTGGGCTAATCCATCTGGTAAACCGCCAAGTGTCACTCCACGCGATGTCCCAGGCAGACGTGTACTTCGCGACCTACCTGTATGGGCCGGGGCTTGCCACTATGGAGGCGATGGCATTTGGTGTTCCCGCGCTTGTGGGCTGCACCGACATCGAACTTCAACATCAGATGGACGTTGTCGGCGCCGAGAATGTGGAAGACCTGCCGTGGATTTACGTGACGCCGGGGACAACTGCAGAGTGGCTTCGCAAGCTGCAGGACCCTGCTGTCCGTGAACACTGGGCGAAGAAGGGGCGGGCCTATGTGGAGAAGTTCCACAGCGTCCGTGCGGTAGTGAAGCGGATGGAGAAGTTTGTCCGCAAGCTCAAACCCGCGAATGGCGTGATCTACACTGCTGCGGAGAAGCATGAGGAAGCAATAGCTTGGAAGCGCAAACTACGGATGTTCGACTGAAAGGACTACTGAGATGGCTAATGAGCAGGGCGGCCCGAAATCAGTATTGCCAGAGCAGACGCAAACGGGATGGGGTGCAGTCACCTGGCGCGAACCATTCTCCGGCGTCTATCCGAGGGTAGTGAACATCGCCAGTTGGGACATCTGCGGCATCGGCTACAACCTGCAGCGGGGCTTCGAGCGGTACACGGACTGGGAGTATCGGACGTTCACGACTGATCGTTCGTGGGTCTGGGAGCCGCAATCATGCGACCTACGCCTCAATCAGGGGAGCTATGACGATGAGTGGCTGGAGGATGTCATCATGTGCGCCGACATCCTGCATGTGAACTCGACAAGCTCCTACACCTTCTGGTTCATGCAGAAGCTCGACCTGCGGGGTAAGAAGGTCTTCATCCACCACCATTCCTTCTCGCTTCGCAACGATCATAAGAAGTGGGAGCAGCTTGAGACGGAAGCCGGATACGGGCGCTTCGTGAGCACACCTGACCTGCTGCGATATGCTTCAGCAGGCTACAAGGAGAAGCTGCACTGGCTACCGCACCCCATCGACCTCGACATCATCGACCGGCGCTATCCGCGCTGGCAACGCGATCCTGACAGCCCCCTGAACGTCCTCCACGGCTACACGGTGGGCGGCAACAAGGGCACGGACAGGATCGAGGCGATGGTCGAGAAGCTCCAGGATGACGGCGAAGCTGTTGAGCTTGGCCTTATGACGGGCCTGCCACAACATCAGTCGCGCTGGTACATCAGCCAGGCCGACGTGTACTTTGCGACAATGCTGTATGGCCCGGGCATGGGGGCAATCGAGGCGATGGCGATGGGCATACCAACGCTTGTGGGTTGTAGTGCGGAGGAGTTGGTGGTGCATAGGCAGGCGGTTGGCGTGAAGCGGACGGAAGACCTGCCGTGGATACACGTCTCATCGGACGAGCGAGAGCCCAACTACGCAGGGAAGTGGCTCCGAGAACTGGCGAACGAGCCCTCACTGCGGGAATACTGGGGGGCGAAAGGGCGCCAATACATCGAGGAGTGGCATGACCTGCCAGTAGTGACGGCGAAGCTGGCCGAGTGGTATAATGAAGCCGACCTTGCGAAAGGCGTCATCGTCGGGGACGTACTGAGGTCGTTCTAATGATACGGAAGAGGTGCAATGATGACGTGTGACTGCGGTTGTTCGACGTGGAGGCCAGAGACACAGGACTGGCTGTACCACGACAGCATTGACGATCAAGAGATTATTCTGCGGGTGCGCTCTATATGCCCGTATTGCGGGTGCCTGCTGGATCGCGGCATCAGCGGCCCTTCGCGGGCGAACCTGCAGATTGCGGCCAGCATGATATTCACGCTACAGGAATGGCATGGGCTGCAGCGGGCCTACGATGTCAAGGAACTCTTCGAGGTGATTGCAGGGTTGGTGGGTGCGTCAGACCTCGCACTGGCGGGCTACGATTCGGCGAGGTCGCTACTGGGGCGGCTGCCAGCAACTGCAGCGGTAGCACAGCCCCTGCGCAGGGCGAAGCGCATACTGCAGGATAAGCACGAGGGCATGGAACCCGATGTTGAACCAGAGCCGAGCCGCGAGGTGGTCTCCTGCCCCGGTTGCGGCGACATAGCGCGGCCTGCACCAGGCGGGATCGACTCCGATGGCAACTGGCCCTACATCTGTCCGAAATGCAGCAAACACTTTATGGTCACACCGGGAGGCGAGTGAGATGGATGTGCAATGTTGCCCAAAGTGTGGGTCTGAGTTGCTGGTGGTGTTGGCGAACACCGCAGTGCCAGAAATCCGCATTACGCAGACCGGGGGCGGCGTAACTGCCTGTTGGTCAGACTACGCCCTGCGCGCTGGTTGCTTAAGGGCAGAGGCAGAGGCGGCGGCCCCAGCAACGTACAGGTGGGAAATATGGCTGAACAATGCTGAGGAACTCTCTCCAGATGGTGTCGAGTGGTGGGACAGCCGGGAAGCAGCCATAGCCGAAGCTCGCAAGCGATGGATGGCAAAGACTGGTGTGCAACTTGCCGACACATGGGTACCAGCGGAGGAGTGGTGATATGTTGTGGTCTAAGCAGGAGGGACAGGGGAAGAAGAAGAGTGACATAGTTGTGCTGGTGGCGACCGTGAGAGACCTTGAGAGCACTGTGACGAGCCTCTCCAATATCGTCGCCGCGAACTCTGCGATGCTGGCGGAGATGTGCCGTGCGCCCGGAGTGATGGATGAGGATGATGTACCAACCGAGAACACTGATAACGGCTGAAGGAGCTTCGCAATGCAGACTATTGTCATGTTGATGGGCACGTCGGGCCTCGCGCTGGCGGGTTACGATTCGGCGCGGTCGCTACTGGCCCGGCTGCCGCCATCTGCGTACCTTGTGCGGCCACTTCTGAGGGCGAAGCGGATACTGCAGGACAAGCACGAAAAGCTGCCATCGGGCGAAGGGCAAATTGGCTGTCCGAAGTGTGGCCGTGTGCTATCAGACAAGCCGAATCCTGCGCCGCCTGGCGGTTGCGCAAACTACATTTGCGGTGATTGCGATATTGTGTTCTGCATAGATGCTGATGGGAATGACGTGCAGGAGCCGAAGCCGCAGCGCGACATGCCCAACTGTCCCGGCTGTGGCAATCTGGCGATAGCTGCCCCCGGTGGAGTTGGGGCCGATGGTAGTTGGCCTTACGTATGCGAGCAGTGCGGCAAGCATTTTACAGTCAACACAGGGAGCGAATAGCACAATGGCAAAGCCGACAATAGTCATGCTACTGGGCTCCTCCGGCTCCGGCAAGACCGGACTGGCTACCGCAATGGAGACGGGCGCAACGCATCTGATAGGCGTCAAGCAGTTGCACGACTTGGCGCAAGGCCGCGTGCGGATTGGCGATAGTGATGCCATTACGCGGGCGCACAAGGCTGGCGGCCCATTCCTACCACTCGTCAAGGAACAGATGGGCGATGCCGATTGCTTGCTCCTTGAAACGTGGTTCGCAACGCCGAGGCTTTACGCTGAGTGCAAATGTGCATTCGACGTTATGCAGGTATGGGTGCTGACGCCGCAGTGGATGTGTGATACCCGTATGTTATACCGATACACGCAGCTTGGCGACGTAGCTGCCTACGGGAGAGTCATTGGGCGACGCGACAAGCAGGCCGCCATCTCGGATGTCGCTATCATTGACCAGGCTCTTACATTACTGCCAATCTGCACGCCGCTACTGCTTGACGGGCGCGACTATCCGCTGCAAGAGATCGCGCCCGAGGCAGCCCGCATGATGATGGATGCACCGCGCTCTACGCTTGTCCTTGACGCAGGCACCCCGAGGTGCCAGCCAGCCGTGCGGATTGGCAATGAATGGCATGGCAAACTGAGTTGGGTTGATTTCGAGCAGGCGCGGCTCGACGCGATACTGCCTGCTGATATGACCGGAATGAGCGTGCTTGATGTGGGTGCCTGCAACGGCGGTTTCAGCCTGGAAGCGACGAACCGTGGCGCGCTGAGTGTGATGGCAGTTGACATAGCCGATAACGGCCTGTCTGAGTTGCGGACTATTCGTGACGCGTACCGGCTGCCGATAGGCACTGCCCTGATGGATGCAACGGTCTGCGAGTTGCCGGTGCTGCGAGTGGATGCAACACCCTATCGCTACTCACTGGCGCTGCTGCTCAATATCCTGCATCGCGTAGCCGACCCCGAGGCCCTGCTGCAGAAGGTCATGGATGTGTCGGATGCCGTTGTGCTGGAGGCCCCGTTCTGTGCCACAGCCTATGACCATGCGACGAAAACGCTTGCGCCTGCGGAACCAGTCAAGCCGAAGTGGGCGCGCTATCCGGGGACGTGGCATTTCCCTCCCGCGTGGGTGCAGCGCATAGCCGAGGAAGCGGGATTTGAGTTGCGAGAGATGATGATAGGCGCATACATGCCCGAACAGCGCATGATATTCAAGCTCGAAAGGAAATGACGATGCGAAATGTGACAATAGCCTGGATGCCTACGTTCCGCTGCAATCTGGTTTGTGCCTACTGCGGTGGGCGCGGTTTGCCTATCGCGAAACACGGTAGCGAACTACCTGCGGAGGAGTGGATTCGTATCTTCGATGACTGTCCGCACACGCTTTCGCATGTTGGTATAGGCGGACGCGAGCCGAGCGTCTACCGGCCATTAGCAACAGTGCTCACGACAACCGACTGGCCTTTCCGCATGGAGACAAATCTGCGGATACATCCGAGTGAGTGGCTGAAGCCGGAACTCTATTCACGGCTTACGTCTGCCACGGCAAGCCTGCACTTCCATCCCGATCATCCCGAAGCGGACTCCTTCTGGGAGGGGATAAAGTGGCTGCAAGAGACGGTGCCGCATACCCGGCTTGAAGTGTCCTACGTCACTCTCTGGCGCGACCTGCCAGACATACTGGAGCGGGTGAAGGAGCGTACTGCCGAACTTGGCGCAAAGCTCTACGTGGGCACATTCGACGAGACATTCCTATTCCGTGACAAGATGCCACGGCAGAATGGCCGTATCGCCTCCTGTAGTTGTGGACATGATTTCGTAATAGTGCTACCGGATAGCGCAGTCTATCGCTGCATCGGCCACGCAGATTTTGCGATAGATTGCCTCGGCAAACTCAGCGATGATGGTTGGGGTATCCTGCACGACGACCCCCAGCATTGCGAGACGCTACTCTGCACATCCTGCGACAACTGTGCTAAGTCCGATGTGATAACTGATTAAAATAAGGATGGAGCATTATCCATGAGCGCAAACATCGGCCAGCACTGCGTCATTCACGATGGTATCGTCATCCCGCCTGATGCTTGTATCGGTCACTGTTCAGTGATAGAGGAAGGCGTCATCTTAAACGAAGGCGTCCGTATTGGGAATCACTGCACCATCGAGGCGGATGTCGAGCTTCCTTCTCCCTGCACGATCTGGCACTGGGTTCACCTCCGGCGTGGGGCGAAACTCGGCGTCAATGTGATGATTGGGAGCCAGGCATATATCGGTCCGGGGGTAAGCATCGGCCGCAACAGCCGCATCGGCGCGTCAGCGCAACTACACGAGCCCGCGCATATCGGCGATAACGTCTTCATCGGCCCCGCAGCTTTTCTCGGCAATGACAAATACCCGCAGGTGGGCAAGATATTCACGCCGCAGCCCGTCGTGATTGGTGACGACGTTGTGATAGCAGCCAAAGCCAGTATTATGGGTGGCATAACTATAGGCGAAGGTGCTATAGTAGGGATGAGTGCTGTAGTGATACGCGATGTTCCACCGGGTACGGTGGTCTGCGGTAATCCCGCGCAGGTGAAACGGCATCGCAGCAAACACTACATGGGAACTAAGGATGAGCATTGGGAGCCAGCCAACCCCAGTGCGCTTTGCATTGAATGCGACAGGCGGGGGTTGGATCAAGTAAACGACGAGAAGGCAGACTAAACACGCGAAAGCAGGTGTTGGTTATGGCGACCATCTTCGAGAAGCAATATGGCATGTCGGGCGCATTCCACTGTGTCCACCGGGGCGTAGATGGACAGGTGAAAGACGAGTGGATCATCGAGAACCTGAATGTGAACAGCGGCCTTGCGTTCATGGCCGGGGCACTGAGCGGCGATGAGGCCGCGCCTGATGACATGAAGTATATTGCCGTGGGTGAAGGTGTTGTAGCTGCTGACCCGACGGACACAGCATTGGGTTCGGAAGTGGAGACGCGGGCAACAGGAGTGCAGAGCCGTATCACCACCACTGTTGCCGATGACACCTACCAGAGTGTAGGCACCATCACATTCACTGGTGCACGGGCTGTTACTGAGTATGCTTTGTTCAATCAGCTTGCGCTTGGCGGCACGATGCTATGTCGGGCTGTGAGCGCGGTCAAGAACATGGCCACCGATGAGACACTGACTATCACCTACAAGGAAATCTTCACCGATGTCTGATGTGACCTGTGAGGTGAACCGTGGCTACTACTTGGTATCTGCTTGAGAATGGCGCAGAGAGCACGCTTGATGGCGCGGTGCTTGCCGGCGACGGTACTATCACCGTGGCCGATGCGTCGAGCTTCCCCGCGACTGGCCCCTTCCATGTGACCGTGTGGGATATGCAGACATTTTTCGACCCGGCCCGCGATGATGGAAGTGGCACTGGCGGCGGCATGGAAATCATGCTGGTGACTGGCGTTGCGGGGAATGACTTTACCGTGACGCGGGCGCAGTCTGGTACGGCGGCGGTAGGGCACGCTGATGCGAATGAAGTATACGAGCTGATCGTCGTGGATATCATCGAGCAGATAACCGGTGTGATTGATGCTCACCACCACGATGCTGCTGGCGATGGCGCTGCGGTAAGCCATGCCGACCTGAGCAACCTTGGCGCAGACGACCACGCGCAATACCTGCTGGCTGACGGTACCCGTGACTTAACTGGTGACTGGACGATAGACACCAATAATGTGACGCTGACTGATGGAATAATTGGTGCTGCTGACATCTACAAGGGTGGCGACCCCTACTCCGACCGGACGATCCTCGCGTTTGATTACATTGGTGGCTTCGAGGGCACCAATCCGGTCATTGCCTGTGGTACTGGCGTAGAATGGGATGAGTATATTCGCGAGATTGGCAACGTGCTTTATGAACCCACCGACACAGGCTACGAGTACAAGATATTCTATTCCGGTCACAATGGGGCTTATGTTCAGGACACTGTGTACATCGGCTATGCGTATTCATCCGACGGGATAAGCTGGACGAAGGCGGGCCAGGTCATCGTGCGTTCGCTGGAGGACCCGTATGTGGTCAACGTCAGCGGGACGTATCACATGTATGCTGAGGACAAGGCTGGTGGTGGTACCGAGATTCGCAAATACCACTCATCAGACTGCGTGACGTGGGTTGATGATGGCATAGTGCTTTCGACAGTTGGTGCAACATGGGAGAGCCAAGATGTCAGCAGTCCTGTGGTTTGGATAGAAGGTGCCACTTGGTACATGCTGTATGAAGGTCGAGAGACAGCAGGCCAGCAGGGAGCAATTGGTATTGCTACATCTGCTGATGGTTCCACATGGGCTAAAGAAGGAACGAATCCAGTATTCGAGGGTAGCGATATTGAATGGGCTGATAGAGTAGCGTGCGATGACTTGCTCAAAATCGGTGATGTGTATTACATGCTGTTTCATGGTTGGAACGGTATAGCGTGGCGCATGGGTATGGCAGTTTCATCGGACAAACTTTTGTGGAAGGACTACTACGGAAGTCCTTTTGGCATGTATGACGAATCATCTGTTTCTGTTGCTACTGTTGCCACTGTCATGTGTATCTATTCCGACCAGTATGTTTTCTACTACGCCGATGCCTTGTATTCATCCGGCATCATGCGTGGATACCCAATGAGTGTCAACTATTGGGACAAGTTTGAAAACAACATCATCTATCAAAGTGGCAACGTTGAAATCAACAACGGTACTCTGTATGTTTCTGATAATATTGGCATTGGTATCGCGCCAACGACCGAAGAAGGCATGTACTTTAGCAATACCAACCTCAATACTGCAGATGATTTTACTGGGATCAAAAGTATCGTCACGAAGACATTGGGCGCAACGGACGCCGATGACCACTTTCGCGGCATCTATAGCCAGATTGCCCTAAATCAAGCGGCTGGTACTATCGGCTACTTGCAGGGCGGGTATGTAGAAGCAAAGATGAGCGCTGGCGAGGTCGGCGATGTCAGCAACGCTCGTGACGTACGCGGACTGTATCTCCTGACGAATATGGACGCAGGCAAACTCTGGGGCAATGTGTATGGTGAGTATTTCTCAGTAGACCAGGAGGCTGCTCACGAAGTCACAGGCAGCATCTATGGGCAGTATGTGCGCGTGGACGCCGATGGCACGGTAGGCGGCACCGTCTACATGCACTACCTCAACGAGACAAGTGGTGTGGACTGGGGTTACTACCATTCCGGTACTGCGCCAAGTTACCTTGGCGGTTCTCTGGATGTAATCGGTGGCTACAAGGACAACGGTGTGGCAGGTATCGACACCACATTCGTTGACGCCGATGGCAACACGATCACCGTGAGCGGCGGGATTGTCACAGCTAAGACAGCACCATAGGAGATAGGCAATGGGAGAGACAGCAGGACAGCCAGCCGAACCGATGGTGATGGTGGTACTCACGCCGGAGCAGTACCAGCTTGCGCGGCAGTTGCTGGATGAATCACGCCCGCCAATGCGGATGTCGGATGTAGCAACCGGGATCCGGAGGGCGTTCCTCAACGTACAGCAGGTACGAACGGGGCCGATGCCAGATGCGCCGCCAGTAGAAGAGCCCGATGAGCCTGAGCCCGAAGCTAAACCAACGGAGTAACTAATGTTCAATGGTGGCACATTCAATTCGCCGATGTTCAACGGGACTGGCATACCACGCCAGTTGACTACAACCGTTTCTGAGGGGATTGCAGGTACCGATGAGCAGTTGAGTAGCGCAGCGGTACAAGTGGCTGAGGGCGTCGGTGGTGACGATGCCATAGCCGGTAGCGGTGCGCTGGCGGTGCCTGATAGCTTTGGGCTGAATGACTTGGCTGCAGGAAGCGCAACAGGCGATGTTGTGGAAGGTGCTGGTATTGGCGATACAGTGCTGCTTGGTATTGGCAAGGCAATCACTGAGGGTATAGCGGCAAACGAGACTATTGGAATTACCGGTACTGGCATCGTTACTGAGACTACTGGCTTGGATGATGCGGTGCTGGCAGATGGCACTCACTCAATAGTCGAATGGGTTGATATTGCCGATAGTCTGCTTGGTGGTGTTAGTAAGGCTATCGCTGAGGGCTTGGCGGCAAGCGAAACCACCGAAGCAAGTGCAACTGGTATCGTCGCCGAAACCATTGGCATAGACGAAAGTGTGCTGGCCGACGGTACCACTACGATAACAGATGGTGCTGGCATAGCCGATAGTCTGCTTGGCGGCGTTGGCAAGACCGTTGTAGAAGGTGGAGCAATGAGCGATACCACTGAGGCCAGCGGGACAAGCATTGTCGATGAAGGCGTCGGCGTAGATGATAGCTTGACGGCTGATGGCAGCCTCTCAATAGAGGAAGATGTTGGTGTTGATGACAACATACTTGGCGCCATTGACAAGGGGATAACAGAAGGCGTGGCAATCAACGACCTGCCCTCAGGAAGCGCGGCGGGGAGTGTCGCCGAGGGTATCGGGGCAGACGATGCGCCCCTCGTTAGTGGTGGCCTCTCTATAGCCGAGGGTATCGGCATGACCGACGCTCTGCTTGCGGGTATCGGCAAGGTCATTGCGGAGGGCCTGGCGGCCAATGACAGCATCGACGTTGCGGTGACGGTAAGTGTCATCGAGACTGTCGCGGGCGCGGACGGGCTGATAGCCAACGTGACCGGCAGTGTCATCGAGAATGTGGGCGCGAATGATGTCATCGTTCGGGGCTTCCACACGACAGTTACCGAGGGCGCGGGGATGGCCGACGCATTGGCGACACCTTCTCTGAGCCATATCGTCGCCGAGCAATTCGGCGTTGCTGATACCGTGTCGGCGAACGCGACGGCGCTTCTCGTCGATGGCATCGGGGCGATGGATGTCAGTTACGCCATAGACTGGATGTTCGACGAACTGATACCGACCACGGGCCGCCTCCGCGCTGAATACAGCGAGACCATTGGCCGCCTTGCAGAGGCCTACTCAGAGAGCGGCGGTCGTTTTTCTGTGTCCTATGACTTGACTATGGGCCGCCTGAATGTAGAATATACAGATACCGCCGGCCGTTTGCGGACACTCTACTCGAAGACGTTTGGAGCGTGAACTCATGGCAAAGCCGCAGAGAGAGATTATTGGCACCAAGTACAAGTTCCCTACTGAGGTGGTGGTGGCGGGTAGGTGGGGGCCGGACTTCGAGCCGGATATGGCTGATGATGAGACGGTGAGCAGTGCGACCGTGCTCGTGACGGACATGGATGATGTTGACGTCACGACAGACCTTGTGGAGCCGGGGACGGTCTCCTACACAGGCCAGACTGCGACCGCGCAGTTCAAGGGTGGGGTCGTGGGGTCGCGATACAATGCGAAGTTCACCTGCGTCAGTAACAAGGGTGGCACGTATGTCGCAGTAATTGAGATTGTCGTGCTGAAGTCGTCGCTGAAGGTGTAGTAAGAATCGCAGAATTACCTGTGGGGAGAATTTCAATGGCTAACGGCGACTGCACCGTCGGGGCACAACTCAGAGAGCAGAATGTGGCACAAGGAGCAGACATAATGGAGATCAAGGGACGGCTCGCGCAACTCGAAAAATGTGTGCAGGACCTGACTGTCACCACCAGTGGACTTGCCTGGAAGGTGGGGGCGGTCATTGCGGTTCTGCTCATGGCCTTTGACGTACTCGTAAGACCGGCAGCACTCACTATGCTTCACGGAGGAGGGTAAGACATGGACTACGCAGAGATGGCAAAGCAGGCAGCAATTTCCATTGCGATATTCGCGCCAGCGAGCGCGGCAATCGTAGACCTCATCAAGCGGGTGATCCCTGGGCTTGGCGGCGAGTGGGCAGCAACTATCGCGGGGGTGTTGACCGTGACCGCAACCACCTGCGGTGTGCTGGGCATCCTGCCTGGATGGGTAGCGGTGCTGGCAATCGCAATGGT